>Ga0307514_10000894_pt1 | contig 46397 bp, 41 predicted proteins | sample 16_EM_MG_FD_203088 | JGI IMG/M metagenome (GOLD analysis project Ga0307514, IMG submission 203088) | Populus trichocarpa ectomycorrhiza microbial communities from riparian zone in the Pacific Northwest, United States - 16_EM | ecosystem: Host-associated > Plants > Roots > Unclassified | place...
AACGGCAACGGCAACGGCAACGGCAACGGCAACGGCAACGGCAACGGCAACGGCAACGGCAACGGCAACGGCAACGGCAACGGCAACGGCAACGGCAACGGCAACGGCAACGGCAACGGCAACGGCACCGGCAACAGCAACACCAACGGCAACGGCAACGGCAACGGCAATGGCAACGGCAACGGCAACGGCAATGGCAACTACGGCGTCGTCAGATTTTCCGACTCTGACTGAGCCAGCGATAACACCGACCGCAAGTCTCAAGGTGGACATATCTTCCTTACGTGTCACAATGGTCGCGCCATATCATGCCAGTCTCAGAAGCAAGACCTCATCGCCATATCAACACTCGAAGCCGAATACATCGCCTGCTCCGAAGCTTCCCGAGAAGTGAGATGGCTGCTACAATTGCAGAGAGATATTCACAGCTCTCCGAGTAACACATCCCCACTACCGATCTACTGTGACAATGAAGGTGCCCTCACACATATCACAACCGGAGTGATCAAGGCCACAATGAAGCACATCGATGTGTACTACCATAATAGTCAAGATCTCCATGCTCGCAAAATCGTAGACTACTCCTATACACACACAGACGACAATTTGGACAATATTCTCACGAAGCCACTAACCAAAGAGAAGCACACGAAATTCACGAAGGGAATGGGACTGTGGTAACACAGATACGAGAACGAGGTGGAACTCAATGGAATATTGCGTGTAAGATTGTTTGATGCACTTGTTTGTTTACGGATGGCCATATACAGGCTACGGTGGTACTCTGTTCTCTGCTCGCACAGTCACTTCTCACGATCAGGGTTTTGAAGGAGGCTATTATGGGAATTACATGCAGCGCACGTACGCTTGCTATCATTTGTTTTCAATCATGTTTGGTACTCGCATTTGTTTAGTTCTTGCTTCACAGAGTATAGCAACAGGGGGGAGTGTTGCTGGAAGCCCTAAGGTTCACGGTGGTAACTGTCTCATTAGATTTCACACCATAACTATCCTTTTAGACTTCACACGATGCTCGCCCTCATGCTCATCATATATAAGACACACCTTTGTCCATCTCTCTTGTACCTACAATCAACTTACTCATTCACTTCAACATATTGTATTCAACGGTGTGTTATCACCTGTGGGACACACAAACTACTTCCATGGCTCATTATCACCTACACCATCTGACAGACCACGTGGAGAAATCAATTGTTTGCTATGGCAATTCCTTAGATGACTATAGCCATCCAGTCAATATCGAAATTGGAAAGGGATTTGGAAAATCCTTGCTACATGTGACTAGTGTTACCAACGGGTCCGGGTAACCCGCCAGCGGTCCGGGTTTTGACCGGCATTTCGGTTCGGTTCGGTTCCAGACCCGGGCAAAAACCCGAACCGCTTATGTCTTGGCGGGTTGTTACCCGGACCGGATATAGAACCGTGGGTTTTTGGCCGGGTTGGAACCGGACCGCGGTTCCAACTTCCCGGTTCCGGCAGCTTTGGCTCCAATTAAGTATATGAGTTCTGATCGTATTGTAACATGATGAATATGTAGAATGTCCTGTTTTAGGCGCTCTTTCACTTCCCGCTTTCAGATATACAATCCGACTGATTCTCGTTGAGTGGCTGTGAAATAAGGGCCAATTTGAATCGAAATAACCGGGATTTTGATCGCGACTCAGCGAATATTGGTCGTATCACATATCTGAAAGCGGGAGGTGAAAGAGCGGTTGAAATGGCACAATCTATGTATTCATCATGTCACGATACGATCAGAACTCAAATACTTAATTGGAGCGAAAAATCGGGACTTGCAATTGCCGGGTTTTGAGGTGGAACCCGGCCCAAATGCAACGGTCCGGGGTTTTCATGTGGTAAAACCGTTGCAACGGTTCGGTCCCGGTTCCAACCCTAACCCGGAACCGTTCTAGCGGGTTGGAACCGTTGCTAACACTACATGTGACCAAATGCAGAGAAGTAGGAAAACACTTTACTACAGTGTTACTAAACCATCACCCTGAGTTAGCAGCGAGATTTTGTCAGTGCCTGGACCATCAAGCAGCCAATGAAAGTTATCCTGCAATTATTATATACTTTTTTCGCAAGGTGATTATTCTCCATTACAATTGCATATCATACTATGTTACATCCCTTGGATGATCATTTGAAAATGAAGAATTAAACCAGAGAATATCTACAATATGGATGAGAAAAGGTTTCTAGTAGGCCAAGTGCTGAAGGTCAAAGTGACTGTTAGCCAAAGATGGCAAAATTGCTACTATAGTCAAGATGGAAATCAAGAAATGGATACCTGTATTGAACCAGTTTCAGCAGATTGTCAAGTACTTCCAGCTAGGCAAATTTTGTAAGGTTCTGCTTACTGAATGGGGTGGGATGCTGCTTTTCAACAGAAAGAGATTGCAATATTTGCCCTGTTGCCAACAGGTTGAACTGACTGGGAACTTGGATTATAGTGTGTGGAATAGATCTTCAACCACTACAGCAGTCACAATATGTAAGCATCATCCTTGCACTTCAAGAATATATAACTAATGCCATCTACTTTGCAGACATAATAGTAAGCACCACCTGGGTATTCTAGATGGACATGCCTCCCAATGTACTTGCGACGATTACAAGTACTGTTTGAATCACAATATTTACCCGGTTTGGCTACAGGCCCATTTTACACCCATACTTCAACCACTGGGTGTTTGTTAATTCAGTCTACTGCAGTTGACATTCAGCTCAGAACTCAACCTCTGGATTCGGCGTGGAGGGAATGCAATAAAAAACAGCTAGTTTTATAAGTACCATACTCAGTCTTTGTAATACAATAGCAGTATATATTGACCTGATTCCAGACTTGTAACAGGTGCAAGAAGTATATACACACCAAAGAACATCTGTAGCACTTTTGGGGCTGCTAGAATCTGACCTTACAATGTTGGTTGAGTTTTGATGTATGTATCACCAATGATCACCTGCTCCATCTCGGCACATGTTAGGGGTACTCTCCAATCAGTGATAATGATACTTAATTATGGACTGATGCATACATATCTTGCATATGCATAGCACTTATGCACGTGACATTAAGTACTCAGTGATATGCTCCTGAGTGGGAGTCATACCAGTCGTGCGGAAGCTTAGTCTTCCGTTGACTCCGGGATAATTCCCAAGACATGCATGGTAATCATGCACGGCAGTTGATAGTCAATATGGAATCATGAGAACTCTTTAGCCCCTACCCATACCGGGCTAGCATCAGGCAAGGCACGTTCCGGTGGGAGAAAAGTCTCGACCATAACATGATGTAACTGAGGGATTAATGACGTATGTATAAGAGCATAGAGCAAACACTATGCTTTGATTAGTATGGTCTGGATCGCAATGTAAACTCGTATTGGATACGAGCTTACACGTGCATTATCTACGTTGGCATAGTATCAGTTGGTCGCTGATTAACTCTATGACACAATTAAATAACTCACTAGCATGAGGGATTTAAAAGGCGATAAGCATTACCACACTGGGTGGTGAATGTTCCAACTACCGACTCGTACGATGGCAAAAGATGTCTGAGGGACTTGACGATATCGCGCGATGGATGGCCTGATAGCAATCAGGAGCGTAATGCTTTCAAACCACATTGTAGCGTTGTGATAAGGAATCGTAAGTGGCTATTCCCTGGGTGCTAGAGGCATGGCCAAGATAAGCACTATCGTAAGGGAGACGTTGGCTATACAGAGGCAGCGTTGGACGCAGGATATGACGGGGCATCATCCACAAGATTTGCTTTCAGAACACCGAAGACAATGATAAAATATTATTAAGATTTCTATCGATCTTCCTTTGAAAACTTCGTCCCTTATACCCCTACAAGCCCTGGCAACTTAGGTCTGGACAACAACTGACACAATCCGGATACCCTCGGCAACAAGTTGTCGTACTATTCGGAGAATTACTTATTCAACTGGAAGAAGCACATTTAACCCACACCTACCAAGTGGTTTTTCGTTTCTGTCAACTCGAAAATATCGACTACCTGGTCTTGCAGTACATGAACACTGGCGCTGGACCATTCGAGGAGTGGGCCAAGGAGTGGTTGTATAACGGGGAAGTTTAATCTTCCTATATCAAGGAGACGGTCAGTGGAGGAGGTTTGATTTTGGCCACTCTTGCGTTGAGGTGCAAGAGATTGAGTCTTAGGATAAGACGAGGAGAGAAAGAGGGAGAGAGATAGGTGGCCGTACTTAGATTCAATAAATATTGTATTGATTATTGGGATCTAAACACCCCCGTAACAGCACACTCATCTCTGGATACTGATTCCAATTTTTCAACACCACAAAATTTGAGAGTTGTCAACCACCTACAGCTCACTGCAATGCATCTGGTAAAGCGAAATACACCTTCCTCCCTAAAACTCAAGCATATTATTGCACAGCTTGGGAGATGTGCAGAGGGTGCAATTGCAGGTAGAGATCTGGAGGGAGAAATGCTGAGAAATCTGAGCTGTCAGGCCAAAGATCTATTTGCTGCATCAGCTAACGACCGTCACCAGCTTACTAAAGCTAGGGTAATCACCCAGGAGGATGTAGTCCACCTCAGAGAAGAGAGGGAGCAAAAGGAACCAAAAAAATCTGCTACAGCAGAAGCTAGGAAAAGGAAGCAAACTGCAACTGCTAGTAAAGAGATAGAAGGTTTCAGTGCTACCAGTAATCGGGAGAAGCAGTGTAGCATGGTCAAGTGTGCTGGTACAAATTTACAGAAGGCTGGGAGCCATGAAGAATAAGACCTGGTTGATGAAGGGTGGGGTTCTGAGGGGGAAAGTGAAGGGGAGGAGGACTCCCTTATACCTGCTGGTGGATTATTGGAAGATATGCAGGCAGGATATGATGGAGAAGTAGCTGGGATGGTAGGAAGAAAGGTTGAGATAGTTACAAGGTCAGGGAGAAGGGCACGTCGTGTTATTGACAGTTGATATAATACCCGCGGGTGTGAGCGGAATCCCGGTCATGGGCGGTCACTCGGTAAATTACGTTATACTTTAAGTGGTTCATCCGCCTTTGGCCAGCAAGCAAGGAACTGGCAAAGAATGTCCTGTCTGCAAATTTCAAATCTGGTAGGGTCGAGGCTGGTTTCTAGTGTATTCCACAACGGGTGAGGGTTTCTCATTCCCTTTATGATATGCCATGCTTCGGGGGAACATGAATGTCAGATCGTAGATGCAGATTTTCGCTTCCTAAGCCTTCCTATCATCAGAGTTGTAATTGTGGACAAATTCAAGGGGCTGGGATTCAGGATGATCTCGTGTGACAATTGCGTATGCTCTCAAGGCTGATAGGACAAGAATCAAGTCTTCTTTCCATTCATTGTAGTTTGCCTGAGTGAGCTTAGGATTGCCACCCCACCTGGTCTTGTTGAATGCCAGTTTGGAGGAAGCTATCAAGGAAGACATTGTGTGATCGTGGAGATGGTGTTTAGTTTTAGTGCTGTGTATTGCGGCTGTTGCTACGGTGACACGGTTTAGAGTTCTTTAGAGATCGTGAGAATAGGATTTACTATGGTAGCGATAGCCAGGCTCATAACCTGTTGAAATGCTGATTGCTACAAGCTTGATTCTACTATCTAAAAGGGCCAGAAGGCCAAATATATATACGGTACGAGCACGTACGTACTCATCTCAAAGTAGAGACGGCTGTATTGCATGATAGGTCTCTGCCATCTTATGGCCGGAGATGACTCTCGTATGGCCGGAGGCGAGTCTTGTATGACCGGAGATTGCTGTCGGCCTGAAAGGTCTATACATAGATGCGTGCGCACGCATTCACACTTGTACTCTCATATATATATGGCCTTGTGGCTCTCTTAGATAATACACAATCAAGGTTCTCTAGCATCACTATTTTAACAGGCTGAGCTCCGTCAGCCCGTATCAGAGCCATCTCCGTCAGCCCGTATCAGAGCCAGCCCCATCAGCTTGTGTGAGAGCCAGCCCCGTCAGCCCGTATGAGAGCCGGCCCAGTCAGCCCGTATGAGATCTATTTATGCAACATTAATTGTTACAGATATACATGATGTTACAGGTCTGATACACGGTGACTGCTGCAGGGGCCGATGCCTCCTGTATATATCTCGAGTCTTTGTCCTTCTCTCTTCTCTGTACCATAGAATATACGCACACAGTTCTCCCCAACTTCCATATCGTAACATTAATTGTTACAGATGTACATGATGTTACAGCTCTGATACACTGTACTGCTGCAGGGGCCGATGCCTCCTGTATATATCTCGAGTCTTTCTTCTTCTCTCTTCTCAGTACCATAGAATACACGCACACGATTCTCCCCAACTTCCATATCGTAACAGCCACAAATATATGAGAGTACAAGTACGAATGCGTGCGTACGCCTCAATGTATAGGCCCTTCAGGCGGACAGCAATCTCCGGTCATACGAGACTCATCTGCGACCATGAAAAGGCAGAGACCTATCATGCAATAATTGAGTGACTCTTTTTCCGGTGAGTGAAGAGATCTTTAGACATTAGCTCTGACATCCGTACAAATACAATCAGTATATATTCTTGAACTTAAATTACATTATTTTGACAAAAATCATATTCTATTTTCATTATTATTCTTATATTTCGGATACTATTCTTTAGATATTAGTTATCTTCAGCCCCTTTCGCTGTTATCACGTTAACGATAGATAACCTTAAGATTGTTGCGCTTACATTTTCGGATTCTTTTTTATAGATGGCCATCCTCAAGCTACTGTAGTACTATTTTTCTGCCCACTTATCACTTCTCAGGGCTTTAAGGAGACCACTATGGGAACCAATATCAGTGTACACTTGCTTCATCTTCTTTAATTATATAAATGTTTAGTAATGGGAGCAATCACCTGCGATTCTGCCAAACTCTCGCTGAGGTCTCATTCGTTGCTCCGGTCTATTGCTCCAGCTCACGACTCCTATCATAAAAGTCCGCCCCTTTGATCTGTATCGCCATATTCGTTGACCCTTATCGAACGGCCAATAATACGCTTACCAGTGTGGAGCAACTGAAGACGGACAACTAGCAACTATCAATCTCGAATGCCATTGTCACATGTTGGGAGGTGGCTTCAACCTGAACGCAGGCAAAGCTTACCACGGCCTAGAAGACAGCGGAAACCATGAAAACGCGGGGAGGACAAGTGCGGAAGAAGGCACAGAGAGAGAGAGGTTCGGAGAAAAAATCATGGGAGAAATGGCACTCGGAGACAACGCACGGAAAAAAGTCACGGAGAAAAAAGGAACCCTTAGAAAGCGTTGCGTAGCCCCATTTCAGTGCTATTTCAATAGTTCTTTTACTGCCATACAAAAGAACCTTTAGCCTGATCCTTGCACTTAAATGCCTTTTGCACTTTGTGAAGAAAAGGCACTACTTTGCCGATGCATTAAAAGAAGCGCACTTGCGACTCCCTTGAGGAGAGTACGTGGTGGCCAGCGGCGGGAATTTTTGTCCCGTTCAGGCAAACCCTCGCTCCGCACTAAATTAGGTTATGTTGCCCTGAGAATTGTTAAACTACATGTCTACAGGTGTTGGTCTCGGGCTTCAGGCTCGATAACCTTAGGCGTGGTACCATTCTCGATTCTCCGGCAGTCTCGGGTGTGGTAAGGTACTGGGTATAGTGTCTTGCTTATATATTCTTTTCTTGTTCTCGCTTTGTATAGTAGACAATTCATCACCTTCATGTTTTCAACAGGTGACAGGGGTTTTCCGAGTATTGGTACTATGATGCGAGTGATGAAATCGTGACTGAACAATGATCTCCAGCACATCCACAATCTTGTCACTCGATAAACAGACGGTTTCCACCTCTGGTGGTGGCGAGGGGCGAACTAGCGATAAGAACTGCCAAGCTCAGTTCCAAGTCGGATCCGGACGGGAAGGATATCCGCATAAAGAGATCACCATGTGAGATCCGCGGACGCATATCATCCAGCCCGGAGGAATAGTGGCAGCTCAGAAATATACAATGGCACTGAACGATGAGAGTCTCAACATACCTACCGGAAGCGACTGGGCCCCGACGGGCTTCACGTTCTAGCATTTGCGGGTGAGTAGCTAGAGATGAATGTAACAGATGAAAGGGTACTGCAGACACCACCTTGATCATCACCTTTATGTCACAACCCATTATGCATTGAAGAGGGAGCGTAATATCAGAGCCCTGCTAATTTCACATACACAAATATAACATACATTTGCATACATCTTCCTATGTATCTTTTGTTAAGACCAATCGAAGGAGAGAAGAAAGATGATTGGACTGTCTATCGTACAAAGACAGAATAAGATAGACATAAATAAGAAAAGGAGTCGTATAGCAAAGCACCACTTAGGCCCGAGGCTCACGGAGAGCCAAGTACCGTACTAAGCCTTTCTTTTCTTTTTCTTTTTCGTTTTCTTTTGTCAGAAGGGGACAACGGGTAGCAGGAGTGGAGCTCCGCCATCTAGCCGGCCAGCCCGGGGGCGGAGGGGATTAAGGGGCTGTCTTACTATAAGTAGAGTGAATACAGTATGATTAAAACAAAACAAAAAAACCGTACTAAGCCCAAGGCTGAGTTTAGTGCCCGCCTTAGTCCCGACGGCCGGCGGGCTAAAGTCCGAGGCTAATCTAGCGCCCGCATTAGTTCCAACGGCCTTCGGGCTAAATCTCTAGTCAATATTTTTTGAGCACGTCTTTTTCGCAATCGATCTTGTTCAGACGGTTAAGTGTACGCACATCTGCCCCAGCAGATGTACTCGAGTAATCACACGCCCACGTGTGGCACTATTGTATTTTTTTTCGTCATGTTTGCTTCAAGCACTCCATCTGATGTCTTTAATTGCGCAGCTGTAGTCACAGTCTGTCATTCACAGACAGCCTAAGGCCGCGTGCTGCATAGAATGGACATATGTATGCGCACATTATGTTGAGTAGGTGAAGAAATAAAATAAGCAATGCGCATGTGCACTTAGCAGGGGCACACCCGCACAGCCCTGTAGCAGCCGCAGTTGTGACAGGTTGGTAGCAGCATGTGGCATTGTTTCTCGGTAACTAACATGGTTCAGGCAGGTGACTTGTTAGCGTTGCCGTCATCGGAAGATCGCGATCCGGACCTTGTCGATCGCAAATGAAGCCCGTAATTGGACGACCGATTGCGCCTTGTGAGGTCAGCTGGGCGAACCATATCTATTTCTCTCGTTCCCAGTTACTCTAGCCACGTGCTGCAAAGCTGGCAACATTTATTTCGCCACCACACTGGCCAGAACATTCAATCGCTGATCCCTGCTTAATCGGCTTTTATTCGGTCTAGCTGCAATGTGCTGCTTTATGCGATGTGATAAGGCCCAAGAGCTAATAGACGCCGATTACTACAACCTTGACCGCGAACATCAGCATAGGCGAGTCACTTCATCAACGAACGCATGAACTGGTAACTTCATGCAATTCATAAGGGCAACGAGGAGTGTCAGTCTAGCTTGATCGCATAATAGAAAATGGGTGGGAACTAATTAATCTGCCTGCTACGATATGGAGGCCAGGGTCTGACATGGATTGTTCTAGAGCTACCGCTAAGATATTCACCAGTTATGAGTGCAAGGATGGAAATCCGGTGTGGAGGGTGGAATATGTTTCAATTGGCAGAAGGGCAGCAGTTGCCTTTCGCTTCTTGCGCGGTTTTTAGCTGGTAGTATATGTAAAGACACAAAGCAGACGATGCTGGATACTTTGGTATGGGGTGACTGAGACAGTGGAATGTTTGGCATGGAGGTGACGCAGAAAAAGACCCTTTGGCATTGTTTGACTGTATGATAGGATGAGGGGTAGTAGCCCGTATATTTGCAGCTTTAAGAAATGACGGTAGTATGTAAAGATGCTCTCAGTTGATCACTGTAAACTGGGGAAGGATAAGGAGTTAGAGGACATGCCATAACCGCAAGGGAGGAATTTTAACAAGATAAAAACAACAATACAATTTCACTCCATAATTCAAGTTTGCATGGTATTGCCCGAATATTCTCGATAAAAAAACGCATCCCTAGACTTAAGCCTACATACTACATCTATCTATTTCAACTCTTGAACCAACTCAAATTACACTACCACGCACCGTGTGGAGTGTTAGACCTTGTCAATGAATGGGTCAGGCTGTCGTCCCCTCTGCCTCCAAATATACGCTAATACAAATGTACATACTATGAGACCTACAGAAATAACGGCATAAATCCATGCCTCATTTCTCACCTTTACATTTGCAACTTCTCCATGATTGGGATATTGGATAAGTTGAGTGCTAAAGAATGCCTGCTTTCCGCCACTCACAACATTAATTTAACCTGCCATCGTATATCATGATCAAAGGATTGAAAACTTACTGTCACTAGGCTTATTGAAGCATAAATCGTTCCTATAAGGGTGGCAATCCTCATCGTTCGTAAATCCGCACTAGATTTACTAGCTAATGAGACCATAGTCTTATTCTCAAATGCTGTTTCATCAGCGATTTCTTTCAACGAATTACTATTCACACGAAGAAGCTCGTCATTTCGAAAATCCATAATTTTGAAGATCTGAATTTTCTGTTAGCTATCCAAGACCTGTTCGTTTGGGATATACAACATAGAAGAAACGTGAATTTACCAGAAGACGAATATCCTCCGAGCAGTCCAAGTGTTTTTTAACATTACCGATATGGCATCTTAGCCTGAGTTGGTATTGCCGGACTTCTGACTGAAAGCGCTCATTGACTCCAGGTAAAACGACACCCTGTTGTTGCATTTCGTCGGCGTGTTCCGACAGCATTGAGGCAATCTCAAGATTCGATTTCAGTAATGAGCGTGCATCTTGTAGTTTCCGCCGTAGGAGTGCTAAGCTCTGGCTATGGGATATATTTAGATTGAATTCCGCATACCCCTTTGGAAAAGATATGCTCCGGTTCTATGACATTTTCTGAATTAATACATGTCCCGAGTAGCACATGATACTACAAGCATTTAAAATGTCTAACGTTTCGGAGATGAGTAATTTGACTTACCATTAATGAGAGCTCATCACCCAAATAGCCAATATACGGTCCCCAATTCTTCTCACAAGAAAGTAAAAGGAAAAGATGAATGGCCATAGGGTGATCAGCTGGGGATGAGCCTTTTCCCTCTTTATTGAGTCTTTCCAAGTTGCATTTTGTTCCGTTCGGAGTCTGCATGAGAATCCAGATCGAGGCATTACTCCTGTGGCAGTAATTTTGATACACTGAACATTGGCGGGACGACCATGGATCTGCCAGTTCTCTACCATGCTTTTCAAAATGGCGTATGTTATAACTTATCTCTGCAGTACGTCAGGAATCGAGGACTGACAGCCGTTCACTTTGAGCGTACCAAAAATCATAGAATTTTTACGTTCGTCCTCACGCACATGACGATAGCACCCCCCACTGAAATACTCTTCCGACTCGCAATGCCTCTCACGGAACTGGAAGACAGAATGTAGATATTTTGGAAAGACTTGATAGATGTGACACAGCTTCTTAAACATTTCGGATGAAATTTTAGGCCTTGTATATGAATTCCGCCGAGATATCATGCTGAGCACGCAAGATTAGCTTGTTCCATAAGTTTGGAGGTATCGATTAAGGGTTGCTAACAAAAATTTTGTTCTTTCATCTTCTACCGCTCCTCCTACCATTAAAAATTCTTCAAAGGAGGTCATCGTAGAAATATCGAGAGTTTCCTCTGACCATTGTGAATATTTGCCTTCTAAGTTGGCTGCTGGTATTTCTTCGGACATACCAACTCCTTGGATGGAGACTTCCAGCTTTATCTTAGACGGATCACCGACGAATAATGATACACAGTTTTGTTTCAATTGCTCCCACAGGTCGTATACATCCACCCAATGCACAGAGTTTAGAAGTACAATGGGGTAGTTCTCCCATCCCTGAATTTGCTGGTTCTATGGGTTAACCTGGTTAATTCTTAGTTCCACAGAGTGGGTTTTTGAGACACTTACAAAAGTCATTGGTATTGAGCTTGCAAGAAGTAGTGATGATAGTAGCTATTTCTGATATATGCGGGTTTTGGAAAGCTTTGAAATCTATACTGTCGTTTTGCCGGGATTAAAAGTGCAGAGGGGACGGGTTTAAATGTTATACCACAGACCTCCTTCGCAGCTTTGACTCTATTGAATATTGGAGAGTGGCACACAGCCATCGTCCATTTCCGGTAGCCGGAAGCTGCACCTATGACATCTGCAACAAGTACTCTAAGGTTTTCTTTTAGGGTTGTAGTTTTAGTAGCTAGGCGTATGTGTTTTTGTTGTGTTATACACATCTAACCGCCCGGCGGGTTGCGCGCGCTGGGTGCTAACTCAAATCGCATAGATTTACTTAATGTAAAAAGACTATGGCTCTTCCGGAATGTAATGTAGTTATTGATCGGCTTATGACGCAGAGTGAGTCTTACTTCAATACCGCGAATTATTCTTGCGATCTGTGCACTCAGTGTGTACCAAGTTTTTCCTCTCATGCATGTCCGCCGGGCTGTATTGCAAGGCGCACTGGAGTTACGCGGTAAATGCGGGGCGGAGCGTGTGGCCGCATTCGCCGATTGATCTCTATAGAATTTGATCGTGATGATGCTTATTGTGTGTCTCTATTCAAGAAAGCGGTTCTCCATATTACTTCCTGCTTGAGTAAACGTTCCTCCACATCAGCTGGGTTGACCCTCATGACTATACAATCATATTAACCTATGTAATGCGACTTGGATCGTATTTACAGAAAAAATGTTTAGGATTACGAACCATTAATTACAGTCGTGCGCCTCTTTCTCTGCTAAAATATGCCAGTTTTTGTGTGATTTAACCAAAGATAACAAACACCTAGGAATTGCGACCTCAAAAACATATGATCTAACGGGAACCCTAACCCTCAGCACCTACCCAAACTAAACTCTACCCTACAAGCAGGCCCTCAAAAAAGCGTAAAATAATTTATAAATAGCGGTTAAGTTACATTGTTCACTGACTTTAAGTCAACTTTTCATGCGTATTCGCGTATTCTGTGGATTGAAATTACTGCGTTGTGGCCTCAAAATCTCCCCAAGTTATGGCTTCGCATAAGACAGTGTTGACTCAGGAATTAGCCCGAAGGCCCCGGAAGTTGCTAGAAAGGATTGGAGTGTGCTTTCAAATAGTCCAAAGGCCTTAGAAGCTACTGGAAAGGACTGGAGGGTGGCTGCTAATGCATTGAGTCATTTGTGTAGGCTCATTCACAAATTTTCGCTCGCCACCGGCTCCGCCACTCTCCACTTCCAGTACCTCCTCAGAACCTCCAGGCTTTCCTTTTCTATATAAAACCATAGGGTTTCCTTTAGATGTCTTTTGTAGAATAGACAATTCAACCTCTTTCTTTATGTTGGATTGATCCCATCAGACATACTGTCCCTTTGGTTCGTTTTCCCATTTAAAAGATTCAAAGTGGATGTAGTTTGTGATGCGGGCGGGTTTCGAGCACCTGCCCCTTTATATCCCGCGTTGCCCCAATATACCCCGCCAGACGAACATCCGGAATCATTATTTTAAACATCGGTAGCATATCGATGTTTTCTCACTCCGCAACTGTGGAATATTATACACTCTTCTATCCGCAGAAGTACTTCCTACATAGCAAAAGACCGAGCAAAGAAAGAACTTTTCTGTTGATAAGTTACAGGGAGATACGGCGAATCCACACAGAAACAAACACGATTGCCCCAGTAAACTAAATAACTTGCAAGAGAAAAACAGATATCATTTCAACAAGTACGAAATTGGATCCCCCACAGCACCACTAACTCTGCCACCTTCCCATTAACCTTTTCTACTGCACCTTTCCATAGCGCATTGCTGTATGCTGCCCTACATGTACCTATATTTGCCATCTTGATAATTCACCGAGAGGACCAACAACTTTATCATGAAACTGCTCAAGTACAGTCTGTTCCTCTCCACCTCCACCCCCCGAGTCACTCCCAAAGTCACCCCGAAGACATGCAAGAGTAACATCTCTATATCTCGCTCCCATAATGTAACTCAGCCGTGGAGCGTAATGTTCTATCAATCTTTGACTAAATGCTGTCGGCTCTGACCCGAGCCCTGAGTTGTGCTTTAGATATACGTCCAACGTTGTCCAGCTGCCAAGTTCTAGCAGAACTATGCCGATGCTATAATAGTCGTAGATCTCGCGAAATGATTGACTGGAGGAGTATTCTGGGTGCCGGTAGTGCTGCAATACGGTGTTAGAGGTTGGTATCAAAGTTTTCTCAGTTTGCGCTGCTCTGTCCGAAGGCCTTGAGTACCGAAAGTTGACTAAGTAAGGGTTCTCCAGTAAATCCGAGAGCTCTGAGGCACTTCCCTCTTGCTCAAAGAATACTATATTACTCGAACTGATGTTTTTATGTAACCACTTCACTATGTTCAACTCCCTGACACAACTGACCAGTTTGTATGCCAGCTGAAACCTCTCCCCCAGTGGGAGTCCGACCTTGTTACGCACTTTAAGAATGTCGAAGAGACTGATCGGTGCGATTCTTTTGAGTTGTGTCGGCGGCTCTAGAGCAGACTCAGGGAAGGCCCAAATATAAGCATAGTCATGCTGCTTGGAGGTAGCGGCGGTTGACACCACGAAACCGAGGCAATCTAGAACGCGAAAGCCGGTAGGCTTCGAAGGTCGGCGGAAAATCTTGGTTGTGAAAAGCATACGCTGTTCCCTGTGGGGTTCCGACAGTTTGTTCCATTTCGGAGTGGGGGAGACCCACTCAACAAGTACTTGCTTGTTATAGTATCGACCAATCGAAAGTCCATCACCAAATACGTCTTCAATGTGCAATGCGTCTGACACCAATAGCAAGCTTTCCCCCTTTTCTATCGGTAATTCTTGGTCCTGGTTTTTGTCTCTCTTGAGGCGCAAAATATCCAGCTTGGTTGATGCTAAGGCACCAAGTTCCGAATAGTGGCCCGACTGCGTGTTGGTCACAATATCGCGGAGAGCTTCGTCTTGAGAACTATCAGTAACCAGCAAATTCTCTAGCTTCTCCTGATGTCCGGCCGGAAGTGAGTTCCATAATTTTTGTATGAGTTCCTGAAGCTCCTCGTGGAATGGTTTGCGAATAAAAAAGGCGACTTCCGATGGTGGTATTATTTCGTCTAGAGCCCCCTTGATGTCTAGTTCAATTTTACTGAGTAAGCTGGTGAGAACATCATGGAAATGGTCGCCTTTATCGTTAATAATTTCCATAACGCCGGCTGAAGGGCCGCTTCCAGTGAAATGTAAGACTTTACCCCAAGAAGCAAGGCGTGCATTCTGGAACCGAATCACTGGAACCGCAGGCTCAATGTCTTCGTTGTCCTGGGCCATTCTAAGGTATCTAGTCAAAGCTTGTTGTGTAGCATCGAAAAGGGCCTTTAGGCTTAGAAATAAAAGTTGTTGGTGGACCTTTGCAGCCTTGGGTCGCTTGATGGGATCAATTTGAAGCATGAGGCCAGCCGTCTCTAGCAAATTATGGAGCACACTACCCTCTGATCTTGCCCGGAAGTCTTTGAGCCAAGAAGTAACCTGCGGTCTCAGGTCCTTTCCGGTAAAGAAGTATCGATCCTTCATATTTGCTCTGAAGGCAGCTCCCGATCGTTGTTCACGAAAGCTGTTGAGACCATCTGGACCCCCTTCGATGTATGCAGCAATTTCAGAAACCATGCACCCAAATGACCAGATGTCTAAAGAGCGTCCCACATCTTGGCGCCTCAAACTTTCGTCCATACATTCTGGTCCGACGTAATCTCCTAGGCCTGCTTTCCAATGTGTTCGCGAGCCCATGTCCTCCGTCTTCAATTTTGCAAGACCGAAATCCGCTAGATAAAAGCTTCTGGAATCAACTAGGACGTTGGCTGGTTTAAGGTCGTGGTGGTATCCAATCCGTCCTAGCTCCATGTCGTGATCTTTCGCGTTAAGGTTTAGCGAATGTACCTTTTCTATCGCCGAAGAAAGGCCCTGCAGAGCTGTGTAGAACATAAAGTCATCCTTAAACTCCCCGAAACGCTCCCGTAGTTGTAGAAAGTGCTCTAGGTCCATTGGGAGTAGTGGGAATAGGAAGTTATGATTATCGCAGTGGTTATAAGAAGCCAACAGAGGAACAATGTTAGGATGTCGGAGGTGGTCCAAGATTTGAAGACATTCTTCTTCCCGCTTAAGTTGTTCTTCCCACTTACGTTTTTTTTCCTTAAGTTTTCCTTCACGCTTAAGTTTTTCTTCCGGCTGAAGTTTTTCTTCCTGCTTAACTTCTTCTTCCCGCGTAACATTGGCTGTATCCGACTCTTTCCGTAATCGTTTTCTGACTATGAAGACTTTGGTCATCTGTTGAATAACGAATGCATGGATTAGAGGTTCGCATTTAGGAATTCTGAAGGTAACATACTTGCTGTGGAAAGATAGTTTGCAATGATGGTACTACTGACATCTTGAAAACTTGGCCGAACGACCCTTCTCCTAGTGGAGTCTCTTTGATAAACGGTAAGATCTCTTCCGCACGAAAACGGCAATGATAGCTGCTCATTTCTTTCGCCAGAGTTCGAGGCAAAAATTCCCATTGTGCGTTATTAGCGAAGTCCCATCCGACGTTTTCCGCAATCTTTTCAGCCCAGGTTATCTCAAGTGGGAGTTGGGAGTCGAGCGCATTATGCTCAATAAAGCTCATCAATTTGTGTAGCCATTTCTTCCAGACGAGGATTCCAAAAACAATCTTGCCTTCGGTGAGGATGCGATTCACGACAATCTTTTCTTGGTGATCTGGAACTGCATATTCCTGAACGCATTCTGTAATGGCTTCCTCGATAACAGCTCTTGTTAAGAGTGCGTTAACTTCATGCTGGCTGATGAAATGTTTCTCATCTGTGGACAGGTGGCGCCGCTTCTCCAGTTCCCCTCGCAGGTTATCAATTGTTCGACCCATCCTGAGCTGGAAAATGATGCGGCTGAGTATGAAGTTCGCTAGTCGGTAATTCTGTGTAGAGTAGGAAGTGAGAAATATGTTGACTCTCAAGTTGCAAGGGGGACTAATACTAACATTCAGGGAATTAATAATAACTGTACTAGTAAAGCAGTAGCTATTGCAGCAGATATTCCGAGGCGGTTTAGAGAGACCTGAATCTTCGCAGTATCAAATCGCTTACGACCAAGAATGCGGGCTGCTGTTTAAATTAATCTTGCATAGCCTCCTTAAGACTCATTTAATAACCCCCAACGGCCCAAAATGACCATAATGGCTGCTTTATTTCAGCGTCGTGCGGGGTATCGCCCGGTAATGTTAGAAGTTGCCTCAGGCAGTTGATGATGACAGCTCGTGTGCAATACGACGCATGATTAGACCACTTTCAGCGATTGGCTACATACACTGTTCTGAATCTTACTGCAAGTATGGTTTTGAATGTGCGCTGTATTACACAGCCTGCGACAACCGGGGTTTACTCTGCACGCACAGCCTGCGACAGCCCGGTTTTACTCTACAAGCACAGCCATGCACGCGTGCACGTTTGTCCTACCCAATTAAATCTACGAATTGTGCTTATTCGCTACATGTCCCATACAACAAATATGCGCTAACTATACGTACTATCACCTCGCAATCTCGGATTTGCAAAATCTTTAATATTGATCAAATTTTTAGGGAAACCAGTTGACTTTTGTCGATTTTAAGCAATATTTGGAACCTAAAGCTGATCAACGAATATCGCAGTTATCACAAATCCGAGATTTTGGGATGAATGTATATATAGATATGTATATGCCGTGTATAGAACACGTCGCGATAGGAGCAATACTCGTGGACTTAACGGGCGGCTGATACAGGTTTTGGGTTTGCGTTCACGGCTACGTACTTTTTTTCCGGATGCCACTGGAAAATCACGCAAAGGAATCATCGTGAGCGTGAGCCTGACAAAAGATTTGCTTGGATTCATGTAATAATGAGATTCGATAAAGCGTATAAGATTTCAAAAAGGGCTCTGCTCGAAATACATAACCGCCAACAATCAGGGTCGTCATATTACCCTGGCGTCCTTGACCCCAACGACTGCAGCACGAAATACCCTCAAGACATTCACTCCTCTGACAATAGGGTCCTCCTTATTCGTCGTCCAAGTCTTGAATATAATCAAGTTGGTCCTTGTAAACTCAGCCACTGTCTAAGGTAAATTCCGTTGCGAAGTTTGGGAATATACCTTGGTGAGTGCCTCTGGCGCTGTGATCTTTGTAAGATCACCACTACTCTGGAGACCTGTGAGCATAACTTCTTTTTCCTGATTTACACTGATAGCGCGAATGGATATACGTACTTCCTGGCTCCATTTGAGGGGATATAATTCGTCCATTAGCTCCACGAGCCTATGTAGCACGATGTAGCGAGATTTGATTATCGTTTCTATTGCCATGTTTTGGACGTTTGATAGAATTCGGTTCGGCTTGAGTTTGAGTATAGCAGTGAATTTAAGGAAGTTCTCAGGCGATGTAGTATTGAAGCTGATAGGATTATCGGTTGCCTTTGGATGTAGGAGAGTGAGGGGCCGGACATTGCAATTTCGTATTAGCTATAGTAAACCCCACTCGAACAAACAAGCGGCTCCGGCGCATCACATTATCGCACTAATGCAGCCATACATGCAATACGCTAGTTCGGGATCCACCAGTTGGCAGCGATCGATGTTGTGAGTTTGCAATTTTGTAATTGGTCGCTTGCGAGATGAGAAAATAAATTTTCAGGCATCCAAACTGCGCCGTGCGCCTGTGAATGGAAACGACGTTATCGCGGCAGTCATACGTCAATGTGCCTGCAAAAGCACTTCCTGAGAGCATGGTGGTGCTATTTGTGAATTGTAAAGTGCTGTTGTGAAACCGCGGACGCACCCTGCTGGAGGACGGGCATAACTCCAAAGTGGGAGCGTTGCTCAGAGAAGACGATTCGTTTGTGGAATTAGTTTTGGCTATTGCAAAATGCCTCGCCAATCTGCCTCAAAGCTCTCGTGTGAGCAGTCATATGGGCTAGATATTCAACAAAGTTCTGACCGCCATAACCCGGATGTGGTTTAGGGCGCGATGGCGCAATTTACAAATGCACGTATTTGCTGACGTTTGTGGGGTAGCGGCCTCCTCGTGTACACAGATGTGACGCATCACTTGTGCTGATGCATGAGGCAATGCGGAAAGCCAGCCATGAAAGGAGGCTGAATCGTATGGCCGTAGTAATGCATGCATCGCTGCCTTTTGCGTTTGCGCGGCCTCATCCGCTTCTTACTAGGGTTCCCAACCGTCCGTTCGGACTGACGTCTTTCGAGGCCCCGCTCCGCCGTCAAGAGCGGGTGAACAGTTTGTTTGCCCTCGGGCGTCCCAGGCCGAGGATAGAATCCCTTGGGTCCATTCAGGGCGACTGTAGGTCCCAGCGGAGGCTACCATTAGCGGAGGTGTATTCCAGGCCGATAACCAGGCCGAGTTTACCGTACCCAAAACAGGGGCGCCCACACCGCACCTCCTACACTGTTTAGCTTGTTTTAATCATTCTGAATTCACTCTAACTAGAGTATGACAGTTCCCAATTCCCCTCCCCCTCCGGATGACTGGCTCGGTGGTGGAGCTCACCTCGAGTCCTTCTACTCTTCTTGCAATCATCTAGTTATACAGCCTATAAAGTTAGAGTCGTGGGATATGACCCTTGTCTGAACTTCTCCTGAGCGAGTTGGCATGAACTTGAGCATTGTTCTTTGTCATTCGAGTAAGAATTGATGAAGTTAGATAGGAGGCTTGGTTTTGTATTTTCATTACAGCAAGCACCTCCTGATGGAAAGGCAAACCACACACATTGCGATCTTGTCCACATACAGAAGCATAAGAATACCATGGCCACAATATACGTGTTATAATCGGCTAGAGATATTTTAATCTACGTAATGGCGGCCGATTGATAGTTGATGCTATTCTTGTCTGGAGGCTGGCACAGCTTATTGATTAGGTCTCTGAAGGCAGACGTACAGGAATCCACCGCCTTATATAGACATCGCGCTACCGTAGATAGAACTCTAGCGGTAATCTTACGTTAACTTTCACATACACTAGCACCCAGTCGGCTGTGCAACCGGTTCAAGATCTTAGTGCAGTGCGACCTCAAGAACCTCAAACATTCTCTGACAACAAATGTGCTTTCCCGAAGGCAGGTCCAATAGGCGGAATTGTTGTTTTCGTACGACTTCGTCACCGAGCACAAGGAAGGCAAGAAGAAACTGCTGAACGGGATACTTGGACGACTCGACTACGAACGACACTAAGAGAAGCCCATGGGCCAACTCTGGCAACCCTGTTTAAAAGCGGGCGTCTTGTATTGGGGATAGGATTGGCAACGGCCGGCACATGCTTCTCCGGTTATAGCGCTATATTGACTTTCCGTGACGAGATTTAGATATCTAGCGATAATCATACCTTCATATACTCATACGCTCTCACTCAGGTCCTCCTGTGCAACCACAGTTGAATTGTGTGATACTGATAAAATCTCTTCATTTATACCTTATTTACAATGAGAGTCGGAGATTCCGTGGAGATTGTCAGCTGGGGTAATCGGAGTAGTGGGTGGAGAGCGGCGGTAGCAAGGGTGGGAATTTGTGTAGAGGTGTATCGACAACTCCGAGAGATTTCTTTAGACGTCATTCTTGTCCTCATAGTCACAACCAGTGTTGCAGATATATAGGCCAGCAGCTTCCGTAAGACTTACGGGGCTAATGGGCTCATGGATAGAGGTTTATGGGATATTGGATATAGGTAGATAATACGTATCGATGTGTATACGGGTTGTCATATACATGGTTGAGATAGACAATCAATCCATTATCACTTTCAACAACCGTACAATATAATTATCATCCATTAACTCACGGAGCCATGCCCGGGTGGACTAGTCTTTATACCCTGGATGCCACTGAAGTCGAACATGACCAACTACCGGCGTCAAAGCACCTCAGGCTACCGACTCCTTGGTAGTCGACATGAAAAGAACGACAATTAATGTGTTAATGATGGGTGTCCACCGACAGAGCAATTGAGGGAGTCGTCAAGGGAGCTTGGCCTTAAGAGGGAGGATATGACTCTCTTCCGAGTGAAGTGATAAGTCACAACTGCGAAGCCGGTCATTTCAGAACTTTTCAGTTTGCTAAATTGTTTCCTAGAGATTCGTCTTGGCCCGTGACGAATGCAACCATACCCAAATATTTCAGCGGGTGTGAAATATGCCACTGTGTCAAAGCACCCTGTCATGCCCGCTATGGAGTCTACCTGCCGTTGGCACCACAGTTGACGCCGTTGGAATAAGTCACCGTTGATTTCGTCACTTACATACTGAAGTCACCTACTCCTGGATATACCGGGCTCTTGATAATAGTTGACTGACAGACAAAGATTGCGATCTATCTCCCCTCCTGGATAGCGGCGGACGTCTTGTGTAAGTGGTTCGGGTTTACAAAAGCCGGCACGAGAGAGGTTTAGGGTAGGTAGGTGCGACTGTACATAGTAAGGTATAACGTTACTGAAGCTGTCTTACAACGACGTTAAGCCTCTAAGTTTTAACACCTAGTGATATTTGTGGAAGGTAGATGGAGACAACCAGTAATTGTCGCTGTATCTGCATTTACCTATCTTAAAACGCCATCTAACCGCCACAACCTAGAATACCCGAGTAATTTGTGCAAAGGGTGGCTTTAACAAACAAAGATCTCGTCCAATACCGGAGGTAGCGCAGCAATGGAATCGTGAAAACGGTGACAGCTAGCGCAATCCAGGGACATTGAAAAGCTAAACAATCCCTGCCGACGCTATACTGGGTCGGTATCGGACGGAAGCGAAGAAAGAAGGAAAGAAGCAACGCGAATAAAAGTCTAGTTTCTCGCTTAACTCTCACCTTCTAGATCCGGACTCGGCTTCCACGCTGGGAGCGGACCGAGCCAGATCTGATCCCCACAAAACATGCGGCTCCGCGGTAACGGAAGAACCGCGATTCCTCCCACACTATAGCGTGCGCAGTTGCTTGGATGAGATTTCTGGTGACATAATTTTCAAATACCAACTACTGCCCAAGAGCACTTGGAAACCGTCAGACGGGCCGCTTGTGACGGGCCGTTGTAACCCCGTGTGATGATCACTTTTCCTTTTCTCTTCATTGCAATGGTTGCGCGTTGGGCTGTCTTTAGACTCTTTTGTTGAACCTGTAGACTACATACTGAGTCATTCTTAGAATTAGTCTTTTTCTCGTGTCCAGAGTAAGGCGGATGTGTGGCGCACCTCGTGAACTTCAGCCTCACAAGCTCGGGCGGCTCATGCGCCACACCTCCGCTCTGCAGCCCGATCGCCCTGTAGCCTCGAACTCGCACTCGGCCCCAAACTCGTCTCGAACGGAGGGGTAGATGATGGTGGAGGGTGTAGGCGACAGTGCACACAAGGGTGGAGGAGAGACGCGGGCGGGGGTGTGGACCGTAGATGGCGGCGTAGGCAAATTCAGGTGCATACAAGGCAGCGAATACAACGGCGGGGGAGGACTCAGAGACGAGGGCAAGGTAGATAATAGGGCGGAGGAGTGAACGGCAGAAGAGTCGACGCCAGAAGGAGTTGGAGGGCGAGGGCGGATGGGTGAGCAGAGGGTGGGCGTAGAGAACAGGACTCGCCAAGTGCGGATCGAAAGTAGTGGAAGAGAGCAATATCGAACTTGGCTTTGAGGTGCAGTGTGAATAGCGGATGGCGGGTAGAAGCTACAAGGTACCGTGATGCATCCCACTGCCAAAGCAATGCCGAGATGTGTTCCTTCAGTTCGGTACCCTGGCACGCGCGCTGGACTATTCCGGGAACTCTTTGCGTTCGCTTACCGTTTGTGGGGGCCACCGAGATTTGTTTCGGCTATTACACTTGACGATCACAACGAGTTGCCGCTACGCCAATGGCATATCCGAGATTGCGACACTACTCTTCAAGCTTGGCTCCTATTCCGATTTATCACGAACATAAGTGAGGTGTACTAAGTAGTACACCTTTTGATTGTTTATTCAGTTAAGGATGACACATTCTACATAGTCAATTGGTCCTAGAAAGTACTCGAGGGGGGTTGCTTGGCATGGATAGGCAAATTAAAGATGCGGGAGGACAGGGCTTTTTTGTCCCGCACCATCCCTGTAAAACATCTCTTTAGCGAGCGATCATCGTGCTGCCACATGCCGCGAAACTCAACATTGCAGAGAAATCTCGGCAACTCTCAATACGGTAAGCGAACGCAAAGAGTTTCCCAGAATGGGCATGCGTACGTACCTCAATCGCCTATTCCATGCAACTCGTCTCTACCCCCTGAAGCCTTTTGGCGCCCTATCCATCCACTTCACTTCACCTTTGACTCGACTTACAATGTCAACATCAATATTGCTCTCTTCGACTGCTGAACGATCCGCACTCGTCAACTCCTCAGATTTCGCTGTATCATAACATCAAAGTCGATATTGCTGTATTCAATTCCTCGCAATCGTTCATTCCTCTCGATCGTTTCTCTCTACCTTCGTTCCTCGTCCATTTCCCACGCCGCCTCACTCATCCTCTCTCCATGCCTCTACTGCATCCATGCCTCCGTACATCTACGCATCAACTATGATCATCCTTACTAGGCCTTCTGATATCCCTCGGTATAAAACGCCTCCTAGTTTTGTACGCCTCTGTCTATGCCGTTCTATCCCCACCGCGCGATCTATTGCTCGAATATTTTAGATTACCCAGACAACTTGCAGATGTCAGGTCTGGGCGGACGCTAAAGTCATTAGCACCCGCCCAGACCTGACATAAGCACAGTAATTTCTGTCGATTACGAAGTATAGCAAGAGGCAGTGTAGCGTCCAGCCACCCGCCGGCCACCTGCCCTCTTGTCTCGCCCATCATCTTCGCTCCATCTTGGTTTCGTCAGTCCTCGTCTACTCCTCCGCCGTTATCTCGTCAGTCCTCATATACTCCGCCCCCCTCCACGTGCAACTGTCTACGTCGTCGTCTACCCCTCTGCCGTTATCGACCCCTCCACCCTCGTTTCTCCTCTGCGCCGTCATCAATCCGTTTACGCAGTGTCCGCTACAGCGCACCGTCATCCACGCCCTCCTGTCTACATCTACCTTCCGCTAGTATCTCCTCCACAGCTGTCAACAACACCACCAACGTCGTTTCGTATCCTCCACCGTCATCTCTCCGTACCGTCAACTTCGTCTTCAAAAGCGACAGCGACCCAGGGCATTAACGGCAGCAGTATGGGCGGAAGCACATACCTAGTAGAATAGACTTTAGGTACCTTATGCCTTACAACTTGGTAGCAACACTTCAGCGCCCGGGGATCTCTTGTCAGCGATCGGTAAAAGGGTGGATCGAGCAGGTTGTCGTTTGCTGTTTACTTATCGCTTCAAAGGGACAAGTGACGAGAACATGGTAGCCGAAATAGGTATCAACGAGATGAGATAAAGACGTGGTATTCAGGCGAAATACAGATCACTGCATGTTGTTCGGATGACAAAGCTAAGGCGACGACTACGCGAGGTAAGCCGCTGGCAATATTTACGGGGTGGGAGAGATGCCGCCTAGATGCAAATCGAAAACCCATGGAGAGCGCGGCAGAGTACTGACAGAGGAAGGTGCGAGGCATGTGATCTGGGTCGGAGACCGACGGTAGCCATTGCCGACATCAACACCAACACCACCGAGTTCGACTCTTCTGCCGGGGGTGTGGCGCCGAGAGGATGACTGAGCACGACGGAAGGCGATGATGTTGCTTTAACTAGTTGGAGCAGAAACTTCGTTGGTGACTACTGGCGAGCCAGCAGCTCTATTTATTCTAATGCCGATTGATACCGACCGATTGATACCATACCGACCAATCAACGCGATGGCGGCGTAAGCAGCAAAACATTGTCAGGGATCTTAGCCGGGGGGTTCTGCGGGAATGCCAGGCCGATCATGACGCTAGGAGATCAGAAGGGGCTGCTGAGCTAGCCATGAATGCAGGTTAGGAGAATCGTAGAGATCAGTAGGTCGTGGGGATTGGAGAGAGGGTTCGGAGCGTTTTTTTCTCGTGCGGTGGAAGCATTCTTCCAGACGAAGCAATGGATGTAGCAAGTATGATTCGTACATTTTTGTATATATACCTCGGTCAGCCTTGAGAATAGACTTTACGCTCTTTGCACTTTACATTGACATGGATGTGCCGATGACAGTCATTCAGCGTTTAGACGCGTACGAGACGCTCCAAACGAATCCGGTACCTTATTGCTCACTACTGCTGTACCACAGACTATGCGTTGCCACTACCCTCGACTCGAGGTGCATGATAATTTTAGCTAAGATAGATAGGACCCCGCCGCTGATGTTCAAGCCAAAGGTGGCCGAGATATCCGTGAGGTTTGTCCGGGGTTAGCACCCCAATTGTTTGCCAGGTGGCGACTGGACTGGTACAAAATGAATGCCGTCAGTGCCACAGCATTAGCTGCAACTACCTTCAAACAGCCACAAAGTAATTTGGGGGACAGAGAATAGTGCTCAAGCAGGCTATGGTAGACGTGAAGGACGAGAGGCGACGGGGCAGCGGTGATAGTAGCCAACTGAGTAGGAGTAATTACTATTCCGGAAGTGAACGACAGCGGAAGCAATGGAAAGACAGGACTACAGTGAAACGGAGGGAGGAAACGTCTAAATGGAGCTTCCCAGTGCACAGCAACCTACAACGTCAGCTAGTTTAAGCGGTATATTGTCGATGAGTCTCAACCGCAGGAGCCCCACAAATTGGAGCCAATAAACGTGGCGAAGCAGAGTGCGCGGTGGAAGCTATTCCGACTCATTCGAGGGCGCATAAGGAAACTACGTGGGAGCCGCTAACGCATCTCACCCGCTTCGGAAGAAGAAAGTTCGGGAATATATGGTGGAGACTCAACAAACACCTCAGAAGGAACAAGCCCAGCGGGCCCCTCGGCGGTGACAACGATGGCCCGCCCGCAGGGGTGGTGGCACTAAGGACTACTACCAATTTGGAGCGCGACGTTAAGGGTAAGGTGATATGCAGACTCGGAGTGGGCAGGCGAGTCGAGTTGCGTGTGCGGCTCGGTGCTTTACGTATAATGAACGTAGCCCATTCAAAATAAACTGCACGTTTCTAGCAACTCATAAGTTTGCACGTAGCGCAATCAGCGTTTCCAATTGAAGAGCTAGGGCTAGGGTATGATTATTGAAGTGCAAGTACGCTGCAAACTGGCGGGTTTAAGTGCATTTGCCTTCAGTTACTTCCTAGGTGCTCTAATAGGCGTGATTGGGTTCCGATAGTACCCTAGTGCTCTTGTATTTGCTTGTATATATCTCGAATCTTTCTCCTCTCTGTACTATAGTCTATACTCGCACACGATTCTCCCCTTCATATTGCAACAGCATCGGCATATGCCAAGGACGGTCTCCGGCGTAGCTGAATTAGTCTGACCAGACTGACAATCTACAGGTCCGTAACCGACTGGCCTGGCCGATTCCGAACACTGCTGTCAGAAGCTCAGTCGTACATTGAGGTGTTATAATCCAATCGAATCGGACAAAGGACTCAGATTGGGTTTCCGCGGCGAATTAGTAATACTTAGTACCCGACTTGCCGCTTCATGTTGGTATTTATTTATATTGGCCGATACCCCCCACCTTAATAAATCCAGTCTTCCGTAATGCGACATCATGATTTAGTCGAATACCGAGAATGAATATTACTAATACCGAACATAATACATGACTTCACTATCAACACAACATTTCGATTAACAAGGCTCTGTGTGCCACGCCGCCTCTCTATCGCCTGCCAAACTTGTACTCAAGCACAACGATTAACCAAGACAAGAAACCCGGGAATGAGGAAGCAGATCGCCAAGCGAACCTAGCGCGAGAAGGCCGCAGAGCAGGCACAGTACGAGAACGAGTATACACCTCGGCGGCGAACAGGACCAGACGAATCTCAGAAGCGAAGACGGCGGCGAAGGCTAAGTGGGAGGCCGACAAATGCAGCAAACACTACGGCTACAGACTGAAAGGCAAAGCTGGGAGCAAGAGATCCCAATGAATAGTGTGAAGTCGCTGGCAGCCAGATTCTACCGACTGAAGTCCGGGCATGCGCCAGTGGGCACGTACTTGAAACGGTTCGGACACCGAGACGACGACAAATGCTGGTGGTGCGGCGGCGGAGGCAGGGCGGCGGCCCAGACCCAGACGCGGGAACACCTCTTCCGCCACTGCAGCCAATGGAAAGACCAGCAAAAAACGCTCTGGAAAGAGGTGGGGAAAGCAACGGGATGGAGAGCGGGCAGATGCCGACACGTGCAAGTCTCTGAGCTGTTATCTATGGAGAAGTGCGATAAAGCGGTGGTGGACTTCCTGGCAGCCACTGATGTCGGGAAGTTCCCGCCCAAACAGGTGGAGGAGTAAGAGCCGGCGGTCTCTCTTTGATTTCATCCCATTTCCTTTGTATTCTATCGATCGCTTTTAGATGCTTTCTTTTGTCCGAAGGGGACGACGGGTAGCAGGAGTGGAGCTCCGCCATCTAGCCGGCCAGCCCGGAGGCGGAGGGGATTAAGGGGCTGTCATACTCTAATTAGAGTGAATACAGTATGATTAAAACAAAAAAAAACCAAGACAAGAAATTAAATAAGCTCATTATTGCCTCCAAAAATAGAAAGGACAGAACCAAAATGGATATCTAGGATAAGCTATACCGTCCATATGTGTACTGCGCTAAACAACAACACCGCCAGTTGATCGAAAGTTCCGAAATGTACTAAATGAGTCAACAGCTAGTTCAAAAGAACCTCTCGTGGTTTGATAGAGGGGACTTCTTACTCGTCAGGTGGGCACCACTTTCGCTTCATCTCTCCATGCCGTCAAGGCATCCATCGAATCCTTGGTATCCGGATGATCTTTGCCGATTTTGACAGAGCGGAGAGCTACAACTTCTGCCATCAGTGAAATAGCTTCATCAATGCGGCGTAGTTCTTTGTAAGTAAATCCAAGGTTATGCATTATGAATAAAGTTGCTGGATGTTCCTCGCCGAGTACCCTCTTTCTCGTCTCCATGACTTGCACTTCTAGCTCCTCGGCCTCCTTCAACCGCCCCTGATAGCCATATGTAACTGCAAGGTTTTGGATGCTGGTCAAGGTTTCTGGATGCTCTAGGCCAAGTACCTTCTTTCTCCATTTCATGACAGGCTCAAACAGCTCCTCAGCCTCATTCCATCGCCCCTGCTTCAAAAATGTCGAACCGAGGTTGTTCATGCTGGTGAAAGTAAGTGGATGCTCTAGGCCAAGTACCCTCTTTCTAGTCTCCATGACCTGTACCTTCAGCTCCTCGGCCTTCTTCCATCGCCCCTGGCTGTTGTATGTAGTTGCGAGGCAGTTCATACATGTTAAGGTAGTAGGATGCTCTTGGCCGAGTATCCTCTTGAACGCCTCCATAACCTGCACAAACAGCTTCTCGGCCTCCTCCAATCGCCCCTGATTCCAGAATATCGATGCGAGATGGTTCATGCTGGTCAAGGTATCTGGATGCTCTAGGCCGTGGACTCTCTTGAAAGTCTCCATGTGCGATACGTTCAGCTCCTCGGCCTCATTCCACCGCCCCTGGTTCAAAAGTATCAATGCAAGACTGCTCCTGCAGGCCAAGGTATCTGGATGGTCTTTGCCGAGTACCCCCTTGAACGACTTCACGACATGCACAAACAATCTCTCGGCTTCTTTCCATCGCCCCTGGTTGTAGTAAGTCCATGCGAGGTTGGCCATGCTAGTCAAGGTATCTGGATGCTTTTCGCCGTGTACCTTTTTTCTCATCTTCACGACCTGCACGTTCAGCTCCAAGGCCTCGTTCCATCGTCCCTGGTTGCAGAATGTGGATGCGAGGCAGTGCATTGTGGCCAAGGTATGAGGATGCTCCTTGCCAAGTACCCTCTGTCTCATCTCCCAAACCTGCACTTCCAGCTCCTCGGCCTCCTTCCATCGCCCCTGGTTCCCGTATGCCGATGCGAGGTTGCCTATGCTCTTCAGCGAATCTGGATGGTCTTGGCCAAGCACCTTCTTTGTTGTCTTTATGATTTCCACCAACAGCTTCTCGGCATCCTTCCATCGTCCCTGGCTGCAGTATATTGTTGCGAGATTGTTCATGTTCGCGAAGGTGGCTGGATGCTTTTTGCCATATATCTTCCTTGTCGTCTCGAGTGCTTGCGCCTGCAGCTCCTCAGCATCCTTCCATTGCCCCTGGTTCCAGAATGTCGTTGCGAGGCTGTTCATGCTGGCCAAGGTAGAGGGATGCTCTTCGCCGAGTACCTTCTTGAATGTCTCCACGACCGTCACCTTCAGCTTTTTGGCCTCCTCCCAATGCCCTAGGTTGCTATATGTAAAGGCGAGTCTGGCCATGCTGGTCAAGGTATCTGGATGCTCTTCGCCAAGTACCTCCTTGAACGTCTCCATGACCTGCACCTTCAGCTTTTCGGCCTCCGTCCATCGGCCCTGGTTGCAGTATGTCGATGCAAGGCCAGCCATGCTAGTTAAGGTAGAGGGATGGTCGATTCCGCATGTTTTTTCCATTCCGTTTCTGATCCGCACTCGCAGCACTTCTGATTCCTTAAATTCTTTTAACTCATCTAAAAGATCTGCAAAGATGCTGCATAAGGTAAGTACTGTAAAATGGAGCTCTCCAAACTCTTGCGTCATATCACAAATCTCTCTTTCGTACTCTTTCCGGGCTTCCTCCAGTTTTGGCAACCCGCGTGCTCGATATTCATGAATAAAGTCGGCCCAAATAATTCTTCGGAAACTCCTCAGCCTCGCGCTCTTCAAAGTGACAGGTTGTACTGCTTCTTGTTCAATCTTCAGATCGTCGAGACATTTGTTGCTTTTTTCTAGCCACATACGACATTTATTTGCATCTGACTTAACCCCAAATCCAACCTGATAACAAAAGGCAATCTGAAAGGCAATGTGAGCGGCAAAAGGTTGATCTTGATTCTCGGTGTAGTGCTTTTCGAGGTTGTCTCTAATATGTATCCGCACACGATAGTCGGTTGTCATGAGGCTGGCAAGATTTTCCGCAATCTTGAATATATAAACGCTGATAAGCTAGGTTGTTTTGCAGTAATATGGAAATCGACTGATAATTACCTGGAAATCTGCATGCGTTGGGAGTTTGGTCATTGTTTCACACGGTGCTGCATTTGAGAGTTGTAATGTAATTCTAAATATCTTAGCTAATGTTTCGTTTAACATGACTGGTAAAGCTCACCGTTCTTGGCTGAGAAGGCCGACTAGTTTCTCAATATCAGATGTCCGTTTTTCCGGGTTAAGAGGCAGAGTCAAGCTGAAAAATTCTTGCAGACGAATTCTTTGTTCAGTATTCCAGGCTGACTGTGATTCTATAAGTCGAGTGGCAATATGTTGTACTTGATCGTCGTCTTTTAACTGTTCAAGGAACGTGCGAGGACCCGGGGGTGCGTCGAAGGAAACGAACCCAGTCGCACCTTTTGCAGCTGTTTGGGAAATTTCTGGCAGGCTGCTTCCAAACAGAACCCAAAGACACACCATGCCAAAAGAGTACACATCAGTCTTTTTGGCTCCAAGAACTTCAAACTCCCCGAAATGATGCTCGGGGGCATTCCAAGGTCTTGACTTTGGCAAAACAATTCCCAGGCTCCGGGCTTCGCTTGTTTTTAGGGTGGAATACCCGAAATCGGCGACCTTCACTGTCGTCTTGCCGGTAGCTTCTTTGAAAACTAGCACATTTTGGGGCTTGATATCGCCGTGAATCACGCCTGTGTCTTTGTTAGATTGTAAGCCAATAATCTTTTGGAATCACAAACCATATGCATGCAAAGTCATGATAGCACTTCCAATGTCGGCACAGATTTGGAGCCGGTCTTCAGTGGACATTTTCATACCCTCACTCGCAGTGAAGAACTGTTGTAGATCCCAGGCCGCTTTCTCAAAGACCAGCACAGGGACAGCTTTCTCAGTAATGGGCTTGATTTCCCAGCAAATGCCCTCCAAGTTGACTATATTTGGGTGATTCTGGATAGCTGGTTGACTCAAAATCAATACCTCCGACATCAAGGGTAAAAAGTCCATGTCTGTATCTCCAGAGTCGTGAAACCGCTTGAATGCCAGAGGGATGTCCGTGGTGAATGTTGACTGGCTTACCGTACTGGAGCCACCCTCACCGAGATTATCGAGAGCAGATTGCCAAGAAATGGGGAGGTAATCGACTTTGCATTTCTGGACGATTGAAAGAAATGCGATCAGATCGCTTTGGAGGTAACCATTGGTGTGAGTCGTCGAGGCGGAGTAGCGGGTAAAAATTCCATCGGAGTGAGATACCAGCGTTGAAAACATGGTGTATGTACTTGGGCGGAGTGCAAAGCTGCGGCAAGTCGAGTGTAAGTAGAAAGATTGCACAATGATAATGCGTAGTCTTATAATATTTATGCGGTTAGCCTCTGCCTCCAGGATACACAAGAGTGACAAGGCCTACAATACACGAGACAACGAAATTATAAATACCTAACAATGATCACAGAGCGGTGTTCTCAATCGTCCTTTGCGTCCGGGATATCTTAGGACGGGCGCCGTCCGTCCGAGTCAGGACGGCGACGGACGGATAAGACGGCCGGGAACGCCATGTTGCAGCTCCGGTAGTCCCTGGCAGTTTGTTAGTATGTTTTAATCACTATGCATACACTCTAACTAGAGTATGATAGTGTCTAATTTCCCCTCCCCCCTCCGGGCAGCCGGCTAGATGGGGGAGCTCCCCTTCTTTTCCATAAACAAACGGAAAACGCAGAACGTGGGTGACTGGTAGCGCACTGAAACAAAAGAAAAGGAAGTGAACGACTGCTAGCTACATTCTGCTCCACTGTGCTCAGCGGCGTGGGAACTTCCCGACCTCCGTGGCTGCCAGGAAGTCCATCACCGCTTTGTCACACGTCTCTAGCGAAAACGGCTCCGATATTTGCACGTGCCTGCACCTTCTCGCTTTCTAGCTGGTTTCTCGCCCGACTGGCTTCCACAGCTCCTGCTGCTCGTTCTTCCATTCTGCAGTGGCAGAATAAGTGCTCCCGCATCTGGGCTGCCTTCCCGCACCACCAGCACAGATCATCATCTCGTCTCCCGAATCGCTTGAGGTACGGCGCTGTGGGTACATGCCTGCATTTCAGCTGGTAGTACCGTGAGGCATGAGACTTGTCCCTGGAAGTCCCCAGCAGATACTTTTTGACAACGAAATTCACAAGTAGTAAACGACATGAATCATACCAAACTTCAGATTTACTCATAATATGTACTGCAAACTCTATCCATTACCGTTGGTTCACTCAGCTCTAGTCTCATAGAACACCTAGATGCTTACTATCCGCCGAAGACAGTGAATATCGGCCGGGGACGGATGATATCGACCGGGAACAGTGTTTTCGCCATCCCCGGCTGCTAGACAAGATAATTGAGAACACTATCCCCGAGTGTGTTATATGGAAACTCTTGTTCGCTGCTACTCGATTAGAGTTTTAATGCATGCAGTAGGCAAGACTGTGCAAGCAGAATGGTGAAACATTCACCTTATAGATATTACCACTAACAGGAGGCAGCTCACATCATTGGTGCCAAGACGGCACAATAGGATACCTCACTTGCGGCGGTATCTCATGCACATGTACAAGTGACTAGGCTGCCGCTACCTTTGCCAGCCTGTTGCGAAACTTAGTTTTTATTTGTATTAATACACCACTTGGACTGAACTTATTCGCTAGCTGTATTCCCCTCATCCTGGCGGGCGGGGTCGTAGGAAACCACATACTTTTTAAGTGAAATAGAGCGACCAATCCAGCCAGATTCAAATTATTATAGCGCTGCAGATAGCATATGCAACCGCAATGGCGGTATTTTATTCGCCTTGAGTGCTATACAGTTTCATATGTTAGTTACGCCATGCAGTTCAGCAAGTCTAGCTGCAGTGCCACAATACTCTAATTTGTAATGCCTTCCAGACGCACTCATCAAGTGAGTTCGGCTATTACCGGGAGTATTTGTGGTCTCTCGTGTGCATATTGTTACTATTGATGGTCAGTGTTCCGAAGCGGCCAGTCCGGCCAGAGCAGGGCATCATCTAGGCCGGGCTATGCCAAGGCCGGCAACGAAATTCTTGACCCAGGCCAGCCGCAGATCTGCCAGACTTGACCTAATCGGTCTGCAGATATCTGGCGGCCAGCGATGCAGGAATGCATGACAACGTGATTTAGAGTGTACCCGCTCATAGGGTTGGGTGCCGACATGAAGTTGCCGCCGTATATATTCAGATATACGAGAATAGCTGACGATCGACATACATATACAGACATATTACGGGCGACTGCAGGCAAGCATGGTTCTGACAGGTCTGCAGATATCTGCAGGCCAACCCAGGCTTTAGGGAGAATGGACTAAGCCGGCCCAGGTCGACGGCAGTGATGTCAACCGTCTCGTCCGACGGCCGTCGACGGCGGTCCGACCGAGATGCCTCCGGGGCGGACGGAATCGACATCCACTATCCAGGCTGCACCAGGTATTTCGGTGTTTTACATGGTTTGATATGAACGAAGCAACGGTACTGGATAGAGTTTACTTTACATAGTGTGGGTAAATTTGAGGTTTTATATAATTCAACTCGTTTTACTACTTGCGAATTTCATTATCCACGGATATCTGTGGGGACTGCCTGGGACGGCAAGTGGCGTCGCTGGCCGTCACTTTCGTCCGTCCCCATCCTGGCTCGGACGGACGGGACAGTTGACATCATTGGTCGGCGGCGGCCTTAGTTAGGGTGGCCTGTATCTGGCTGGTCTGTTAATCTACAGTCCGGTTGGCGGCCGGCCTGGCCGCTTCGGAATACTGTTGATAGTCGATTGACTTGATTGATCTCTCGAGGGCCCAAGGTCCGTACGTATAGGCTCCCATATGCGTACGCGTATGCACTATCTCCATGAGCCGCACCACCCTGATCCTGATACAAGCCATCAATCGGAGGCTGTGACTGACGATCTAGGTACATATGCAACACACGTGACGCTATAACATTTCAAAAATGGTGGTAACCGGTAATTATTGTTTGAAGTTTGGATCGTACCTATTACATGTATTGGCTTTTTGTTTGGGGACAGATGTGTGCGCTAGCGGAGCAAGCCTAAAGTGATATTTTAGTTAGAAGGTGTAATAAATTATACAACGTGAGAAACACTCCTTCATTGCGGCTGCTGTGGTTGGTCTGCAGAAATCAATGTGATATCGCCAGCGGTTATTAATATAATAGTAGGGAAAGTAAAAAATCCGTCTACAACATCATTGGAGTAGTGAGCCCCATCGAGTCGGATTACTATAGTTACCCCCATGTATGCTATTCAGCCTTCGATGTATGAGAGTTACTTCAATAGGGATGGAAACAACCTACGTACCTCCCGAAATTTGGGGCCTGATGTTATCATCCAGTCATCGGCAGGATATATGAAGATCAGGGCCCGACCAGGCGACTGAAGGTGACTGTCGGGTTGGTGTTTCTGATTAACCACTCTTATTGCAATAATTTAGCTTAGAATACTATCATGTAGGCTCTCACATCATTACATCATCAAGTGGACAAACTATATTGCTGTGGACGTGCAATTGTTGTGGTTTGTGAGCATGTTGGAAGTAGTCACTCGGTCACAGTCATCACTCGCATCATGAGAGCATCACTCGAAAGGCCCTAACATATTTTTGATTATGTATCGCCACCCTTTGTAAGGTTTACGAGCTTCAGTTGGGCTGCTGGAGAGTAACCGGACTGATAGGGATTATGATATCATCGGGCTGACGGTTATTTAGGGCTTAGCTGGATATTGCAGCTGAGTACGCATGCATGCGTATAAGGCATACATGGAATGCCGCATATAAGAGCATACAAACCCCCCACGGATAGAAAGAATCAAGGTTCTCTATCAACACTATTTTAACACATGTTGTTATTATAGGTCTAGAGAGTTTCTAAGAGTTTCTGGAGTCGCCGATACACCTCTGCATAAATTCTCACTCACGCCACTTGCTACGTTGTATGGTACTTTGGATGGTTTGGTGATTTTTTGATTGACTTGGTAGACTGCCTGATCTCTCTTGAAGGTATAAGGCTCATATATGTACAAGCTCCCATATCCGTTTGCATACACGTTTTTACTATCATGAGACGCTCTCCCTGATCCTGATACAGACCATGCATATCCTCATACAAGCCGAGCCGCCAAACAGAGCTGAGACTCACAAACAAACGGAGCTGAGACTCACGATGCAGGTACACATGCAACACCACACGCCACTCCGATCTCCGCATTGACTATCTCTGCAAGAGCTCTGCAGGATCTCTAGATTCTCATTATATATAAGACGTAGATTTACGTATAAATAGATCAAGAGACTGCATCTGTATCGTACATTTAACATCTATTGTCGAAAATACGACGCAGTTAAATTATCTACCGTACAAAGCGAGAATGGGAAGCATATATAAGATACCATATCCAGGACCGACTGCCGTACCGAGCCCGAGAGAGCCGAGGACTGTACTAAGCCTGAGGCTACTGCAGAATCAAGCACACTACCAAGCCCAAGGTTACCGAGCATGAAGCCTGAGTGCAACACATATTCTTGAAAGTACGATACAGATGAAATCATGAACTATTTAACGGTAAGTTTACGCCTCAGATACTGGAAGAGTCCGGCGGAGATAATGGAGTAGAAAGTGGAGGGTGACGAGTGAGCAATCTACGAGTATGAGTCCACTCAGTGACTCAGTGTATCGGCGACGTCGACCTCATTCCAGAACTTTCTAGCAATACATATAATTATAGTCCTCCATTCCAAAATTTCCCACGACGACAAATCACAGTCCGGTGAAGAGCAGGGCCTTGCTTGGACTGGACGGACTTTTTCCATTTATGTACGTAGGTGACTGTTTCTCGGTTTTGCTGTGGAAGTCTTATATACTTCGGTCGGGACGGGAAGAGCAGATTGATGGGACTTCTTACCATGGCGATTAGTGAAAATATCATCATTTGGCTTCGACCTGATAACGCAGATTCTAACAAAATTAACCTTAATTTTGCCCATTTCCAATGTATAATCCAGAGTCGATGTAATCTGGCAAAGCTTCATGCGACATGTTAAAAAAACCCTTACCACTTCTGCCTAGAAACCTTTTAAAACTGCGGCAGTTTGCATATGTAATGCAGTCAAAGCCTGATCGGTTCATATTAGAATCATTCTGCCACCTCCGAAACCAAAGGATTTAAATTCTTCGTTCGGGTCTTGGCGCATATGATGTCGCATTGCAGGATGCATATGTATTCTCGATTTAAACCGAAATAGAATCTCTAATTTGCAGGGATTCTTAGCTGGTGTCTGCAGTGTTACATCTCTCTTATCACTCATTATTGGCCATGGAAATGGTGCATCCTGCAACGCTGCAGCTAGGTGTAGGACTAGATCGTTATCCAGGACGGAAACCTTGATTTGAAATGTGGCCTGCTTGACTCCATTCCATTGCTCGGAGATAGCCGGCTAATCACACCGGGGTTGAAGAGTTCAATTTGCTCACGCCGTTGGCCACTCAAGCACCGATTTCACCAGTGTAAAGTGCCAACTTCAACTGAAATACTTGGGATCAACTTTAGAGCAACGCTCCCTGCTCAATTTTATAAAATGTGTTCTAATTAGCCGCCTAGCTAGCACCTGGAAGATTTTCGTACTTTACGTTCAAAATAATAATATAGTTTTAAAAAATTATTCATTTCATGCCTTTAAATTTATCGTAGAAGAAGCCCGTTCTGGATGCTGTGCAGGACTTGAGGTAGAACGCGACAGCCAGATGGACTAACTACGGCTCTATACTACCTAATATGACAACAAGAAATCCTAAGCCTTCGTTAGGCCGCAAACTGAATAACTCTGTCGACAGTGTATAGTTAATATGAAAAGCGTGGTACAGGGGAACTGGTGAAGGATCCTAATGAACGTCCCCACTGGCGGAAGGAGATCTTGGAAGTAAAGTATACCGGAGGTGCGGAAGGGCTTGCTATTAGAGCGAAAATAACATTGATTGATAATACGCCACACAGGGTTGAATGCTGTGGTTTCTTTCTTGCGGAGTCCGCCAAGCGTGGTGTCTCAACTTGTTACCATCGGATCGGTGAACGATGTCGCTATCGTAGAGTGAGGTTTAACCCTGATTTTTTTGCAGCTCGCTCTTGGAGCTTTAATTGTCTGGTAAGATAAGAGCGGTGGCACCTGCTATTCATAACCCCTGCATCGATTCGAGCAGAGTAGATATGTTTGTGATGTAGCGATTCTGGGTATGAACAGGGATTTGATTTTTCAATGTGGAGGTCTGCAATTGGCGGGAGCGTATCATAGTTCAGCTAGCCGCTCGATCGTTGTGCAATGTAGCCAACACAGGGATGTTTGCACCCACTAGTGTACCGTAGACCGCGTGCCACGCAGTGCTACAATGCATAGGACGAACTTTGCATTACGTTTATTGATTTGAATACGTAACCCTAGAATTGAGGCCCGACAGCACCCGCTAACCTGTCCTTTTGGGTGTGCGGCTAGTTTGTGCAATTCATACACAAGTGGCTTCAATTAATGTTAGGTACACAGTGCATGCAAGGTGTTTTCATTGATTGGCTAAGATTATACTATGCAACCTCCTGTGCTCTCTTCTACTAAAACCCCGCATGTCGCACTCACTATCTTCAGAACACATCTTCTGGACGCGCCGTCTCTAGATTACACCTTCAAAGCCCACCTTCGGCACCACAAAATACGATTTTAAAGCCCAACTTCGACGCCATTGAATACAGAACTCTCCCAGGACAGCCAAGACTCCCTATCTGTTAACGCCCGCAGTGATTACGCCTCCATCACCATGGTCAGCAGCAGTCGCATCACCAACATCAATGCACGAGACAACATCATCGACAGCGCGAACACAACTACGGTCAACAGCGCGAACACAACTACGGTCAACAGCAACAACACCACCGACAACAGACGTACCTATCAGCATTCGATGCCCATTGAGGTTAAAGACTCGAACGTCCATATTGGTGCTCCAATCTGTTTCCCTGCTACAATAAGTAATCGCTTTCGGCTAATGCTGCCTCTATTTAGGAGATACCTCTAAGCCTCGTACTCGGACCCGTAAAGAATTGGAAAAGTTAGGTAGGTGGTCTTGTTTAGGGAAGAAGCTCTAATATGGTTTCTCATAACTGATCTCGCTGTTCCAGTTGAATCGGAAATCAATTGGGACATACTCTCCCGCCAGTTGTCTGTCGCCGACCAGGACAAGCATCGACCCACGATCTCCCTTGACCGTAACGAGCCGAAATATTTTTGGATCACCAAAAACATTGACTTCACCCAGTGGGAATCAGATGAGAACTCGCAAGCCCTGTGGCTATCTGGACCACATAACCGCGGAATGAAAGAGGTGTCCTCGCACATCATCGGCACTACCAATGAGAACGCCAATCAATCAAACAGTTCGGTACTGAACTTCTTTTGCTCAACTGCAACAATGGCTCGAGGTTCGATTGCAGCCGTCTTTGCCCACACGCTGCTCCAACAGATTGTCTGCTCCTCTGCCGCTGGCAAAGCCACATCGATTGCTGTGACTTTTCTCAAGTCCCTCCTGGGGGAACATATCCAGCAGCAGCGCTTGTCGCGTTTCGAGGAGAACGATACTCTATCGATGACAGCAGAAAAGATCCTTGATGTTCCTGATAGTGAGCTTGGCAGAGCTTTAGTGGAAGCCATGAGGACAGCCGAAATCCAAAAGTTATCAATTATCGTCGATGGGATCGACATCACCACACAGGGGGGAGAAGTATTTGTTGAAAACATCTACTACCTTGTGATGTACATGGTTACAAATACAAAGTTCAAGGTTGTTCTGACCAGCATACAAAACCCGGATCTGCAGAACACATTCGGAATGTTGCCGTGCACGTACATTGAGTACGATAAGGAGCGAAAGGGTTTGGGCTTCCGCCATCCTCTAGCCTATATCATAGCTAACTAGCTGATTCAGAGTGTCTTTGTTTTCTTCAACATGACGATACACGGTATGACAAGATTTCAGATCAACATTGCGGTTCGCTAGAGTGGCTTTGGAAACATCCACAATACCTAAAATGGTCTGCATCGAAAACCTCCAGCCTCCTATACATTGAGGGGAAGCCGGGTAGTGGGAAAAGCACCCTTGCAAAGTATTTCGAGAAAAACCTTACGAAGAGAGAACCAAATGCACGTTCAAGTACCGTTGCCCATTACTTCTACTCGATCCGCGGGACCGTAGTGGAGAGTACCCATGAGAATATGTTGCGGTCAGTTCTCTACAGTATACTTAAGCAGGATGAGTCCGCTTTTTTTCACTTCCAACAGAAATTCCGGGACCTTCGGCACGCCAACCGCTCAGAATGGCCTTACGAGACTCTGAAAAACGTTCTATCCTCTTTCGCAAGCCATCCCTCAACAAAACCAATTTATCTCACTCTTGATGCGATGGACGAATCCAAGGAAGACGACAGACGCAGCATCATAAAGCTGATATGCGAGCTGTGTTCAGATAAAAACCCTTGTAACATAAAGGTATTCCTCGCAAGTCGACCCGTTGCGGAGCTCAAACACCGTATCCAAGAATCCCATCATGTTATAATAATGCAAGATGAGAATAAGCATGACATTTCTAGATTTGCAGATGATTTCCTCAAAAATGATCTCAAGTTAACAGGGAAAGTACTTGGTGAAGCTGCAGATTATATTACTAGATATGCTGAAGGTGTATTCGTATGGGTGAGCTTGATTAGGACCGAACTACTCGCGGTTGTTGAAACTGGCTATACGAATGACGATATCTTACGTTGTCTAAAAGATCTTCCTCGGGATCTGGAGGATATGTACAAATTTATGTTCAGCAAACTCGAGAATAACCAACCTCAATTCATCCAGGATGGAATAAGGCTTTTCCGATTTATTCTATTTGCATTTCGCCCCCTTACTGTTGAAGAACTGCGGGATGCCCTTGCTGTGCCAGATGGCCACAATACTTCCTATGACAAATTCCAGCGAAACAGAATAGATGCAATCGCGAGACGAATTGGGCACTGTGGAGGTAACTTTTTGGAAATTAAAGGTATATCACCCTAAGCGAGAGGTGTGCATTATGGAATTAATTGCTTCCGTAGCGGATGGAATAGTTCAATTTATGCACCAAACTGCTCGCGACTTCTTGATCCAAACAATTCCAAATGCCTCGAATTTAAAGTTCAAAATTAGCGATAAGGCCCACAGGACGATAATCAAAACGTGGGTGCGATATCTGATTATTTGCTTCACAAGCCCCATCGTGCGGGATAGTTTCTCCAAAATCGAGAGTTGGGGTCCAGGAGACTTTCAAACATATGTTGAATATCTGAACCAGTGGCCATTGATCGAATATACACTTCGCTATATCAAAGACCACTATGACCGCTGCGGTCAAAAGAAAATCGTTTCACGACTCGTTAACACACTGGTCCAAAGGTTGACCGAAAACCACACCTCATACTTTCTAGGGAGTTGGATTGCTCTTCGCTTCGGACAAACTAATTCTACTCTAACGGATCGTCTGCTCCGCTTAGTAAAGACCATGCGATTGGGACAAAGCATTCACTGTGATAAGCATCAAGCATCCGCTGAGAATTTCAAATACAATATCCTCGACGCCTCTGCAAAACATAGGTTATCCCGAGTATCAGAAGCATTGCTGCTATTATTCACGCAAGGCGATAGTCACACCGAAAGCAAAACGCATCTGATTATTTGTGCACAGAAAGGGCTCACTGCGGCAACGCGACTATTGCTTGAGCTGAATGTGGACAAGGACTCCCAGGATAACGACGGACGTACGGCGCTGCACTATGCTGCAGAGAATGGTGATGAGGGCATTGTTACGCTACTGGTGGATCAGGGGGCCGAAAAATATATAATGGACAAGCATAACAAGACAGCACTGCATCTAGCCATTGAGAAGTTGTGAGTTCCTTCCTTGACGACGACTTCCTATCGAAAACATACATGGTTAACGCGAGCCTGATATATTTTATACACCAGCCCGTGAGTGGTCTCTAAATCTGTTCCAGGTTCGGATAATAAAAGATTGACTGGAGATCAATGACCTGACTTAATAGATAGTAAGTTTGAATCGGTCATTCAATGTGGCAAGAATGCTTGACTAACCAGAGACCCCCTGCTGGATTCCATAGTGAGTGAGTCGCCGCTTATGGCGCGTGGCGAGAATGAGTGGTTAACTGATAAATATTACTTGGCATAGCTCGTACGTTTCTCAACGAATTTTGGATGCCTTAGTATTGTATTGCTGACAAGAATCTGGGACTTCGTTCTATAGCGAGTAAGTTTAGCCAAAATACCCCCCTGGCTTCCCGGCAGTGAAACTTCGCTAACCTCAACTGGCTCGATTGGCTCAAAAGGGGGTAAGCTTTTTCCAGACTGTCGTGTCGTGACAATATGAAGTTAATGGGAACAAATGGCGTAATGCGTAGTCGGTAGGTAGCACTAAAAACATCCCATACTGATGAACATATCTGACTAGAGCCGGATGGTTGATTCAAATAGAGTGTAAGTTTGCTCCCAAATTTCAAACTTTAAAATCAGGAATTATTGATTCATACAACCTGGTATGGTAGAATGTAAGTCGCCTCTACTATTGTGATTCCACAACGATGTGTGTTTAGCTTGATTGATTGGATAGTCGGTAGGTTTCACGGTAACGTTTCAATGCGGGTTGGTAACTAATGACATCGTTTCATAGCCCGTGAGTTCCTCCGTGATTACTCTGAGCTGGATGGCGACTAATTTGAGGCCGCATGCGTGACTCGACAGAGAGTGAGTTCCTCCGTGACAGCTCTGGATGGTGACTAATCTGAGCCCTATGGCATGATTCGACAGAGAGTGAGTTCCTCCGTGACCGCTCTGGATGGTGACTAATCAGAGCCGATGGGTTTGATTCGGCAGACGGTGAGTTCCTCCGTCACCGCTCGGAGCCGGATGGTGGCTAATCTGAGCCTGATGGCATAATTCGATAGAGGGTGAGTTCCTCCTTGACCGCTCTGGATGGTGACTAATCTGAGCCCGATGGCTTGATTCAATAGACGGTGAGTTCCTCCGTGACGGCTCTGGATGGTGACTAATCAGAACCTGATGGCTTGATTCGACAGTCGGTGAGTTCCTCCGTGACCGCTCTGAGCCGGATGATGGCTAATCTGATTACGATGGCTTGATTCGATAGACAGTAAGTTCCTCTGTGACACCTCTGAGCCGAATGGTGGCTAATCTCAGCCCGATGGCTTAATTCGACAGAGAGTGAGTTCCTCCGTGACCGCTCAGGATGGTGACTAATCTTAGCCCGATGGCACGATTCGACAGATTGTGAGTTCCTCCGTCACCGCTCTCGATGTAGACTAATCTGAGCCCGATGGCATGATTCGACAGATTGTGAGTTCCTCCGTGACCGCTCAGGATGGTGACTAATCTGAGCTCGATGGCTTGATTCCACAGACTGTGAGTTCCTCCGTCACCGCTCAGGATGGAGACTAATCTGAGCCCGATGGCTTCGTTCGACAGAGTGTGAGTTCCTCCGTGACCGCTCTGGATGGCGACTAATCAGAGCCCGATGGCTTGATTTGATTCGACAGATCGTGAGTTCCTCCGTGACCGCTCTGGATGGTGGCTAATCTGAGCCCGATGGCTTGATTCGACAGAGAGTGACTTCCTCTGTGACCCCTCTGAGCCGGATGGTGGCTGATCTGAGCCTGATGGCTTGATTCGGCAGACGGTGAGTTCCTCCGTGACCGCTCTCAGCCGGATGGTCGCTAATCTGATCCCGATGGCTTGATTCGACAGAGTGTGAGTTCCTCCGTGACTGCTCTGAGCCGGATGGTGGCTGATCTGAGCTCGATGGCTTGATTCGGCAGACTGTGAGTTCCTCCGTGACTGCTCTGAGCCGGATGGTGGCTAATCTGAGCCTGATGGCTTGATTCGGCAGACGGTGAGTTCCTCCGTGGCCCCTCTGAGCCGGATGGTGGCTGATCTGAGCCTGACGATAGAGAGTGAGTTCCTCCGTGACCGCTCTGAGGCGGTTGGTGGCTAATCTGAGCCTCATGGCTGGATTCGACAGAGTGTGAGTTCCTCCGTGACCGCTCTGAGCCGGATGGTGGCTGATCTGAGCCTGATGGCTTGATTCGGCAGACCGTGAGTTCCTCCGTGACCGCTCTGAGCCGGATGGTGGCTAATCTGAGCCTAATGGCTTGATTCGGCAGACGGTGAGTTCCTCCGTGGCCCCTCTGAGCCGGATGGTGGCTAATATGAGCCTGATGGCTTCATTCGATAGAGAGTGAGTTCCTCCGTGACCGCTCTGAGCCGGATGGTGGCTAATCTGAGCCTCATGGCTGGATTCGACAGACGGTGAGTTCCTCCGTGACCGCTCTGAGCCGGATGGTGGCTGATCTGAGCCTGACGATAGAGAGTGAGTTCCTCCGTGACCGCTCTGAGGCGGTTGGTGGCTAATCTGAGCCTCATGGCTGGATTCGACAGAGTGTGAGTTCCTCCGTGACCGCTCTGAGCCGGATGGTGGCTGATCTGAGCCTGATGGCTTGATTCGGCAGACCGTGAGTTCCTCCGTGACCGCTCTGAGCCGGATGGTGGCTAATCTGAGCCTAATGGCTTGATTCGGCAGACGGTGAGTTCCTCCGTGGCCCCTCTGAGCCGGATGGTGGCTAATATGAGCCTGATGGCTTCATTCGATAGAGAGTGAGTTCCTCCGTGACCGCTCTGAGCCGGATGGTGGCTAATCTGAGCCTCATGGCTGGATTCGACAGACGGTGAGTTCCTCCGTGACCGCTCTGAGCCGGATGGTGGCTAATATGAGCCTGATGGCTTGATTCGACAGAGTGTGAGTTCCTCCGTGACCGCTCTGAGCGGGATGGTGGCTAATCTGAGCCTGATGGCTTGATTCGGCAGACGGTGAGTTCCTCCGTGGCCCCTCTGAGCTGGATAGTGGCTAATCTGAGCCTGATGGCTTGATTCGACAGAGTGTGAGTTCCTCCGTGACCCCTCTGAGCCGGATGGTGGCTAATCTGAGCCCGATGGCTGGATTCGGCAGACGGTGAGTTCCTCCGTGACCACTCTGAGCCAGATGGTGGCTAATCTGAGCCCGATGGCTTGATTCGGCAGACGGTGAGTTCCTCCGTGACCGCTCTGAGCTGGATGGTAGCTAATCTGATCCCGATGGCTTGATTCGTCAGATTGTGAGTTCCTCCGCGACCGCTCTGAGCCGGATGGTGGCTAATATGAGCCCGATGGCTTGATTCGACAGACCGTGAGTTCCTCCGTGACCGCTCTGAGCCGGATGGTGGCTGATCTGAGCCTGATGGCTTGATTCGGCAGACCGTGAGTTCCTCCGTGACCGCTCTGAGTTGGATGGTGGCTAATCTGAGCCCGATGGCTTGATTCGGCAGACGGTAAGTTCATCCGTGACCGCTCTGAGCCGGATGGTGACTAATCTTGTTGGAAATGGTAGCGGGCGCTGTGAGAAAGTCCAAAAGCGATATTGTTCTCTCTATATACAGAATGACAAGGCCACATTGGCCGCTCCGCCATCGGGCGGACTCGGGCCCGGGGTTGAGCGGATTTCCAATACTCCCACTCCGTGAATACCCCGCCCGTACAAAAGTCAACGATAGAGAGAGCAAAAGTAGGAGAACAAAAGAAAGTAAGAAAGAAAGACTAAGTACAAAAGTAAGACCAAGTGCAAGTCAAAAAGAGACAAACTCGGCATCAAGCTGGATACTTCCAAAAAAAACAAAACTGACAGCCCCGGGTCTGTGCAGTGACCCCTGCAACCCTAACCCTGCTCAACGTCACTTCAGTGACAACCGCCCGCGGTCAACAGCCATCAACGAGTAAAATCAACCACAACTCAACAAACAAGATAAAGAAACACAGTTGCAGCCAAAACTAATATATGCCCATACTGGCACGGTGCTGCACAAATTTCTCCCTAGGCAGAGCCTTTGTAAGACAGTCTGCTACCATAACTCCAGTGGGAGTATACTCCAGAGATACTTCTCCTCCTTCTACCTTTTCCCTAACGAAGTGATGCTGAATATCGATATGCTTGGTGCGTGCATGGTACTCGGGATTGTGCGCAAGTGCGATGCATCCTTGGTTATCTGCAAAGATTGTGATAGAAGGGAGCTTCTTGGACTGGCGATCCAGAATCTCACTGAGGAGGAAGCGAACCCAAATTGCTTCCTTAGTAGCCTGAGTGAGTGCCATATACTCAGCTTCGGTGGAGGACAAGACCACAGTGGCCTGTTTCTTGCTTGACCAGGAGACTGGCGATTGACCAGCTAGAAAGATGTAAGCACCAGTGCTATGGCGCGAATCTAGACAACCAGCCCAGTCACTGTCACTGTAGCCAGTGATCTCTGTATCCCATAGGATCTTTGGATAGTGGGGCTTGGTCAATGGAGTAGCCTTGGGAGTCGCTTCGAATGCAGAACACCTCGTTAGGTGCAGTTGCAGGTGTGCAGGTCCTCAAATGTACCTGAGGATGTGGTGGAGGGCTGCAAGATGATCGACGCTGGGAGCACTGGAAAACTGAGAGACTGCTCCCACTGCATATGAGAGGTCTGGCCTGGTAGCCAGCATCAGGGACATGATCGAACCAACGATGCTTCGATAGAGAGTAGAATCATGTTGGGAGAGAAGAGCTCCAGATTCCTTTCTGAGCTTGGTACCTGGACTGAGAGGAGTACTGCAAGGGTGGCTGGAGGAGAACTGAAACCGTCGAAGAATCTCCTCAGCATACCGCTCCTGTGAGAGATGAAGTCCATTTTCATCTCGAGTAACTGCAATTCCTAGAAAGTAGGAGAGGGGACCAAGATCTGACATCTCAAAACGAATATTCAACTTCTTCTTCATTGACTGGACACTTTCCAAATCACCAATCAACACAAGGTCATCCACATAGACCATCAGGAAGAGAGTTCGAGAGGCATTGAAGTATACACAGTGATCTGCTTCCCCTCGCTGCAGACCATGCAGTGTAAAGAATCCATGCAATGCCTTGTTGAGAACACGAGATGACTGTTTTAAGCCATACA
>Ga0307514_10000895_pt1 | contig 46351 bp, 47 predicted proteins | sample 16_EM_MG_FD_203088 | JGI IMG/M metagenome (GOLD analysis project Ga0307514, IMG submission 203088) | Populus trichocarpa ectomycorrhiza microbial communities from riparian zone in the Pacific Northwest, United States - 16_EM | ecosystem: Host-associated > Plants > Roots > Unclassified | place...
TGATCTCTCTAGCAGAGGGCTGGAGGATCAGGACTACAACTATCTAATGCCAAGACCCACTGCCTGACTAATCTACATGTGCTAGGCATCCTATGGCCTGAGACAACAGAATAGCCAACGACGCAATCCTGTTACCCATCTAGGAAGCCACTTCCCAATCTGGAACGCTGCAGGCTAACTTCCACATACTAACCGCAATCTACTAAGTGTATGATCAGGCCGACTAAGGCCACTGAGTCAGCAGGGCTGCGCTAGTCTCATGCCAAGACCATTGCATGATTGCGTGAGACCCTGCGGCGTTCCTCCTACCTATGTGACTTTTTTTTTTTTTTAAAGAATCATTAATCGCATTCACCCTATATACAGTATGGCGATGGACTGCAGCTCCTGGTTGACCAGGTGGCCTCTCTCTCCCACACGGGCCAGTCCCTGCCCATACCTATGTGACTTGAGCACCCTAACCACTAACTGCTCCTATTGCGAAATAGTACTCATCTACTGGTTGAATTCTGGGGTCTCTTACACCGACTCGAATGTTTGAAGGTTCCCCATTGCCTTTCAGACCTTTATTAGAATGATCTTTCTCCTGCAGTCACCTCGATGATATGTCCGTCCATTCCGGAATCCAGGGTATACACTGCTATTCAGGTTTGAAAACAAGCCTCACTTATATTGCTTTCTTGGCCTTGAAGGAACTTACGTTATTGCTGTAAGAATTGCAAGGCTATGCAGCGCAGCGGATGGCTCATGGACTGGGAGTTTCTGGACGTGATCGTATATTCTCGATCTATGGACCTCTGTCTTGCTAAAGTACAGGATTTCGCTCTGACTATTTACCCAATTTTTACATATTTCACATGCTATCAGGTGGAGATTCACGAGCCGGCAAGGTCTTCAGATTTTCTCAGAGTAACTTTCGCTTGTAAGAGAGAATATTTCCTACAATTGCTGCATTACATTGCCAATCCATTCATGTGAAAGAAGCCAACATAGAAAAGCATGTCATTCTTGATGCAGCGAGACTCGTTTCAAGGATCTTCTCACTAATGGAAAAACCCAACACTTCCGCCGTATGCATGCTGTTGCCCCGTGTGCCCTCACAGCTTATGCAACAGGTTTGTTCCGCGGAACGACGACTGACTTTCCCCCGTTAGCTGTTTCCACGATCACGAGTTGGCTCTTCAATTTCCTCAGTATTTGGTGGGACGCATACATCTTCAATGCCATGAATGCCTGCTTATCTACTTCCCCTACCAAGAAACAAAGATGCAGTCGCTTGAAAAAATTGATTTCATCTTCGCGAAGGGTTTCACGGAGCAGAAGAGCTATGTTATGGTGGCTAAGGAGCTGCCAATGATGGCTGGTGACACCTTAGCAATCGAGAAAATGATGAAGTATGGATTCACAGAATAATATGATAGAGAAGCATGGCCATGTGGTGGTGTGAGTAACGAGACAGTGTTTGGGATTCTTGCACTTGATGGGGGCCATGACAAGACTCATAGTTATGCATATGAAGACCGGACACAACGGCTTATGATTTTATGAGTGAATTACTAGAGGTTATTACCACATATGCAGTTGTGTTTTCTCGTTGCCTGGATGGATGGTGAGCGCACACACTAGGTCCGACGGAACTATGATGATGGCTCATAATTTTTTATAAGCTTGATTTTTCATGCACCCTTAGTTATCCCTAGAATCTAGATACCGCCTGGCAGGGAGGTGGGGGTATGGGGTATAGTGGGCCTTTCAAAATCTCAGGGCTTTGAGGAATTACCTAATCAGTGTGGACACAATAGCCCGCCTTTTCTTGCATTACTTCCTCAAGATCGACAGATTTTTGCTTGCCTCACAATGTACATGCACATTATTTTATGTTCTGGAGTGAGACATCTGGGCCGGAGCCTCCTCTGCTAGCATTTTATCAAAACGAGTTCAAGGAAATTATACAATTAGCACCAAGAGGTCAACATTTGTGAGCCCAGACCTACCTTGTTTTTTGTGCATGGAACACCCGGAACTACCGCTCGGCCTCACTGGTGTTCCGTTATTTGTCCCGGCACCCCGAACCCTGTGAGCTTCTGATAGACTTGGGCTTTCTTGCTACAGAGGAATCTCATTACAAGCATATCGCGGGGACCAGGTGGAGTATACTTGTAACAATATTCTTATATGAAGGGAGAATAGGTACATGGAAAGGGGCTGCGAATGGGCACTAGGTAGATAGGCATAAAGAGAATAGGAGAGTAGATACAGGAGGATCAAGAGGAGGAGGAGGAGGTCGCAGGTGCAGAATGATCCAGAAAATCAGTGATCCTGTGCTGAACATGGTAGCATTGAAGTTCAAGAACCTCAACCCGCCTTTTCTCACGGCCGAGAACATGTTGTAGCTCCATAATATAGACCGTAGGTTTAGCTTGAAGTGAGTAGAGGAGAAATCCTTCGATGTGGGGCTAATGCTGCGGAAGGCGTAACCGGAGGAAGGGTTGCTGCTACTAGAGCCTCACTTTCTAGCCCATTGACTTCGTGGGGAAGATAGGTGGCCAGAGTTGCATTTTCAATATCGTCAATAAGATCCCAGTAGATGGATTGATAAACTGCATTCCTAATGCAGATTGAGATAGCTGGAGACCTGGATGTATAACACGAATACATTCCAGAGTTTCTTCCTCAACTTCCTAGATATTGTCAATTGCTGGCTTGGATTCCGAAAAGGTCTATGGATCTTCACTTGGCTCGTTTCGGAACAGTGCTCTAATGTAGCAGGCTTAACAGCAGTCTCCCAAGCACCAACACCCCAGTGAATGACATGTAAGAAGTTAATAGACTCACAAGGGTCTTCATTGGGATGTGTTTCTGCATGCTGAATGATGTTGATGTGATGTATCAGAGACCACCAGTAATGTGCCTTCCAGGTATGAATAATCCCTTCATCCATTGGTTGATATCTTGTAGTTTGTAAGGGTAACCTAATAATATGAACCATCGGTAGGAGGCCTTCATCATCCAAGTCTGCAACTGCACATTTATGCACACTGAAGTTGTCCAATAACAAAACTACCCGTCGTACAACCTGTCTCTGAAACCAAAGTAACCATTCCCATATAATAACCGAATTATTCCAAGCCGTGCTATTCCATCGAGACATGCACCCCAAGGCCTTACCTAAATACAATGAGGGGGGGAGGCCCTCGGTAGGGTAGTTATGAATATATACCCTTGGTCAAATATTATATTCACGGCGGCCGAGGCAGGGGTTCTGTGATTGTATCATAGTTTTTTTTCTCTGTACGTATATACTTATAAGGGTGTGTATATATGCATCATTTTCGGACTCTTGGCGCACAAGAGAGCTGGTGTTTATCCACTTGCACTAATTCTTCGAGTCATGACTTCGCGAGATAATCGCAGTGGAGAATTAAGCGACCTCGCGCGCTAATAGTATGAAGAAGTAAGAAAATGAGAACCTTGAGGAAACCCAAAACGTTCAATCATAATTAATTCTGGATCTATTGCCACTACATATCATCAGACAAATATTATGGGGGGATATACAAAAGCAGAGAATGGGGGAAACAGATGAAACTACCCATGGACCCTGACCACGGCGAGCACCCCTAACCAAATATATGGGGGTATAGTTGAGAACCCCAAGTAATCGCTAGGGTGGCCCCCCTTATTGAATCATGAAATCTCAATTAGCCCACCCCTCCCAATGTGGTCTCGTCGGGAGACTTACAGTCCTCTCCAACCCGTCATCCTTGGTCCCAAACTCGTCTCAAACCTAACCTGAGGCCATCTTTCCCTCAGGATTTCTTTCACCTTATTACTCGGAATATAGATCTTTGTATGGTGACATATTGCCGTCTCTGAATATCTATCCCTTGTTACGATCACCGTCATACATAAATCAACTATACGCGGTTCGAAGTTAGCTCAGATGCTCACAGGCCAGTGGTGGTATTCGGGAAGTGGAATATACTGCATCCAACCTCCCATCTCTCAATCTTAGGCATACGAATTAAATGCTCCACTGAAGCTCGTAGGAAAGGCTCTAGACGCTCAAGTCTCGGGGTGCGGGTCCTTTGGTTGGGACCTGTGCTGAAGAAATATGCGTCCCCCCAGGCGTCTTGGTCGCCAAAGGCTAAGCTGTAGCTCTTCATTTCCTGCCATCGGTCCTGCAAGTTGTCGTCGTCATAGGTATTAAGGGCGAAGATCTCGGAACTAATATGGCTGATGTACACTCTGAATTCCGTGAGGAAATAGCTGATATCCCGAACAGTGCGGGACAGAAGATCTGGAGCCCCGTCCCGCAGCGGCCTCGTCACGAAGAGTTCGAATTGGGCAGATTTGAGCGAGCGATAAGTGGCCACTCTGGAAAGAAGTCGTGTGAGGTTGGAGCTCGTCATCGACGTTACGCCTGGGACAACTCGGGGCACATTAGTACCACCATCACTACCGTTATCCAGCGCACCTGTTTTTAAGTCATCTGAGAGAACTTCTACTCTCAATGCTAGGGTCCGGAGCTCCCGGGCAGCAAGGACTATTGGCAGCAGAGGGGCAGGGTAGAAGACCGGTTGTAGCGTTCGTCGAAACGTGGCGTATGATATATTGTGCGCCTTGATCTCTAGCGAGTCGAGGAACTCCAGTTTTTGGTCCACATAGCCAGCCATTAGAGGGGCAGAACACTTTGGCAGCTCTGTTGCTGTATTTGATACATAAAACTCAATCTCCAGACTCAGAGGTGCCCGGCCGTAACCCTTCCCAAGTGCCCCTCTAACGGAATTCCAGTATTGCAGCATCGCCCACATTGCTTGACTAAACTGCTCCAGTACCGTGGGCTCGGGCGCCACCCTCCTGTATGATACATTGGATGGTGATATGCATGTGAGGACACTTTTTGGTGGGGCTTCCCAATCACCAGACATCACCCGGAGCTCGCGGGTGTAGGTTGCTAGAGTTGGATTCTGCTTGCATAAGGCCTGTAGATCACGAAGGTTATGGAGTCCCACAAAGTGAAACTTCTGAAACAAGACGGCCTGAACGAGAGCACGCCAATAGGAGGAGACGAGCGCATATCGTCCGAATGTGTGCCTGTCTGGAGATTTTCTGCGGATGTCGTAGCTCGCAGGAACACGGTAGGTGCGGGCACGGTGAAGAAGATACTCAGCGATCAGGTAGTCACGAATGATAATGGTTTGGATGTCGAGGAGGAGCGCTGGTGCCGGGGCCGGCTGGCTGCTAGGTGATGGCATGGTTGAGATTCAGTCAAGATGATAGTGTGAGGACCAGAAGTCGCCAGAAAAGATAAGCGTAACTATAGCAGAGCTGGCACGTCACAGCTGTGAACTAGTAATCGTACAGTATACTGTATATATTACTGTATCGTATGTAACCTCCCAGACTACCTTATTAGCCCCTGGATTACTGCACATTTATGGCAATACATTTCTCACATCAGCCCTAGTGGGAGAGGGGGCATCCCCTGGTTCGGCAGGCTATTGGCATCCTGGAAGGTACATAGGTACAGAAGAGTAGGTCGGCTGAGTCAAGGCAGTTCTAAGACTTTCAAAGCTATTCATAAGCAATATTATGGCATTGCGAAGGCGGAGCTATTGTTTTCCCTGCTATTTAAATAAGATCTCGGTCTAATAGTTGCAAACACTGTGGGACATGTTCTCGAAATCAACTGAGCAATACAAGAGCGCTGCTGCAGCCCATTGTTGTTACCGAGCTATGGGAACGTGTTCAAGTTGATTTAATTGATATGCGATAGAGAATTCAAATGGATTTTATACATACGAGACCATTTTAGCAAATTCCCGCCGATATTTCAATGTTTAGTACAATTCATGTCCATACTTAATCACATTCCCGGCGAGGCTGGTACTGCTTCTGGCTTGCTAGGGTATCGAAGAATATTAATTCTGCATTCCCGAGCAGGCCGTTATTCCCCTGTGGCCCAAAAATTATATGGCTTTCTGGAGAACACAGACTGACACCAACTGCAGACTATACCTGGAATTATTAATTGGTATATCCAACTCAAGATTACCACCAAACTTCACACCTCTCCAATTAGAAGACCTCTCTCCATATGGTATGAACTTTTGCTAATCTCCGCATACCTCCCCAGAGCCAACGTGCTCCCATAACCCCAGTCCTCCCTCCTCTTATTTCATCCACCACCTCCTGTATAATTTCTGTCATGGGACCCCGGCACGTGACCCCATGGATGGCCATTGCCTTAACTAAATCTGCGTCTGGCAAATCGCTCCTAAGGGTGTTTTGGCTGGTCGGAGTTTCTTGGTTTTCCGCTGGACGTTGTGCAACCTGTTCTTTGGTAGCTGGAGGTGCCACTACCTGAGCCTCCTCCTTCTCCTCCTCATACAGTCGAACCTCTATATTAGCCTAGCGTCGGGACCGGAAGATCCGATGCTATTAGAGAGGTTATGCTTTTATAGAGGTTTTGTCTAGCCATAGTCCCTTTTCCTTCCACACTATGCTTATCTCCTCCGTCTGTACGTCTTCGCCCAGCTGTGCTGTCTTCTCCTCTGCCGACTTGTGGTTGGTCTGGGTGGCGGTGGTTGCCACCTCGGTTGATGGTTCCTTCCACTTTGCCTGCCACCTCTTCCACTCCAGCGCTATTCACTTCCTCACCTTCGTCCGTGCATCCTTCTCCGCCCACTTTTTTATTTTATTTTTATTTTAAAGAATCATTAATCGCATTCACCCTATGTAGAGTATGGCGATGGACTGCAGCTCCTTCCTACCAACAACCATAATGGAAATCCATCCCAATATCAGCCTTCCTTCCTACCCAATACCACATCCTCTAGTCTCTCTACCCTGGATAGGGGATCTACATTCAGATTGCCTTTCCCGGGCTTGTAGACGATGTCAATATCGTCCAAGTACGGTGTGAGCTCCACCTTAGTGTCGTTTTGGACCCCTCCAGGAGGTGTCGACATCTAGTGAAGCACCAGCTGGCACATGCAAGTTCTCTCTCCGTAGACTCGTAACCGCGTTCGAAAGCGTGAGTTGCTCTCGAGATATAACACCGGCCGTTCCACGAAGTAGCCTGGCCTCGGACGGATTGTCTTCCGCCCCACTGTTCATCTCCTCCTTCAACTCCTGGCTCTTTTTTTTCTTCTTTTTTTTTGAAAATCAGTACTCGTATTCAAGCTATCTAGCCTATCACGAGGGACTGCATCTCCGAGTAAAACTCGGCGGGATTATCCAACCACTGGGCCAAACTCGCGCAGGTGCCAACCACTCCATCTCCGGTGCAGGTAGAAAAAACGATCAAAATGGCACAGGTGGAAGCGGAGACCGCAGAGAAGGCCGAAAAGGTAGAACCCCCCCGCCTCCAACCCAACATCCTCAAAACACAATTCGCCAGTGGGACGGCATGAGAAATCCGGTACCAGCGATTCCAATCGTAAGCGGTGGTACGGAACATTCTCCTGCCCATCTGCAATTCTGTGACTTCCCTCAGATCTTTTATGTAGATGACTAGGGAGGATGCAACCTGTCCCCGTCGGTCCTCCTTCAAAAACCACCTCATCCCCAGAATTTTCACACCCTTGTTGTCCTCCTCGACCTACTTTCGCATGGTCCTCGGTTTATATTTGAATGTGACCAATGTTCGTGTGGGCAATGACCTCTCTTCAGCAGCGGACGGTGCTGGTGACCTTACTCGGTGAAGTTGGAGATGTCTCCCGGACTGCTCCGTAAGTCCTACACACCTAAAAATTCCCTTCTTTCTTTGCTCTATGTCTGTTGGGGCACCATTGCACCCCCGACTTTCTTTGTGATGCCAGTGGCTGTCGAGCCCTTCCTTTCCCCTTCCTTTCCCCTTCCTAACTTCCGGTCCCCCTCTATCAGCTCCAGCCGCCCCCCCTACTCAATCCAGATTGCCTTGCCCACCACTGGCTTCAACTTATCGTCGGTAGTTAGGTGTCGTATCTGTGCCGCTTGAGTGGCGATCGTCCTCTCCTTCACAAGTTCCCCTTTACCTTTCCTAGGTTCGCAAGGATCCCGTCCTTACCACCCATCAGACACTGCAAGGCAAACGAAACTTGGCTCCTGCCTCCTTCATCCATTACCCCACCACCCCTCAAAATCCTTGACATCAAACCATGGATCGTCTCCCCCTCCCCACCTCCTATCAGGATATCGGCCAGAAGTTTTTCTATGTGATATGCAAGAAAGTTTGCAACCTCTCTCCACTCCTCCCTTGCCCTCTTCTTCTCTACCCCACCCATTTCCTCGCGACCCCATACCTAGGCTCAGTACCTCCTCACCCTCACTGCCCAAAGAACCCACTGGATTCCCCTTTGCTTTCCAAATACCACTAAATCAATGTAGTCCACTTCGCTAAGCTTCACCCGCGCCCTCTCACTCCCAAACTCCTTTTCTTCTTCTACCTTTCCCCCGAACTTAGGGAGGAATCCACCTTTCTCCGAAGCTTTTCTACCTCACCCACCACCTCCCTAGGTCCCGAAGATGCCACCATCTTGGCCTGATTCACTCTATCCGACACCTCACTCACGTTAGCCAGGAACCCAGTATACATCGGTGTAGCCTGTGGTGTTGATAGTTGTTGAATCTAGGGGTGGTATATCTCCATTGACCACTCCCTTTCCCTTTCCCTTGCGTGCTTTTTTCAGCATGATCTGAACTTCCACAAAGTCGTATATCGAAGGCTGAATGCGCTGTGTTTGTGATGGTTGGACGCCGCAGAATGCTGCCCACTTATATATGTGCCCTTGGGTGGGAGATGGCGTGGGAAGATCGAAGGAGCAGGCGAGGGAGGATGCGGAATGGTGCGCGGCGATAGCGGGGTTCGTGGCATGAGAAGAGCAGGGGGAGATGTAATTAAAAGCTGTAAAAAGGGGGGGGGCAGGGACTGGCCCGGGAGGGGAGAGAGGCACCTGGCATTCCAGGAGGCTGCAGTCCATCGTCATAGTCTAGATAGGCTCAATACGATTAATGATTCAAAAAAAAAAAAAAAAAAGGCTGAATGCGGGAATGACTCCCTAAAAAAAAAGTCGTATATCGCTGACTCGCCCATGGGTCTAAATGGTGGCCCGACTTGCTGATCACTGTCGGTTTTCGGGTGCACGCTGGCTGGGCCGTTCGGAATCTGCTCATGCATGGCTGGGTGCTGCTTTCCTTGCTCGGAGTAACGCTGCTGTCACCAGTAGTAAAGCCAGGTAGTGCCATTGGCCTTCGAGCCGGATCTACCTAGGTTTCCTTGTGGTGGGCGGGTTGGGATTCCAGGGCACTAGCTGCGGCTCTCACCTTCCTCCTCCTCGACCTGGCATTGGTGCAAGTTGGGATGTCACTGTCAGCTGTCATGGAGTCTCTGGGCTGTCATTGGTTGCCTTGTGCATCTGGTGTTGCCTGAGGTGTGGGTGCTCTCGATTCCCAACAAATGTCGTAGACCAATGCCCGATTAGGTATGTAGAGTCTCCCTGCGGGCTGAGAAGGGAATAGAAGAGAAGAGCTCAATCGAGGGGAAAGAGATTGTGAAAGTTATGCCTCCAAGGCCTAGGTAGAAATGGATACTCGTGTGATAAACAGTGCGGGCTACCTAACTATCTTGTGGTGCCGCCCGCGTGTTTTGGTTGCCGCAGGTGCTTGTTCTGTCAAAGTTGTTGCCGGCGCGGGTATAGCACCAGGCATAAAGTATGGCTTGTAAATGTTTTGTTCGCCGGGGTATTGCTGTGATATATATACATGAATTCGTTACGTCGGTTTAGCTAACTCTGAGCTAGTTACCCCAGGAACACTGGCATAGCTATTGTAGATAAAATTGAGTATGATCTCGGGCCCTGGAGAGCCACTTCACCCAGCAGCAGGTACATTTTTTTTCTCTCTCTAGTCTGTACTTACTCGAAGTTGACCAAAGGCAATGGCAAGGCGCACTTACTCTCACCACTGCCACTGCGCCACCAGGGGCGGAATACGTATGAATACAACAATCGGGGTATGGAGTACTCTCCACTGCCGAAGGGATGTCATACACATCGTAGGTGACCAGAGTTAGTTACCCTGTAGCCGCAAGAAAAGCAGGACCCATACATAATCCACACAGGCTACGTTATTTTTTTACAAAACAGAGTGTCAAAGTTGTAAGATTACGAGGTTATGTATGAGGTGTTCTCGTGCCCAGACTCTTATCTACGTGCCAGCAAAGATCAGGAGGGAAAATGTGGTAACAGCAAAGATAAGGGAAGATATATTGAGTGCTGCTAGTAGTTGTTATATTCTGAACTATCGCTCTGAGACCTGATGGATCTCTAAGTACGTGTGAATTATATCCACAAAACAGCCATTTGGGGATGATATCAAGTTTGGTTCCTTGGTTGACTTCTCACCTCATGCGGTTTATATCATGTAAGTGTGCGTATTGCGGCGCGAGAGTATTGCCTACAAAAATCCCTGCGATGTAGTTTCGTATATCTACCTATTTAATACCTAACTCCTTCATCCCGTTTAAGGTCCATGGGGGAACTTTAACCGGCCTCGAACTAAACCAGCTTGGTGAGGTCCTGCCAAAACCTAGCTCAAAACCTAGGTATCCTAATATGTACCTCTTTTGCCCTTCCTTGTAATTTCTAGTCTCAAACCAGACCCTCAACCGATTAATCGCATGATGTTTTGTATTGGTGGACTGACCAACTTCATGAGCTTACGATATCTCCACTTTACCACCTCAAGGGAAAGCAGGAATTGATTGTGCAACATCCTGCTATAACCCACTGCCACTGGCAACAAAGCTGGAAATTCACAACTCACATGATCAAAAGAATGACCCCAGGGAGAGTGAGTCGTACACTCTGCTAGAGATTCTTTTCCTATCCGCAACAACCTGCCGCAATGAAATAAACAAACACCATCGTACACTACGTATACTTCCTATTATGTGAGCTAGTGTCAGCAACTTGCACGTCTCTCCACCGTAGCACAGGGGTCTTAACCACACAGTGTTTGCGACGCACATATTTATTTGGGGGAAAAGCCCTTGATATTTTCTACTCATTAACAAGGCTACACTCTCACAAGAGCCTCAACTAGCGAAATACAGGTGCTCACTCTCATGCTTTGATGGTAAAATCGTTCCGAAATTCCTAAGTTCCACGCTTTTTTTTTTTGAGTCTAAACGTGTATAAAGCCTAAGGCTATGAGACCGCTTCCATTGCATTTTGACCCAAGTTCAGACGGCGTGATAGTCTGGCGTGATCGGGTGGCGCTCCGTGATAGGGTGGCGCTCGCCACACTGCTACCTACGTACTAGACATGGTGGTGGCCTGCACATTCGTGGCATTCGGGAATATTGCTTGGCACAAGTGACATGCAAAAATCCCAATCCGAAGGATAGGTACGTGCTAGGCGAGCTCAATCCCTACCCAAGTGCAACCCGGTAATCAGAATCTACCTATGTACGCACGATGCGCAATCTGAATTCGCAACCGCTGACGTATACTTAGCCTTTGAGATAGAAACCTCAAAATAGCTGTGGATTTGCACTTCCAAGGGTCCCAAATGGCCACATGGGGTCCAACAGTGGCAATGCCAGCTGTTGGCAAAACCAAGCACATCATGGTAGAAGTGCTTCCATTTCACCCGTACCAGAGGAGACCCCCTCTTGGTCGGAGACCCAGCGGCGACTTGCCAACTTGCCATAACCAAGTGTATATAGCCATGCTACGTCCAATTGGTAATGCATACAATATACTATATTGACACCAGAATTCACCCTCCATCCGTGGTAGCTCGGAATAACCCGCAGTTGCCCTGACTTGATTTGAATTAACTCCAGCAGCCACACCAACATTAATTTTAGCCTTTAACCTTAAAACTTGTCTAAACGATTTTAGAGTACCCTGCATAGTTTAGGTGCCTAGTCTGGTTGCACAACCCACTTCACGTACGCGTCCGTCATTCATGTTAAAGCCACACTTTATCGACAAGCCACTTTGGATCGGGATCCCTGTACGGAGTACATATGTCTCACATCTTGTCTTGGGCTTACGCACGAGCCGAAGGATGGTATACGCGTGGTTACCAGGTTCGAATGTGGTATCTACGAACGATGAACTTGCTCTACCAATCTGTAATTTTACTGGAACTGTAGCGCTCGAACTTTTTTCCCCAATCCGTATTATTAGGTGGCAAGGCAGAATACACTCAGTGGGTAGGTAGATGTGATATAAGTACTGCCTTCATACTCCCCATCAAACAGTATCCAAAATCACAATCACAATTGGTCAACTGCATCCAATCGACCCTCTTTCCAGACATCAGATTTACAATGAAGCTTGCCTCGAATTTTTTGTCCACATTGCTTGTGGCCTTGCTCAGTAGCCCGAGCGGACTCTTTGTCTACCCAGTCGCTGCCCATGGCGCCATGGAGACCCCACAAGAGCTTGCACGCCGTGCTGAGTATATCAGCAGCGCCGGAGCTTCCCTAAGCAAGTGCGCTGAGCAGCTTCACACCCGTGAAAGGATAGAGCAAAGACTCCGCAGGCGCAATGCCTTGATTGATGAATTTCTGGAAATGAAGAGGATGGATGGCGTAGAAAGTGAGAACTTTACCCTGCTCCACTCGAATTTAACCCAAGATGCAAATAACCTCAATGGCTCCGCTTAGGCTAACGATCAATTTTACAGTCTCTTTAAACCCGGCACTCAAACAGCGAGACTTATCTGGCAAGGTTGACCTCAGCTCCTTGTTTCCAAAAAAACCTACCTGTGTACTGGCACCAGAGCTGACAATTGGCCCTTACTGTAAGACACCTATACGTATTTCGTACATTGAATCCTTGAGGAGCTATGGTATTTACATTGCACGATAGATGCTCCACGTCAACTCATCCGTTCAGATATGCGTGAGGATATCGACGGTGTTGAGCTCCTGCTGGCACTCGAAATCATCGATGTCCACACCTGCAAGGTTGTTCCCAATGTCATGGTCGACTTCTGGCATTGCTCCAATGTTGGTAAGCTTATAAATTGATCCACCTTCTATGGGCTTAAGTGCTAACAACCTCTACCTGCATCAGGCAAATACTCGGCGTTTGCCACCGAAGGGACCACAGTAAGTTGACAGGAGCTCCAAATTGCATATATCTCCTTTTAAGCCCCACTTACACACTGGCTTATACAGGGAGAAACCTTCAATCGTGGTCTTCAAGCCACCAAGGCCGATGGTATTGTAACTATGACTACCATCTTCCCCGGTTGGTATACTGGCCGCTCCACTCACGTCCACATTGCTGCACATATCAATGGCTCTATCACCTCTGAAGGCTTCTACAGTGGTGGCACCAGCCCACATATTGGCCAGTTATTCTTCCCGGAAAAAACCCTTGAGGAGATTCAGAAAAACTCCCACTATGCCGGCAACAAAAATAACCGAACTCTCAATTCCCAGGACAGCATCTATAAACAGCATGCCGCTTCTGGTCTCGATCCCGAAATGGCCATCCACTACATCACTGACGGAAATATTAACGCCGGTATAGTCGCCTCGATTGTTATCGGTATTGATACTAGCAAGAACTACACCTTGACCATGGGAAATAACGGAGGACCACCTTCAGGCAATGATACCGCACCAGGTAATCGCACTGAGGATAACAACGCAGCCACAACGAGTACTAACGCAGCCACAACGAGTACTACTGGAGGCGCTGTTGGTGAGTTTACAATCTTTCCCGAATTGTTAACTCCATTACACTCGACATTTGTATTGAATCCAGATGGCTAATGCCTTTGCGGAAATCTCCTCAGGTACCATATCCAATATCTTCTCCGTAGAGGGCCTGGGTGTTTCATCAATATTGTCTGTCGTTATTGGCCTCTATCTTTTCAATATGTAATGCTTCAACTGCTTAAATTTCTTCCTGTATGTCGATTGGGTCAGGTACATATTCTGGGTTGTGTCGTATTTCTTTATACTCTCTGTTCTAAAGCACTAATTACTTTGATCTTTTTTGTTTGGAAAAGGCAAAAAGCACAAAAAACCCTTCTTCTTGAAGGTCTGTTCTTGTGATCCTATGTATTGTAAAGTATTACTTTTTTTCAGGAAATTTACCCCATGCAAAGTTTCAGGAGCCGAGGAAATTCCGATGAGTAATACCAAATTCCAAGTAAACTTATCCATATGCACTGTGGCACATTAGCATAGCTTTATATATATCTAAAGCAAGTAGGGATGGAATATAAGGAAGAAACATGAAAATGGAAGTATGCTGCGAGGGGTCAACTTTGAGGTCATTTTATCTTCACAGTCCGCTCTACTCTCCTCATGTTACACTCATTTTGCTACCTGCCAGTTCATTGCCGGATTGCTCCCTACAACTTTCCGCGTGGCCTGATTGCACCCTGCTTTGCACCCATTTTGCATCCAACTATAGAGAAAGCACCGTGGTAGCTGGGGCATTAGCTTCAATTACAGTACTGAGCCTTGAGTGGCAGTGGGCTATGCTTGCAGCTGAAGGCAAAACACCCACAGGCTTGACACCCATAAAGTACAATCCAGAATTGAGTCACCAATTAGCTAGGAGCTGAGATATAAAACATAGGTGCCTCTAGTTGTCAGTTTTCCACCCTCCCCTCTCAGTCGCTTTCATGCCACCTTGAAGCAACGGACTCATGTCACTGGAAAACGGTGTCGTTCATTTGAGCGAAATCTCGGTTCCGCGCTGACACATGACCGACGTACTTTCAGAGTCGGCAAGGCGCACCGAATTGGTATCAGCTAACTAGGGGGATGTCGTCTATGAGTCTAAAAATGGCCTAGGTCCAAAATTGGACGATTACCATTTTTGGTGTAATAAGTCCCTTTCAGGGTTTGGTACAGAACAAACCAAACTACGATATTCATCATCTTTATCCCCCCTCGTCCCCCAAAACTGCCTCCAAAATATCTGCCTCAGTAACCTAAGTACCCTCATATATCAGAACCCCCCTTTTATAAACCCGCCTCTGACTGAGCCCCCCAGCCCCGATGCAGTGAACCAGCTCATCCCCGAAGAGCCCAAGAAGAAAAAATAGCTCGAGTCCGAATTCAGCTACTAGACAAGAAGATTAGTATCCTTTTTAATGAAGAAGTCTGTGGAATTGATTTCCCTAGTCTAATGGAGAAAAATGGTTTGAAGGGCTTTGTGATCCTTTCATAAAGCCAGTTGTTTACTGGCTACTATGCACCTACGATTAGCCAATATAAGAGTACCACAACTCTGTATGTGGGCCCGAATGAACACAATAATGGAGAAACTTCACCTGAATATGTATAGATTGAGAAAGTCTTCACAATACATAAAACAGGCAGCATTATGACAGTATCAGTGAATGCGTGTATGCGTGATGGAGAATGTTATAGTAGGCTTCTAGTATTGCTAATTAGAACTGCTGGTCCTTATCTTGATGTCAATCCTGCATCTCATTCCAAAGACTCATTATCCATACTAAGGAGAGGTATACCAAGTCTCCCAGAAGCCTTAGTGCCCAGCCTTAACAAACTAGAACCTACTAACGCTAATGCGTCTACCACGACCTCTCCAATGACAACTCCGTGTAACCCAAGAAGATACTTCCCCAAAGTGGGAAGAGCAGGATTTTCGACATGGGGTACACGTCATTACCACAACTTGTTTTACGGAACTCGATGCAGTGCGACTTTGGACAACGGGCTAAAATTTGCCTGACATCACAGATACCATACAGACAGTCCTCTCTAACTGTACAAGGGTATTTTCTGCACAGGTGAGAGGCATTAAAACCCTCTAGATTGACCCCGCCTTGAATGTACTCTGTGGTAGCTAGGAGGGAATGGTCTACTGGGCACTGGCTATACCAAAGAGCAAATGTCAATTTCTGCCGTCCCTTATGACAGGTTGCAGGGGTCCTTATGGGTATATAACCAGACCCTCATCCTCAACTTGGATCTACTCACTTAGACAGCAGCCTTCAACCCCGGGATCATTCAGACTCTTCACATCATTCACATTTCTGATATATAAAATCATCGTCAGCATGGCTGGTACATTCCACGCTTCGTCGCAGGACATCCGCATTGATTGGCAAGAAGGGAATCAGACAATCCTCCTCTGTCAGGCCCGTGATGAAAGTGGGAATCTCCAGGACGCCCGAATCAGACTTGACGACTACATCGGGAATGACAATGGTAACCTAAACTCTATATTCCACGAAAGGCACCTGTTAATATTTTTGCCAGGGAACTTTGTGTGGGATGGCGAAGATTTCTCCCATAGCGCCAGGAATGTCTCTGTCCAAATAGAACAAGGTGGAAATGTAGTCGCCCTTCACGCCGAACTCGAGAATAGGGAAGGCAACTGGGTACGAGATGTGCTCAACCTTGGAGAAAGAATTATTAACGACAACGGATGTTTAGTATTCCGTAAGTAACCGTATTCGTCTCGAGAGAAGATATGGCCATTGAACCAGTAACAATTATGCTAACCCGCCAAACTATTAGAGGCTTAAATCACCTCTATTGCGTCGGTATTTTCATATTGAAGAACTCAGTTGATGGGAGGGATTTTCCCAACAAAGAATTGAAGTTTTCATGGTTGTGAAATCTGCACATCCTGTTTTTGTGATCATTATTATAGAAATAAAATATCGCAATGATAACTACACAATGAACACGAATCACCATACTCTGAAATTTGGAACTGCCCACATCTTTCTGTCAAGAGTTACACTGTTAGTTGCCAATGGCCCACTGCAGATTCAAGCAAGGCAGCCCCAGGATCAGCGCCAACAGTGAGTACTCTACATATTATCGCAGTAGGTTGGGGTATCTGATCGAGAGCATATACATTGAGATGGTGGGGATTTTCGTGGGGCGAAGGCCCCACTCTAGGGCACTTCGGATTTGTACAAATGCAGACCTGTATGATACCCAAATAATCCATTCAGTCAAGGCACAATTTCCATTAGACTTATGCAGCAACTTTATGTTCAATATTTGTTCCCCCAACACAAGACTTTTTTCTTTTTTTGAGTCTATACGTCTGTGCGAATATGCCATGGTTATGTTTACATCCCATATTCCCAAAATGGAACATGGAATAGGCAACCAGGCCATTTTGTTTCGACGACCTTGCAAAACTCATGATCAATCACATATATTATTAGTTGTGGAGGATAGAAGTTACTTGCGGATCCTGAAGATCGCGAGGATTGATACCGGCAGCTGGCTGCATCTGCCCTAGGTCCCAAAAGGTGGTGGTGATTGATCTGGTCTTTTTTTGTTCCGCTACGATGGATACATACATCGGAGAATGACATCCTTTACCGCAGTATAATCTAGCAACACAAAGACAAGTGGCACATTGACTGGCGAACAACGGTCCATATCGCTTTTCAAGACGTTCACGCAGGAAATTCGATATACAAGGTAAAAAACAAGTGGCTTTAACGTGAGCTCGGTCTATGTCTTGAAAACTGACATGGACCGTTGTTCGCCAGTGGATGCGGTACCAACTGGTTCTACTTATGGTCTAGTCTGGCTCTAGCGCTCATGCGCCCTCATACGTAGGGCATACTGGTATGTCCACGTAGGCAGAGTGATAACGTCATGACTGGCTGACCGTAGAAATTGGGCAATTAGCACCCCCCTACATTTAGGGGTTGCAGGTCTTACTATTCTACATATTTTATAGGTACAACTGCAACCCCATCTACATACAGTTATGTACAAATGAAGGAAGTATCATTCAAAGGATCTGCCCTTGAAACGTATCTTCAAGAAGCAAACTCAATGAGTGCAGTAGAGGACCATCCATTTGAGATGAACATGGTTATGAAGGAAGATTGGATACCCGGGAAGCTACACTGTGTCCCTACGGAAGAGGAAGAAAGTACCAAAAACCAGTGTCCATTCCCATACCCAGTTCCAGGAGTGGTGGAAGATGAAAGAGTTCTTATATTAGGGGTAATATGTGAGGGGGAGCTGGAAGCGGAAAATAAAATAAGAAAAGAGAGTGACGGGAGAAAGTGGTTAATAGACAGTGGGGCCAGCTCACATTATATCAAAGGCATGGCAAAGTTCAGGGCCTTCAAGTGGCTGCATAAACCAGTAAGAATCAATACAGGAAAAGGAACGATATGGGGTATAGCGAGGGGCGAAGTGGAAGTCGTGATGGAGATAGGCAAGGTAGTTTTTGGAGGGGCGCTGCTGGTTGATGAGAGCAGGTTTTGGGATAAACTTTGAAGGAGGTAAAGCGGACATACACAAGAATAAAAGCACCTGGGGAACAGCATCACCAATAACGAATGATGGGGGGTTGTGTTATCTAGAAGAATATGAAAAGGTGGAGCAATATGGGCTGGCGGCGAATACGCAAACAATTGATACCTGTCACAGAAGACTGGGACATCTGAATAATCGTGCAGTCTGGAGGTTGATACTAAAAGTCACAGGGATCAAGATTGGAGATCCATACACCAGGATTGGTGAGAGAAATGTAGATCTTCACTCCCTTTTTTTGAGTCAAACTTCTTTCGCCTCTCCAATATGTATGCTGAAGCTTTCGCCGCAAGAGCCCAAACTCTTCCTTTATACCTACCGCCCATAGCATGGATGATTCATGGTTTATAGTTGTTTTATTACCCTTTCGGCATATGAGTTCATACTGGGGCCATACAGGGCTGTTGTATAGTGAGTGACCCCTTCATCCTGGCACATCTTTGACCTGCATTGGCGGTCTGTAATAGCAACGGTTTTGAACCACATTCATTTTCAGCGCTAGCCTTCCATACCTGCATTGCGGCATCTCTCTTGGGAAGTTCCAAGTATCTCTTGTATAGTGATCAACAATTACAAACAGGTATTTGTCGGTATCGGGGCATTTCATTGGTCCAGCTATGTCAGCGCCTACTCTCTCTAGTGCCCTTTTAGCCTTTGCGAATAGATATCTCGAGATCGTCTGGTGCTGAGTTCCCTTCAAGCAGTCTACGCAACGACACGGAAAACCTATAAACTGTGGGATATAGAGGCAAAAGAACCTATCCAAATGCAGGATGTAATCTTTCATGAACATGTGATGGGTCATCCTACGTTGGCAAGGGGGAGAATAGACCCTGGTGAGAATATAAATAATCTTAGGACAGCCTGCAGTACAGGAGGAGCCTGAGGTCGGGGATGAATTAGAGGACTTATACCCAGTAACAGAGGGTCTTAAAGGAAAAGAGTGGGAGGATGTGCCGGAAGTACACTTTCCCATGCAGGTGGACCTGGTATGCAGCTCGAAAACCTTTCACCAAGCAATGGAAGGGAGACAAGCAGAAAAATGGCTGGAGGCAGTTCGCTCAGAGCATGAGTCGCTAAAAAGGAATAAAGTATACAAGAAAAGTTTGGTAAATCCTTAATGTGAATAGTGAAAGACCAGTAGAGAGGAAGGCTCTCTGGATAAGGAATATTACCCATATAAAATTAAACAGATTCGGGGGCAGGCCACAGATGCTGTGCGGTACACCTAGGGGCTACCTATGTGCGGGAACGGCCGCCTCATAGCCCAAGGCTCCCTTCGGATGAAAGGCGTATAGTCCCAGAAAGAAAAAACAGAGGCTACCTATGTTACTGCTAAATAATCATTAACATTGATATGAGGGTATAGCGAAAGTATCTGTAGTGAGCTTTCCTGTCTGGAACAAAGGTTTTATTTTTCGGGTGATATACGAGGCCAATAATGGCAGGCAACTCCCAACTTACTGCGGACCAACCCGCATTTCCTCCCTACTACAATGATATCTTGGTCCATATTACTCTTAATTTAATGTCATATATGATGTTATACAATTGGCGCTTGATAGTAGGAATACTAGGCAGGTTAGTAGGTCAAAGGGAAAAGCCACTTGATTGGCAGTAAATGGGTAATAGGCTGCTGGATTTGCAAGCAGTCAATACATAGCTGGCTGGGTAGCGGACTGCTTTGTTTACCTAAAATCAAGAGGTAACTCTGCCGTGGGATTGAAAAGATTAAACCGTGTTATTATGTTTCCGTCGACTAAATCAAGAACTACAGCCGTACATGTCATATAAAGTTCCTGCAAGCAGATGGAGCCTTGGATTTACGCAACCCTTTCGCACAACCCGCTTCTCAACCTCAACATCTTAGCAATAACCAATCACGTTGATTTACGGTTTTTCCCCCCATCCCCGCTCTACTCCACAAACTTCCGACCATCGCTAGCACCCACTCCTTTCTAATAAACGACCTCATACTTCTTCCCTTTGCCCTCCTCAAGCGTCACCCTTCTTGTCTTCCTCAGTGCCCCCATCTCCTCCTCTTCCTTCCCCGCAATGGCACTACTCTTTCTTTTCCTCCCACTCCTCCTCCTCTCCTTCTCTTTCTCTTTCTCCTTCGGAGTTTCAAGCAGCTTCACCCCCTCCACCTCTTCTACCCCCTCTACCTGCTCTGGCACATTATTCCTATCACCCACACCTCCTTCACGACCAGTCTCAACTTCCATTGGGGGATCATCCCCTCCAAGGATATTAATCACAATCCCTTCGATCTTCTCCAGCCTCCTCTTGATCTCTGTATTCTCTTTCCGGAATTCCTTATTCTCCTGGCGGAGCTTTTCTACATCCGAGACGAGGGCCTGATTGATTTGCACTTGCTCATCGAGGGCTTCGAGGATGGAGGTACATTGGGTGGTGAACAGCTTGGTGGTGAGGGTAGTGACCGCGAGGTCGAGTCCTTTTTGGTCAGCGGAGGAGGAGGTGAGGTTCCTTCGTTTAGTGAGAGAGGTCGAGGTTTTTGTAGAAGTCGCAGTCGCAGTTGCAGTTGCAGTTGCAGCTGCACGAGCTGTTTCCATGGTTGGTGTAGGGATCTGCTTCTGCATCCCCTGCCGCGCTCTCATGCCCTTCTTCCTTTCCAAACTCGCCATACTTCTCTCCATTGTGGGGCCCGAGCCCTCTGCTGCCTGCACCGTATTCTTTGGTTCCTTCTCGGCTTTAGCTTTAGCCTCCTTTGCCTCCTTTGCTGCATGCTTTTCGGCTTTGAGCTTGGCAGCTTTGGCCTCTCTAGATGCTTCGGCGGCTTTAACGGCCTTGGCTGCCTTCTTTGCCTTTGCGCCTTTTTCGGCCCGAACGGCGTTTGCTGCCTCGAGTTCTTTTTGGCGGGCAACGGTCGCGGCAGTAGGTTTGGTGAGGCGACTGCTGCTGCTGTTAAGTTTTTTGTCGGCTTTGGGTGTAGGGGCAGATGCAGGGCCACCAGGAGTGGTGAGTTTGGTGGTGGTGGGGGAAGTTGAGGGAACCACGGTTGCAGCTGGTTCCGTGTCCGAGCCAGGGTCAATGTCGTTGCTCTTGTCGTTGGAGCCAGTCGCAGAGGTGGATTTTGTTCGAGACCGAGACATGATTACGTGGAGTAGCAGTGAGCTACGAAGAAGAGTGGAGCGTTACGTTCGCGGCGTCAGGTCGAGGCTGTTGACGTTTAAGACAATGTAGGCGCCGCGGGTGATGCAATAGATAATGGCTGGGTCTTGACTTGTGGGTGCACCAGCTTTGTTGTGAAATAGATGTAAACAAATGTTGGGTGAAGGTGCTGATTACGTAACGCGAAGGGCTTGGCCTAATCCGGCCTCCCTAGTACCCTATCTAAGACTACCCCAACCATATATGGATGATGAATTTGTTGGAACTTGGCTAGAGGAGGCTAGAGGCTAGATAGGTTGCAGGCTTGGCATGTACAGTTACAGTACATAGCGTCACTAGAGACGAGAGCAGGACAGATACCTTGCACGTTACTGAGCTCCACCATTTTGCTTACGGTTTTTTTCCTATCCACTCTGTGAGCTCTCCACATTCTACGAGCTCGTTTTCGTACAAATCCCCCTCCATTTTTCCATTCAGGGTAATCTAAGGAATTCAAAGTTTTGCGCTATATATACCGAGTTGTATCCCCTATAAGGTCCAGATTCCTGGATGGCGAAAGGTTAGATATTCTTCAAGTTTATCAAAACTTGCTATCCCGCCTAAGGAAGACACTAATTAGGTATATATGTATAACCCCCCCGAATATATTGTTTTGCCAGGCAATTGAGTGGAACGCGTCGACTGGTCGAGCAATACTATAGGTACACAATAATTCCCCAGATTACTACTCGTGGTAGAAACTTTATTCTATTGTGCAATTGTTCCTTGACAATAGAGCAAGAGTATTCGTGGCATGTCTTCTCCGTACAGGTCTTAGCAATTCATAAAAGAGTCACTAGATTCCTTTAGTCACTTGCTCGTACGCGATAAAGCTTCATTCGATGAAACATGATGTAGGGTATATCCCCATACTGCCGGCATCCCATTTAATGACATTCCTAGCTTGCCGCATGCCGAACTCCGAATCCCTAGTCTCATCACATGATCTTGTCGGTTGTAGCGCCTCCGATGATGAACTCCATGATTACTAACTCAATGTTTCGTTTTACTACTACCCTATCTATGTAGATATCCGGCTTTTTTATGCGGAGGTTCTCCTTGATATCGTGGGTGGTATTGTTCTCGTGCCCAGACCGATCTATTTTTATGTGGGTGCTTAAATCGATCGGTCTAGGCACGAGAACAGGTGGTATGCTAATCAAGGCGCTCAATAATAACTACTATACTATCCACTGGACGTGAGACCTTTATTCGGACATTCCAAAGGTAGGCATCTGCTATGGCGATGTTTAATGACCTTGCCATTGGCATCTTGCGTTCTACTTGACTTCTTGCTTTTCCGAAGTCTCATTCATATTTCTGAACGCATACCTACTGTACCATCAATTGCAACTTGTAGCAGCTCTTGGTGAAGCTTTGCATAAACCGAATCAACATATTGCCACATCTCGTCAAATGTTTTGGGTGACATAGTAACTGGTTTACTGAGGCCGAGCATCTGTAGAAATGGGCATCATGGCTTCGGACATTTGGTATGGGATTTGCATTGATATGGTGTTGCAATTGATGAGTTCTCGAATGGTATGGTAAGAGGATAATACCTCATAATGATACCCATTTTCTGGTTCTAAAAGCAGCTACGGAGTACATAATTAGATATCTATGTTCCTATCTTTCCATTATAGGGTAGTAACATCCTTAGGAAGCGTGTTCTGCTTGAATCACTTTCTACCTACCACAGTTTGTTTCGGGTCTAAGACAAGGTGGTGTGCGGGATACCATATGTCTCAGAGGATCGATCGCGGGTAAGGCGGAACGAAACAGATATATATACGGTGCTGGTGAGACACGCACCACATGGCAGCGACAAGGGTAAATCTACCGTATCTACCGTATATATCTACCGGTACTCGAGTTATATGCTAGCGCGCCGTTAGGAGAAGCAGGTTAGACCTCCAACCAGACCAGTTAGGCCTGACCGATCTCTGCAGTGTCATAACAATTAAGAGACCCAAAGTGTTACTTTTTAGTTAGTCTCAGCACATTTACAGTATGTTCCTTCAGCTTGATCTTACACGGCTATCCTCATTCTGACCTGGCAGCATATCTACTCGAGTTATATGCTAGCGCGCCGTTAGGAGAAGCAGGTTAGACCTCCAACCAGACCAGTTAAACCTGACCGACCTCTGCAGTTAGATAACAATTAAGAGACCCAAAGTGTTACTTTTTAGCACATTTATAGTACGTTCCTCATCTCCTACCTACACGGCTAACCTCATTCTGACCTGGCAGCTAATGGCGCGCTAGCATACTGTATAACTCGAGTAGATACGGTATTGTTCAGGGCAATGGCAAACCATAGATCATTCAAGAGTAGTAGACTAATGCAAGAGTAGTAGGTGTCCCACCGGCCTAAAGGATAAGGAGGAAATAGTCTGCATATTCTTGTTTTATCCCCAAGCAATTCATGCCCTACCCGCCTCATAGCCTAAGGCTCCCTTCGGGGGAAAGGCGTATAGACTCAAAAAACAAAAAAATTCATCCCCTACAGTACCGAGTGCCCGAGCTAGAGTTCTTCACCCTACCATACAGGCAAACTTCTATAATAGCATGCTCTACTGCTATACGCATAACCTGGCTATTTTTGGGGGGGAGTCTATACGTCTGTACCTCGCAGGGAGCCATTGGCTATGAGACGGCGTAACCTGGCTATTAGCATGGACGCAACCGTGGGACTATGACGCAAATAGCATAACCCACAGTTAAACCTTGCTACCGGACTGCATAAATCCCAAGGGTCCCGTCCAGTTTAGACTAGCGTCCGGTATAACCAATTTGCGGGCGGGATAACAAGAGCACCTCATAACACCAGAACGCAAGTATACCAAAGGACAGAAGTACAGTATATATCGCGATTACCGATAGGTCAGTCTCACACCCGATAAGTAAGATCTGACAGTAGGAGGACGTTACTAATAATACAACTATAGGATGGCTAAGCGAGCATTCTCTGAGAGAAAAATATGAGATCTGCCTGGAGCGGTAGAAGTAGATTAATGCGGGGAAAAGGATGCTCAACTCAACTCTCCATTCAAGACTTGGTTGATACTATTGGTCAGGTGCAAGAAGGACTTAAGTATTATCAACACATCAGGGATCACTTAAGGACTTCTGGGCTCCGACTCCCTCTACCTTGGATGCCCCGTCCGGTTCTGCTAATTAATTTTCTATGTATACAATTTTTTTATTCTTGAGATTCCTCGTCTGGTCCGGTTTACTATTTGTCCGGTATAACCAATAAAATTTTGCCCTGTTGTTCCAAAATCGCCACAGCCAGTCCGTAATAGCAAGTTTTCCGGTTAAAGGCGGCGCAACAAAACAGGCCTATCACCCCAATTGCTATTGATCCTCCTCTACTAGAACAACATAGACTAGGCCCCAAATCAGTCCGCCATTGAGAGGTTGGTGCAGCAAATACCGAGCGTCCCAGTGCTGGCACAATGGTTTCATGTTAAGTTTAAGAAACAAATTAATCAATCCCCATGTGAAGTGTAGTACTAATATAAGTCTAGGAATTTGGGTGGGATTCCGATAGCGGAGGCAGCGCAGGCCTGATGTGTAGCTAGCATTTCATAAATTGGATATTATCTTACCCACGCTCACATCATACCACACAATACCGCTATAAATGCATAACTCCTCTAATAGCATAATAGCCCCCGGTCCCGAGCGTTATGCTATTATAGAGGTTTGCCTGTATTGCTTTAATTTCGAGTTCGAGTGGAGCGCTTTAAGTCTAAGGCATAGTTCCCTGCCAGACCAATGATTTGTGCGTAAATATAGAGGCAGGGCGTTGACATCAACGCGCGCTACGGAGGTACCACCCCGCTACTAAATACCTTCCACCCGTACCATTATGCTATTGCTTGACCAACCAACCACTTGACCCACTTCCCAACTATAGTGTTTATTCCAGCTCTTTTCAAGAATGTGCATCTTTTTTAGTACAATAACAAAAACAATGCCAAAAGGAACTCCACCTCATAGCCTAGGGCTCCCTTCGGGGGAAAGGCGTATAGACTCAAAAAAAAAATGCCAAAAGGACCGTCTCATAGCCTAAGGCTCCCTTCAGGTATAGACTTCAAAAAAAAAAAAATGCCAAAAGGAATATCGTCCAAGTTTAAAAAGAACCCATTACCTACGCCAAGAGTGACAAGTTGCACCAGCAGTTGCAAATTATATAATAGAAAATTAGAACATCCCCTCCGTTACTCCAAGTTTGTGCACTCACTATATACATGTGAACCGCTCTGGTTAGGCCTATGATTGCTGATAAAAGAGACTATATATTGGCAGTCTCGCTCCAGACGTCGCCCTAGCGGCTTGGCAGACCTTTGGTCGCCACCTTCGTGAGCCGTCGGCGAACAGCGCCACAGTGCGTAACCAACCGGTAACCCCGATGCGCTAGATGCGCTAACGGTGTTGCAACATACCCGATAATGCTCCGACTCGGCAGCTAAGTATATGTAGTCTGGTTAACTACGTATGTGGCAACGTTCCTGACTAGCCTAGCCATGGGGCATCCGGCCGTATGCATAGTTTTGCACATCCGTAAAGTTGTGTAAATCTCGATTGGCAACCAGAGCCAAAATCCTTGGAAGCTATGGGGGTACCTTCCAGGGACCACCGACTGCTTGGAGCTGACCTAGTCACTCCGCTTGTCTCAAACCAGCACGGTGTGTATGGTATGTGCCTGTCATACCACACCTGTCCTGACACTATCGGTGAGGTGTATCGCTGCCGACTGACTCATGACTCGCTTCAGCTAACTCCCATCCAATCTCCGAGCCGAGACTAGATTTGTCGTATGTGTCAGATTTCTCGTCAGATTCGTCATATTCGCCGTCAGGTTCAGCCTCTGGTTCAGGATCCGATTCCTCTTCCGAATGCTTCCATTGCACCCGCTTCTTCGCAACAAAGTCGCCTTGGTTATTGGGGGGAGCAGTAGCGTTAGAAGCATGCCGGGCAAATTCAGGCTTTTCTGCTTCTGGGAACAGATAATGATACACATCGGCATTTTGTTCGTATATGCGCTGAAGTTCGGTCAGGTCCTTAGCGGGGTCTGGTTTTCGGTTTTGTGACTGGCCCAACAACGCCGCCATTGCCTCAGCCGGTGTCATGAAGTTTGGGTCCTCCAGTTCCCTCAATTCATGCTGTGGGTTAGTCAGGTTGTTGAGGCATGCTTCGGACATGAAGCATGGGGCGCTGGTATTGCACCCTTGGGATTGGGTCGTGCGTATGACTGTGTAATGGATTTTCACGGCACCCTGTAATTCTTCCGCAGAGAGCACCCCACCCATTTTCTCTCTCACGCCGTCCACATCGATTTTCCCTTGGATAAATTCCTGGCGTATTACCCAAAGGCCGTCGGCCTTCCTACGTATTTCCTGGTGGCGTGCATCCACGCCGCTGAGGGCCAGCTTGAAGGCTATAATCTCACGGCCCAGGTCTGCGGCTGCCCCCCTCAACAATGGATTAGTGATAGTCTTCATGGCCGCTTGCCAATCTAGGAAAAGACGCTTCGCCCTGTACAGCGTGGTCTGAAGCTGAAAATCATGCTTTGCAAGTGAATCAAACTGCCATTGCAACGAGGCGTGAAAGCTCCAAGGCATTTTTAACAAGTATTGAAGTGATGTGATTGACCTCTGAGTCTGTGTGGTGAGCTTACCCATAATTTGGGCAAGCTTATCATACTCTAGGTGTGTTGTCTCGTGAACAGCAATGACGAATTCGCGGTCATGGATGAGAGGGCGCTCTAGGAAACAGCTGGCTCTATAATAGAGGGAGCGGAAGGTGGTTAGCTCAGCTGCGATACCACCTACTCTAATCATGATGGAGGGTAATGTAAGGATGGCAACGAGTTCCCAATCTTCGAACACCACGGGGGTGTTTTTTCTTGTCTTTCCCTGGGTCATTTGCGTCCTTCCCGGGGGTACTTTCGCACTAATATCATGGCCCACAGGCTCGCCCCTGCATAGCATGTTGGCTGTAGCCTGGACAATCTTGAGGCGCAGTGACGTTATCATCTCATCCGCCTTTGAGGTCAGTGTGGCAAGGAAACTAAGGCTCTGTCCCACACCAACGCATGCGCTCTCAAGCTCTGGGTCGAGGAAGCCTCCTGCAGCCAGCCGCATTTCATCCCATTTATAATATGCTTGAACCACATCACCCCCAAAACGGGGCTGCTCCAATGTTTCAAGTTGCTCACAAAGTTTAAGCAATGGTAGCTGGGAACCGAATGACCATGACTCGATGCTGGATATCGTGGCTTCCGCGTCAGTGGCTGTATCGCTAAAAGTTTTTGCAAGTAATCGAAAGCGTTGGCGAATCTCATCAGGTGGAAAGGTCGATACAGCTCTGGCTGTCGCCTCATCAGCATACATGGCAATGTAGACAAACATTAGTAGGCGGACTGCATCAAGTTCTTGTGATTCCCCAAAAATTGCCTTTGCACGTGCAGCCATTTTGGTATGACTACCTGGCAAATGCCCGAGGTGGGACAATTTGACGACCGATATTTGGACAGAGATGTAGTTGCTACGTTTACGCGTGTTGATATCTATGGTGTAGGCCTAGGGGTCCTGGCCTTTCATGGGTTTGAGCGATAGTGGTGTTTGCAGGACCCTCTCACTTCCGGGGGTTTGGGCAAGGTTTTAATACACCTGGTAATTGCGTCGAGGGTAAATACAAGCCTCACAATGGTAGTATTACGTGTTAATTGTGCAGCCCTGAGCCGGGCGAGAGCTCGGCTAAGATGTTACACCATCGCACCTCTGGACTTCTGTGTGGAAGTCTCCTAGCAGTCCATTAAATTCCCTTGAAGTCTCATTGGCCTACTCCGTAATGGCTAGGGAATTTCAAACCTGCCGGGATTATTTAGTGCTAGCCTAAGACTAGTCCAGTATTGAAGATATGATATCGAAGCCAAACCCACAGCGTTTGAGGAACTCGTCTCAAGCATTGACCTCCTTCCCAATCCAAGTACACCCGGATACAGGTCCAATCGCAATCATACACCTGCAGGCAGTTACGCAACCTTAGTATCCACCTCCTGTTCTGATAGCATCCCCGCTGGTGCATCTACTCGTAAAGGCACTAAATATTCGCCTCCCTGCAGCTGGAAGGGCCCAGGGTACTCTAGGGCGGGGTAGAGAGAGGCCTAGGCAGCGGTGTGATGGGAGGCCCCTGTTCGAGATCCCAGCAGTCTCATTTCCTAGCTTCCGGTCAAGATCTATGCGAATCAACCCATTACCTTGGACCGTAGAGTCTATTTCTACTAATGCTAGCTCAAAGCCCAGGTGGCGGTGGCAGTTTCCAACTATCATTGGATGGTTATCAATTATATCTATATATATAGCACGTTTTTTTATTTATTTAAGGAATCATTAATCGCATTCAGTATCTAGCATGTTTCCCCTATGTAGTTCCTCAGATCCACTCCAACCAAGCAAAGTTTTTCTCCCTTCGAATTTGCCAGCTCTAATAACCCTCCGCAGAACTGTTTGTGTATCAAGCCCAGATATTGACCAATCTTCATATCCCGATGCAAGTACATCTGCCAGCCATCATCCACATCCGTATAGAAGGACAAGAGTGTCAACTTACTACAGTGGAACCTCGCATGCGGTTGGGTGGTGGGTCTTTGTTCCTAAATGAACATGTGCTTCTCGATCTATTGGCGGGCTAATTATTTTCCGGATACCAGCACGAGACGCCTATTGTTACCAAAACCAGATAAAAACTGCTCAGACACTCTGATATTGGCAGATTAACATTAGCAGTGATTCCGGGGTGTGGCCTCGACTCGGGTGTTGAACTATGCACGAATTCACATTGTGGCGTGAAAGGCAGAAAACCCAGATAAGTAGGTCTTATTCGATGCGATATATTCGCTGAATAAACCCACAGTTGAATTCCCCAGCTGAAGATTTTCTATTATTGAATATGCTTATATCGAAGTTTGATGTTGCCAACACGGGGAACTGGGATTTCTCCAGCAGACTGAGTAACTTCTTGGAGGTTGGTTTGGTTGAGGATCATACTTTACCTGGGCTGGCTGGATAGGAGCGACACATACCCAAAATACATCTCAAAGCCGCTAAAAGCTCCACCGAGAAACTCCACCTAGCATCACCTCCAATTTCCAGACCGTCCCTCCACAGGGTAGGAAGGATTTGCCACACTTCATATTGAATCACAGAGCAAATTCCATTTTGTAGGTATGATGCTGAACTAAAAATGGGGTTTTTGCCTCAATATTCCGCAGTACGTACCTGGTCTATTTCCTAGTTAGGAAATCGGTTGCTTTTGAAAAAACCCTCGAGGTCGAGAAAGGGTTTCAAAACAACTTATTACCATTATCCCCCCCCCGCGCCCCCGGGACTATTTGAGGGAGGATTTGAATTTCTTGACCTTATCTTAACCATCGATCTAGGCTGATCTCGTTCCCAGATTAGCCGAAGATAGCTTTAGCGCAGATAACCTAAGAGTCTGGGAACGAGATCAGATCTAGGCCAGAAAATGGAATGAATTGGAGTTCCCCACATCAGGTTGTATGCCAAGCAACTACACCACTCACCATATCTTAGAACCTGCAGCGGAGGTTTGGGAAAACATTCAATCACTACCGGAAACTCTCCATGCCAAATTTCGTACCGATTTTGAGGATCTAGACATTTTGGCCTCCGGCAATACACTTCGCTCTTGCGCCACTCCCAGGTTCTGTGCTAGATCCCTACCAGCTACGCTACCTAGCAAAGGACTGATACCTATCGGACTCGTTTGTGTCCATGGAACCTAATGGTATTCATGCAGAATGGGTTGAGGGTAGGAGCACCAGCTGGTGGCAAACCGGACGCCCCCGTATCACACGGGGCATGGCTCCGCAAGACCACAAGCTGCAGAAAGCTTTACGAGGCGATTTTCAGAATCAGGGAGGAGCCGATTGAAATCACGAGAATGGCACGTGTTTGCAGCTGTGCATAGCGCCACATAGTTCCGACAGTTATTAAGTGGGTCCCGAACTAGGTTAGTGACATCTACGACCAACTTATTGAACCCGTGTCCGTGGCAGCTGTAAGCGATATGGAAGGCATATATATACCGTCAGGTGGCAAAAGGGGACCTAACAATTCAATTTAGGGCGCATTAGGAATCTTATGAGGCAAGACATTCACTAATTGTGTGATAGCCGTTGGTTGGGTGCATAGACTGCTCCTTATGCAATGTACTTTTTGCCACTGACTGTTACATCAGCCAAACTGGAGTCGAAAGCGGCAGATTGGGGGAAAGCAATCCATGAAGCCAGGGAAGACGCCGTAGAAGTCTCCACCGATGGGAGTATGGATGAGGAAGGAATGTCGGAGCGGAGTGGTACCGGGGGGGGGGGTGGCGGGGCGGGGAGGAGGCAAGGAAGGGATGGGGTAGGTGGCTGAAGCGGGGAAGGACCCTGACGGGGACTATGTCGTGGATTTTGGTCGAAACATTTTTCGCCAACCTCGACTTGAGAGATGGAGGGCTACGAAGTGGCGAATCTCCTTTGTTACTTGCATTCAATTTTAGGGAGAGGCTGGGACAAGAGGGCGCGGCGGTGGAGGGGTGCGAATATTGAGGTTTTCGGGGATGTCGACCGAAGCGGGGGCTGATAGTTTCCCATAGGCTCGGGAGGCAGGGCGAATAAAAAACAAAACATCAGCCAAAACTATGTTGATATAGCTTGGCAGCCGAATTCCATGTGTCAGCAGAACTTATCATATTTACCTTCCGTGACAACCAGACTACTGTAATTGGCATCCTTAGCGGGGCCACCGAATTTCAGGGTAACCCGCCCCTTAAAAGTTTTGCTTCAAATGAACGCAAATCCGTAACACAATACAAGCCAGTCCTACTATACCCTATTGCCAGACTGTTGTGAACTGATATGACGTACTAGGAAAATTTTAGCATGCTGCCTATATATGAAGACCTCAGCCTCCTACACAGCTCGTGGAGTGTTTATTCTGCCCTCCCAAAACCGAAGTTATAAATACCAATGTACTCTTAGCTAGCACTGGATCAAGGACGTCTCCAATAAAGTCAACCGCCGGTGGTGTTTAGGTGGTTCTCTGGGTAACTCCTCATCACTCCGCAAGGACAATTACAATCCCTGCCCTCCTTTAGCCAATCACCTCCCTTAAACAAACCCCATAGCAGAGCCTCACTGTAGATGAGGCTTTCTGCTGAAAGGTTGTCGATCCCCACTCTCAACGTCAAAATCTACGCAAGTGCCTAAAGCCTTATAATTTCCTCTGGATGTCAGCCAATAATACTTTTTCATCTGAACCATTCGCATTACACTGAGAACAGCTTATAACACCAACGCTCAACCCAGTTAATAAGGTTGTCTGAGACCTTTACTTTTCGACTGATCATTCAATACCATATCCGGGTGTTCATTTTGGTAAAATGTTACACTGGATTCTCGCCTATATTCGACTAAACAATTTACCCACCCACCCTCACACGGCACACGCACATGACACGCACACACACACACGGTGTTCCAGGGCATCTCAACCGGTGTGTTGGCCTTATCAAATTTAATCCATTTTACCTCTACAGGGCATCTTAAACAAAAAATCCATTTAGGCCACTCCACGTTCAAAAAAAAGACATGTAAAGGGAGGGTTAATGTTCCATGCGTTGTCGACATGTCAGACAACAAACCAAACTACTGTTAATACAGTTGTGTCCTCCCAACTATTTCCCAACTGCTAACCACCCCCCTCCCCCTCTTTTCATCCCTGCAGATAGTGGTAGAGCAAGTGCAAACCCCCTGAAAGAAGGGAGGAATAGCGTCAAACATTATTGCAGGTTCGAGATGAGGAAACTGAAGATGTAGCAGTAGACAAGCAATTGCATAACTGAAGAGGCTGTGGTATATGAGACAAACTCAAGGAAAGTGCAGGGAGGGTAAGAGAGAGATCAACTGTAGCGTTGGAAAATTGATGAAATGCTATCCTCGAACCCCAGAAATGCAAGAAAGGAAATGGAACCCAAGCATGCTGTCCGCCTTAGCACTTTAGAAAGAAACCACTGAGCTCTGGAAACTACCATCACCCACAGCCTATCTCAGGCTGTCGCTCACTCAATCGACTAAGAATTTTACTCCTCTTCAGACTCCCCCTCGCAGGCGAGAGGGCAGTCCGTCCTAATCGACCTCTCCTGCGCAATCTCATCTTCCTCGCCCTCAATAACCTCTCTCACAGTATCCTCAAAGAAAAAATCCTTCAGGACCGGATCCTCCGCCCACTGTGCGGTGACCACCCTCCCATCACTCAACCTAAGGGAGCGGCACCTATCATAGAGGAGCCTCGCGACTTCCACACTCTCCCACGTCGTCAAACCAGGTTGTTCCTTTTCATAAAAGACACCCATATCATAGACCCTGGTCCAGTCACTGTTTACGGCAAGGGCCCACTCCGATTGATCCTCAATCTCATTACGGAAAGCCAGGCGGATATCGTGGGTGACCTCAAGCCAGATGGCTTTAAGAGTCTGCGCCACGAGGTAATCAGAAACATCAATCGGTTGCCCTGTCGCCGGGTTAGTAAAGAGGAGGCTTCTTGTTCTCAAAGGGGAACAAGAATATCCTTGCTGGTCTGATTCCGGGAGAATGACTGCGGGTTTAACGCCAATCCCAGGGGTTTCGACATCATGATGCTTGAATTTTGCGACATTGTGCTTTTTGCTATTAACAGTCGTGTACATCCATGATTCCGCAAACTCGTATGCTGCGAGGCAAGAGGTGCTGGAAGCTAATTCCCTGTAAGTAACGGCAATGAAGAGATCCCAAATGTTATGTACTTCATTGACAGTCATCGCCGCCCTTCGCTCGTCGCTAATGCAAAGAGCGCGCATGTCATCGATTTGCCCCAACGCTGAAAGACGTTTTAGGACGTTGTAGACTTCTTTACGGTCAACCAGGCATATGATTTGCCGAGTGAGCCAGCGACGACCGGCAGTTTTCTCTTCCTCCCCAGTGAGTTCGCGTTCACGGTATTGACGCATTTTTTTTTGTCGCTTCCGGTTCTTCTGATATTTGTTTGGTGAAAGAAGTATTTGTAGGGGAAGATTTGGGGTTTTGGTGTCAGTGCCAAAGGCCGTCTCGTAGATGCTATGAAAGAAAATCCGGAGTAGTAGTATATAATATATACTTATTCTGGGCCCTCGTATTACACCTCCGATGTGTAAGGAGGTGGTATCTGCCTTGCGTCCCCCATCAGCAATGTTAATCTGAGACACCCGCCATAAACTGGAGCTAGCCATGCCGTTCCTGGCTTCCTCAATGTTGGAAGGACTTGATATTGAATTGGAAATTACCTCGACCAGTGCCACCACTGGCTGTGCAGCATATCGCTGCACACAGCAACCACAAAACCACCGCTGTCGTCCTAATAGGATAGAATTCAAGTTGGGTACACCAGTCTTTTGGCTAATGTATGGCTGACCAAATCATTTTTATTACCTTCTCATCATGGGCTTTTCCAACCCACCACGGTGGTCTTGGAGCTCCCAGAAGGCTCTTAACAGCCCGAAAAAAGTGCCTCGAGTGGCCATTCTAGAATATCCAGTTATGATCGATTTTACCCTAGATATGGGAATATTAATTGATTTCCTCCAATGTTTGATAGATATATATCGGAAGGCTGTTCATTGATGGTATAATTAGCCTTTCGTCCATAAAAGTTCAATATAGATTCACTGTGGATGATCTTGCCTCATAGCTGAACATTACCTCATCCCTTAGTCTCGAACCAGGTCCTCAACCCTCTTGGCCTGACAATCCCCCTCTGGATAGAGGTGCTCTACCCTTGTATTCCTAGTCAGCCAGCTGAACTTATTGGGGAAGAAATGCAGGCGCCCCGCGCATTCATTGGCAGCCTGGAGCCTTTGGTGTAGTCTAGCTGCAATGCCCCTCGTACCTTTGGTGTAGTTCTGACTCTATCAGGTGAAAGGTTCCAAATACCCAGTCCGTGCACACCCGTGTTAGGGATGCTGTTGCCCACTGCCCGTGTGTTCGGGTATTTTTTTTGGCCTTTCCCCCGGAAGGGCTATGAGGCGGCCCCGTTCCCGCACCTTTAAAGGATTGGGTTTACACACGGAACAACATCCTGCTAAAACGCCTAGCCTTTCGAACCTAAGAAACAAGAACCCCGCAATATGAAATATCCGGCTGCTTTCGCCTATCTGGCTCCCACTAGTACTAGTCTGGTTGACTCCCACCACCATGCCCCCACTACGGCCAGCATATGCACACTATTCCGCCGCCACACCCACATTTCCCGGCCATCATCCCCTTAGATAAATACAACTGACAAATGAAATCCGTGAATGACCCCCACTCTTCAACGTAGGTCGAGATCTGGGAAGAACGTCTCCACCACATCCGGATCCTTCATGTTGGGTCCCTCATCATCTTACCCTACAGCCGAGCCTGCGCCGCACCTAGCACCACCCTCGGGCTCTCTACTCTTGCGACCTCGCTCACCAGCTCTTTGCACGCTCCTCACACTGCATTCACACATTTTGATAGAGCCCGGCACTGGAGATCTACCATCTTCTGCTCCCATCCCTTCTGACCTCGCCACCCCAGCTCTGCTCCCCGCATCGTGACAGCTCTTATCATCCCAGTCTAAATTGACTGCCAGTTGTTGGCACTGATACCTCACCGGGAGGTTCCGATACTATTCAACTGCCTAGCATGGCTCTGTCTTTACCAATGCATGCTTGCCAATACTTGTCAAACATTAGGCTCTCATCCATGATCTCAATCCATTTGACCCACCTCACCTCTGCTGACTTCCTCTTCTTCATCTTTCTTAAGACTAGCTGTTTGTAACTTATGTCTTCCTATAGTAGATGATTTCTCCACCTACCCTATTCACCTCCACATCTGCCTCTTGCAACATCTGCTGTATGTTGCATATTTTCATCACGTCTGGCTCCTAGATAAATTTTTTTTTTCGGGATTCATTAATCATATTGAGCCTATCTAGACTATGATGATGGACTGCAGCCTTCTGGTTTCCCAAATGCCTCTCTCCCCTCCTGGGCCAGTCCCTGCCCTCCCCACTATCTACAAAACGAGCCCGCCCCAGCCTCCTGGCTCCTAGATATAGACCCCACTGAGAAAGTTATCAACATATAATGGGATCTCAATCTCTGCCCTCTTGGCTTGGAACTTTCCATCAAGGCAGTCTCCAATTTGGTTATTATCTGTGCTATCCATATGAAGAACAGCACTATTAAGACTAGTAATACTTGAGATGCTCCAATCTTCACTCTTCTGTCCCACTTCATTCCCTAGCCCTGTGTATATTGGATTGAAATTTTATGCAGCGGAGCAGCTCTCGGCGGCGGTTCCTGACACATCCCATAGCGCTTGACACCTATGAGCCTCTCGGAACACCACTCTCAATCCCCGGGAAGGTTGTTCCATTCCCTGAACTCCAGACACCACAGATCATGAGTACCCGCACAACGCGGCTACCGACGAGTTCAAATGGTATCACAAGGCTCGGGGCTTCGCCGTTTCTGACTCTCGGTAGTTGGAGAAGGCTCTCAATTACAAACAGGCAACTAGGTATTAATTCGTCATAGTCTAGATAGGCTCAATACGATTAATGAATCCCCAAAAAACTAGGTATTAATCCAGATGTTCTGTAGTACGGTTGCTCACGCCCAGTATGGAAGAAATGCTACTATTCTAGTCTACTTACCTAAAAGCTTCAGATAGAGGGTAGAGCTACTTGCTGTCAGACTCTCCTGGTAGTGGAGACTGAGGATAGTGGGAATCGGCGCAGCGATCTGAACCAGTTAGAAAGACCCGGGAGCTGCAGTCCATCGCCATAGTCTAGATAGGCTGGATCCGATTATTGATTCCTTAAAAAAAAAAGACACTTGGCAAGGTTAGTACTCCACTTAAGTTTGACCAGATCACACCTTTACCCACCCACCTGAACCGCCCACCAATCCGTAATCTGGCAAGAGTATATGTACGACATACGACACGATTGGCGCTTGATTAGATACAAGACCGGACCGAGAACTCACGTCGGCACAGTGCTGTGCACAATCGAGTCCCGGAAATCACGAATCAATAATGCAGCAAGGCATAAGGAAGGCCGGTACTCGGTATGCTGTTAGTGGCTGGAGGGACTCGGTGGGGCATAGAGGTCCAAAGTGGCTGTAAGAGAGATTCCGGAACTCTTTCCAAATGGCTTTCTACCAGGCTTCCTTACCAGTCCCATGAGTGCCAGGTCCGCCTCATGCTCACCAAGTGTTGGTAATCGAATACATGCTCAATTATATGTAGGTCAGGAGAGCATGCTGGCTACTCGGCAATATTCCCGCCTACCCTTAAAGGGTAATGGCACTAGTCCTGCATAAATACGAATTTATCTGTTCCCTTCATCCCGTGAATTTCGGGTAGTGTATACGCCAGGACCCCACAACGCAGCTTCAAACATTGTCTGGCCCTGGCACCTTGCGATTGGCGTCAACATCTAAATCAAGCGCCGCAGGTTTATGCACCGTTACGTACACTTCTGCCACCTAGCTATAGCACGGGCAGAGCATTGTAGGGAATCGGCTACGTGAATGTACATGTTGTGCTGGGCACCGGATAGCCAGATGGCTCTTCCCAGGACCGGATACGAGTAATGGATATTTATAATTAAAAAAGAGCACCAGGTGGCAGGTGAGGCCGGGTGTTGGAGATAATACTGGGCTCCGTTGCAAGTGATGCTGCATATCTATTCTGATAGGTCATACAAGAGTAACACAGCGACATGTACTAGTTAAGTAGCAGTGTTGACGTATTTACTAATACGAGTTCCTAGTTATGAGCAGAGTGCATGTCTCAGACATGTACGGGCTTCCAGCAGTTGCCGTGGTCAGCCAGTTGAGTGACCATCCAGCTAGCCACATCACCATATAGGGTAACTTACCCTCCAGTAGCTTGGGCCAGACGTGTACTAGGACCTGAGAGTCTCTCACATGTGGTAACTTGACCTGCCTTGGATACATACAAAAGAAATTGCCTGATTGGACCCTCAATGGCCACAATGGCATCTCTCCCTCAATCAATCGATCGAATTATTTTAGTTCTATTATGCATCCAATCGGAAACTATTCCTCCACCACGATATGGATTATTGGGTTGAGAAGTGGGGGTTGGGGTTTACGTTGCAAAATAGAGCGTGGGATAAGTCTGCATATTATCCCGTTAGATTTTCAGATAACCACAATTGGGTATATCAGGTACGAATTTACCAAACGTGAAGACGTTGTCTACCCTCTCGGGACCCGCCAAAACTCCCGAAGAGACGTGTTCACTACTTTCAGGTGAATCAATCTCCTCACAACATTTTACGTTCCTTCATGCAGGCTGCCGATACGGATACTGGCATTATGGGGCCGTCAGCAGCCAGCCATAGCACGTTCCAATGTTACTACATACTATCCATTAATGAATATGATTTCCATATGCATAAACCTACTGTTTGGACCGGCTGCAACGAAACCCCCAAAGTGGTTGTCACAAACATTTCTGGAAGGTTTCCAGGTCCTTACATCGCGCAATAAATGCAACAGCTTATAAACGTGGCAGGTACATACAAAAGTATCAAACGTCAATCTCGTGGCAGCTTAGAAGTGAGATGACGTCTTATATTTTAGCGTGTTAAACGTGGTGTGCGCTACGGCATAATGCTAGCTGCACAAGCGAACTAACGGATTAGGATGTGATCGTCCTTGACTCCAAGTCATTCGTCCCATGGACAATCATTGTTTATTTCTATCGTCGAGGCATATTTCGGGGAAATGCTAAAACATATTTTCTTTTTTGAGTCTATACGCCTTTCCTCCGAAGGGAGCCTTAGACTATGAGGCGAATGCTAAAACATAAAATGTAAGCAGGCGTACATATATGTACATCATTACAAAAGAATATAGTAGTTTCAGAAACACTCTCAGATGACACGGTGGTTGTTATGTGCAAGCATGCCATTCGGTCTCTGTTGATGCCTCAACACACTAAAATGTGGATACCTGTTGCTACCCGATTCTGCGTATTGGCCATGGAGATAAGATTCAACTCAAGGTAAGTACCATTCTTGGGCAGATCCTGGTTGCGTTATGTCTATGTCTTGCAGCAGAAGCCATTTCCACGAACCGCATGCATATGAAGATCATAACATCGGGACCAGGGTACCCTGACATATTTCTTCATGGCTTTCTGCTGAGAAAGGCATGTAAAGTTGTACCAAGCGGGTGTGGTGTTGGCAGCCTGGGCTCGATTACCTCGAACGAATCCTGCACAAGCTGGATCTTGATCGAATTTGATACGGAGTTTGGAGTATGATAGTCACCAGACAACAGCGAGCCCGGAAAGGCTGGCGGAACAACAAAATTGGTGCGTTTTCTCTATATATTGTTCTCGTGGTGGCACTGATCATGGTCGATTCTTCTGAAGACGAAAAATATGGTGTATATCTGTTTGATACTTTTTTCATAATAGATTCTAGTATTCGGTATGTATTGTGGTCCTACATATCTGAAAGGAGAAAATCTCATTGTTCCGTAGTCGCAGCTTATGGTATGCTTTTGTTCTGTCACTTATCACTTTTTGCATCGCAGGTCATTACACCCAAGCCTTTCAAAAAAGTTTTTGTACGGCAAATCCATCAAAATGTCAACCTCCAACAGCACCCATACAATTACGATCTCACATGCTGGTACTCTTTCCCCCCCAGCCCCTGTTGTTGCTGGTCATGATCATGAGCACCATGGTGGTTCCTGGGCTACAACTACCCACCTCGCCGTACTTGCCGACGCCGATGATTTAGATCCGATTATCCACAAGCTCTCCACTCTAGGACAAATTGATGACCTCAAGGCATGGGCAGTCGATGATGCACCACCATATCAAGTATACTGCCTCATCACCTTCCGCTACGCTTCCGACATGCAGCGCGCCCTGCAGCCCATCAGAAATGCAACTAGCAAGGTCTATCGCACCAAGCAGGCCGATGTTCCTATGCCTAGCTACACCCTCAGCGAGTACCGCCATGACCCCTCCTACAACGGCCGCTTCGCAACTTTCATGACCACCTCAGCAATCACCCACCCCCAAGAAATTGGCATCATTCAGCACCACCTGTACCCTGAGCCTGCCCTCAGCCCGGAACCTGAGGGCACAACCCGCAGCGTAGTGTTCTTCGATTCCCGTGGTAACATGATCCGGATGACTCCTAAATTCAGCAACAGGGTTGAGAAAGCCTGGGAGCGTGTTCGGGAAACACTTCTTGCGGAGATGCGGCCTCACCACGATGGGGTAAGTCTTATTGCGCGCGTGGTTCCTGAGCCATGGCGCGGGAAATGGTGGATTTTGTGGCCGACTTGGGATCTCGAAAGGAGTAGAGTGACGTTTGAGAGTGTTGATATTACTAGAAGGGTGATTAAGAAGATGAAGAAGGAGAAGTGGGGCGGGGAGTGGGATGTCAGGGAGGGGAGATATGTCAGCGATCCTATCTCCATGGAGGATTTGGCAGATGAGGAGCCTAATGAGGGTACTATACACAGTAATCATGAGGTTCTCATTAAGCACTGTTGAAAGACGGAAATTCTTCCGCTTGCTAGCTCCAGCCAAGCCCGCAGGAATTCAACGGCGGCAATATTTTCTCAACACTTCCTCTCCAGCTCTCATACCTGATTGAAAGTTCTTGTGTGCAAGATCCTTAAACTTAGTTCTTTACAGAATTGTCTCGCCTCGCTTTCCCTCACCACTCTTACACTCTGCAGTCATATTTCACGTTGCTCCCCTTTCCTCTCTCCCTATTGCAACGCTCGAATTTCCTTTGTTCTCACCACTACACCATGATACGTTCTCCACCTACCCACGTTTGCAGAAGTAATGCTTGTCTTTTGTTTATTGGCCAAGCAAAATTATGTCCGTTGGATATGTACGTATGCGACACTACCAGGTTCTAGATACCTCGCCTGTCTAAATTACATATATATTACATTCAGGCTTTTTAAAAAAATACATACTACATACGTTACCTACAGCGTTTATTCTCCAAGCGTCCATTCGTTGGTTCCGTTGTGACTCTGGCCCGATTTGAATATGCACCGTTTATATATTCAGTTAGTTGATTATTTCGGGATTCGAGTGACCACGAATAAGATGATAGGGGACATTTCGCCTGACCCGTTATGGCCTTCCTATAGCCTCCAGTTGTTTCGTTGCATATGCAACTGTAAATTTCTCATCAGCGGTAACCAAGTGACGGGTTAACACTACATGTACCCACTTGGTTAGAGCTTTGCACCGTCATTGGGTGCCCTCGAGGATATCAAGATCTATTCCGTATCTTTTTGGCTTTGGTAGTATAAATTTTTGCCAGTAGTCCCGTAAACGAAATACTCAAAACATATAGGGAGGAGCTCTATATTCCACCCGCTGGAGAGAATCGTTGGTATCGACTTTGAGATTGGTAACTTAATTTTGTGTTGCAGGGCTTCGCTGCCAATCAGAATATACATATACTATGTTTTTAATATTTGATATTAAGATGCAATTGGTAGAGTATGACCCAGTGAATTCGACCTCCGATCGTTTCCAAGGGTCTACCCATAAACTATCCTTGACTTACTCTATCCATGACCGATCATACCCATACCTACCCAGTCCCTGGTTCTGTCCAACCAACCGCCCTTAAGAAGTGGTGTAGTATATCTAAACCCACCAAGGCTTACCCTTTGCTTGAGACGGATTAGTCTTGTGATCGAGAACATGCAGCCTGAGTAGAGATACTACTATAGGCATTCGTGTGCAAGGCAGAGACAGTACCTACACTATATGTTTTTATTTTTTGGCGCTGAAATAGCCGCTACCCTGACAGTTGCTAGATTAGCATTGAACAGAAGTCTCACATGCACACTTCAGGCCCACCCACAAATACAGTTTTTATGTGGCTATAAAAACACCATATTGAAATACCTTTTGGGTGAAATGGTGCTTGGTCCACACCGGTTCCATCATCCATCATGTGTAGCTTTGTCTCACGTCTCATGGAATACTACATTCTCGATATATGATTTCCATGTCATCGTGGCCCCGCCACCTGCACAGTTCCAAAAACTTGTGACCTGTATCAGGTCCAGGATTTCCACACGCGCAGGGGGAAAAATATCAACCACAACGATCGAGATGTCATTCAACACACACCCGAGCCTCCTGTAGATATACAGTCTTCGCCAACACAATACTGCAAAAGTACATGTATGTGCCGTATCTTGAGACACATGCATATATATCGTAATGTATTGGCACATGTGGGTATCCCTTGGGCCGGTGAGATACCCCCCATTCTTGCATGAATGGCAGTGACAAGGGTAAACCCTTTGTTCAGGGCAATGGAAAACAATAGAACAATACTATTATGCAAGAGTGATGAGTGTCTCATCAGCCCAAGGGGTATATGGGAGGAAAAGCGTCTGATTATGCATGCTGGAAAAATTGTAATATCAAGTACGAAAAGCAAACGGCCGAAATAATATCGTCATGGCTATGGCAGAAGCTTATACGTTTGCATTATAATCACCAAGGGGGCTAATTTTGTGAAAGCTACTTCAAACATAGAGATCTAGACATTTCGAGCATTGCCACAGTGAAGCTTTGCACTAGGCAGGAGCGATAGGTAGGTCACGGGGGGGCCATGCCCTCAGCTCAGTCGCTGAACCCTATTGATTGCATATATCTCTCCACCATTGATACCACTGATCCGTTGCTTCATCTGTTGTGAAGCGCTATCCCATTCCAACAAGCAAAACCGATGATAAACGGCACCATGCGCTGGAGCTGCGCCCCCCCCCAATATAAGTGTGTAGCCTAAAGTAAGCCAGGGAATCAGGACCCCAACTCATGCAGTTGTGAGATATATCTTCCCAAACGCCGTAAGAGGGGATATAGATCATGAACTCAATCAAGAGTACCAAAGTATATGTGGAGAGAGGGATGCCTATTGATTTTACTAGAATAAACCCTTGATCGCCTTAACATATGGACACAGGCATGGAAATAAAGCTTGATTCGTAACGAAAATACAACGGAGGAAAGAGAAACTCTTGCGTGATAGTTGTAGAACCAGAGCCCCACGTGGTATTTTTCAGACACAGGTCATCATACTTCAATACTATGTACACTCCTGGCCTGAAATGACGATTGGGGCAACTCACACATCAAGCCGGTAGAGACAGTTGAGCTAATTTCGTAAAATAAAATAAAATAAAAAAACTAAAACATATGTTGCCTCACACATCATTCGCAAATTCCCATAGCCAATCTCATACTGACAGTAGCCCACCTGAGGCATTTCTTGTCAACAAGCGCATACAGTGATGTCGCGTTCTCGGGACCACCATGGAGTTTTTTATAACGCGAGGCTTCTTGTAACGAGATATTTACACAAAAACTAAGAATGTCCCAGGGTAGGGGGGAATTCCGTAATGACTGTCTGATGCTGTGTCCGGCGAACCATACCTTTAGACCCCCAATATCCTGCCTCTATCTAGATTCTGCTGTAAATTGACGAGGATTTTGAAGACAAAAGAGACGAAGGAGTTCAAAGACTTCCAATGCAGCCTGATAAGAAACAACAACTATATTCTGGATGTCCTCTCAGACTCATAGACAAGGGCAGGCACATAAGTATCCAAAATACATTGCTCCTCCTGCTCTCCACCCCTCATCCACCAAATCAATAAACTCAGGAAGGCTAGCTCGAGGAAAACCAGGATGCGCAATACGGATACGGTCATGAATTTCCTCAACTTCCTCAATATCATTGCTTGGGGTAATTACCGGACTATATACCTTTCACTTGACTGCGGCCTATAAGAAACTCCATGTATTACTAAGCGAAGACTTAGTTTCTTATTTTCTCATGCAAATTTCGGCGGGAACGGAGCTCCGTTTCTTATAACGCGACATCACTATAGAATTATTAGTTACTCTAGTTGAATGGTCAACCGCAATTCCCATTTGCAAATTCCATGTCTTCGCCACCCGCAGAATTCAAACTCCCATTCACTACCAGAAACCTGCACACCTGCCAAGCTCCACGCAGGTGCAGGGGAGAATCGATGGATGTCAATATGCCAACCAGATCAATCTCCATGTCAATCGAAAGTCTCGACGCCACCACAATAAGACATGAGACTTCAATGTTGCTGGGAGATAAGAGTACAGGTGGCAAATATGTGCATTACACAAGAAAATGACTACGGAGAAGCCTCCGCTGTTAAGTGAGGTCAGCCGCAATCCTGCAGTTGTGGTGAAGGAATTCGTCTTGGGCTGGAGGGTGGATATCATGGGTAGTAGGTAGAAATTTTCTTTCAACTGAGACACAGTCACCTGACTCGCTAATCTCAGTTTGAGAATGCACTAGCCTGAGTAGGCAGTAGCCGCTTCCAAATTGGGTAAGTATTTTGTACATAATTCACTGGTAACATGAAAATTACAATCTGATATTCAAGTCCGGAATTGTGGGGCAGGGACCAGGTAATTACCTTCCGGCTGGGGAGCGTCGAAGCTCGAGTTTTGACACTGAATACGAAACTGGATTTGGAACAACATGAAGAAAACGCCTGGCGTTATATTGCACATGTAAAAGAATGTAAGGGAAAGGGTTTTCCTGCCAAGAAAGAGGTAGAAGTCTGTTACTTACTGCAGGGTAGTCATATGGTACCATGTACATTTACTGTACGCAAGCAGACTCACGTGAGTGTCGACCGGCGACCACAAACGGTAAAAGACAGGGTATCCCAAAATGGCAAATTGCTGGGGATATAAGCACATGTATTTAGAGTCCCGCCCAGGAGACGGTACCATAGCTACGAAGCTCGAGTATATTTTTTACTTCTCTCCAATAGTCTCAATACATGCTATGAGAAAACATTTATGCACTCACATGTACATATCGTGGTAATAAGGCCTAGGTAGCCATAAAAACAGACGCAGGGTGAGCTACCTCCCGATACCCATTTGTATCTAATATTATTGAGCTGGGATTCGGCCAAATATTTACTGTACTATATATCAAACTTAAGATCGAAAAAATCCAATGCCAAGCTACTTAGTCTAGAACAAGGATGCAGGTCAGTCTTATTTAATTTTTAAATTAACATAAACTCATGCTGAAGGGCCTTCCGGCCAGCACTGTGCTCGGGTTGTCAACCACTGGGATTATGGGGGCAATTGCTTGTAGAGATGTAGCAAAGTATGAACTGACTCGACGCTCTTGCACACGGGTTTGCTCCATGGTAGGTTTCCCAGGTATACCACTAGGCCACAGGAGGGTGGGGATGTTATAAGGGCACATTACCCAGGTAGGCGGAGGGCAATTGTTTGGATTCAGGAATCAGAGCGCATCGATACTACCGAACATTTATAATCACTCAGTCCATCGATAAACAGATCCGCCTAAGTATAAATAATGCGGTGGACTTCTTTTTTTTTTGAGTCTATACGCCTTTACCCCGAAGGGAGCGTTAGGCTATGAGGCGGAATGCGGTGGACTACCGAGCAGGCTAGGCAGGTTATAAGCACCAATATATGTACCGGGAGGCCGGTAGGAACATGAGTCAGCGGAGGAGCGCATAATTTAGCTCCGGAGGCTAGATTAACTTGCCTCCCTCAATTCCGTCTCATAGCCTAGGGTTCCACAGACGTATAGACTCCAAAAAAAAATCCCCCCCTTTGATACACACGAATAATGTGTATTAGAGAAAAAGTCCAGCAAAATTCACTCACCATGCTGAATAGCTCGAAAGAAACATACCCTCAGTCGAGATCTAGGGTAATTATGCTATTCGGACATACAAATAGGATTAGAGATTGACATTAACTCAAATCCATGTATTCTTGGATATATAACCCTATCCCACCGACCAAGCAGGTGGGTATTGCACTTGGGTTGTTTACAGACCCGTGGAAACAGGAAAAACATAACCTAAAACCTCCCGACATCAAGTAGGAGTATCAGTGAATTCACTGGCAACACGTAGAGCCATGTTTTAGCTGTATTATTATTTTTTAGAAAAAAACCCAATCAGGACTCCCACTGACAAAAACGCCCATGTTGGCGGTGGAACAAAAGGCCACATGATGCAGATGTATTCAATTCACGAAATATTGAACAGCCCCACCAGAGACCGGCTCCAATGCCTCCAATTCCGATCACTCAAGTCCCTCACCCGAGTCGAATACACTCTTCGAAACATTCCTTCTTCCACGGACTCATTCCTGGGGGCGAGGGTGTCCTAGATTTCTCTCGTTCCGGCAGAGAATGACACCCATCATCCCGGCTTCTAAGTCCCAATGGCGACTGCTCCTCCTCGCTTTCATTCCCCCTTCCCTCCGCAGCTGTAGTTGAAGATGCCAACCTAGCCTTCTCATTACCGCCAGGTCTGTACTCCCTGCTATCTGGACCAGAGTGGCTAGCTATGGCATCAGCCCCCGCGCGCACCCAATCGGCTAACACCTCACCCTCAAGCTCACCGCTGGGTCTGGTTGCACCGCCTTCCCCAGGCTCCTCCCTGACCCTCTCCAAACGCCGATCCCTATATAGCCTGAACAAATGATCCCCTGCCTTCCCCCCAAAGACCCTCTTCCCTACACTACTCCCGCTAGGAGCATTAGGGGCAAGATTTCTGCTATCAGGTTGTTTCCCGGAGAATTCCCTGCCCAACGCATTGCGAGCCATTTCGATGAGGAGATCCGCTTCGGAAGCGATGAGGGCGGTATTTATCGCCTCTGTG
>Ga0307514_10000896_pt1 | contig 46342 bp, 47 predicted proteins | sample 16_EM_MG_FD_203088 | JGI IMG/M metagenome (GOLD analysis project Ga0307514, IMG submission 203088) | Populus trichocarpa ectomycorrhiza microbial communities from riparian zone in the Pacific Northwest, United States - 16_EM | ecosystem: Host-associated > Plants > Roots > Unclassified | place...
CATTGTGCTGTTCCTAAATCAGGTTTTACCCGGTCACTCTTTGCAATCTGTCCTTGTATACAACTTCACAAATATGCATGCAATGTCTTACAGATCTGATTTTTTTGCTTGTAGCTGTAGTCAGTATTTAAGAACCCGCAGTTTGCTATACTATAACGTTACTTTCGGCAGTCTTTCGAGTCGGATTACCCAGCATTCTAATTTTTACCACCATGTCGGATTCACAATCTTTGAACACCTCTTTGCTCGAGGTTATGATCTCTTCCAAAAACGAACCTGTCTTTATTCATGATTTGAGCGACCTTACTTTGCAAATCATCTTCGATGCGTGGTGGGCTTCAATGAATACAGGCTCGAAGCGGCCTATTGCCTGGAATAATTCTAGACATGCGTCTTCGTGGCGATTCTATTTACACTGTGGAATGGCGGAGAACGGCAGCCCTGGCATCATATGTATCGTTTGTCATCAAGTTCTTCGCCATCCATCAGAACATGGGACCAGCTCAACGGGGAAACACTTGCTGGCAAAAGCTCAGATCGCAAAGTTGAACGAATTAACAGAGTCAGAGGTTACTCAATTGACTAGTTCGACGGTCGATGAAACTGCTTTGGCCATCCTGAGGAGGCAAGGAAGTCGAGGAATCTCAATAGTAAGTTCGCTGAGTCAAGTCATATTCGACATCCAGGTAGTTCCATATTGACTGGAATGACAGACAAAACGTTCCAAACTGGCAGCTAAGGACTTTGAAACTTCCAAATTTCACCAAGACACGTGGAATCGATACCTCATGTTGGGATTTGTTTCGGCACACATTCCATGGAATGCGATATCAAATCTTGAGCTACGACGGCCATATAAGGCATTACGCGATGATCTAGTGCTGCCGTCTGCTACAACCCTTAGTAACATTTGCCGGAGGGAATATGCTCTGACTGTGGATGCAATTAAGAAGCAATTGCCGTTACGAAATAAAGTTAGTTTAGCTTTGGACGGATGGACATCAACAAACAAATTGGCCATAACGTCGGTCATTGCTTACTATATGGATCGAAATTGGGCATTGCGTGAAGTTCAACTCGCTTTCGATGAGGTTGATCGCCTGTTCTGTTCCCGTTTCGAAAGCTAATTCAGGATGATAGGTCAAAGGCCAACATACTGGAGCAAGGCTAGCCGTTCATTTGAAGGACGTGCTGGATTGTTTTGAGCTTACTGACGGCCGTTTGCTTGGTATTACAACTGATAATGCTTCCTCAAATTACTCGATGACACGCGAGCTGCAATCAACACTTGAGGCCTCTGGAATCGAGTGGCCAGCGTTGAGGAACCACATACCATGCATGGCGCGCATCATACAACTCGCTTTAGGTGCATTGATGAGCAGTCTCGGTGTAAAAGGCCGCACCAAGTCTTGGGAAGCCCATGAGCGCAATCAGCAATTTGGAGGGAATGAAAGCATAGACATTGGGAAGAGTCAAAGACTTCGAAAAGAGGGCAATGCAAGAATCAACAAGGTGTCGGCCATGAGATCAGGTTTAGCAAAGATAATTGAGAAAGTACGTATTTCATGATATTTTGAAAGTCCTGAAGCTGACCTTCATGTAGCAGAGAATGCTTGCTGTATTAATTACGCTAACACCTGGTCGCCGAAACGAGTTCATTGACTGTCAAAAAGCCAAAGTCTGCATTGCAGTACTTCTGATTATGGATGTGACGACACGTTGGAACTCTACACTGGAGTTGCTCGAGCGCGCCTACCGTTTACGGGAATTCACATGCGAGTGGCTTCAAAACCCAAAATACAGTGAATACCGGCCGCTATTCACAACTCAGGATGAATGGACAATAGTCAAGTATGTGATGGACGTATTGAGGCCATTTCGGTATTGGACCCTTTGGATGTCGAAGAGGCATACAGTCACATTGCATCATGTTATCACAGTATACAATGGCATGTTCGATCACATGGATGGTGTGATGCGAGCTTTGGCCAAGAAGAAGACTCAATGGAAAGAAGACTTGTTCTTCGCTGTGAAGTTAGCTCGACAGAAGCTTTCCAAATACTACGCCGAAGTGACTCCAACGACGGGCGTGCTTCTTATTTCCGCACACATCCTCGATCCTTTCAGGAAGTTGCGATCGTTTAGAAAGTGGGACAAGGGAATGGATATTAATCCTGAGGACGAGACATCCTACACTACACAATACCAAGAAGCCTTTCTGAAGTATGTCGAGAATGAATACTGCGCCAAACATCGACGTGTGCCGGTCAATAAACTCGAAACCGTACCAAACAGCAATCTTGTGCCCTCTGCAACGGCATCAGGGTCCTATCAATCATCCTTTGATCCATATGATTTGTCCAGCGATGATGAGGAATACTTAACGCCTAACAATGTGGCTGAGACGACACCCGGACGAAGTGATCGCGCAGCCCGCTTATTGACTGCCGCCAGGCTCAATTTGAATTCGCCGCCTGAAGCACCAAACAACTGGGGACAAATCAATCCAAATCTCAATGATTACCGCTCGGACCCAATGGAGATTAGCAGTACATTTTGGATACCGGACATAACCGATTGGTGGCGCCAATAGGAGGAAACGCACTCAAAGTACGCCGATCTCTCCAATGTGGCGCGCGATATATTCTCTATCATACCACATGGTGTCGGAGTGGAGGCCAGTTTTTCCCTTGGCCGAGATGTTATCGGCGGGAGGCAGTCAAAAACCACAGGCGAGACCCTTCGCGAAAAAGTCATCGTAAGGCAGTTTGCTCGAGCCAATAACGGGATTTTGGCAGGCACTGACCCAGAATTAGATACCACGAACACAGAAAACCAGTCGCAAATGAAGAAAGAGGTGGAGGAAAGGAAATTGCACAGAATGGCCAAGGTTCACAACTTTTTGGAGATGTGGCAGTGCAGCCAAAACCTACGAGCTACCCAGAAGGAATCTCGCGCTCAAAACAAGCAGATGACCGCCGTGGGATACATTTCGGACACGGAAGAGATCGTCAAAGCATCCTGGTCACTCTTTCAACATGATGGTGCCGCTGCATTTAAATTGTCAGAAAGATCACCTTTGCCACCAGCTTTGTCTGCAAAGGACCTCCCTGGAGGAAGAACTCAAATCTTAAATGTCCGCCGAATCCGGAGAATCAACCGTTATCCAGTCGAAAACGACGATGATAGCACACCTGAAAGCATTTCGGATACCGATGATTGGCTTAACTGGAATGGCGACTTGCATAATCCAAATGACAGTGAAGAGGATTGTGCAGCGGACGATGAATCCGATATAGAGCATAACAATGGCATCAAGGATCCACAATGCCCAGAGCAGCAGGATGTGAGCGCCGCGCCAAATGTGCCCGGATTGGTTCGGCCAACCCGGAAGTCAAAGAGACAGGCTGAAAAGGTGTTGGTGACGGTCAATACAGTTGAAACGCGGAGAAATAAAGGAGGAAAGAAATAGTAGGACAGGATGCGTCAATGGTTCACCAGCTTTATGTAGCTTGACCGAGAGTTTCAGTTAGAGATATATTATGGGCGAATGGTAAGAAGTAGCTTGTGAATATCGGTTCATAAATAGATGCATAGCAGGCGCAATGAATCTTTTGGCATGAATCTTTTGGAATGATACATCATTTTTAGTCATGTGGGAGTGAACAGTGCAACATGATTACGCCGCTCGGCTTTGCCACAGGGCCGAGTCTTAATCAAGCAGAAAGACAATCGATAAAGTCAAATCAGGATGAATACAATTATCGACGGCAGCAGATGTTGAATGGACAATACATTAAAATGAGCGTCAACGGAGCGTCAACGATTTGTGGTCTTGTAAGTACGGTAATTCACCAGTGACTTGGTCGTTGTTATGCATAACGGAAGTATTGGCCGCTTTTATTGGCAAAAGGGATAGCAACACCGTCACCGCCCCATTCGTAGCATGAGCGTCAACGGAGCGTCAACGATTTGTGGTCTTGTAAGTACGGTAATTCACCAGTGACTTGGTCGTTGTTACGCATAACGGACATATTGGCCGTTTTTATTGGCAAAAAGGATAGCAACATGGTCACCGCCCCATTCTTACCATGAGCGTCAACGGAGCATCAATGATTTGTGGTCTTGTAAGTACGGTAATTCACCAGTGCCTTGGTTGTTGTTATGCATAACGGACGTATTGGCCGCTTTAATTGGCAAAAAGGATAGCAACACAGTCACCGCCCCATTCTTAGCATGAGCGTCAACGGAGCGTCAACGATTTTTAGCTTTGCATCTGGAGTAAGTTATGTTCCGATTGGTTGTGGACATCCATCTATGAGATATTGGCAGCTTTACTGGCAAAAACAACAGCGACATGCTCCCTGCGGCATCCTGAAAATGAGCATCAACAGAGCGTCAACAGTTTTAGGACTTGCATATTTTGTAATCAAGGCGTCGCGCAGATCTTCGCGTGCATAACAGTATTATTGACCGCCTTGCTAGGCAAAAATACCATATATCGAAGGTGAAACACAGATACCAAATTAATTGACATTGCAAACTGCTCAACAAGCAAAAGCATGTTGTTGGTTGCTGTAAATGCGATTTCGATAAGATACTATTAACACACTGCAAATTCCAGAGTCTTATATGAATCTATAGATGGACCCGCTGGGCGACCAGCTAACAACCGGCCCAATTCAGACGGGTTGGGAGTTTACCATTGAACCGTACCCGAGTAGGCAGTTTGGGTTTATTGACGACCCAGACCGCCAATTTGGCAACGGTTCGGTTTGGACCCGGACCCGGACCCGAAGTGACAGTCCGGAACCGTTGCTAACACTACCGAATGCGGTATACCAGTCGGAAGAACACCCTATTTTCACAATACTTCTGTTGTTTTAGGATTCTGCAGCAAAGTTAACAGTCGACTAAACAATGTCGTGTGCATAACTTCACTTTCAGCGGTCAGATTCTGCTGAATGACAATATCATCAGCAAAATGTAATTATGTCACTGGGAGCCTCTGGGAGTGTCTGAGAGTAGTCGGACCAGAATCACAGGGTGGCCAAATCCCAGAGTTTACTGGACCGACACAGTGCCCTTCAGGTGCACCGGGGAGCACCTGGGAGCGCCGGTGACAAGACTGGGAGCACTGACGACAAGCCTGGGAGCGCCAGCGACAAGCCTGGGAACACCTCGAATCACTGTAGAGCAGCCTGGGAGAAACAACATCTTCTTTGGGAACACTGCTGGTGTGCCTGGAAATCATAGCTACTACTTATCGTTCAACGATTTTTAAAACTGATGTATTCAGTTTGTATTCTCATCTATGTATCTATGTATCTATATAGCTACCCATCAACACAATGTATATCTGGACTCGCTGCAGGCGGTGCTTGGGAGCAAATCGAGGCGCGCCTGAAGATGATGATCGAGTGAACTCAGAGATACACTTGGAGGCAGTTATTGGGTGAACTTAGAGATGCACTTGGAGGCCGTGATCGAGCGAGATTAGAGATGCACTTGGAGGCCGTGATCGAGCGAGTTTGGAGATGCACTGGGAGGCCCTGATCGAGGTAACTTAGAGATGCACTTGGAGGCCATCATCGTGCGGACTTGGAGGCCGTGATCGGTCAAGTTTGGAGATACACTTGGAGGTCATGATCGAGTGAACTCAGAGATCTGCTTGGAGCCCGTGATCGACCGAGTTTGGAGATGCACTTGGAGGCCGTGATCAAACGAGTTTGGAGATGCACTTGGTGGCCATGATTGAGCGAGATTGAACGGGTACTTGAAGGAGATCGATAGGAGGCATGCCGGGTGCTGCGACTCTATCCATCAGTTTGTTAACTCGCAACCGTGGGAATGTAACAAGCTGGCTTTACCTTTGAGCTCTCATGGAGAGCCGGCTAGTGGTGGTCGATCTTGAAAGGAGGCACACCAGAAGCTAAAGCTACATTCAGGGGTCAACTCGTAATTGTGAGAATGAAGGGAAGACAGACAATCGTGGGTGGATGCAGTACTCGGAGTATGCTGCACTCAGTGTATGCTGTACTCAGTGTATGCTGTACTGGGTGTATGCTGTACTCGGTGTCTGCTGTACTCAGTGTTAACTCATAATCATGGCATGGAGAGATAGAGAGGGATGACTTAACTTTGTGTTCGGCGATGATAGTAGAGAAAAAGTGATGGGGGATGAAGATGGGAACAATACAGAGGATACGAGCGGATATGAGAAGTCCAGGGTAGAACTTGCCGTATTGGGTTCAGAAGACCTCATATCGCTGTTTTTACCCGCCGGATCGGGAGTAGTACCTGCCGTATCAGGCATGGAAATTGACTCGCACACCAAATTCTCTTAAGTCCCAGTTTCTCATGATGATTTCCCCCGTCTCCTCTCATCTCTCTCTTTCTCTACCATCACCTAAGAACACGAAGTTAAGTTATCCCTATCTATCTCTCCATGCAATCATCATGAGTTAACACCGAGTACAGCATATACCGAGTACAGCATACACCGAGTATAGCATACACCGAGTACAGCATACACCGAGTACTGCATACACCGAGTACTGCATCATCCCACAATCGACTATCTCCTGCTCCCAGCCAGTCTCTCATCTCTTGGCGGACCTTATTGTACTCAACTCTCTACATTCCTACGATTACAACTTAACCAATAAACAGAGTCTCAGCTGCCGTCGCACCTCCCTTCTGATCAACCGCCTCCAGATCGACCACCTCCAAGTCCTCATCCACATTCCATCAATCATAGCCTCCAAGTGCATCTCGAAACTCGCTCAATCATGGCCTCCAAGTGCATCTCTGAACTCAGTCGATCACGGCCTCCAAGCGCATATCTGAGCTCACTCAATCATGACCGCCAAGTGCATCTCCAAACTCGACCAATCACGGCCTCCAAGTTCGCACGATCATGGCCTCCAACTGCATCTCCACACTTGCTCAGTTACGACCTCCAAGTGTATCTCTGAGTTCGCTCGATCATGACCTCCAAGTGCATCTCCAAACTGGACCGATCACGGCCTCCAAGTGCATCTCTGAGTTACTCAATCTCGGCCTCCAAATGCATCTCCAAACTCGCTCGATCGCGGCCACCAAGTACATCTCCCAGTTCACACGATTACGGCCTCCAAGTGCATCTCTAAGTTCTCTCAATCAGCGTCTCCAGGTGCTCCTGCGATTACGCTCCAGTACCATCTGCCGCTAGATTGGCCATATGTATATATATAGAGAGACTTAGGTAGATAATACATGCCATATTATGATGCAGCGAATCTTGTGACTGTAACAAAGATGAATCTGATATACGAAATGCCTTGTGGTTATGGAACCCTAAGAACTACTACTGTGAGAATACGGCACTAAGTCTCCCGCAGACCTGCACAGAGGTCTCTGCAGCTCCAATATTTGACTATCGTATAAGTCACATCTCATGGCATCCTGAATACACCTCCATAACTGCAGGTGCTCTCAGGAGCACCTGAGAATGCTCTTGCAGAGTCCGAGAGCACTTTGCTTAGCTCCAGGGAGGCCTGGGAGCATATGTAATTACTTGGGAGCACCGGTGAGGTCTGCAGGAAAGTCTGGGAGGTTTGCATGTGGCTTCCAGACTGATTTACATTTTGCTGATGATGTATGCAGTCAGTATAAGTGAAGCGGGAGAATTTGGAGTTAGAAAGGAGAGATTCAACATAGAGAAAGAACAGTAAAGGTACAATGAAGATTCAGGGGTAATCTAATCAATTCCAGTTCTCGTCAATGCCAAGCTTGCTAGCAAATGGGTCATAAATAGTTACTCACATTAGGATATTGCGCATACTATCTTGTAAACACCACATCATGAAATCACAAACTCATTTTGAGTCTCAATGCTACAATGTTGACTTAACATAAATATTGGGGTTCAAACCACTGCAGAAGAATGATATGAATGCATCATGAGGCTTCATCTGACAGCAGAAAGACGAATAACAGCATGCAGTTTCGGCCAATTGAGGTTCAGCTAGCATTGAGTCAGCATGCAGGATACAATCCAATGTAATGGCTGGGATTGCAGGCTCGCCTTACTTTGACAATTACTTGTACTATCAGAAACTGCATTTTCTTAACTCGAGCTTTCGTCACGATTTGTTCTTCATGCACTCTTGGGATTGGATGTTGGTGGAAATCAGATATCGACTGTATATGATTTGTCACGAACTTCAGGCGTTCAAGACATGTGGTGGGCAGATGCTTGCTGGTCACCGATTGAGCCGCTGAGTAGAGACTGCCATTCAGATTCTATCTCTTCGAGCTCTCTTGATGGAAATCGGTTCACACAATCTATTTCAAGATAAGGTTTTTGGTGGCCCAAAAATACAAGTTAGTCAAAATGGAGTTAAGTCTGCATTAGAAGCGTTCTGAATTTAAGCCTATTCGAGGAAGTATGGTGTACAAGGGAGCAGGAGTTGCAGGTCATCTGCAGAATCACTGAGCAGAAGCTGCCTTTTGAGATTCACTCTTTCAAGGTGCAGCTCGATTATGGAGCCCGAATGACAGAAGCTATTTTAGGATCTGGGAAATGTATAGGTCCGAACATACTTCTTACTCAAAATCCAGTTAAGTGTGGAATCTTATCGCCCAGGGCTATGCATCTATGGTATGTGTGTGGTGAACACCTTCCTCCAAAGGATAGGTTGGCACGGAGCATAACATTTATGGCATTTAAGCGGCGGCCTTCACATACCGATCTAGCATAGATTCAGATAATAGCTTAGGCTGAGCAAGATGAGCCGCACCTGCACCTAAAAGTTTCGTGTCTGAAAGATAACTATCGGTGTGTACTGGCAGGCACAGATTCAAAGCATTCAGGAAGGAACAAAATATGCTTCAAATGGAGCAAAATGAATCGTTCTGAGGTGTGTCTGGGAGTGGGAGCATATGATAATAATGAGTGGCGGCTGGTCAAAATTGGCCATTGAACGGAATATGCGTGCAGTGTCAAATCTGAGACCATCAAACTCAACAGGATAGTGCCTTTGAGGTGCGCCTGAACGTCATTTCGGAGCGAGGAAATGCTCGGCTGGATTCTTCGGGTAAGCCTGAAATACGTGAGCAGTGTCTCAGGATATGATACATCAACTCGATATCGCTTAGACAGTCTTTCTATCCCTGGATGATTAGAGATATTCTGGGCTGGATCTGTCTCAGGAGAGTTGAGAAGTTGAAAGCGATTCTCTTGTGCAATTGGCTGAAAATCATTCAATATGGTAGATTCATTGAATATCCCGAATTCTTTTGTGACTGTAGTATTTGGTGCGCCTCAAATAGACTCACATCAAAAAATTTGAACCAAACTTGGAGGTTCTGGTGAATCTGGAAACACAGATCTCGTTCGCCGATATCGTTATCACATGTTAGGGGTTCTCTCCTAGCAGTGTAATGGTACTTGATACTTGAGGTATTAAGATAAAACCATGCGGTATGCCTTTAGCGGGGGTTATACTAATCACGTCTCGATTGGATAAGCTTAGGCTTAGCGGATTCATTGAAAGCAAAGTGCTGCAGCAGCTGATTTGATGATGCAGCAACTAGCCAGATCGAAAGGACTATGTCCTGCCGAGCAAGTTGTTTTCAACCAGATTCATTCTTGCATACTATGCGGTTGCACAGAAGTGCACGGCAGTCGTGCAAGTAAAGAGCTCTCCGGTTACCAACCCTGTTGGATGCGGGGTACGTCCGGGTTTACAGTACAACCTAAGCACATAGGACTGAGAGAATATGGCGTTTGCTTTGGCTAAAAGCAAGCCTCATTCTTTGGTTGGTTTGGGCCTGGCTTTGCAATGTTTAATCTCTGAGATTAACGCGCATCAATTCCACATTGGCATAGCAGTGGATAGTAACCATGTAAGAACTATGAGTTATTAATATCGTGGGAGATATTAAATAACGCAAGAGACCTGGCACCCGGGGGTGAGCGTTCCAACTACCGATCACCACGTTTGCAAGATGTTTAAGATAAATTTATGGTCTGATTTATGAACCGATATAATATCATGCATAAACACGATAACCAAAGGGATGCGTGGCCGCCTCTACCAGGTGCATTCTTTGAATGTAAGACGCACAGATACATGGCTATTATTGAGGGATTAAAATCATAGTCTGAAGAGGGTTTCCAAACACTATAAAAAGATCACATTGTTCCGGCAATGAAGAGGACAAGCTCAAACAGCTAGAGAGAGAAAAAGAAACACGATACCTACCAGTGGAGAAATATCCTTATTTATTATTGTGTTTTTATGATACCTATACCTATTATTATATACTTAAGAATCTATTAGCTTTGTGTAGCGGCAGCCCCGCCCCACTAAGTTAGATAGTCAGTCTATGACTATTACCTTCGAAAACGACACCGACGTTATTGTATATGCGTTAGAAAAGATTATTGCTTACGCAAGAGATAAGCAGTATATCTTCTTGGTGCAGAGTGTTTGGTGGATATCTTCAATTATTGGTCTTCAACAGGGTCTAATAACCTATATCGATAATCTTACGGATAAATGAAAGGCTCCGCTCAGCAACGACTGGGCCTCAGTTATACCAATACCTCAAGGAAGCAACCTTGAGAAAGATAAAGGAACATCCGAAGAAGATAAGGAAACTCAACAAGATAGGGTGTTGAAGGAGTGCAAGGAATTCCTACGGGATTCTCGGAGACTGTGCCTCCTTGCTAAGCTTAGGGTTACCAGGCGAACTAAAGAAGGACGGATAAATTCCTTGGCGTCATCTAGAAAGTCTCAAAGGATCGCCAAGCGGAAAAACACTAAGTACAATTCCAAATTAGAGGGAATCGAAGAAGCGGAAATCCAGAGGTGGAGAGAAGAAGGAGAGTGTCTACATTGTGCTTGGCCCACTGAGAGGAAAGGACATCATAGAGTGAAAGATTGCATACGGAAAATTAAGTTGGACTCTGGAACTGCATCAGGCTCCAGAACCTTTCAACTGAAGTATTCTTCACAAGGGTCAACTGATAGTGCTAGTGACACCTAGGAACAGTATAGGATCTACGGCCGTAGACCTAGTACTTATCTTAGTATCAGCGGATACTTAGTTGAGTTACTTAGGGTATACACCCCCATAACATTACAATTCCACACGGACAATATTCAATGAAAATGCACAGCTTTGACAGATTCTCACAAGACAATATACGGCACCGCGGAATTTGACTTAGTCCACCATGCAATTGGCGCGCCTGCTTTTCATCACATATTGGTTTCTCCAATTCAGGCTATGATTCAGTTTACCAGATGTCTGTTTTCCATTGACTTCATCTCATATTCATCACAAAAATCATCTAACAAGAAATGGAATCGAACTCTAACCAATACTGCTGGACTCCTCAATTGCACCTTATTCTCCATACTATTTGCCTATGTTGCATCAGTTGGTGAGATTGTGTTGGTTCAATGTTTAAAGAGGCATACCTTGATTTCACTGCCCTGATCATAATTGTTCATCCTCACCATCTGACGGCACGAAGTCTCCTTGTTCCGTAAGCGGCATCAGCAACAACCCTAGTTTCCGTCTGAAACACCCGGGTGTTCCGGACGGCTCTGACGGCTCTGGCGGAACCTCGTACCCTCTGACGGGGAATCAGACACGACCCGTCGCCCAAGCGATGGGTCGCGTTGCATACCTCCCTTGCGGTGGCTATTATACCATGCCTCTTGTTCTTGTGACGCATCGCGTTGTATATTACGCTCGCCGCTCCGGCGTCAGGCTTCCTTTACTTTTCGTCGAGAATGTCGTGATATATACGCACCATCGGAATGAGATGTATGTTACACTCTTCGCAGGGGTTGCAGTTATGCAGTAGCCATTTACACAACGCCTGGCGATGTTTCTGCCTTTCTTCGGCCGATAGCCACATGCGGCACTCTCATTTATGTTTAGCTTTGAGATTTTGTCCCTTATTGCAATACAGTGTTCGCTTCGCATACATCGCTTGCTGTTGCATTGGCTCCACCATTATCGTATTTTACATGTCTGAAATCTACTGTCCAATCTTCACACTCTCTAGTACTATGCCCTCAGTCCTCCACATTCTGCGTTGATCCATCATCGGCTTGCGATGCTTCTTCCTCCTCATCCGCATCTGCATCATCGCCATCCTTGCCCTCATACCCGTCGACATCACTGGTTCCCAGGTCAAACCTCTCGAGTTCAGTCGCCCGTCGTCACCGGCTGGCGGTGGGAATGGCATCGCTTTCGTCACCTTCATCTTCGAAATCCCTGCTGCCCCCTGGCATCCCGAAGTGCAGTTCGTCATCCGTGCAATTGTTGTCTATCGGGATTTCTGGGTCAGTGCTTCTGATCTCAGGTTCCTCAAGCGCCACTTCGGAGGTCAAATAGTCAAGAAGAATAGCATTGTCAACACGCGCTGCTTCCACACTGATCACCACGGCAGGCGTTGGGTTCTCCTCCTGCTGGATCTGACGCTTGACTGTGGCAAGAGTGTTTTTATACACCCTCTGCTGGTAGCTCTCCGGTAGTGTGTTCCAGGTATTCATCAAGAATGTATACGTGTCTGCAACGCGAGGCGGGGTTAACAACTTGCGACCCGTTACAGCACAGCAGGATGCAATCTTACCACCGTCATTCTTGCAGTTGATATAGTTCGAGCGATCAGGTCTGTCCGCTTTCAGCTTTGAGTTGGAAGCTTTCGGATGAACACCTTGGTTCTTTTACCACTCCAGGAGAGCATGGCGCAACGCGGTGCAGGTAAACATGATCAGTGGCGAGGGTATATGACCGTCCTTGTCGTCAATCATGGAATTATAAAATCCATCAGCATACTTACTGCGGTTATTCGCACGATGATAAAATTTGACGTAGATAAACCGCGGAAATGCTTCTGCCATGAAGTAAAGTGGACGCTAGCCATTCGTTAGCAGCTTTCGACTCTCTCTGCGTTGGATTTGGACCGCGTACACCACCTTCCACATGCTCTGCGATAGGAAAAAGATACTTATTGTCTGCCAGAAGGGAATCAATGAATTCCAAACGCTCTGCGGCGGATTCAAACCGGTGGAGATCATAAAGCTCTGCTATGATGTCCCTTGCTGATTGAATAAAATGGGATTTAACCTTATCGACTTGTGCTTGAACCTGGTACCGTTTGAGCGTGTAATATCCAACGTGGGCCGTTGCTTCAGCATACCTCGTTCAAAATCTCCTTTGTGCGTGCCTCGAATGCTATGGACCAAAAGTTGTTTTGCTGCATTGCGGTGTTCCAGTACGTCTCTATTATCTGCCAGTGTGGGCCTTCAGCTAATGCTTTCGAAACGCGTCGCGTTGCATAACTTACTGTCTCCAAGTCGCTTGCACTCATAAATGGCCGTCTGTTCCACATGTAGAGCTCCAGGAGTCTGCCCGCTGCAAACACAAGACGCGTCATGTCTGAGTGACCAAATCGATGGATGCTGCGACTGCCGGAGACCATTGATCGAGGTGTAGACACCGCCTGCGGTTGCAATTGCCACTGCCCCTGTCTCTGAATCATTTCAGTAGATCGCGTTCGGAGTGGATTTGTAATGATCGCGCGGGCTTCTGGATTAGGGATGGGGGTAGGCAGGTTTTCAATACCTCGGAGAGGAGTGGGAGTGATAACAATGCCGGATGCAGGGCTGGATACAACGCGACACAGTGAGGTTCTTCCAGGTGCTGGTGTGCTACGACTGCTTGTACCCGGTGTTGCGGTTGGAGTATTTGTTGACTGTCGCTGTGTAGCGGACGGGGAAGAAGTCACGCGTTGATTGATATCTGCAACGCGAGAATTGTTCAGCGAAGATGAGGGGGTGGAGTTCTGACCTTGGATTGTAGAGGGTACGGAACTCTCTCCTTGAGAGGAATCCCTCTCGCCAACCGGTACGGAAACGCGTCTCTTAGCAGGCGGAAGTTGAGAATTCCCCGAAGGCCTACGCTTTTGTTGATTCTGATGATTAGCAAGACTTCAAACATTTCGTACGACCGGAGTCGTGTCAGGGTGAGAGCTTTGGGAATGCATAGTCCAATATAGATGTTTGACGTTAAGAAAGTAGAAACAATTGCCTGTGCATGCATATGCAACGGCAGGCGAGGTAGACTCCTATTTGAGTGACCATGGAAGGTTTCGACAAAAAAGGGAGGCGCAGTGTAGACCGCGCTAGACTCTAAACCCTGACAATACTCGGTGACGAGATCCCTTGAAAAGCATTCAATTATGGGGTTAACTGCGATCAGATGAAACTCAGATTAAACTCAGATTAAACTGATCATTGATATCCACTGTTACAGCAACGTCTGAAGGTCTATTTGGACCGCTTGAAGGGTGTTTATGCCATCTTGGCGCGATTATCATCGTATTGCACTCGTTCTTGGCACAATACTTCGAACCATCGATTGTGTATATCTTCAGCTTCCCGGTGGCAATCCCCCTTTGGCAGAGCTACAAGCATCGCAAAGCAAACAATGACGTATTCTCTATCCTATGACATCAGTTGCGTGTGCTTTTTCCACTGCTAGGCTTTGGTAGCCGTGTTGGATGGTTGCACAGTTGGGACAACTTGAGAACTACTCAGTTTGCTCCGAGATGCACCAGGTCTGAGCGGTAAAAATGATGTAAGATGCAAAAGCAACGCCTGGGGTGGTAAACTGTCCTCTCCGCGTGTACTAAATCTCGTCTCGAGGCTTGTCTTTCATGAGGTGCCTGGTAGTTCTGCAAGATGAAGGCTGGGCCGTTTTGTGTTCGTTAACGAACAAAACTCACAAGTTGAACCTTGAACCAAGAAATCGCCGGAACTCGAGTATATATATCCCTTGTTCCTGCCTACACCTCCTTTCTCTTTTCAACCTGTATTATATACACCGACAGCATCCTGATCTCGACATCACGTGACTTGCACAAAACAACGCCTCTCGTTCCAAAACTCACCCGATAACCTACACAACTTTGTACTTTCCCTCTGGGCTTCCTTTCGCTACAACTGTATCATAATGCTAACGTTTCGGATGTAGATTCATTTTCAACTCACAGCGATGGCACCAAAGGGCAGCAGCAAAGGAAAGGGGAAGGCTAGGGCAAAGATGCCGACATCGGTTATAAATCGACGCCTGTCATTGGATCGGGACCGTATAAATGGATTCATCTCGGAACACATCCATGGACTCATACGGATATACAATGTTTGCGGCGTCAAGGATGAGAGGGCATGGGACCTCTTTTATGATGTAATCTTTCTTGATCCAGTCACGACTCACCACTTTTCACAATTCCAGCTGATGTGGCCGCACCGCAGGAGCAGGAGTTCACATTTTCGGGAGTGGTGGGCTGCCTTCCGCTCATATATGGGGCAAATGTTTGACAAAACCCGTGACCAAATGAACAATTGGAGGTGGGACAATCCCCGTGCCTTCAGGGATCAAGTCGATCGCTCCAATCCGCAGACAACCAGCTCGGGGAAGGTTAAACGCACCGGTGAGTATTTCTCTTGGTATGGTAGCGATGATCCCAGGGCAAAGATTGAACCGCCAAGCTGTCGGCAGTACAAACCAGGCGACTTCCTGGCCGTTAGACCACTGAATTAGAATGAGATAATCGACGAGGATGATGATGATGACAACTGGGCGGATCCCGGTGCGGCGAGCGGTGGAAGGAGCTGTGCTGGCGATGGCAATGACAAGGACGACGGCGAGAGTGAGGAGGACACGCAGGGCGGTCAGAAAGGGACCGGGAAAGGGAAGGCGACTGAGAACAGGAAGGGGAAAGGGAAGGGGAAGAGGAAGGGAAACGGTAAAGGGAAAGGTATTGTTTAACACACCCCAGGGGAGATGATATCTCTCGTGCCGTTGCTTTGCAGTTGCAGAAGGAAATATCAGAGGCAGACTTGGACACAGAGGGCTAACTAGAGCGGGTATATTTAGAGCCGGAAGCATCGCCCGCCGTGTCAATTTCCTCAGATAATAATACCAACTCTACCGAGTCGGACGGCGACTATGACTCAGAACTTGATGGGGATATGTGCATGGAGGATGATGTGGACGCACCGGACGGCGTTGACATCGACGGCGATGTGGACATGGAAAGGGACGGTTAAGATGGGGAAGATGAAGAGGAGGAAGATGAGAGGGAGGAGGAGGTGGTGGATGAGGATGAGGAGGAGGATGAGGATAATGGCAAAGAACCTCGGACGATTGGCCAGGGAGAGATGGTAAATACATCGGCTGACAATATAGATACCATGGTAGACGATGGGCCAACCGTGCTACCTGAACAAGGCCAGGAGATGTGCGAGCATACCCCACGGCCACAACCTCTGGCGCCTGCCCCACGGCCACAAACCCCGGAACCTCCCCCACGACCACGAACTCCGGAGACTCATACCCTCAGTGGGCTGGAGTTTTTGGGGCTTGTGACACCGCAAAATCCTCGCCCTGCGGCGCCAACTCTGCGAGAAGCTGAGGCAGCCGGAAACACCTCGGATGTCGATGTGGAGCAGCAGCTACCCGGCGAATCGGCAGGTGGCGACGGTCTCCCTGATGGCCCTCTCCCAGATGTCCCTCTCCCGGATGGCTCTCTCCCGGATGTCCCTCTCCCTGATGTCCCTCGCCCCGATGTCCCTCTCCCCGATGTCCCTCTCCGTGATGTCCCTCTCCCTGAGGCGTGCCTGGATGGCTCGGTAGGCGAGGAGTGAACCAGTCCTCGCATTGCAGAAGAGGCGTGCATTTGGGTTGGAGTCGGGTTCTTGTCTTGTGAGGTTCCTTTGCTGTAATCTATTCATCTCAGGCACTGGTTAAGGCACGCGTGGAGGTGTTTTGTTCGTTTGAGTTAGGGTTGCGGGCTTGTTCGTTTCCTTTGTTCAAATCTATTTATCTTAGGCAGTGATTATTACACGCGTCGCGAGGTTTTTGGATTGCTCAGGGTGTATTTTTTAGTTATTCATAGTATTATGGGACATCGTGCATGCAGTGTTTTTGCAACTCCTGGCGTGATGGTGTTGAGGCTCAATAAATCTCTCAAGTATCGTGAGCTTATACCGACACCAGACTGCTCAGGCCCAGCACCAACTTTCGTCCCTTTCTACAGTGAATACTCCACTCATCCCGTGTCGTCGACAATCCCAGAGAAGACCCCATTCCGTTGCCCCAAATTTTCATGCCGAAAGAAGTTCACCTCAGACAGCTGGCGACTTAAACATATCAAATTACACCATCCTGAACACCTTGAAGTTGCAAAGAATCTGACCGTTCACAGCGCACCCTGACGCGTTGAACCCGCTCACCGTGGTGAATTCAACGCTGACAAAGATTCAGTCGAAGACTTGGACGCGTTTCCATACCTTGAACACGTTGAAAACATCGCAGACTCGGAGTCTCAACCCCCGCCACCTCTTCAGCCGCTGACGGAAACATTCCCCGGTGCCGGTGCTCCGCTGAGCGATTACATTGCTGAGCCATGGGAACGCGATGCTCAGGGTTTCCTTGAGACGAACCTACAGAACAATCCCTACTACCCGTTTGCGATGCATAAAGAGTACAAATATATCCAGTGTGGGATCAAGAAGAAGGGCATGAAGACGTACTATGACAACGTGCTGAAGGAAGAAAACACCGCTCTGCGTTTCCCAAGCTTCAAAAACGTGAATGGCGTCCAGAAGCTCGTGGCTAGCATGCCAGATGATCTGGCTGTCGCGGAGTGGGAACTACACACTCTCGAGGATATGAGATGGAATGACAATCACCAACGCCCTATCAAATACTGGAGTCGAGACATCATCAAAAGCATGAGATGGTTGATGCGGCAGCAAGCATACGCCGAGCATCTTATTTACGCCCCTCAGCGTTGCTTCAACAGCGATACGCCACCGAAACGCCTCTACACCGAAATGCACACTGCGGACTGGTGGTGGGAGACACAGGTAAGGAGAGATACTCCAGGATAATACTCCAGGATAATACCGTGCTAATCGACGTTTAGGCAACGCTCAGAATGGGGGATACAATGGTTCCCTTGACCTTCATGTCCGATGGAACACATCTCTCGAATTTTGTTTGCGACAAGAAAGAGTTGCCTGTATATATGACAATTGGCAATCTATCTTCGAAGATCCGCCAGACGCACTCAATGCACAGCATCTTGATGGTCGCTCTCCTGCCGATTCCAATCAAGATCCGCAATATTCCTCAGAAGCGGCTGGATGAGCTGCGGCAAACAAACCGAGAGGTGCTGCACGAAGTACTCTGGCGGTTACTCCAGCCTCTCACCTTTAAGCACAATCCCAGCGCCGAGAGCGGGTATTACAACGTTCTCTGTGCAGATGGCAACTTCAGGCGTTGCAAACTGGTTTTAGCAGCATGTCTTGCATATTGGGCTGAGGATAGCGACCTACATCATCTCGAGCGGCATGTCTGTTTTTGGTGCGAGTGTCCAAAGAACGAACTTGGAGATTATGTCCCTCCTGACAAGCAACACCCCCTGCGGGATCACAACCTATATCGAACGCTCAGCGATGCCAACAACAAGGCAGCCAATGCCGAACTCTCGTCGCGCCATGTTCACGGAGGATACAACGTGTTTCGACATATTCCCTGTATCGTGAGCGACCTCCCTCAGCCCGACCTCCTCCATACAATGCAGATCGGCATGCTTGATCACCTCCAGAAGTGGATTTTCCACTTCATGAAGACGCACGAACGGCTCAACAAGTACAATGCAATCTGCTTATCCGTGCCTGCTTACCACGACCTCACACCAAAAAATAAGTCATATGGAGAAGTTTCTCAATGGAATGGGAAGGAGATGAAGGAAATGAGCCGGTACCTGCTTGGAGTTGTAACCCAGTCTCTACGAGGCAGAAGCCCCGCTCAGCTTCCCATATTCAATCACGCAATTGAGTGCACACGGGCATTGTTAGAATTCTATATGTATGCTCGATATAAATCTAACGATGATGCAACATTGAGCTACATGGAGGACGCCTTGCGTCGTTTTCACACCTTCAAAGATGTTTTCTTACTCGGGCGAGCCGGCAAAAAGGTGAAGGCCAAAGCCAATGCCCTGGGAACGGAACTCGTGAAGAAGCGAAAGGTAGACGAGGAAACAAATGCTGAAACTTGGACGCCGTCTAAGAAGCGGTGCGAAATGAACGCCTGGCGGGATTATATCAGCCACGAGATAGATGTTTCCAAGGAGTTAGATGCCGACTTCAACTTTCCGAAGATCCACTTGATGTCTCATTGGGTCGAACAGATTCATCAATACGGAGCCTTGCAACAGTATTCTGCCGAGTGACATGAACAAGCACATAAAACGAACCTCTTGGACGGTTGGAACGCCTCCAATCACAATCTCAACTACCTGCCACAAGTAATCACCTTTCAGCGTCGAATCCTCTGCTTTGAAGTCAGAGAGCTCAATCTCCAAGCCCTCGCTCAGCGTTGGGAGAACAGCGCTGCCGCATGCAAAGTCCTCCCTTCCGGTGCTGATCTGGCTGCCCCCCTGAGCCCCCAGTCATATGCGAAGCCCGAATTCATGGAACCCCAAAACTGCTGTGATGGAAAGCATCCTGACGCTATGATCAAAGACTTCAGAGGATTACTCGACAATACGCAAGACGCAACGCACCGGGTGGCAATATACAGCGGCACACGGGAGTTTATCAAGCATAAGAGTCGTAACAAGATGTATATATCGGATGAACAACTGCATGCAATGGAGCTCTGTATTTACCATGGTATTAAGGTTCAAGTTGAGGGTTTAGATGGTGAACGCATATCTCAGATGTGTCGATGCACAGGAAGCCAGAGCTGGTGCGGAGGGAATCGACGGAACGACTGGGTGTGGGTAAAGCAACGCCCAGGGAGGTGTTATGGCGCGCTGAATGGGCGTCTCCCGTGGCAACTGCAACGACTATTCAAAATCATACTCCAAAACGAGGATGGAGCTTTCGTTGAGTACTAGTTAGCACTGTCGCTCACGACAATACCTGAAAACTCGGGTAACTTGGATCCGGTCTCGAAATTTGTACAAGTGAGAAAAGCACTGGAAGCCGTTGCTTTGCAAGTTTTCAGCGTGGGAAATATTGTCGGCTGCGCGCACGTAATTCCAGAGATAGCTACTAGTAGTAAGACAGGAGACAGACGGAACGAGCGACGGATTGTCAATAGCCACATAGATCTGGCCACTTCGAAAGATGTGTATGATTAGTAAAGAGAGTTGCATTTTGCGCGCAGGTAGAAGGAACACGAGGAGAGATATTCACAGCGTCACCCATCGCATTGCAATCCCGATGCAAGCGCGTACCCAATGAACCCATTCCGATGTATTGTCACAGTTGGCCACAATGCCAGAGTGATCGTTTAAAATAGGAGACCAACAGAACGCTAAGAGACAGTGAAACAGCGATCGGAGGGCGATATACAACGCGACGCGTTGTATTGACGCCGGGCGCGGAGTAATCCGCCACCAGGGTGTCTCTGACGGCTCTGATGGAGCGCATCCACTCTGACGGAGCCATTCCGCCCGAACGGAATATTTTTTTGCTGATGGGCTTTGTATATTTCTGACAACACTCCAGAATCCGGTATATCATCGTCGTCGTGATGTTCAGTCGTTTCATCAGACCATGCAGAACTTTCATTTGAGCCACTCCAGAGAGCTGGTGGAAATCACTCGCTCTGTTATCATAACCATTGGGACCAGTGTTCAATAGCCATGTGTGTGGAACTCTGTTGTGCCCCAGTCAGACATCCGGTGCAAATGCCTGCTACTGCTCATTCAACACCCAGAATTTCTCAGTTAATACCACATGGTTTGCTGCTGTGAGATTGAGGCCTGTCCCACCCACTTTGGGTGTAGTTACGAATACAGAGGGATTTGGCGAATCTTGGAGTTTAAGCTGCGTTTCTGTGTGCTCACCGTTGCCCATTTCTGCATACATGTAGAAATTATCCAGATGATCTGCAAAAAACTTTATGAGCCACCACTTCAAATAACGAACTTGGCCTGGCATGGGACAAAATAGCACAGCCTTTTGATGAGATGGGGTACTGGGCAAGGCACATTTATTACTTTCGAGTTGGTGCAGGAGCATCTCGTTTGATGCTTCGTCTTCATCAGATTCGGGATACTCTGCAGGTTCCTCGACAAGTATTGGCAGAAATGTGTCTCTCAGCCATCGGGAAATCAGAGAATCCATCCAAGTATCGAGTGGCCATTCATTGTACCATTGTCCTGAAACGTCATTCCAATCCTCGGTGTCTCCCAATACCAGTGGGAAACATGCCAGGCACCATCCATGTACCATCCACACTCCTGAAGCACCCCGTGAAGTGTATCTCACAACAAGGGTCTTCAGTTTAGCTTGCTCGTCCTCAGTCCATTCGAGATCAACAAGGTGTGCATTCTCCATCGGTATCCAAACCAGGGGTTTCCCATTCGCAAGTTTCATTTCTGACCACCTCCTTATCGTCCAGGGCTTTGCAATTTGGATCATCCGGTGTGCCGCATCCTGTTGAGTATCCTGGTCTTCAGTCCAGATGGCATCCATCAAACTCTTCACAGCGGAATACAGTGCATCGGCGCTGTGCATTTCCATCACAGTCTCATCCTCTGGATCTTCAGGCGCACCAGAAAACAGCCACATCGCCTGATAACACCAGTCATAGAGTGAATGGAATCCTGGCGTTACAGTGACTCGAAGATTGAATCCAATTCTCGCATTTGTTGCAATTCCCCAACCCACACTATTTTTCGTCTTCTTCCGATGTGACTCATCAAAACTCCCAACACTCCATGTACAGTGTGAGAGCCAGCCATTGCTTGATGGTTTCGCTCTAGATATTAATGTATCATACGACACAAGGTGGATATTCCGTCAGTTTTCAGGCTTCTCAATACTGGTGTTCAGATCCTCGTGAGTGGGATTCGCATTTTCGGTATGCAACATGTGGCCAGTTTGAACTCGGTTCAATGTGTGATCTCGTTGATGACAGTCTTGATGGTCTCTGCCACTCCGGGCATTGTGACCACCAAAATTGGTTCATGGGCCGATATAAGTGCCGGATGCCCGTGAGGTGGTGTTATCTGTATCTCCAACAGGCGGCGGGGCATGGAACATCAGCAAAATGTAAAATGGTTTGGAAGTTATAACTGAACAACTCAGCAACTCTGATCAGCCACACTGATTCTTCCAGATGCTTCCAGATTCTCCCAGAGAGGCTGGATGCAATGCGATGTGCTCTCAGATGCTCCGAGACTATGTCCCTGGTGCTCCTCAATGCTCCGGAAGTTGTGGAACAGAATACAACAATATCCTGAAGAGTGTATAGATGTCTTCAAAATGCTACAAAATCAAACAATTAGAATGTGCAAATTTCGGAACTATTGGGAGTATTGAGAGTATTGGCCACATCTCCAAGGCTATTCCGGTGCACCTTGAACCTGAAGGCATACTCTCTGAAAGTGATTTTTATAATGTTTAAGTCCAATAGTACAATTCAATTAACAATCTTCCTCCTGCACACATTGATCCAGGTATGTAAGTTCAATATACAGTCCAGTAGGTATCTAAATTCACATGATTATATATAAGCGATATGCTATTGATTCTATCAGATGTAGCATTCTCTCGCACCAAATGTGCCGGTCCAACAATTGCTCCGACAGGTACAATATACATCTTATCAGTCTGTTTGACAACCCAAATGAACCCGTCAACACAATCATCCCAACCATGCAGATCTTTGTACTTTGTTGAAATCACCACCGCATATTCTTGAGCTTGAGGACATAATATCCATTGTTCAGTCTTCTTGCACCTCTTAAAAAAGATCGGTATGGTTTTTCCAGCGGGCAGGCGCTCCTGAAAAAGGAGGATCTGATTTGGTGGAGTCCAGCAAAAGTATAATACAGGAGAGTAAGGAACATGGCCTTGGAAGGTGTTATCGAGGTCACTTTCCGTATATTCGACCCAGATGTTATGAGATTCAGGCATGATCCCTTGGTTGGCATTGGTATATTCTACCTTGCAATCAAGTCCCAGACGCTAAACAGATGTAGGGCAGTGAAATGGTTGATAGTAGTACAACAGCCCATTCTGTAGTTTAATAAATATACTGTCTATGAGTACATTCTGATCATATCCGAGCACCAGTCCACAAATCTCTTCTCCCCAGTCCTCTTCAATTTGTGCATGGAATAGCTGTCCAAAGTTGGGAATTCCGAAATCTTCTGATGCATCGATAAGTGAGGTTAATTTGATACTTCTGCACACGCCGCAGACATGGGTTTCTCTCAAATGATGTACCTGTTGTGATATGGGGCCGAGAAATGGCTCTTTCTGACAATGCTGGACGCGTAAAAGATGGGCTCTGCGAGTATTTTGCCATTTATCGGTAGCGGATAGTAGGTTGAAAACATTTGCCGACTCAATATCGTGCCAGCCTTGGAGGGCAGGATGAGACAGCGTCTCCTCCATATAATCAAGACTGGTACACCGGTAGTGTTAGCAACTGGTCCAAATTGCCGGGTCGGTTCCAGGTCCGGTTCCACCTGAAACTGGACCTTGGCAACGGGTCTTACCACACGAAAAACCTTGACTGTTGGAAATGGGCCAGTTTTACCACCAAAAACCTGGCATTTCAAGTTCACAATTTTGGCTCCAATTAGGTATTTGAGTTCTGATTGTATCACAACACGATCAATACATAGATTGTGCAGTTTTATTCGCTCTTTCATCTCCCACTCTCAGATTTGTGATCTGACAAGTATTCGTTGAGTCATGATTGAAAACCCGCTAATTTCGCTTAAAATCTGCTATTATTTCACAACCACTGAACAAATATCAGTCAGATTGCACATTCGAATGCAGGAGGTGAAAGAGCGGCAAATGCTGAACAATTTACGTATTGACCATGTCATGATATGATCAAAACTCAAATACTTAATTAGAGCCAAACCTGTAGTAACCGCCGAGTTGCAACCGCGGTCTGGTTCCAACCCGGTTAAATACCCACGGTTCTATGTCCGGTCCGGGTAACAAACCCACCAAGACAAAGCGGGTCGGGTCTTTGGCTGGGTCTGGAACCAAACCAAACCGAACCACTGGTCAAAACCCAGACAGCTGGCGGGTCACCCGGACCACTTGCTAATACTATACACCACTCATTGTGCTTGAGCATCTGTCGAATGTAATTTGCTTTATTTGTAGATTGATATGCCTCTTCCAGATTGGCGATATGTAGCCATTTAGAAATATCGGTGGTCAAATTGTCACCAGAACCTATTCGCCGAATTGCCTTTGATATATGGCTCACAAGATGCATCTTTGGATATCCGAAATGGATTACACGCTGTTCAATCGTTTTCCGGAGCTCCTGAATGTGAATTGCGTTCCACCAACGTTCAAATTCGATCAAGCGGATGGACAATTCCTTCTTAAAACGCATCTGCTCATTCGAAGTGATACCATAAATCTCTCTCTCCAGCTGATTCGCAATACAGTCCTTATCAGCAATACTCCAAGTGGTGGCTTCAGTCTCAGCATCGGATAGACGGACCTGAAATTCCACACGCTTGTTGGCGGTCATGTTTACTGCTTCATAAACCGCTTCTTCTGGAGCAGTTTTTATTTGAGCAAGTTTTTTGGCGAATGTGCTTCTGGGACCGGTTGCTTTAGTCCCAACTTCCTGCAATAGTTGTCGCTTAGGATGTTGGAATAATTTGTCGAAAAGCTTGCGTTTAGCAGGTGTCACCTGATGGATGTCACTCTCCAATCGCTCGATTGCACTCTGCTGATCAGAATCTGACATTGTGGTTGCCCCTTGTTGGGCTCTATTCCGGTCTACCTGAAATTGCCTTCGTTTTGTTGATGTAACCTTTGCAGCCCCGTACACCTGAACCTCCATTGCAGCACGGATTTTATGAATCTTTTGTTCGCGTAACTGATGGGATTCTCTTGCCAACAGTTCATCCACTTGGGCCTTCGCAGACTTCGACATTTTCTGTTCTCAAAAAGCACCCTTCTTCTTGTAAAATTGCTTCAGCGCATCATCTAGTGCCGTGAGGGATAGATCAGAGTGATTTTGTTGGCTAACAAGTAGAGAGAATTCACATAATGCCCGCACTGCTCCCATCACCATTTCATCAGAGGCTGTTTCCGCTGGAGTTTTCCCGTCATCCCTGGAGCAGTCAAGAATTGGAGTGCAATTCACTGCCAGTGTTCTGATCATGCCCCGGATCTCTTTGCCCTGGCAGGAGCTGCTTTTCATCGAATTGAATTGTTTAGAGAAGCGCTGGAGGCCCGGATATTGTGGTACCAATGTGAATCGATTGTCAAATTGATCCTTCACATTTCTAGCTTTCAGGTAATTGAGCAGCCAGTGCAATAAGTCTTTAACTAAATCCGGGAGCAGCTGATGCAATTCATCAGGCTGCCAAAGCCGATATACATTGCAGAGAGAGTATTGCCAGAACAGGTTGTGGATTAGATGAACACCATAAGAGTGCAGAACATCGAGATTAGGTTCGTCCAGAAGGTCTAAGTAAACATCCTGATCTCTTGGGTTATCGAGTAGTCAAATAGTGGAATGTCCCATTGGCGCAGCGTTAGGAATAGCAAACATTGGGCATGAGCCATATAAGACTTGAGCAATCAAGACTTGTTCTGGATAATCCCCCATCCAGGCTGCCATAAGAGGATAACATTGTCTCTGTAATCCTTCAGCACAATTCCATTTCAAGCGGGGACCGGTTATGTCAAGATTGCGGAGTGGGGACAGCACGGTTCCAACCGCAGAATGCCATGCCTCATCAGTATTTTTGGCACCTTTCGGGGGACAGGGGATCGACCCAATGAGAATCCAGGTGCACTTTTTAGCAGTGTGGTGGATATCTTTTCGAATATTACCAATCGTGAAATACAGTGGCCACCCATGCTGATCATGAGAAAAATTGGTCAAGTGAGTCTTGTCGGATGCACAAATGACTGGCACAATTGTCGCTCCAGCAGGAAGCTCATCTTACGTCTCACCCAACCAATCGCCCGTGTTCATCTCGCTGTATATTCGGTGATTTTCCGAATCTGCCAGGCGCACCGGTTCAAAATCGAGGTGCGCCTGAAATGGGACATGTGCGAAAAGGAACTGAATACATTTGAAAATATCCCTGTAGTATAATGTTTCAAAGATATGTGAATGATCCTCAATCTAGCTATCATCACCAAGCCCGAAATTGAGTTGAGAGAGGAGCTTTCGCAGGGTATCTGCTGATTGGAATGATTCAATTTTGAAGTTGTCCAGTCTACGCCTCAGATGTTGATCTATCCTTGTTTTTGTTTGCTGGCTAAATGATTGAGCCTGTTGAAAGTCATGTGCTGACTGAAAAGGATGCCATGGATTCCATTGTTCTGAGTAATTGCGATACTTGATGTACAATCCAGTTGCTTTGCCATACGCTTTCCCCCCAGCATTATCGACTCCAACTACCTGCCTATGAGCCTGCGTCTTGGTTGGATCAGGGGTACATGTCAGATCGGGCTTCTGGTGGTCTATAGTTTCATCGTCGGGAGTATCTTCAAGTGGTGGTGCACCAGGTACATTGTCTGTGGTTAGATCATTAGTTGACTAGTTCATCAATAGCCATTCAGGTGCACCGACTAAAGTCAAACCATGATGGCTCGGGTTGATCCCAGCCTGCAGAAGGTAATATCCTGTCTGGTAATAGCCCTTCACTCATGGTTGTTGGGTGACATTGTTGATAGTAAGCCTCGAGTCGGTTTTCGTCAAATAATTACTTTTTGCAGATAAAGCACTCAACATGTTTCCAGCGAGTGTTGACCATATTCAGGGAATGGTCAGTGAACACGTATTTGGAAGAATCTCGATGATGCTTCAGCGGGTGATTTAGAGCCTCAGGGATACTGGTTTGGAAGCGAGCTAACTCAAGTTAGCCTATCACAGCCGCATTGCACCCCACCAAATGCGGGGTAAAATAAAGTCACCTTACGATCAGCTTTCTTCATAAACCAGGATATATAATCTCATATCCCGCACAATAATCATACACATCGTCTGCTGAAAGTCATTCGCAGAAAAGAGAAGGTTTCTTTTGTCATCACTGCAATCGCAACAATGGGCTTTATATTATACTTACCTCATTGCAGCAATGTGAGTTTATACCTACGCTTGAGCCTCGGAACAGCTGATAAGGAAGGTAGATCGTCTTACTACAATGAGTAGGTGAGCTTCCTCGCTAGCTGTATGCCTGCGCAATGATCATCCAGAACTGATAGGATCGTTGCTTTAGTAACGATCCTTGACTGCAGCGTGGATCCTCAGGAGAACAATGATGTTTAGACAAGGAGCTCAATAGGAAGCAACCACTGTTGCTGCTCGACTCACAGGCTTCCTACTGAGTGAGGTTGCAAGGTCGTACTCACCCAACTTATGTGTACTATTCCTAGTCGTGCTAACCTTCATACTGGATATAGTGCTTGTTGGGTTCCTGGAGATATCATATCATATCCCTTCTATGATCTGTAAAGTCATTGAAGCGTACGAAGGTGTGCACCTATCCAATATCCTAGTATATCGATTCGAGCATATAACAAAGAAAGGTGGGATGTGTGTGATTAAGGTTTCTTTTTCTCAGCTGGGTTGGTTTCATGGATCAAAGGTGGAGTGAAACACCACAGATGGTGACAACAGAATGGGATATAAGAAGCCCTTTATTCCGCTGAAGGTGACTGCTACCTGCAATATACTCAACCATACTCTGATTTATTCTATATCACTTCTCACATTTATAGTAGTTTACCACCATCATTGTTCACAGAACATGTCCACGAACAGATTTCCACCGAAGACAGGGAATATGGCTTGTCTAGGTGGCCTATTTGGCATGCAACAACACCATGAAGACAATGCAGAATCATCTGAAAACAGTTCATGAACTCCCACTGGAAAAGACAGTCGATTTGGGAAACAAACAAATCAATATCAACCACCATATGGGTATGGTTTCCCGCCTTCACAGCAACCATTTCCAGGTGCTTCGCAGTTTTATCAGCACTCTCCATTCAACATGACACACAGTTCGCAACCAACTACCAGCGCAAGCCAAGGATATCCCTGTTATGGGCCACCGTGGCAAGGATATGACCTGCACCAAGGTGGTTATAGTGGGTCTCAAATGTTCCCTCCTCCGCATATTCCAGGACAGGGGCCGTCATCCCCAGGTGCACCGAAAGTGCCACCAGGACAACCGGAAAACCATCCAGTCAATTGGCCAACATTGTCCAGCTCTAATGCTCCACCTGAACCTACTTCCAGTACACCTAGGAGACCCCCGATTAGCCTCCCAACAAAACGATTCCAGCCGCAGGCAGAACAGCGGAAAACAGATGTCGCAAGGATTGCAGAATTACCCCCATTGCCGGAGATGTTCTACGACAATTATGATGGAGATGATGGGAGCGATGATACGTCGGACTTGGGCGGTGCAGAAGGCAAACTGCCAGTCAGCCTGAAGCAAACCGAATTCTCCTTGTAGCAATTTGCCAAAAGGATGGGGCAGGCCAACTATAGTGCGTTCAACAAGTGGAAGAAAGTATGGGTGGCTGGGTTCCTTGAGAAAAAGCATCTTTCCATAATCCGGGGGCAGAACCGATTGAAACAGGTTCGCAATGGACCCCTGCGCTGGGAGATGTTGGTTACAGATTTTTTGGAGACATTCAAAACCTGGCTGCCGTTGGATAATTTCGATAATGCTGAATGGATTCGCTGGCAATGGGTCGAGATGTTTTTGAACAAATGTGCAAGCGAAATTCGGGAGCCAAGGAAAAAAAGGAAGGCAAGGCAACAAGTGACCGGCGACGGATTTGGGCCAGCGCGCAAGCAAAAAGGTGAGAAGTAACCTCCCAGAGTTGCCAAATACAACATTCATGGTTGTGATTCGCTGGGTATTGAATGGCAAGGATATGGTTCTAGCCCCCAAACAACTCCAAGCCTCGTATACAGATGTAAGGGACAGAAAGGAGCTGATTGATTTCATTAACAAAAACGGAGGCCCGAAAGAGCTATACATTATGACATCAATGTGCAAGTGCACCTTGGAGCAGAACGAATTGAAGGAAGAGTATATGGGATTATATATAAACGGGCAAATGATAATGGACCCCATATATGGCCAGATTTGGTACAACTGTTGCCTTTCAAAGGCTTTCAAGTTGAAACTTGGGCACAATCCGAAAATAATTTTGGTCGAAAGTAAGATAGCGACATAGAAGGACATTGCCGAGCACTTAATTCGACCGACAAAGGTAATCCCCACTAGCTGTGTTACAGCTAGATGTTTGCAACTGCTACTCATTATACATAGACTTTGGAAGATTCTGAAGAGGGTGGAAGAGAGGAGGGAGAGGAGGATGGTGGGCAAGAGAATGATACTTGTATTAATGTAAGTTCTGATTGAAAGAATAGAATTGATTGTATTGCATCCATATATAATCGTTCCAATGGTTTCTTGTCTGTGAAATACCTAACATTACGATGAATTTCAGGAGCGCCGGAATATGAGCCCATCTGCCCAGTTTACATCGGAGCAACTGAAAGAGATTATTGAGGACAAAAAGAAAACAGACCAAAGTGCAAGGGAGGTTCAGGAGCAAGTGGAGGATGGTGAGGAGGTCCTCGATCAAGCAAATACCAGATCAGTAATGAATACGATTCTCAGTACAATCAACAACGGATTCGAACACAAATGTCTAGATAAGGCAGTCGGGCTACTGAATTCCCATCCCATTCATCAATCAACAGATGACTGGGTCCAAGGCCACAAGTATTCAATTTCAGGCCTGCCCGGAACTAAGTTTCTGGCACACCAGGTTTGGGCCATCTGGTTCATGGTGCGGAGGTGGGTTTGGGATGCTGACATGCCAGGAGCTCTAGTGGCGGATGAAATGGGTCTTGGAAAGACTTTCACCTCAGTTGCAGCGGCAATGCTTTGCAAATTGGTGACTGAGAAAGTTGTAAGGGGGTTGCCACTGTCTATTGTATGAGGGAATACCCTTGAAGAGTGGGTGATTTTAGCGCACAACAACTTTCCCGGCATTGTCAGTGAAGAGCAGGTGTGGTATCCACTCCAGAGATTGAATTCTGTGCCCCGCCACCTGTTGGAGATCCAGACAACACCACCTCATGGCCATGCAGCACTTGTATCAGCCCTTGAACCTATCCTCGTAGTGACAATGCCCGGAGTGGCAGAGACGTTCAAGACTGTCATCGATGAGATGACGCATGGAACTGATTTCAAACTCGTCAACTTGTTGCATGCTGAAAATGCGAATATCACCCATGAGGATCTGAACACCAGCATTGATGAGCCGGATAACTGATGGAATATCCATGTTGTATCGTATGATACCTTAACATCGAGAGCGAAACCATCAAGCAACGGCCAACTCTCCTACTGTGCATGGAGTTTTGGGATTTTTGATGAGTCCCATCGGTACAAGACAAAGAACAGTGTGGGCTGGTAAATTGCGATGAATGTGAGAATTGGATTCAAACTTCAAGTCACTGCTACACTGGGATTCCATTCACTTTATGACTTGTGTTATCAGATGATGTGGCTGTTTTCAGGTGCACCTGATGATCCAGAGGATGATACTGTGATGGCGAAGCATGGTGCAGAGACATTGTACTCCGCTGTGAAGAGTTTGATGCATGCTGTCCAAACCGAAAACGAAGAAGCTCAACAGAATGCGATGCACCGGATGATACAGATTGCAAAGCCATGGATGATAAGGAGGTGGTCGGAATCAAAACTACCCAATGAAACCCACTCGTTCGGATACCGAAGGACAATGCACACCTCATCGATCTTGAGTGGACTGAGGATGAGCACACAAAACTGAAGACACTTGTGGAGAGATACACTTCACGGGGTGCTTCAGGAGCATGGAGGGTTCATAGATAGCGGCTGCCATGTTTCTCGTTAGTGCTGGGAGACACAGAGGATCTCAATGACGTTTCTGGACAATGGTATGATGAATGGCCACTCAATACTTGGGTGGATTCTCCGATTTTCCGATGGCTGAGAGAGATATTTCTGCCAATGCTTGTCAAGCAACCTGCGTAGTATCCCAAACCTGACCAAGACGACAAATCAAGAGAGACGCTCCTTCCGGAACAAGACAGAAATGACGATGCACTCCCCGGTGCACCTCCTCCACAAAAGGCGGTGCTATTTTGTCCTCTTCCTGGCCAAGTTCGTCATTTTAAGTGGTGGCTAACGAAGTTTTTTGCGGATAATGTAAATATATTCCACATGTATGCAGAAATGGGCAATGATAAACATACAGAAATGCAGCTCAAATTCCAGGATTCACGAAATCCCTCTGTATTCATAACCGCACCCAACCTTTGCGGGACTGGCTTAAATCTTCCAGCAGCAAACCCTGCGGTAATGACTCAAAAATTCTGGGTATTGAACGAGCAGCGGCAGCCATTTGCATGAGTTGTCCGGCTAGGGCAAAACTGAGTACCACACACATGGTAACTGAATACGGGTCCTGGTGGCTATGATAACCCCGCGAGTGATGTCCATCAACTATCTGGAGTTGCGGAAATGAGAGTCCTGCATGGCTTGATGAGTCGACCGACCATCACGACGACGATAAATTACCATATTCTGGAGTCTTGTGAGGACCATACGAAGCGGCTGACACAGAATGGAGACACGTTGCAGTCTGATAAACCATCATCTTAGATTGTTAGGACAATTCATCAAGGTACGCCTCTTTAGACAGTCACCCAACATAATCTTAACTGATACAAATAGTCAAAACGGTCATTTTATGGCACACTATACTGCATAGATAAATCCTTTCTCCCTGTCATTTTTGAAGCGAATCAAAGATCTAATGGTGGAATTGTTTGAGGAGGATTTCATTGGCGTACTTGATTATTAATAATGATGAATACAAGATGAAGTCAATTGGGAAGCTACATTACACGTTCCCGGCTGCCCTATCTCACGATAAATGGCATAACTTTAATATTGAGCATAATGCAGCAAAGGGCTTCGAATCATTGGTCTGTTGCAAATTTGTGGTGCACCGGAAGCCTGAGGGCACATACACATTTCGAAGTCAAAGCAATGGAAAAATCATAATTCAACCTCTTCCAGGTACACCAGGGAATCCTGGGGATCTGTTATGAGTCTCGTGATGACAGATCAAGCCCTGGATATTTGCCATCCCATTTGGCAATAATGTCAGGCGAGGCGTTATTGAGTTGCAGTGTCAGAATACGAGATACCAGCTCGCGGATTCATAGCAATGCCGCAGCATTTGCTGGCAAATGATTGAAATTCAGGTGCGCCGGAGAATTCTCTGCATATGTCTTGAGTCATGTTATGACAGCTCCAGCACAGCACATTTGCCAATGCCATTTGGCACTGAGACCCTCTTGTTGATATTGAGTACTTCGGTAAGAATATGAGACACAGCTTGCTTATTCGAGGCAAACCCGCAGCTTTTGTTGCCATTTGATCGAAGTTTACGTGCACCGGAAAGGCTCGAGCCCATATCCATATGACCGATCGATCACTGCATACTTGCCAATCACAGTGGCAATAAAGTCAGTCTAGGCGATATTGAGTACTTCTGTCAGAATATAAGACATTGGCTCACTTATTTATAGCAAAGTTGCAGCTTTTGCTGGCATATCATTGAAGTTCGGGTAGACTCAAGATCCGCATCGCAGAGTGTCGAATACTGAGACACAGCTCAGGTATTCATGGCTAAGCTGCATCTTTCCCTGCCGGGTGTTTCCTGGCCTCTGATTGAAGTTCTGGCACAACTAAAATCTCCCATCCAGTCCAGAAAAATGTTCCTGGATTTGTATGAAGCCAACTTTGGCAAGCTGCGACTCATTATGGATGTATCATTCCAGCCCAGGCACACCTTGAGAGCGACACTTCATTCTCATCATGTGTTCTTTGACTTTGAATCAGTGGACCCAGTGCACACAGATTGTCATCAATCAAGACACTTCATGTTTAGGTGAAGGCGGCTCATCCCGCTCGGCCTCTGCTGATATATCAATCTATGCTTGTTCGGAATATAAAGGCCGCCACTAAAATGCCTCAAACTGTCAGCTCCGTGTCAACTTGTCCATTTGAGGAAGGTTGCCCTGTACAACTAAACCATAAATGTACAGACCAAGCCAATTAGTAACCCACTTAACTCGATATTAACTAAGTAGTATGCTTGGACCTATGCTTCGAAATCCTAAAATAGCTTCTGCATGTTCAGGCTCTGTCAAAAGAGCTGGAGCTGCAGAGCGAGAATCTCAAATGACAGATTCTGTTCAGCAAGTCTGCAAGGTGGCTGGCAACTCCAGCTCACCCATGTACCATACTTACTCAATAAGGCCTAAGTTCTCAATGCTTTGAATGCCGACTTAACTCGATTCTGACTAAGTTGTATGTTTCGGCCGCTAAAACTTGTATCTGAAATGAGATTATGTGAACCAATTTCCATCAAGAGTGAAGTTCGAAGAGAGAGAATCTTAAATGCTCACATTTAGAAAAGACAGCTTCAAAGAGTGCAATTAACTGTCAGAGTAAGACGAGCTTGCAATCCCCAGCCATTGAATCCAAGCATAGCCATTTAAACTTCGGTGCACCTCGATTTTTAGAACTGTATGCATATGCATGCAATCATCATTCCTCTGCCCGCTCTGAGATGACGTCTCACTACGCATCCATACCATTGTAGCATATAAGCTTTCAACTCCAACATTAATTGAAGTCACTATTGTAGCAGTGAGACTCACAATGAATATGTGATTTAACGGTGTGCAACTTACTAGATAATAGGCGCAAAATCAGAATGTGAGTGAGTATTCATGACCCATTTGTTAGCAATCTTGGCATCACCAAGTGCTTGAATCAATACGATTACCCCTGAATCATCCATTATACCTTACCATTCTTTCTCTGCACCTGTATCTCTCCTTGGTTTACCAAATTCTCCCTCTCCTCCATTAACTGAACATTGTTGTGAAGGATATTCTGCAGACACAGCCCAGATGAAGGCATGAAAGGGAAGTTATGCTTACAATATTGCATTATCGACCACTAATTTAGCTGCCGCATCCTAATACAATTGAATATCGTGAAAATTTGTATGTCCTTCTGGCGGATATGACACATACGGAGATTCATATTTCTCCTCGATTGATAACAAACTAAGTATAAACCCTTGCATCTCAGCCGTCACACTCAAGATCCCAAATCTATCGAGTTCTGCAGATTCTAAATGCTGCACCAATTCTATGCCATGCGGTCACCTCAAATGCTCAAACATTCACGCATAATGACTACATTTAGAGAGTCATATGCAGAAGCACATGTTTTCATTCCGGTTCTCAGTGCACCATTTGGCCAGCACTAAGGGTTAGTTAATGACCGAGCTTTCTTCCAGTGCGTCTGGTTCTATTCTATGTACGTTGGCTTTAGCCAACCTCCAATTCTTGCATCCATACAGAGTGTTGTTGATAGGAGATGCTAACATTCGGCCTTAGGAATCCATCTTTTCCAGCGCACCTGACAAGGAATCCCATCTATTTCGGTGCACCTAACAACATCCTATATCGCAACACTAGACTGCCGTCCTCAATATAAATATAAACCATTGAAGTCATTTCTCCTGAACCCTTCAAGGCGCGCCTCGAGTTGCATCCTCCTCAACTATGTGCAACTTCTTGCTCCATTTTTCCAGATATTCTATTGCACTTAATTTTATATTTACTGCTTATACATTCTCTCCCATATTCCCCACCTTTCTGTCATCATTATCCCAAATGGAACCTATGCCCAGCCAGGTGAGGAATCACTATTCACAGAAGAATCAAGAAGTACACCTTGAGAGAGTACTGGCATTCAAGAAAGGAGCCAATCTTTGTTGTCCATCAAATGTTTGCCTTCCATCATGCATTGTGTTACGGATGACTAATGTCCCTGATTTCATTATTGAAGCAGGATGACGATGCAGATCAGAAGCTCAGTGATGACGAAAGTGAAGACCCCGGAGAGTCCACCTTACCGTCCGACATCGCAGAAGACGATTTGGATCACCAACAGGAGGTCCTTCTTCTAGGCCAGGTGTGCTAGGACAAGTCGTTACGAACTACACAGGTTCCACTGTGAAAGAAACGGAGCGGTGCTGATACTGTCATTGCACGCCCTCTGCTTCCAAATTCCTGAAATCCAGCTGGGGCAATGGCACCACCACTGCTCAAACGCCAAAAGTCATTCCTCCTCAACAAATTATCCGAGTCTGACCGTGCACCATCCACCCAGGTGCTGCCGCTATGCATGTCTAGTGGAGATCAGAATGTTCCACAACCCAAGGCCAGTGCAGATCAGAACTTTCCCCAACACCAATAGGCTACTTTTAAGGTAGCGAAAAGATTCATGGAGGCAATTGTATTCACGAAGACTCCTTGGCCAATATCATCTGATGACAAGGACTCGATGGCTGAAGAAGCGTGGAAAGTCACCATTGAAGCTCGGGATCGTCAGCAGGCATTAGCAGGTGCTCCTGTAGGTACGCCATCTGTGTGTCAATTGCCCAGCGGGCCATCTTTCAAAATAGATCCGCAAACATGAGAAGCTGTAAGTCTTTAATTCTGTTTAATGCTCCTCTATCACATTTCAGATATTGACTACACCCCAAAATATACATAGTTGAAACTGAAGATTAGTACCATTCAAGGACGGTTGGCAGATGGGGCATATCAAACTGTTGTCCATAGTTACCAGTTGGATTTGCGCTCTGAGACTGAGCTTCAGATCCAGGTTAAGGAGCTCCTGTTTGACAATGCATATCTCTCCAAGGTCATTGAGGATAAGAAGTCATGGTTCATGCAAATGGAAGTGCTTGATCTCATTTACCACCAATTTTTCTTCACCGCCAATAGCTTGGGGCACCAGCCAATGACATCCCAGTATTTCCAACCTCTCACTCTGCAGACTTTGGAGCTAGCAGCTGCAGCTATTCATTGTGCACTCTCTGAATATGCCAGTGGAAAGAAGGCCACAGTTATGTTTTCCCAAGATGAATATCAAGGTACATTTTGCCCATCCCCTGTGATAAATCTTACTCAAGAAGCCACTGCACACATCAATCACACATTATTGGGCCACTTGATACCCCCTGCAGTGCAACTCTGCAAGGATAGGCGCTCCACAATTCCCATCGGTGCTCCTGAGCCAAGATTGACACTCTTCGATTTTATTCCGCACTCGATTCCCCCCCTGTCCACGCTCCTCAATTCACACCGGCGCACCTCAGTCTGGATTGTCGCTTCTATATTGAATTCCGCACTCCTTACCCCCATACCCCTCCCCCCCCTTTCGACGCTCCTCCGCTGGTATGGGGGCTATTTAATCCCCGTCGGCGCTCCTCAGTCTAGATTTGGCACTCCTCAATCCCCGTCGGCACTCCTCAGCCTAGATTTGGCAATCTTTTTCATGCTGCGCTCGTTCATCACCGTCTGTGTAATCCTGTTTTGCACACAGTACTTCCCATCTGGCCCTCCTCTTTTCCTTGATGGTTGCTCGCCTTTTTCATCCGAATAATCATTGCCTTTCACACGGCCATTGATATTCGCAAGCTAGCTAACATCTCATTACACCTTTGTTAGATATCACAAATCGAGCCACACGACATTGGAATTCCATTTCATCCACTTGCCAGGTACGAATAATCGGCAAATACAAGGAGCACCTCCAGCTTCTTTGTGCCGTTGATGAATTGTGTGTTCCTGCTTTCGTCGGACCTGATGAGATGGGAGATGGAGTGGATGACATCGACACCATGTGTGATTGATATCATTCAATCGCTTAGTCGGGTTATTGTTTTGGTGTACCTCTGTTCATGTTTGAATCACTTGCCTTTTTCTTTGGTTCCTTAATGTAGCGAGGCAAAAAATACAATGTTGAAGACGATGATAGCTAGTATGATTCAGAAATGATAATGAACAATAATCTTGGCATCACATTCGCCGTTGAGGGAAATCTATGGCTCATGTACATCTGGAGAGTCTCAGATAATTCCTGCAGTCCTCTGACTGAATATTCATAAGAACCCAGACATCTCTCTGAGTTTGCTTGTGATTCCCACGTTGGTTCAGCAACTCTCCCAGGTGCACCCAAAGTTCTCTCCGGCGCTCCGACGTGTTCCCAAATGTATCACAATCAATCCCATGGTACTCCTGTACCCATCATCGGAAATCCCAGTTACTCCCAAGGCCGGCCGGAATGCCCTCCTAGGGTCTGATACTCTCCTGAAATTGACACTTTTAAGTTTACACTCCACATCCTCTCAGACACTCCTGAAGGCTTCAAGTGACTAAAATACATTTTGCTGATAAATTCAATCTCTGGAGCGGATACCACTCCTATTCTTCACTGACAATACCAGGAAAGTCGTTGTGCGCCAAAATCACCCACTCTTCAAGGGTATTCCCCCATAAAATGGACATTGGCAACCCCATTACAACTTTCTCAGTCACCAATTTGCAAAGCATTACTGCTGCAACAGAGGTGAAAGTCTTTCCAAGACCCATTTCATCCGCCACCAGTGCTCCTGGCATATCAGCATCCCAAACCCATCTCCTCACGATGAACCACATGGCCCACACCTGGTGCACCAGAAACGTAGTTCCCGGTAGGCCTGGAATTGAATATTTTTGGCCTGCAACACGGTCATCTGTTGATTGGCAAATTGGATGGGCATTCAGCAGCCTGACCGCCTCATCAGGACACTCGTGTTCAAATTTGTTGTTGATTGTATTGAGAACAGTGCTCAAGACTGAACTGGTATTATCTGGATCGAGGACCTCCTCGCCATCCACATGCTCCTGAACCTCTCTTGAACCTTGGTCGGTTTTCTTTTCGTCCTCAATGATCTCTTTCAGTTGCTCCGAGGTCAGTTGGGCAGATGGGCTCATACTCCGGTGCCCCTGAAATTCATTGCGATGTTAGGTATTTCACAGACAAGCATTTGGACTGAATAATATATGGTATATAATCAATTCTATTCACTCAATCAGAACTTACATTAATACTATCGATCTCTTTCCCACCTGTCTCCTCATCCACCGCTCTTTCATTTTCATCAGATCCCTCCGAAGTCTAAGTATACTAATTAGCAGTGGGAATAACTTACCACAACAAGGCTAGCGGGAATTACCTTGGCCGGTCTCATCACGTGCTCGGCAATATCCTTCCCTGTAGCTGCCATCATTTCTACTAAAAATAGTTGCACATTGTGTCCCAGTTTCAACTTGAAGGCATTTCAAAGGGAACTGTTGTATGACATCTAACCATATAGAGGGTCATTCATCATTTGCCCCGGTGCGTACAATCTGATATACTATTCGTCCAATTCTCCCTGCGTCAAGTTGCATGTGTATAATGCAGTCAGACAGTATGGTTCTTTTGGGCCACAATTTTTTTCAATGAAATCAATCAGCTCCTCCCAGTGCCTCACATCTGTGTACGAAGCTTGGAGTTGCATGCTGGATGTCGGGTTATTGTTGCCATTCGGCACTCGACGAATCACAACCATGAAAGTTGTATTTGGCAACTCAGGGACATTACCTCCCACTTTTTTGCTTGCATGCTCTCCCAACTCCGTCGCTGGTCGCTTGTTGCCTCGCCTTCCCTTCTTCCTCGCCTCCCGAACCTTGCTTGCACATTTCTTCAGAAACATCTCAACCCATTGTCGCCGAATCCATTCAGCATTATTGAAGTTTTCCAAGGGCAGCCACTTCTTGAAAGTCTCCAAAAAATCTGCAACTGCCGTCTCCCAGTGCAGGGGTCCATCTAACTGCTGTTTCAAACAGTTCTGTCCCAGGATAATGGACCGATGCTTCTTCTCAAGAAACCCAGCCACCCATACTTTCTTCCACTTGTTGAATGCACTAAAGTTGGGCTGCCCCATCCTTTTGGCAAATTGCTGCAAGGAGAATTCTGTTTGCTTCAAGCTGATTGAGGCTTTGCCTCTGGCCCCGCCAAAGTTTGATGAATCGTCGCTCTCATCATCTGCATCAAATTCATCATAAGAAATCTCTTGTAATGGGGGCAAATCAGCAATCCCTGCAACATCTGTCCTGTGCGGTTCCGCACCTGGCTGAAATCATTTTGTTGGGAGGCAAATGGGGGGTGTACCAGGTGCGCCGAGAAGTTGTCTGTATGGAGTAGAGGCGGAAGAGGTCGGCCGAATGACTGGAATGCTTCCAGGCAGTGCTGGAGGCACTGGAGGTACGCCTGGAGATGACGGCCCCTGTCTGGTGAATTGCTGAGGGGGGAACATTTGTCGTCCACCATAACCTCCTTGGGGGACATCGTATCCTTGCCATGGTGGCCCATACCTCTGATATCCTTGGGTTGCACCAGAGCTTGGTTGTGAGCTTGGTGTCATGTTGAATGTGGCTGGGTGGTAGGACTGGGGAGCGCCGGGAAATAAAGGCTGTGAAGGCAGGTAACTATACCCCGATGGTGGAGGAAATTGATTTGTGGGTTGCCCGAATTGAGTGTCTTTGTTCGGTATATTTCCAGCATTATTATCTGATGCTCCCACATTGTCATCTGGGTGTTGTTGTGAGTCAAACAGGCCACCCAGTGGAGCCATATTGGTTGTCTTCGGTGGAGATCCGTTCGTCGACATTGTATTTGAACAAATGATGGTCGTAATCGAATTATCAATTCAATTGGTGATTTCGAATGAAGCGGAGTATAGTTAAGCATATTGAAGGTAGCAGTGACCTTGGGGGGAATGAAAGCCTCTTATATCCATCTTATTTGTCATGAACTAATGTGTTTCACTCCACCTTTGATCCCATGAAACCCAGCTGAGAAAAAGAAATCATAACACACACGTCCTGCCTTTCTTTGTTATATACTCGAACTCGTATACTAGGATCTTGAATAGAAGCTCACCTTTGTTCGGTTCATAACTATAACGGTCATAGAAGGGATACGACATGATAGCTCCAGGAAACCAACAAGAACTACATCCGATTGGAAGGTTAGCATAACTAGGCATTTTACACTTCTAATGTGTGTGTACAACCTACTACTCCATTCAATATGAGGTCTGTTCATCGAGCAGCAACAGTGATTGCTTCCTTTTGATCTCCTTGTGTAAACTTCATTGTCTCCTTAGGATCCACCTACGAGTCAAGGATCGTTACTGAAGACAACATCCTACCAGCATCTCAGTTCTCAATGATCATTGAGCAGGCATACAGCCAGCTAGCAAACTTACCTATTCTTTGTATTAAGCTGATGTTATGCGCTGCTTGAGGCTCAAGCATAGACATAATCTACACAATACCGCAATGACATAGTATATGATAAGGTCGAGCGTAGTAGCACCTGGTGATCAGTATTAAAAGTTGATCGCAGTGATGACAAAAGAAACTATCTCTGCTAACGATTTTCAGTAGATAATGTACAATATCATTGTGTGGGATTTGATAGATATTATCCTACTTTGTGAAGAAAACTGATCGTAAGGTGACTTTGTTTTACCCGTCCTCTACATTTGGTGGAGTGTGATGCGGCTTTGAAAGTGATACGCTAACCTGAGTTAGCTCGCTTTCAAACAATATCCCTGAGGCTCAAATCCAGCAACAAATGCTACCCCCTAAAGCATCATTGAAATTCATCGGAACACGGAGCGTTTCTCTAATATGGTCAACACTTGCCAGAAACATGTTAAATGCTTTAGCTGCAAAAAGAAATTATGCAACGAGAACCGACTGGAAGCTCACTATCAACAATATCACCCAATATCAATGAATAAAGGGCTATTACCCAACGGGATTCTACCACGTGCCGGCTGGGATCACCCTGAGCCATTATCGTTTGACTACAGTAGGTGCACCTGAATGGCCGTCGACAAACTCACAATTAATAATTGACTTATAGACAACATACCGGGTGCACCACCACCTAAAGATACTCCCAACGAAGAACCTATAGACCCTCAGCAGCCTGATCTCACCTGTACCCCTGATCCAACAAAGACAAAGGCTCATAGCCAGGTAGTTGGACTGGAAAATCCGGGGGGGACAGCATATGGCAAAGCGACTGGATTGTACAACAAGTATCGCAAGTACTCAGAACAATGGAATCCATGGCATCCATTTCGGTCCACACATGACTTTCAGCAGGCTCAGTCATTTAGCCAGCAAACAAAATCCTGGATAGATCAACATCCCAGGCGTGGACTGGACAACTATAAAATCGAATCATTCCAATCAGCAGATGCCCTACCAAAGCTGCTCTTGGAACTCAATTTCGGGCTCGGCAATGAGAGTTGGATTGAAGATATCTCACATATCGTCGGAACATTATTCTACAGGGATATTTTCAAATGTATTCAGTACCTTTTGGCACATCTTGCATTTCAGGTGCACCTTCATTTTGAACTGGTGTGCCTTGCTGACTCTGAGGGTTGTCGAATCTACAGTGAGATGAATACGGGCGATTGGTGGTGGGATACACAGAATCAACTTCCTGCCGGAGCGACGATTGTACCAGTCATATGTGCATCTGACAAGACTCACTTGACCAATTTTTTGGGTGATCAGCATGCCTGGCCACTGTATCTCACAATTGGTAATATTCGAAAATATATCCGCCGTACACTAAAACATAGCCCCTGGAGTCTTCTCGGGCTGATTCCATGTCCCACAAAAAGTGCCAAAACATTGACAAGGCATGGCATTCCGCAGTTGGAACTGTGCTGTCTCAACTGAGGCATCTTGACATCACTCGGCCCGACTTGAAATGGAATTGTGCAGATGGATTCCAGCGACAATGTTACCCTCTGTTGGCTGCCTGGGTCGGGCATTATCTGGAACAAGTCATGGTTGCTCAAGTCTCATATAGCTCATGCCCGATGTGTGAAATTCCTAAAGGTGCACCAATGGGGCATTCCACTGTTCGACCACTCAATAACTCAGGAAACCAGCATATTTACTCAAAGCTGCTGGAGGACAATCATATTGATGCTCTGCAAACTCTCGGTGTCCACCCAATCCGCAACCAGTTCTGGCAATACCCTCTCTGCAATGCCTATCAGCATTGGCAGCCTGATGAATTGCATCAGCTGCTCCTGGGGTTAGTTAAAGACTTATTGCACTGGCTGCTCAAATACATGAAAGCTAGAAATGTCAAGGATCAATTTGACAATCGATTCACATCGGTGCCACGGTATCCCGGTCTCCAGCACTTCTCTAAACCATTCAATTCATTGAAAAGTGGCTCCTGGCAAGGTAAAGAGATCCATGGAATAATCAGAACAGTGGTAGAGAATTGCACTCCAATTCTTGTCTCCTCCACGGATCACAGAAAGACTGCAGCGGAAACAGTCACTGATGAAATGGTAATGGAAGCAGTGCGGGTATTATGGGAATTCTCTCTACTGGTTAGTCAACAAAATCACTCGGATCCATCCCTCAAAGCACTGGATGATACACTTACGCAATTTTACCAGAAGAAGGGTGTCTTTCGCATACAGAAAATGTCGAAGTCTGCGAAGGCCAAAGTGGATGACCTGTTGGCAAAGGAATCCCATTAGTTACATGAACAAAAGATTCATAAGATTCGTGCTGCAATGGAGGCTGTTGTTTATGGGGCTAAAAAGGTTCCCACAATCAAACAAAGGCAATTTCAGGTGCGCCTGAACAGAGCCTGACAAGTGGCCACAACTTGGTCAGATGCTGATCGTCAGAAGGCAATAGAGCAATTGGAGCGCGAAATCCATCATGTGACACCTGCTAAATGCAAGCTTTTCGATAAATTATTCGAACTTCATGAGCGACAACTATTGCAGGAAGTCGGGACTAAGGCAATCTGTCCCAGAAGCAAATTCGCCAAAGAACATCAGCAACAACTCTAGTTTCCATCAGAAGCACCCGGGTGTTCCGGATGGCTCTGACGGCTCTAACGGAACCTCATACCCTCTGACGGAGAATTACACGCTGACCGTCTCCCTGGCGACGGGTCCAAGTTTACTGGACTGATATAGTGGCCTTCAGGTGCACCTGGGAGCACGTTGAATCACTGTAGAGCAGTCTGGGAAAAACATCTTCTTTGGGAATGCTGCTTGTGCGCCTGGAAATCATAGCTACTACTTATCCTTCAACGATTTTCAAAACTTATGCATTCAGTTTGTATTCTCATCTATATATCTATGTATCTATATAGCTACCTTTCTACACATGGTATATCTGCCATGATCGAGCGAGTTTGGAGATACAATTGGAGACCGAGATTGAGAGAACTCAGAGATACACTCCGAGGCTGTGATCGAGCGAGTTTGGAGATGCACTTGGAGGCCGAGATAGAGTGAACTGAGAGATGCACTTGGAGGCCGTGAGAGAGCGAGTTTCGAGATGCACTGGGAGGCCATGAGCGAGCGAGTTTGGAGATGGACTTTGAGGCCGTGATAGAGCCAGTTTGGAGATGCACTTGGAGGCCGAGATCGAGTGAACTCAGAGATGCACTTGGAGGCCGTAATAGAGCGGGTTTGGAGATGCACTGGGAGGCCGTAATCGAGCGAGTTTGGAGATGCACTTTGAGGTGGTGATTGAGCGAGTCTGGACATGCACTTGGAGGCCGAGATCGAGTGAACTCAGAGATGCACTTGGAGCTGTGATCAAGCGAGTTTAGAGATGCACTTGCAGCAGGCTATCATCGAGGGAGATTAGAGGAGTACTTGGAGGTGGTCGATCTAGAGGCGGTCAATGGGAAGCGCACCAGGTGCTGAGACTCTATTCCTCGGTTAGTTAACTCGAAACGGTGGGAACGTGACGAGGTCACTTTATGTTTGAAGCTCTTATGGAGAACTGGCTGGTGGCAGTCAATATGTAGGAAGGTATGCTGGAAGCTGAAGCTACAATCAGGGGTCAACTCAAAATCGAGAGAATGAAGGGACAACAGACAATCTTAGGTGTATGCTGCACTCGGCGTATGCTGCACTCGGCGTATGCTGCACTCGGCGTATGCTGCACTCGGCGTATGCTGCACTCGGCGTATGCTGCACTCGGCGTATGCTGCACCCGGTGTATGCTGCACTCGCCATATGCTGCACTTGGTGTTAACTCATGATGATGGCATGGGGAGATAGAGAGGGATGACTTAACTTTGTGTTCTTGCGATGATGGTAGAGTTGTGGACAAGAAAGCGAGAGATGGGGGATGAAGATGAGAGCGATATGGAGGATACGAGCGGCTATGAGAAATCAGGAGTATGACTTGCTTGATTGGGTTTAGAAGAGGCCTGATTGGATTTAGAAGACCTCGTATCGGTGTTATTACCCGCCGGATCAGAACTTGTACCTGCCGTATCGGGGATGGTCAATTGACTCGCACACGAAATTCTCTCAAGTCCCAGTTTCTCATGATGATTTCCCCCATCTCCTCTGATCTCTCTCTTTCTTGTGCTCAACTCTACCATCACCTAAGAACACGAAGTTAAGTCATACCTCTCTATCTCTCCATGCCATAATCATGAGTAAACACCGACTACAGCCTCGATCTCGGCCTGCAAGTGCATGTCCAGACTCGTTCGATCACAGCCTCAAAGTGTATCTCTGAGTTCACTCGATCTCGGCCTCCAAGTGCATGTCCAAACTCGCTCGATCACGGCCTCCAAGTATATAGTCAACCAGCGACGTTGGGTGTACGGAGATACAAGGGTAATGGAGGTGGAATGTTCGGGAGACCCCGGGGTAGATAGACAGCATCTCATGTTCATTTCATCTTGTCCTACAACGAAAATACACACTCTATCTTTTCCAACTTTTGGTCTCACTCGCTCTTTCCGAGATTTCGTGGATCCATGCAATTGCGTGGATCCTCACGGCTGGGTAGTATCATATCTTCTCACCTTCTTCCTACGCTCCTCAAGCTTAATGTAGAAGGAATGTGAGGAAAGATTTTCGCAGCGTCACCCATTGCAATCGCGATGCAAGGGTATACCCAATGAACCTATTCCGACGTACAGTCACAGTTGGCCACAACGCCAGAGTGTTTGTTTAAAATAGAAGACCGACAGAGGGAGAAGAAACGGCGAAACAGTGATCGGAGGGCGATATGCAGCGCGACGCGTAGTATTGACACCGGGCATGGAGTAATCTGCCACTGAGGTGTCTCTGACGGCTCTGACGGAGCGCGTCCACTCTGACGCAGCCATTCCGCCCGGACAGAAATGTTTTTCGCTGATGAACTTGCCCTAACAACAGCTGCCGCCGAAGACAAGTCTTACGGAGCGGCAAACATGACAGCCAACAAGCGACTTCAATTTCACATCCGCCTATCCAATGCGGAGACGGGAGCCACCACCTGGAGCATGGCTGATGCAGAGCGGGTCACTAACCAAATTGAGAGAGAGATTTATGGCATCACCTCAAATAAACAGAAGCGGAACAAGAAGGAATTCTCCATCCGTTTGATCGAATTTGAAGCTTGGTGGGAGACAATCGGCATTCAGGCACTTCGGAAATCCATTTAACAATGCGTAATCAATTTAGGATATCCAAAGATGAATCTTGCGAGCCATATCTCATAGTCAATTTGGCGAATGGGTTCCAGTGACAATTTCACCACCGATATATCTGAACGGCTACATATCGCCAACTTGAAAAAGGCATATCCATCTACCAACAAAGTCAATTACATTCGACAGATGCTCAAGCACAATGACCGGTGTTCCGGTCTTGACTATATGGAGGAGACACTATCATATCTTGCACTCCAAGGCTGGTACGATATTGACTCGGCAAATGTTTTCAACCTACTGTCCGCTACCGATAAGTGGCGAAGTACACGCAGAGCCCATCTTTTACATCATCAAACAATTGAGGACGAGCCCATTATCCACCCTGTATCACAGCAGTTATATCATTTGAGAGAAACGCATGTCCGCAGAGTGTGCAGAAGTATCAAATTAACCTCACTCAGAGATGCATCAGAAGACTTCAGAATTCCCAACTTTGAACAGCTATTCTGCACGCAAATTGAAGAGAACTGGGAACACCAAGTTAGTGGACTCATGCTTGGATATGATCAGAATGTACTCCTTGACAGTATATTTATTAACCTCCAGAATGGGCTGTTGTATTACCGTCAACCATTTCACAACCCTACTTCTGTTGAGCGTCTGGGACTTGATTGCAAGGTAGAATATACCAATGCCAACCAAGGGATCATGCCTGAATCTCATAAC
>Ga0307514_10000897_pt1 | contig 46121 bp, 39 predicted proteins | sample 16_EM_MG_FD_203088 | JGI IMG/M metagenome (GOLD analysis project Ga0307514, IMG submission 203088) | Populus trichocarpa ectomycorrhiza microbial communities from riparian zone in the Pacific Northwest, United States - 16_EM | ecosystem: Host-associated > Plants > Roots > Unclassified | place...
CATCGGTGGGGACTCCAGAACTCCCAGAAACCAATCTACATTGGATTGACTCTCGGGAGATCTGACCATCGGATATCACCCGAAAGTCGTTTAAGGACAACGACTTATCTGATTTGCAAGGCCGACTCACTATGGCCCCGGTGGAATGGTGCAGAGTGGAAAGTGGTCCCGCTGCCAAGGTCATTCAAAAAGAACAAGGGCCCATAGGGCCCCCACTCCAACCGTCAAACTGCCCGGTCTACGGTTACAAAATTGGCGTCCAATCGGCCCGCTACGCCTCCGCCGTCCCCATCCAACCAGTCTGTGCCCGCTACCCCTTCCCTGCACTAAAGTAGGTAATGATCGCCCCCAGAATCAGCAGCATCGCGCCGTGCGATGGGTCCGCCGCCAGACCCACTGCACCGTGAACCGCGATCTCTACACCAGCGAGATTCACGCAGGCACGAGCGAGTTCTCGCCGCAACCTTCGCGCGATAAGGCATAACAGTGCCAAATCGTCGCCGGCATCGACAGCCATCAAGAGATGGTCGTCGATGATCTGAAGGACATGTGTATGCGTCAATACAGACCGCACCACCCGGTTATTTTGGGCAGCCCGACGAAGGGCTTTAGCCAGCAGGAACGGGTACTCCTGCTTGTTCGGATCGTTTTTCACCCGCGTCACTCCTTTCAAAGAAAGACGTGGCAGTTTTGTGCGCTGACCACGTCACGCGCCGCACTTTGCTTCCCATCACTTCAAGTTCCACTACTTCCCGCGATACCAACCTCCTTTTCTCATTAAGCCGCCCCAAGAGCGTATACAAAGAAGCATCAGACACTTCTCCATCCATTACTATCGATAATTCCGGGACAGAAACTGGCTTGTCGAAGCCGACTAATGCTCGAAGAACCTTTACTTCAGAGGCAGGAACGATCACGTCTCCAATCATTGCTGCCCCGTTCTTGGCAAATGCCATAACTAACCCCCATATATTGGTAAACCTGGGCGAGCATTTCTCCAGTTTTTAGAAATTCCTTTCTATGCTCACTCACACTTTCCATGGCCTGAGCGCGCTCATTTCCACGAGGCAATCACCCTAGGCCTGCTAACCGACCTCTATCTCAGAGCGCGTCGGTTGGGGTATTCATCAAACAAGCCCTGCTTACCACTGGACTTGACAGAAAAAAATCTGGATCGGGCGTTATGTCCCAATTTTTTAAAATCAACGGGTGCCATTTCAATCTCCTTGATCAAGTAGCAAAAACCGGTCATTACCGGACTGTGTCGTCGACCTGTGTGCGCCTTCGTAGCGAGCGCCTGATCAACCGACTAGACGACATGTTTAGTCTAATAGACAAAGTGTAACGTCGCAACCACCGCGACGCGCGTAGGCCCTTTCGTCTCGATTCAAAAAAGGATGAGAGGCTAGAAGGCCGTCTTGCAATGAGTCGGTTTGCTGAAACCGAGCCGGCGACCCGGAAGGTGCTTAGGGGCACTTCCTGAAACCCTTCGCGCAGTCGCGTGAGTTGTCGAGTCCGGGCTGAGCCGAGTCAGCCGCGCCGACTTTCGGACATCAGCAGCCCGTTTCCACCCGTCGCCGTGCCCCGCGACAGGCATTCCAGCCCTCAAGCTGGCCGTGCAGACGGACTTCCGCTCTTGACCAGCCACACCAGCCTGCGCGCGTTGTACGCCGCGCACTGCAGCGTGATGGCCAGCGCGTTGCGTGCCAAGGTCATCGCCCGCACGCACTTGCCGCCTTGCTGTGCCAGGCTGGCGAAGACATGCTCGACCCGAGCCCGGGTCTTGTTGATGGTCCGGTTGCGCTGGTTCAGTCTCGTCTTGGCCGCCTGCCCGGGCTTGGCTCGCCGGGCGATGCCGTCCTGCAGTCCTCTCGCTTCGAGCACCTGCCGGTTGGCCTGGCTGTCGTAGCCGCGGTCCGCCAGCAGCCGGTCGCGCGTGTTGGCCGGCTGCAGCACCTCGGACAGTTGCTGGCCGTCGTCGGCGTTGGCCGGGGTGACCTTCAGCTCCCGGATGAGCTTGTAGCGTGCGTCCACGTTGCTGTGCAGCTTGTAGCCGTGGAAAGCCTTGCCGTGTTTCTTCGTCCAGCGGGCGTCCCGGTCGGTGTGGGCCAGGCGCTTGGTGCTCCAGCCTTCGGGTGCGTCGCCACGGTTGAGTGCCTCGCGCTCCTTGGCATTGGCTTGCGTGATCGGGGCCTGCACGATGCTGGCGTCCACGATCTGCCCACCGCGCGGGATGAAACCGTGCTGCTGCAACTGCTGGCTCAGCGCATCGAAGATGGCCTTGCCACCCAGGCCGCTTTGGGCCAGCCGTTGGCGGAACGTCCACAGCGTGCGGGGCGTCGGGGATGTGCAGCGCGCCGTAGAGCTGGCAGAAGCGCTGGAAGCTCAGCCGGTCGAGCACCTGGTGTTCGCACTGCTCGTCCGAGAGGTTGTACAGGCCTTGCAGGAACACCATGCGCACCAGCACTTCGGTCGGGTACGGCGGGCGGCCACCCTTGCTGCGGTCGGCTCGCGGGCAAGCCGCGTCCACTGCGGCAGCCATCTCCGAGAAGTCGATCAGCGCATCCATCGCCGCGAGCGTCTGCACGTAGCCTTCGAGCTTGGCCTTGCGATGGCGGACCAGGAACATGTCGTCGGGAGCTTCCTCGGGGAAGAAGCCCGAGGGTTTGATGCGCGGCGTGATCATGCAGGCATGTTGCCGCACTCGGGGCTGCTCAGCGGCCGGCGCGGGCGGTTTCTAGATGCGCCCCCTTGGGGCCACTTGCGAAAGCGGGCGAACAAATGGCGCCCTGCAAGCGGCTCCTATCTGGGCCCGCACCAAACTCGGTGCAACAAGGGCGCCTGTAGATGTGCAGTCTGTCCCTCGTCGTGATTCATCCACGCGGGCGCAATTTGCCTTTGAGGAAGAAGAAAGGCATCTCAATCAACCGTGGGTATCGACGCGCGGGGAAATCCCTGCAGATTGGTTAGGCGCCGTAGATTCAAATACTAGGTGCAACGTGGATAGTGATAACTCAACCGACGATTTGAGGACTCTTGCGGGAAGAATATAGCAATGCGCCTCCCACAAACAATGCCATTGGATGTGTTACGGCGGTGTCGCAATTGCCGGTCTAGGAGCTAGCATTGCTCTTACTCAGAGAGTATCCGATCAACGACCAGTGACATTCCGGTGGGTCGGTGGCCTTGATCTTTCATCTGGGAAAGTAGTAAATTCCTAAACACTTCGTATGACACTGATACGGCGTGCTTGCCTGCAAACCGCTTCAAAACATCCCGTCCTCGACATTTCGAAACCCACGTTCCATCGGCCAAGCTTTCATCGTAGTTAAGTCGTAGTTCGGACTGCCTCGACTCCAAAGCCTCCTTCGTGAGGGATGTCGTAAAAATGAGGTTGAGTCTATCAATTGATCGAGTAATAGAGGCGTGAAGCAGGTTCGCAAGGTCTGCGCCTTTTGGGTCTGTTCCGGTATTAATGGCTCCAACTAGCGCCGAGTTAGCCACCTCAGCAAGTTCGTGTCGAATTAGTTGCGGCAGAGTGTCTTGCGCACACTGTCGTAGTTCGTCCCATACTGCCTCTTCCGTGAGCGTTGCGCCGACGTTCAATGAGGACAGCACACGGACAATGAACTTCGGCTCAAGAAAATAGTTCTCGATGTGGTACACATCCCAAGAGAAGACGTTTGTCGATGTTGATTGTGGAGCTGGGCCAGAATCCCTGTCCGTAACCGAATAGAACTGAAACGGCAGTTGGCCCTTCTGTGTCGCGTTCTCCAAGGTCTCCTGTAGCGCACGGACGCGTACCTTATTGCTACCCGAGATCAAGTTAGCCTGCTCTTGAAGCTCTGGAAAAAGGGTCGATGTGACACGCTGATCAAAATCGCTGTCCCCGCCACCCTCAAAAATTACGACCTTTCCGCCCGGTCGATACGCAGCTAAATCGCCAACTAGGTCGACGAGTGCGAGTTCAAGGTCCGCTGTAGCTGAAAGGGGTTTCAGTTGACTAGTTCCTCTGGGAACGCTCGCGCATGGCAGCATGTGGAAGACGTTGTAACTTTCCCTCCCGACAACTTCCCGCAAAAGGGCATCGGAATGGGTGACAAGCCACATCTGGTTCCCCAAAGCTTCCCCGAGATTCTTCTTGTAGAACTGAGGCAATCCTCGAATTAGTCGAGGATTGAGGTGGAGCTCAGGTTCGTCGAGAAGAATGATTGAGTACCTAGGCGCCGAGTTTCTAATCCTAAGATAGCCGTATAGAATCTCCTTCTCGCCTGCGCTAAGCTCATCCAAGTCGTGCCGAGAACCCGACTGAGTCTCGACGGGAAATTTTAGCGTTCCGTCGATTGTGGGTTGTGGGCCGAGAAACTTTTTCTCCGGGAAGAATGTTTGGAACAGATCTTTTAGCGTATTTGTCAGAGACGATTGTTGCGACCTGGGGACTCCAGCGGCCTCGGCAAGCAGCTCCTTTATGAACGAAGCAGCCATCTCAGCCTTTACGTTGGTGTACTTATTCGAGTAGTTGTAAAGGGAGGATTGGCTCCGTTGCTGCTCGGCGACTTCCAAGTTTAGGTTGATTCCCTGAACCTGCTCTCGACCATAATGCCGTTGCGCGCCATGGTAGTCGATTACACCAATTTCCGTTGGGCGAAAAGTACCGAATACTATGGAGAGGGCAAGCGAGTCCTCGATACGTGGCGTCTCTCCAGGCGGAATAAAGAAGGAGCCCCGCACAATTGGGGCAGCTAGCTCAGTCATTAGCTGAGGATACTCACTCTTTGCACGGTCTGCCACTTCGGGCTCCCGCTCTCGAAACTGGCCGGCAAACATGGCCATTCTGTAACCGCCCCATTGATATGCTTCTGGAAGAATCGTCCGCCAAATTCGCTCGCGAAGCAATTCGTCTGCGTGGTTCTGAATGTATAGCCGCTCTTCGGCGGCAAGTCGAAAGTTGCAAGCAATGCGCAATTCCTTTGCGGAATCGTTGAACATGGATGCAAAGTCGCTGGACCTGTTCGTAAGGCTGATCTGAAACTCGCCCATCCACTGTTGCCATTCGTTGGCCTGATACCCGCCGTACACAGATTTGAGAAGTCGGACGGCGTCAAATATGCACGACTTCCCGGATCCGTTCTGTCCGGCGATTATTACCATGTCGCCTAGCGATTCCAATGTCACCTCGGTAATTCCACGAAAGTTAGATATCCTTAGCGATTCGATTTTCATTTGTGTTTGCTGGTGATTGTGTATTCGCTTCGGAACGTGTGGCACTTCTCGATGAGGTTTGGCGCCTAACGAATGAAAGGGACTTCCCCGTCCCGAACCCGCCGCGTAGCGGCAACCGGCAACAAATGCCACGATGGGAAGTGCGATCTCTCATCAACTCTTTCGGAAAGGGGAGTCCACGACGATTCTGACCGTGGGCATTGATCTCGCCAAGAATGTTTTTGCCGTGCTCGGCACTAACAAGGTCGGGCATCCTCAATTGGAATGACCTTTCCTGCAGGCATGCGTCGAACCATGCCGGCCCCGCGGGCACGGCTCGCCGAAGGTCGCCGTCAGCCCTGCACCGGCAAGCTCGCCACCACCCGCAACCCCGGCCCCGCATCCTCGAACTTCAGCGTGCCCCCATGCGACTCAGCCACCAGGCGGCACAGGTACAGCCCAAGGCCAACACCTCCATCGCGCCGTGTGCGCGCCGCGTCCGGCCTGTAAAACGGCTGGGCGAGGCGGTCGCGTTGGTCGACGGGGACGCCGGGGCCGCGGTCGCGCACGCTGAGGCTCAGTTGCGGGCCGTTGCGGTGGGTGACGAGGTCCAGCGTGCCGCCGCTGCCGTGGCGCAGCGCGTTGTCCAGCAGGTTGCGCAGCAGCAGTTGCATGCGGCTGCGGTCCAGTTGCAGCGTGGGCAGCGTGGGGTCCAGCTGCCATTCGATGGGCTGCTCGGGGCATTGCTGGGCGACCTGGTCGCGCAGCAGCTGGTTCAGGTCGACAGGCTCGCGCTGCAGTGCGTCGTGGCCGCGGGCCAGGCGTTCGCTTTCGAGCAGGTCGTGGATCAGGTCGCGCATTTCGGCCAGGTCGCGCAGCAGGGCCTGGCGTTCGGGGCCTTCGGAGACGAGTTCGGCGTTCAGCCGGGCGCGCGTGAGCGGGGAGCGCAGTTCGTGGCTGATGGCGAGCAGCAGGCCGCGCTGGCCGTCCAGCATGCGCTGCAGGTTGGCGGCCATGGCGTTGACCTGGATCGCAAGTTCGCCGAGTTCGTCATGCTGGCGCAGCGGGATGGGCCGGCTGAAGTCGCCGGTGCCGTAGCGCATGGCACCGGCGCGGATGTCGTCCAGCGGACGGAACAGCTTGCGCACGTAGAAAAACGCCAGCCCGGTGAGCACCAGCAGGCCGCCCAGCGTCATGCCGGAGAACCAGCGCGGGTGCTCCTGCCATTGCCAGGCGGCAATGCCGTAGCGGATGTGGTGGCCATCGGCCGTGCGGCGGCTGAGCAGCGCGCGCAACGAGGCGTCGTGCGGCAGCTTGCGGCCGTCACGCGCGTCCAGCGGCGTGTTCGGGCTTTGCCAGTTGACCAGCGGGCCGTCGATGCCGATGCTGATCGGCAAGCGTTGGGTCAGCGCCTGGGCGCGGGCAATGTCCGGCGGGCTGCCGATCTCGGCGGTGAGCCGGTCCAGGTAGTCGCTCACCAGCGGCTTGACCAGCTCGCGCCAGCCGGTGGAGAACACCTCGCGCGAGCCGGCCAGGAAGACCAGCGTGGTGCCCACGGCCAGCAGCACGAACAGGAAGACCAGCCGGCGCTTGAGCGAATGGCCCAGGCCATGGCGCCAGCGGCGTGCGGCATGCACGGCGCGGTGCCGCCGGCAACGTTCCACCACGCGCTGCATCAGCATCATGGCAGCCGCGCCAACGCGAAGGTGTAGCCGGCGTTGCGCAGCGTCTTGATGGCGTCCAGCGGCTCCAGCTTGCGGCGCAGGCGGCTGACCAGCACGTCGACCGCGCGGGTGTAGAGGTCCGCCTCGCGGCCACGCAGCCGGTTCAGGATCTCGTCGCGGCTGAGGATCTTGTGCGGGTCACGCGCCAGCAGCCACAGCAGCTCGAACTCGGTGCCGGTCAGTTCCACCGGCTCGCCCTGGCGGTGCACGCTGCGGCGTTCGAGGTCGATCACCAGGCCGTCGAAACGCAGCAGGTGCGGCGAGGCTTCGGTGGCTGCGGGCGCTGGCGCATGGCTGGCCGCACGGCGCAGGATGGTCTGCAGGCGGGCGGCGAGTTCGCGCGGCTCGAAGGGCTTGGGGAGGTAGTCGTCGGCTCCCAGCTCCAGGCCGACGACGCGGTCGGTCAGGTCACCGCGGGCGGTCAGCATCAGCACGGGAATCTGGCTGTCGCGGCGGATGCGGCGGCACAGCTCGAAGCCGTCCATCTCGGGCAGCATCACGTCGAGGATCACCGCGTCAATGCCGCCAGCGGCGAGCCGGGCCAGACCTTCGCTGGGCCGCAGCGCGGCCTCCAGCGCGAAGTCGAAGCGGCGCAGGTAGGCCGCGAGCGGCGGGGCCAGGAGTTCGTCGTCGTCGATCAGCAGGATGTGGTGCATGCAACAGCCGGGCCGCGGCGGGCGCCACGCGAGAGGAGGCTCAGATTCTGACTTGCGCCGCGTAGTCCTGCCACCAGCCGCCGAAGCTGCGTGCCAACTGCTGCTCCTCGCGCGGCACCTGCCATTGCCACAGCAGCAGCGCGTAGCCCAGGGTGCCCAGCAGCAGGCCCGGCCAGGCCAGCGCCACGCCGGTGCCGGCCAGCGCCAGCGTCAGGCCCACATACATCGGATGGCGGCACAGCCGGTACGGCCCTTCGTCAACCAGCATGGCCGGCCCGCTGAGCCAGCCAGCGCCGGCGGCGTGCAGCTTTTGCGCCGCCCAGCCGGCCAACGCCAGGCCGAGCACCGCCAGCGTGCCGCCCATCGCGGCCACCGCCCTGCCCCAGCCCGCAGCTTCGGGATGCAAGCCAGCCGTGGCACTGGCCAGCACACCGCCGGGCTCGGCCAGCACCGGGACCAGCCAGGCCACGCCGGCCTGCAGCGCCAACGCGGCACCGGCCAGCAGCAGCGTCATCAGCGAGCCCATCACCGGCCAGACCGCTGGCGGCGGCAGGTCGGTCACTTCGGGCTCGCGACGCCGCCAGCCGCTTCGCATCATCAGTGCGAAGCCCACGCTCAGCCCCTGCCGAAACGATCGCCGTGCCTGGCCATGAAGGCACGCACTTTTTCCTGCTGGTCAGGGCGCAGGCTGTCGTAGAAGTCGGCTGCGGCGGTCAGCAGCTCGGGGCCGGCCTTCTGCACCGCGTTCAGCTTCTGGTCCATCAGCGCTTGCGCGCCGGCACGGTCGAAGGCATTGCCGGCGATCAGGCGCTGCATGGCCTCGCGTGGCGAAGCGTCGGCACTGCCGCCCTTGATCGCGGCACGCTGCTGCTGCAGCACGTCGGCCAGGGTGTTCAGCTTGGCTTGCTGGGTGGTGTCCAGCACCAGCTCCTTCTGCACGCGCTCGATGACGTGTACGCGCATGCGCGCCATGTCGGCCTCGCTCATGTGGCTGAACCGGTTGCCGGCGTAGGCCGCCAGGCCGCCGAACAGCACGCCGACGCTCAACAGGCCGATCAGGCCGCGTTTGATCCAGGTTTTCTTCATGGCGCTCGCTCCTTTGTCGCAAACAAAAACAGGCACGGGGTGAACCGTGCCTGAATGCTGCGCCCGAGGGCGAGTGAAGTCTTCTCGGCGCTGTGTCGCTGCGTATCGATTTATTGCAGCGGCAGCGGAGCTCAGAAGCTGTGAATGGACCGGTCGAGCCCGAAAGACTTGTCAAAACAGGCCCAATCTAGGCGCAAAGCACAGCTGTAGCTCGGGCTACAGCGAGCATTTGCAACGACGAGTGGGCGTGTTTTGGCGGGCCGAGCGGGTTCGAGTGGTTCGTTCACAGCTTCTCATGTGTCCATCATCGCGGTGTCGTTGTCCCTCGCGGAAGGGTCGCCGTCGACCGGCTCGCGCGGCGTTCGGCTTCGCGTGCTGCTGCCGCGGGCGCTGGTGGACTTGCCCACCCGCGCCGGCTTGGCGGTGCTGGTGATTGCGTGGCTGGCGGGGCTCAGGTCTGCGGCCGGTGCGACGGCGGCGGCCAGGTCCGGGCAGGTTTGCACAACAGCCTTGGCCGGGCCCGCCCGCCGCGCGGCGGTGCTGCGCGCGGTGGCGCCAGATGAACGCCGGGCCGCGGCAATCACCGGCTCGGCTTCCGAGCGCTCGACGACGAGCACCTGCTCCATCAGTTCGCCCCAGCTGGCTTGCGCTTCGCCACGCATCTGCATTTCGCGTTCGCGCATCAGTTCGGCAAAAGCTTCGGACTGTCGATCGACCTGCACCGGGCGCGCAATCTGGCGATCAATGGCCCGCTGCCTTGTGGGCACCGCATGACCAAAATGCTGGGCCACGCGCTTGACGACCGACTGGTACATCTGCGAGACCCGCGAGGGCGTGACCTGCAAGGACTTGGCAACCTCCACCGGCGTCAGGCCAACACCGAGGTAGGCGTCGATGACCATGCGCTCGCGCTCGGGCAGGTCGGCAAAAAACCGCTCCAGCCGGCGCAGCACGATGCCGGTGTCCACCCGCGCCTCGACTTCTTCCTGCGCGGTGGCCGGATGGAAGCGCTGCCCGCCGCCGCCGTGTTCATCGTCATCGGATTCGGCCAGGGACTGGTGGCGGCCGAACTGGTCGGCCTGCATCAGCGAGGAGATTTCCTGCGCGCTCATGCCGGTGGCCTCGGCCAGCAGGCCCAGGCCGGGTTCTTTTCCGTCACGGTTGCGCAGCCGCTCGCGGGCGATCTGCACGACCTTGATCTTGCGGCGCTCGCCGCGGGTCAGGAAGTCCATCTGGCGCAACTCGTCCAGCATGGCGCCCTTGACGCGCATGCGGGCGTAGCGCACGAACGCTTCCTGGGCGTCCGCGCTGTCGCGGTCGCCTTCCCATTCAAAGCTCACCGCCGCCTGCGCCACCGCGATCAGCCCGACCTGGATCAGGTCGGCCCGCTCCACGTTGGCTGGCAGATGGCGCACCAGTGCCTGGGCCTGTTTGCGGACCCAGGACTGGTTCTTGGCGATGAGAACCGACGGCACACCTTGCAGCGAGATCATGGAACAGAATCTTAGGCCGCCACCTGCTGCCAGGTCTGCCGAGGAGCCGGGTCTTCGGCGCCGATATCGGCAGTTTGCCGCAGCCTCGCGGACCGCTCGCTGTCCGGCTGACGACCGATCATCGGCCACCGCGCCAGACTGTTTAGCGCCTGGCGCCTTTTAACGGTTTCAAATCAATTCAAGGGCAACCGCGTCCGCGTCTGCGGCCTGGACCTCGCCGATCTCGGCGGCTTCGGCAAAGCCCTGCGCGCGGAAAATGGCCAGCACCTGGTCGACCGCTTCCGGTGCGCACGAGACCAGCAGGCCGCCGCTGGTCTGCGGGTCGCTGAGCAGTGCCTGGTCCACCGCGCCAAAGCCTGCCGGCAGCCGCACCTGCGCGCCGTAGCCGGCCCAGTTGCGCGCCGACGCGCCGGTCAAATGGCCGGCCTGGGCCAGTGCGCGGGCGCCGCTGAGCAGCGGCACTTTCGCCCAGTCCAGCCGCAGCGAACAGCCGGCGCCGCGCGCCAGTTCCAGCGCATGGCCGGCCAGGCCGAAGCCGGTCACGTCCGTCAGCGCGTGCACGCCCGGCAGCGCGGCCAGCGCCGGGCCGGGCGTGTTGAGCTGGGTGGTACGGGCAATCATTTCGGCGTAGCCCTCGGGCGAGAGCTGGCCCTTCTTGAGCGCCGCCGAAAACACGCCCACGCCCAGCGGCTTGCCCAGCACCAGGCGGTCGCCGGGCTTGGCATCGGCATTGCGGCGCACGTTTTTCGGATGCACCAGGCCGAGCGCGACCAGACCGTAGATGGGTTCGACCGAGTCGATGGTGTGGCCGCCGGCAATGGGAATGCCGGCGGCCTGGCAGATGGCCTGGCCGCCGGCCAGGATGCGGCCGATGGTCTCGACGCTGAGCACGTTGACCGGCATGCCGACCAGCGCCAGCGCGAAGATGGGCTTGCCGCCCATGGCGTAGACGTCGCTGATGGCGTTGGTGGCGGCAATGCGGCCGAAGTCAAACGGGTCGTCGACGATGGGCATGAAGAAGTCGGTGGTGGCGACCAGCGCCAGCTCGTCCGTCAGCTGCCAGACGGCGGCATCGTCCGAGGTCTCGATGCCGACCAGCAGCTCCGGCGGCACCGGCAGCCCCGGTGCCTGCTTCAGGATGCTGCTGAGCACGCCGGGCGCGATCTTGCAGCCGCAGCCACCGCCATGAGAAAGCGAGCTGAGCCTGGGTTCACCGGCAGGAAGGGAAGGGGCAGAAGCGTTCATTCGGCGCAATCAGGAAAGCAGGTGTGCATTGTCGGCTGCGGCCCGCAATGCACGGTAATGCTCGGGCAGGGCTGGCTGGTAGCCGGTGGTGCGTTGCAGCGCCAGCAGTTCGGTCGCCTGCGCCGTGCCTTCGGACGCGAGCGCGAGGAAGGCCTCCCGCAAGGCTTCGCGCAGCGCGCTGGGCAGGCCGGCCTGGGTGACCCAGAGGTAGTCGTGGTACGGCGCGGTGGTGTGGAAGACCTGCAGCGCGGCAGCGTCCGGCGAAGGCTGGGCCACAGGGGCAGGTGGCGTTTGTGAGGCCGGCGCGCTCGCGGAGCCCGGCGCGCGTGGCTGGCTCAGCGATTGCCAGGCCGCAAGGCTCAGCGCACCGGCGTCCACTTTGCCGCTGGCCACGACCTGCAGCGTGCTTTGGGCGCCGCTGGCAAAGGCCAGGCGGCGCAGCTCGGTAGTCGGTTGCATGCCGGCAGCCAGCAGTTCGCTGCGTGGCATCAGGTGACCGCTCGGGCTTTGCTGCCCGGCAAAGCACAGCGTGCGGCCTTTCAGGTCGGGCAGGCTGCGCAAGCCCAGGCTGGGCCGGGCAACAAAGACCGAGCGCCACTGGTCGTCCTGCGCGCGTTGAACCAGCGGCTGCACCTGGCCGCCGCTGCGCGCATCGGCCAGCAGGTACTGGAAGCCGCCGCACCAGGCCAGGTCGGCCTGGCGCTGGACCAGCGCGTCCACCACGCCGGTGCTGTCCGGCGCCATGACCCAGACGACCGGCATTTCCAGCCGCGCTTCCAGGTAGGCGCGCAGCGGGGCGAAGCGGCGGGACAGGTCGCCACCGGCCGCCTCATCGGCCAGCCCGGTGACGCGCAGCACATTGGCCGGCTCGTCGTCGGCCCGCAGCGGGCCGGCTGCGGCCAGCAGGCCGAGGGCAGCTGCCAGGCATTGGCGGCGGGTGGCGGCGGGAACAGAAGCAGTCGAGACAGGCGGGAATGACATGGAGACAGGGCCGGTGAAGCAGGCGGCCGGAGGGCCCACCCGCCCTGGCAATATAGAGCGTAGAGCGCAAGCGCCAGTTGCTGGCCGAGATGGTGCCGCGATGCACCATCGAACCGGGCTTCAGGACACCGTTTCGCCGGCCTGCGCCGCGGCGCGCTCGGCCAGCGCCGTCGGCGCAATCGAGGCCAGCGTCTGCATCAGCCGGCCGAACTGGCGCTGCAGTTGCGCGGCCTCGTCCAGCAGCATGCGCAGCTCGGCGGCGTCGCGGCAGGCGGCTTCCAGCGTGCAGGCCGCCTGCTCCACCTCCGTGGCCGCGATCACCGCGGCCGCGCTGCACAAGGTGCGCGCCAGTTGCGCCACCTGGGCCCAGTCCCCGGCGGCGACAGCTTCGCCGAGCTCGGTGTCGGTATGGTGGTGGTGTTGGCGAAAGCGCTGCAGCGCGGCCTGCCACAGCACCGGGCTGCCGCCGCAGCGGGCCATGCCCAGCGTCGCGTCCAGCCCGGCCCAGGTCGCCAGTTCGTCCGGCAGCACCGGCTCGCCAACGGGCAGCCACTGCAGCAGCGACACATACAGCTTGTTCGGGTCGACCGGCTTGCCGACGTGGTCGTTCATGCCGGCGTCCAGGCAGGCCTGGCGGTCGTCGAAGAAGGCATTCGCGGTCATCGCCAGGATGGGGGTGTGGGCGTGGCCAGGCAGCTGGCGGATGCGGCGCGTGGCCTCCAGCCCGTCGATGCCAGGCATCTGAACGTCCATCAGCATCAGCGCATACGGCCGCGCCTGGGCCTGCGCGATGGCCTCGCTGCCGTCGCTGGCCAGGTCCACGGCCAGACCCACTCGCCGCAGCAACTCCATCGCCACTTCCTGGTTGACCGGGTTGTCTTCGGCCAGCAGGATGCGCGCGCCCGCATGGCGCTCGCGCAGCAACTGCTCCAGCTCGCCCGGCACCGGCCCGGCCGAAGGCCCCGGCCGGGCCAGCCGCGGCAGCGGCGCCGCCTGCTCGGCACTGAGCTGGACCAGGCTGTCGTGCAGCATGGAGGCGGTGATGGGCTTGCCCAGCACGGCGGCAAAGCCCGCCTCGCGCGCCGGCAGCAGCAGGCTGGCCGGGTCGCCGGCGCTGATCAGCAGCGCGCGCAGCGTCGCCGCGGAAGCGGGTGAACTGAGGCGCCAGCGTCTCAGGGTTTCCAGCCCGTCCTGGCCGGGCATCATCCAGTCGACCAGCGCCAGGTGGAAGGGCCAGCCATCACGCTCGGCCTGGGCCAGCTGGCGCAGCGCGTCGTGGCCGCTGTCGGCCGTCTGCACCGCCAGGCCCATTTGCTGCAGCATCACGCCCAGTGCCTCGCGGGCCTCGGGCTGGTCGTCGACCAGCAGCACGCGCCGGCCCTGCAGCATCGGCAGCCGGCGCGAGGCCTCGGGCCGGTCCGACAACACCAGCCAGGCCGTGAACCAGAAGCGGCTGCCCTCGCCTGGCGTGCTGCGCACGCCCACCTCACCGCCCATCAGCTCGGCAATGCGGCGGGTGATGGACAGGCCCAACCCGGTGCCGCCAAAGCGCCGGGTGGTGGAGGTGTCGGCCTGCTCGAAGGCGTTGAAGATGTCGGCCAGCTTGTCCGCCGGAATGCCCACGCCGTTGTCACCCACCTCGAAGCGGATCTGCACCTGGCCTTCGCGGCCGGCCGTGGCTTCGCCGACCATGCGGCGCCCGCGCAGCACCACGCAGCCGTGGTCGCTGAACTTGATGGCGTTGCCCAGCAGGTTGAGCAGCGCCTGCGACAGGCGGGTCGGGTCGCCGATCAGCCAGTTCGGCAACTCGTCGGTGTCCAGCACCAGCTCCAGGCCCTTGTCCTGCGCGCGCTGCGAGACCAGGGCCATCATGCGGTCCAGCAATTGGTCGAGCGAAAACTCGGTGCGCTCCAGCTCCAGCTTGCCGGACTCGATCTTGGACAGGTCCAGGATGTCGTTGATGATCTGCAGCAGGTGGCTGGCGGCGTCGTTGATCTGGCCCAGGCGGCGCAGTTGCTGCGGGTCCTCGGTGTCGCGCTGCAGCAGGTAGTTCAGGCCGAGGATGGCGCTCATCGGCGTGCGGATCTCGTGGCTCATGTTGGCCAGGAAGGCGCTCTTCGCGCGGTTCGCGCCTTCGGCCCGGTCGCGCGCCAGCGCCAGCGCCTGCGTGCGCTCGGCCACCTGGGCTTCCAGCTCGTCGTGGTACTGCGCCAGCTCGACCGCATGGCGGCGCTGGCTGCGCAGGTGCAGCGCCATCGCGGTCCACAGCCCCGCCAGCAGCAGGCCGGCCAGCATCAGCGCCCACAGGAACAGCCGCTGCTGCTGGGCGCGCAGGCGCTGCAGCCAGTCGTTCAGCGCCTCGTCCAGCCGGACCGCGGCCCGGTCCACCGCCTGCAGCGCCAGCCTGAGCTCCAGTTCCTCGGCCGGGCCAGGACGCGGGCCGAGCTCGGCCAGGCGCTCGCGCAGCGCGCTCACCTCGGGCACCAGGTCGCCCGGCGCCGGTTCGCCTGCGGCCACCAGCGCGTCGTTGGCCGCCCGCCCCAGCCGCAGCAGCGCCATGGTGGACTGGTGCAGCAGCGCCTTGCCCTGCTCGGGCTGCCAGGCCGAATCGGGCCTGGCGGCCAGCGTCAGGTACAGATCGCCGGTGACCAGCTCGACCCGTGCCTGGCGCATGTCGCGCAGCAAGGTGTTCAGCGGAATGCGGCTCTGCATCTGCTGCCAGAACAGCATCAGCAACAAGGCCCCGACCAGGCTGGCCCCGACGACGGCCAGCAAGCCCACGCGACCCGCCCGGGCAACCACCATCGGCAAAGGTGCAGGCTGGTGGCACTTGATCATCTTCATGAGGCCGGCGCCAGCAGCTTGGCCAGCGTGACCGGTCCGGGCAGATCCTCCGGCGCAAAACCGAAGCGCTGCATCAAGGCCCGGTGCTCGGGCGAACCGACCACCTCCGCCTGGGCCTTGTTCCAATGGCGCTGCAGCTGGCTGTCCTCCAGGTGGAACTCGAACGCGACCCAGCCCGGCTCGGCGCCTTCTGCCACCGGCGTGGCCAGCATGGGCACGGCACCGCCCACGGCGGCCAGGTTGCGCACGGTGGGCAAGGACAGCATCAAAGCCTGGGCCAGTCCCTGCTGCACGGCTTCGCGGCCTTCCACCGCGTCTCGCACGACCACCAGCCGCGCGTCGCCCAGCCCGGCCTGGCGGGCCTGCTGATGCTCGACCGAGCTGCTCAGCACCGCCAGTTTCAGCCCCGGCTCGGCGGCCATGGCCTGCAGGCTGGCCGGCAAGCGGGCGTCGCTGCGGTGCAGCAGGCCGGCGGCCACGCGTTCCGTCGGTTCGGAAAACAGCAGCTTGCCGGCGCGCTCGCGGGTCACGAACATGCCGGCGGCAATCAGGTCGAAGCGGCGCTCCTGCAATTGCGGGATCAGCTGGTCAAAACTGGTCTGCACCCATTCGATGGCCGGCAGCCCGGCGCGCGCAGCGATCAGGCGGGCCAGTTCGGGCGATTCGCCGGTGACGCGGCCATCGGCCCCCAGCTGCGCATACGGTGCCTCGATCGCGTAGCCCACGCGCAGCACGCCGGCAGACCGCACGCGGCCCAGCGCGTCTTCAGGCCGGCCTGAAAAAATGACCAGCAACAGCAGCACGCCCAATGTCAGCAGGGCGGCGCCAACCATCTTTTTGCGTGACACAGCCACCTCTCGGTGCCGGGACATTTCCCTGGCAATGGCGGGCAAGAGCAAACGGTCTCGAAACAGCTGAATCAACTCTAGCGCAGTCTTCCTGCCTGGCGGGGCAGCAAATGCCCTCTGCCAGACTTGTGCGCAGCCTTGCAACTTAACAGCTTGGATTGCCTGCCGGCATCAGGGTTCCGCGCAAAGCTGTGGCGGCCAGGGCAATAAAAAAGCAGCTTCTCACGAAGCTGCCTTCCGGATGCACGAGCTGCAGGGTCAGCGCATCTTCATGCCGCGCATTTCGTCGGGGCTCAGCTGGCCGTCCTTGTTGACGTCCAGGCTGTCGAACTTCTCGGCCAGCTTGGGCCGGCTGGCGACTTCATCCTTGCTCAGCATGCCGTCACCATTGGTGTCCAGCTTGCCGAAAACGTCGGACTTGTGGGCTTCGCTGAAGGCGCGAAGTTCCTGCGGCGTCAGCTTGCCGTCCTTGTCGGTGTCGATCATGTCGAACTTGCCGGCAATGGCCGGGGCAGTGGCGGCTTCTTCACGGCTGATCGCGCCGTCTCCGTTGGTGTCCAACTGCTTGAAGTGGGCGGCACCCGGGCGGGCGGTGGCAGGATCGGCGGCTTGCGCGGCCGGCAAGGCCAGTGCCAGCGCGAGGGCGGCGAGCGGGCTGAACAGCAAAGCGGTACGGGACATGGAGGTGCTCCTTGGTCGTTTCGGAAAGGACAGACAGCGGAAAAATCTGCGTGGTGAATCGCGCTGAGCGCCGCCACGGTGGGGCGCCATCTGGCGCGTCCCGTGCACAACGTGGCCCGGCGGCAAGGCGTTGATCCTCGCTGCGGCGCATTACAGCTCTTTACACCGCCGCAAACTCGACTGACCTGGGGCTTGGCAATCGGGGGGCCTGCGGCGCCGGCCGGGCCAGCGGTTCACAATCTGCCCATGATCGAAGCCCCGTTCACCCCGCGCCAACGTTTCGACGACCCGGAAGCCGCCCTGGCCCAGGTCGTCGCCCTGTACCAGGCCCAGGTCAAGCACCTGCGGCAACAACTGCAAGCCTATGTGGACGGCCAGGCCCCGGCCGGCCGGGTGCGCGCCTGGTACCCCAGCGTGCGGGTGCAAACGCACACCGACCAGCGCCCCGACAGCCGACTGAGCTTCGGCTTCGTGGCCGGCGCAGGCACCTACGAAACCACGTTGACCCGGCCCGACCTGTTCGGCGACTACTACCGCGAGCAGTTCCGGCTGTTGCTGCGCAACCATGGCGGCCAGGCCATGGCGCTGGACGTGGGCCTGGGCACGCAGCCGATTCCCGTGCACTTCTCGCTCGGCGAGGCCGACCACATCGAAGGCACGCTGACGGCCGAGCAGCGAGCCCGCCTGCGCGAGCATTTCGACCTGCCGGACCTGGCCGCGATGGACGACGGCATTGCCAACGGCACCTACGAGCCCGGCCCCAAGGAGCCGCATCCGCTGGCGCTGTTCACCGCGCCGCGGGTCGATTACTCGCTGCACCGGCTGCGCCACTACACCGGCACCGCGCCCGAGCATTTCCAGAACTTCGTGCTGTTCACGAACTACCAGTTCTACATCGACGAATTCATCCGCCTGGGCCACCAGCTGATGCAGGGCGCCAGCAGCGACTACACGGCGTTTGTCGAACCTGGCAACGTGGTGACGCCGCGCGAAGGCACCGAGCAACGGGCCAGCGGCATGGCGCCGCCGCGGCTGCCGCAGATGCCGGCCTACCACCTGGTGCGCGAAGGCCATGGCGGCATCACGATGGTCAACATCGGTGTGGGCCCGGCCAATGCCAAGACCGCGTCGGACCACATTGCCGTGCTGCGGCCGCACGCCTGGATCATGCTGGGCCACTGCGCCGGCCTGCGCAACACGCAGCAACTGGGCGACTACGTGCTGGCCCACGGCTATGTGCGCGAGGACCATGTGCTGGACGAAGAACTGCCGCTGTGGGTGCCCATCCCGGCGCTGGCCGAGGTGCAGGTGGCGCTGGAGCAGGCGGTGGCCGAGGTCACCCAGCTCTCCGGGCAGGCGCTCAAGACGCTGCTGCGCACCGGCACCGTGGCCACCACCGACAACCGCAACTGGGAACTGCTGCCGCACCCGGGTCCCGAGCGCCGCTTCAGCCAGAGCCGCGCGGTGGCGCTGGACATGGAAAGCGCCACCATCGCAGCCAATGGCTTCCGTTTCCGCGTGCCCTACGGCACCTTGCTGTGCGTGAGCGACAAGCCGCTGCACGGCGAGATCAAGCTGCCTGGCATGGCCAACCACTTCTACCGCGAGCGGGTGGACCAGCACTTGCGCATTGGCATCCGCGCGCTGGAGCTGCTGCGCAGCGCTGGCGTGGGGCAGCTGCACAGCCGCAAGCTGCGAAGCTTTGCCGAGGTGGCGTTCCAGTAGCGCAAGGTCTGCCGCGCTTCAAGGCGCGAGGCTTTCCAGGGGCAGGGCCGCGGCAGCGTGGCCCTGCCCTTTTTGCTTGCATGCCGCCGCGGCAGTGGCAGGCACGCGACATGCGCAGCCTGGGAATTCTCTTCAATCAATAATCGTTCTCATTTCGATTATGATTGGGTTTACTTTCCTTAACCGATTTGCCGAGGCGAACGCCGCCGCAGCCGCAAGTGGCAGTCGGGGTCAGCAACAGACCGGGAGGGTTCGCAAGCGTTGATCGCCGCCGGGGCCGCTCGCACAGCCCGGCTGGTTCGGCATGCGCGCGCCGCAACCCCGATTCGCATTACCCAACTCATTTGTCTCCCATGTCGCAATACATCCGCAGCCGTCGCCATGCAGGCGCCAACGCCGTCGCCCTGCTGAGCGCTGTTCCGATGGCCGTGCTGGCCCAGACCGCGCCCACCACCCCGCAGCCCACCGACGGCGCGCTGCCCACCGTCAGCGTCAAGGCCCAGCGCGAAGTGCCGTTCAAGGCCGACACCAGCGCTTCGTCCAAGATCACCCAGCCGCTGATCGACACGCCTAAGACCATCACCGTCATCAAGAAGGAAACCCTGCAGGAGCAAGGTGCCACCACGCTGATGGAAGCGCTGCGCAACACCCCGGGCATCACGATGCAGCTGGGAGAAAACGGCAACACCTCGGCGGGTGACGCCTTCCAGCTGCGCGGCTTCTCGGCCCAGAACTCGACCTTTGTCGACGGCATCCGCGACCTGGGCGCGGTGACCCGCGACACCTTCAACCTGGAGCAGGTCGAGATCGTCAAGGGCCCGGCAGGCGCCGACATCGGCCGTGGCGCCAGCGGTGGCTACATCAACCTGATCTCCAAGCTGCCCAGCCTGGACGACTCGCGCCAAGGCTCGCTGACGCTGGGCACCGCGAGCAAGAAGCGCGCGACGGCCGACCTGAACCAGGCCATTGGCGACAGCACCGCCATCCGCCTGAACCTGATGGCGCAGAAGAGCGGCGTGGACGGCCGTGACGAGGTCGAGAACAAGGGCTACGGCGTGGCACCATCGATTGCCTTCGGCCTGAACACGCCCACCCGCGTCTTCCTGTATTCGCAGCACATGCGCCAGGACAACACGCCCGACGGCGGCATCCCGACCATCGGCATGGACGGCTACTACCGCGCCGTCACAGCCTCCGGCACTTCGGCCACCACGGCCGAGCAGGCTGCCGCGATCACTGCCGGCGAACGCGTGCGCCCGGAGAACTACTACGGCAGCAAGGACGACTACGAGAAGGTCAAGGCCGACATGGTCACGACCCGCTTCGAGCACGACCTGACGCTCACCACCACGCTGCGCAGCGCCTTCCGCTTCGGCCGCACCCACATGGACCGCGTGCTCACCGGCATTTCGTCGACCATCAACGGCTCGGACATCGGCAGCCCGATCAAGGACCCGTCGGAATGGACCGTGGGCCGCTCGCGCCAGCGCACCGACCAGACCAACGAGATCATTGCCAACCAGACCAGCGTGACGACCAGCTTCGTCACCGGTGGGCTGAAGCATGACCTCAGCGGCGGCCTGGAACTGACACACGAGCGCCAGCAGACGCTGGGCACCGGCACCACCGCGCAAACCATCAAGGGCGTGAACTACACGGCCATCGCGATCCCCGCGGCCAACCTGTACGACCCGAACACCAACGACGTGCTGGGCATCCCCTACCTGACCGGCGCAGACACCGAAGGCACGACGCTGACCGCTGCGGTCTACGCCTTCGACACGCTGACGCTGAACGAGCAGTGGAAGCTAAACGCCGGCCTGCGCTTCGAGCGCTACCGCATCACGACCAAGGCCGGCACCATCGTGACCAGCGCCAACCTCAGCAGTCACCCGGGCTACGCGGTGGGCGGCATCGACGTACAGGAACTGCGCGACGCCGACAACCTGCTGAGCTGGAACCTGGGCGCGGTCTACAAGCCCACCGCCGACGGCACCGTCTACGCGGCCTACTCGAACTCGCTGACGCCTCCGGGCAGCGCGAACTTCTCGCTTTCGGCCACGGTCACCAACGCGGCGAATTCCGCGATGGACCCGCAGGAAACGAACAACATCGAGCTGGGCACGAAGTGGGACCTGCTGGACAAGCGCCTGAACGTCTCTGCCGCGCTGTACCGCTCGGAAAACAGCAAGCAGGTCACGCAGGACACGGTCGACCCGACGATCTACCGCCAGGAAGGCAAGACCCGCATCACCGGCCTGGAGCTGTCCGCCGTTGGCCAGATCACCAATTTCTGGCAGATCACCGCCGGCATCGCCAAGATGAAGACCGAGCAGCTGAGCCAGACCAGCGTGTCCAGCACCGACAACTCGGTCACCACCACCACCGGCGTTCGCTGGTCGCCCGACCTGACCGCCACCTTGTGGACCTCGTACACCCTGAATGCCTTCACGCTGGGCGGCGGCGTGCGCTACGTGTCGGACCAGAAGCGCGTGATCTCGAAGAACAGCCTCAGCACCACGCCTGACAACGTGCCCGAGATCCCGTCGTACACGGTGGTGGACCTGATGGCCGCGTGGAAGGTCAGCAAGAACGTGAACCTGCAGCTGAACATCGGCAACCTGTTCGACAAGGAATACATCAGCACGCTGAACAACAGCGGCGCTCGCATGCGCCTGGGCGCGCCGCGCAATGCCTCGCTGACCGCCAGCGTACAGTTCTGATGCGCGTCGCGCGCCGCGAGTCAGGCGACTGACGCGTTGGTTGCAACGCTGCTGCGAACGTGAAGGCCTCGGTGAAAACCGGGGCCTTTTTTGTTGTCGCCATGTGGCGTTCATGGCCTCTTGCTTTGCGCCAGGGCCAGGCGTACCGTGGACGCGCAACCCGAAAGGAGCGCCCCATGTCAAGCCCAGCATCGCCGGCAACAGCCGGCCTGTCAGCACGGGGCGCTGCGGCCCGCGATGCCATGCACGCGATCCGCAGCCTGGCGTTGATGGGCCCGGCCGCTGCCGGCAAAACATTGCTCGCCGAGGCGCTGCTGCACCGCGCCGGCATGCTGGGCGCGCCCGGCAGCCTGGAGCGCGGCAGCACCGTCAGTGATTTCGACCCGCTGGAGAAACGGCTTCAACACTCGCTCAACAGCGCGGTGATGCACTTCGCACACGATGGCACACGGGTGCACCTGCTGGACACGCCCGGCACACCCGACGCGCTGGGCCAGTCGCTGCCGGCCCTCGAAGCGGTGGACACTGCCGCCATCGTCATCAATGCCGCCGCCGGCCTGGAGCCGATGGCGCTGCGGCTGATGGCGCAGGCCGCAGAACGTGGCCGGGACCGCATCCTGATCGTCAACAAGATCGACGCGCCCGGCGTGGACCTGCCCGGCGTGCTGGCCCAGCTGCAGGCCGCATTCGGCCGTGAATGCCTGCCGCTGAACCTGCCCTCGGCCGGCGCAGCGCGCGTGGTGGACTGCTTCTTCCAGCGCCAGGGCTCGGCCGACTTTTCGTCGGTGGCCGACGCGCACCGCGCGCTGGTGGAACAGGTGGTGGAGGTCGACGCGGCCTTTGTCGAGCGTTACCTGAACGAGGGCGACCTGGATGCCAGCGAGCTGCATGCGCCGCTGGAAGAGGCGCTGCGCCAGGGGCACCTGATTCCGGTCTGCTTCGTCTCGGCGCGCACCGGCGCAGGCGTGAAGGAACTGCTGGACGTGATCGTGCGGCTGTTGCCCGACCCCACCGAAAGCAACCCGCCGGCCTTCCTGCTCGGCGAGGGCGAGGAAGCGCAGCCGGTGCAGGCCACGGCCGACCCGGCGCTGCCGGTGCTGGCCCATGTGTTCAAGGTGCTGCAGGACCCGTACGTGGGCAAGCTCGGCGTGCTTCGCGTGCACCAGGGCACCTTGAAGCGCGACATGCAGTTGCTGATCGGCGATGCACGCAAGCCCTTCAAGGTCGGCCACCTGTTCCGGCTGCAGGGCAAGGAGCACTTGCCGATTGACGAGGCGCTGCCGGGCGACATTGCCGCCATCGCCAAGGTCGATGCACTGCATTTCGACGCCGTGCTGCACGACAGCCCCGACGATGGCCGGCTGCATCTGGCGCCGCTGAGTTTCCCGACCCCCGTGCACGGCCTGGCGATTTCGCCGCAGCGCCATGGCGACGAGCAACGGCTGTGGGAGCTGCTGCAGAAGCTGGTCGACGAAGACCCTTGCCTGCGGCTGGAACATGTGGCCGCCACGCACGAGACGGTGGTCTTCGGGCTGGGCGAGCTGCACCTCAAGGTGCTGCTGGACCGGCTGCGTGAGCAGCACCACTGCGAAGTGCAGACCCAACTGCCCAAGGTCGCCTACCGCGAGACCATCACCGGCCAGGCGGTGGGCCAGTACCGGCACAAGAAGCAGAGCGGCGGCGCCGGCCAGTTCGGCGAGGTGCACCTGCGGGTGGCACCGCTGGCGCGTGGCGAGGGCCAGCGCTTTGTCGACGAGGTCAAGGGCGGCGCGATTCCCGGCAGCTTCATGCTGGCGGTCGAGAAAGGCGTGCACGAAGCGCTGGCCGCTGGCGTGGTCGCCGGCTTCCCCGTCGTGGACGTGCAGGTCACCGTGTACGACGGCAAGCACCACAGCGTGGACTCGAAAGACATCGCCTTCACCACCGCCGCGCGCAAGGCCACCTGGCTGGCGCTGCAGGAGGCGCGGCCGCTGCTGCTGGAACCCATCGTCTCGCTGGAGCTGCAGCTGCCCACCGGCTCGCTGGGCGACCTGACCGGTGATCTTGCGTCCCGCCGCGGCCAGGTCACCGGCACCGACCAGCTGGCCGGCGGCTGGAGCGAAGTGCGCGCGCTGGCACCCGCGGCCGAACTGCAGGGCTACCAGAGCCGGCTCAACGCGCTGACCGGCGGCCAGGGGCGCTACACGCTGGCGCTGTCCCACCACGAAGCAGCGCCGCCGAATGTGCAGCTGCAGATGGCCAAGGAGTGGCAACGGCACGACGAGGGCTGACGCACGACAGGGGCTGACGCCGGGATGCTGCGCCTTTGCGCGGCATCAAACCCATGGGCAATCCATGCGGCTCACTTTGCGAATCATTCGCATTTGCAGTAACATGAGTTCACTGCAATGCAGCAACCTGGCACCCCGCCAGTTGGCGCTGGCGGCCCTTGCGGCCAGCGTGTGTTTGACCGCCGCCGCTCCCGCCCGCCCCGTTTGTTGCCACCATGCGCCCGCTGCCCGTTCCTGCCCTGCCCGTGCCTTCGGGCGCCGCTGCCGCGCCGCAGGCGCTGCGCGCCGCGGGTGGCTTCCGGTTCATCGAGCGCGAAGACCTGGGCGGGCGCTGCCGGCAACTGCTGAGCCTGGGCGTGCTGGCGCTGCACGCCGGCATCGTCTGGGCCTTGCTGCAGGCCAAGGGTGAAGCGCTGGAAGCGGCGCCTGAGCCCAAGGTCCTGACGGTGCAATGGATCGCACCACCAGCCCCCACGCCCAAGCCACCGGCCCCACCGCCACCGCGCGTGCAGAAACTGCCGCCACAGCCACCCCGGCCTGTGCTGGTGGCACCGCCCACGCCCAGCGCCGAAGCGCCCACCTTCACCGCACCGCCGCCGCCGGCTGAGCCGGCGCCGGTCGCGGTCGCCGCCGTGGCAGCGCCGCCCAGCCCGGCGCCTGCCCCCGCGCCAGCGCCACCGGCCGCACCCAAGCTGCTGCCATCCAGCGCGGTGCAGTACCTGGTGCCGCTGCAGCTCAGCTTCCCGGCGGCCTCCAAGCGGCTGGGCGAATCCGGCACGGTGCTGCTGCGCGTGGTCGTGACGGCGCAAGGCGTGCCGCGCGAGGTCAGCGTCAAGCAGTCCTCCGGCTACGCGCGGCTGGACGAAGCGGCGGTACGGGCGATGCGCTCGGCGCGCTTCAAGCCCTACATGGACCAAGGCCAGGCGATCGAATGGACGACGCTGGCCCCGATCGAATTCAACCTGGAATGACCTGAACCGCCGACTCTCATGGACACCGTCTCGACCACCCAGGGCCTGGCCCATTTCCTCGCCCAGAGCGACGCCGTCGGCAAGACCTTGCTGGCGCTGCTGATCCTGATGTCCGCCGCCTCGTGGGCCATCATTGCCGGCAAGGGCGTTGCGCAATACCTGCGCCAGCGCCGCAGCAGCGAGTTCCTGAACCACTTCTGGAACGCCTCGACGCTGGACGAAGTCCGCCACGAGATCAGCACCCACGGCGCGCGCGACCCGTTTTCGCACCTCAGCGCGCACGCGCTGCATGCCCAGGTGCACCATGCCCGCCACGGTGCCTCGCGGCTGGCCGAGGCTGGCAGCGCCAGCGAGTTCGTCACCCGCACCATCAAGAAGGTGCTGGACGAAGAAACCACCCGCTTCGAGAGCGGTCTGACGACGCTGGCCACCGTCGGCGCGACCGCGCCGTTTGTCGGCCTGTTCGGCACCGTCTGGGGCGTGTACCACGCGCTACTGGCCATCGGCATGAGCGGCGCCGGCACGCTGGACAAGGTCGCCGGCCCGGTCGGCGAGGCCCTGGTGATGACCGGCATCGGCCTGGCCGTGGCCATCCCGGCCGTGGTCGCCTACAACGCCTTCACCCGCAGCAACCGCGTGCTGGCCGGCCGGCTGGATGCCTTTGCCTTCGAGCTGCACAGCTTCCTGACCATGGGCGAGGCACCCGGTGCCGGCCAGCAGCAGCTGGGCGCCAGCGTGAGGCCGCTGAAACCAGTGCCGCAGCAGGCCCAGACCCCCGCTTCGGCCTGAGGACCGCGCGATGGCTTTTGCTTCCTTCGACAAGCAGCGCGCGTCCGCGCCGCTGGCCGAGATCAACATGGTGCCGCTGATCGACGTGATGCTGGTGCTGCTGGTGATCTTCATCGTCACCGCGCCGCTGCTCACGCATGCCGTCAAGCTGCAGCTGCCGCAGGCCAGCAGCCAGGTCAACAACGTGCCGCCAGACAAGATCGACTTCGCGATCGATGCCAAGGGCCAGCGCTACTGGAACGGCGAGCCCGTGACCCGCGCCCAGGCCGCGGAGCGCTTCCAGGCCGAATCCGCGAAGCAGCCGCAACCCGAGGTCCACCTGCGCGCCGACCACCAGGCAGCCTACGGCGCCGTCGCCGAGACGCTGGCCGATGCCGGCCGTGTCGGCCTGACCAAGATCGGCTTTGTCAGCGAACCCGAGCCTCGCTGAGCCCATTGCCCCATGTTGTTGCACATTCCGCAAGTCCTGACCCCCGACGAACTGCAGACGCTGAACGCACGGCTGGACGGCGGCAGCTGGATCGATGGCCGGGCCAGCGTGGGCCCGCAAGGTGCGCAGGTCAAGCGCAACCGCCAGCTGGACGACAAGTCGCCGCTGGCCGCCGAGCTGTCGCAGTTCGTCACCCGCGCGCTGCTGCGCCACCCGATGTTCCTGTCGGCCGCGCTGCCGCTGGAGATCCTGCCGCCGTTTTTCAACCGCTACAGCGGCGGCGAACACTATGGCGACCACGTGGACGGCGCGATCCGCTACCTGCCAAACGGCAAGGCGCTGCGCACCGATGTCTCGGCCACGCTGTTCCTGGCCGAGCCCGAGAGCTACGAAGGCGGCGACCTGGTGGTGCGCGACACCTATGGCGAGCATCTGGTGAAGCTGCCGGCCGGCGACCTGGTGCTGTACCCGTCGACCAGCGTGCATCACGTCGAACCCGTCACCACCGGCGAGCGCCAGTGCGCCTTCCTGTGGCTGCAAAGCATGATCCGAGAAGACGCCCAGCGCGCAGCCCTCTACGAGCTGGATCAGGCCATCCAGTCGCTGCGCGGCCGCATTGGCGACTGCCCGGAAACCGTCACGCTCACGGGCCACTATCACAACCTCCTGCGCCGCTGGACCGAGGTTTGAAGGGTGAGCGATCCCAAGACGAAGGACCGCAACGCCTGGCTGCGCACGCTGCTGCAGTGGCACTGGATCAGCTCGGCCATCTGCCTGATCGGGCTGCTGGGTTTTTCCGTCACCGGCTTCACGCTGAACCACGCTGGCGAGATCGAGGCCAAGCCCGCCGTGCACAACCAGACCGGCACGCTGACGCCAGACCTGCTGAAGCTGCTGGACACCAGCCCGGCCGCGAAGAAAGACAAGGCCAATGCGCCGCTGCCACCGGCCGTGCGCGACAAGCTGATGGCCGAGACCTCGCTGCGCTGGCCAGCCGAGACCGAGGCCGAGTGGTCGCCCGACGAGGTCTACCTGCCGCTGCCGCGCCCGGGCGGCGACGCCTGGCTGCGCATCGACCGCCACGAAGGCAGCTTCGAGGCCGAACTCACCGACCGCGGCTGGCTCGCCTACTTCAACGACCTGCACAAGGGCCGCCACACCGGCACCGCCTGGCGCTGGTTCATCGACCTGCTGGCCATTGGCTGCTGCCTGTTCGCACTGACCGGCCTGTTGATCCTGCAAATCCATGCCCGCCACCGCGCGCTGACCTGGCCGCTGGTGGGCGCCGGCTTGCTGCTGCCGGCCCTGGTCGCGCTGCTGCTGATGCATTGATCTGATTTTTGACAGCTCCCACATCATTCCTGTACCTCAAGGTGACCTGCATGCAACTCCGATATTCGATGGCCCTGGGCAGCGCGGTGGCGCTGAGCGCGCCGGCCTGGGCGGCCGACCTGCAGCTGCGCGTCGAAGTGCCGCGCCTCACCGTGGCCGAATACCACACGCCGTATGTGGCGGTGTGGCTGCAAAGTGCGGCCGACCAGAAGTTCGCCGGCAACCTGGCCGTCTGGTACGACGTGAAGAAGCGCGACAACGCCGGCACCAAGTGGCTCAAGGACATGCGCAGCTGGTGGCGCGTCAGCGGCCGCGCGCTGGAGATGCCGGTGGACGGCGTCAGCGGCGCGACGCGCGCGCCGGGCGAGCACACACTGAACCTGGGCAACGCCAAAGCCCTGGCCGAGCTGCCGCCGGGCCAGTACGAGCTGCTGATCGAAGCCGCACGCGAAGGCGGTGGCCGCGAAGTGGTCAAGGTGCCGTTTGCCTGGCCGGTGAAGACGGCCGACAGCAGCAGCGTCAAGGGTGAGCACGAGCTGGGCGCAGTGAGCCTCAGCGTCAAGCCTTGAGATCCTCCAGGAGACACCCGATGAACACCTTCACAAGCTCCCTGCGCCGCAGCGCGCTGGCCGCCGCGCTGCTGGCCGGCCTGTTGCCGCTGGCCCACGCGCATCACCCGTGGATTGCGCCGACGGCGACGCTGGTGGACAACCGCGACGGCGCGGTCTCCTTCGACGCCGCGACCAGCGAAGCATTGTTCGAGTACGACGCCCGCGGCCTGCCGCTGGACGGCTTGGTCGTCACCGGCCCGGACGGCGCCAACCTGGCGGTCGACAAGGACAAGCTCAACACCGCTTCGCGCCACCGCAGCAGCTTCGACCTGATGCTGACCAAGCCTGGCACGTACCGCGTGGCCAACGTCAGCGAAACCGTGATGGCCAGCTACAAGCTGGGCAGCGAGACCAAGCGTTTCCGCGGCACGCTGGAAGCCTGGGCCAAGGAAAAGCCAGCCGACGCGAGCGACGTGCAGGTCACGCAGATGCTCAGCCGCGTCGAGACCTTCGTCGCCCGCGACACGCCCAGCACCACCCCGATCACGCCGGTGGGCAAGGGCATCGAGCTGATCCCGCTGACCGCGCCGGTGGACATCAGCACCGGCGACACCAGCCGCTTCCGCGTGCTGGTCGACGGCCAGCCCTATGCCAATGCCGCCGTCAGCCTGCTGCAGGGCGGCAACCGCTACCGCTACAAGATGGGCGAGCAGAACTTCAGCACCGACGCCAAGGGCGAGTTCACCATCCAGTGGGCCGAGGCCGGCCGCTATTGGCTGGGCATCAGCCAGGGCGGTCGCGGCCCTGGCGGTCCTGCCGCCGCGCCGGCCGCTGACGCCGCCAGGCCCGCGGCACCGGCGCGCCGCCTGAGCTACGCCGCCACGCTGGAAGTGCTGCCGCGCTGAGCCACCGATGCCTTCTGCTGCTGCACCTGAACAGCGGCGGGTTTTGATCCCGCCCACGCTGCAGCCCGCACCGCTGGTGCTGGGCCAGGCGGTGCATCGCCTGGCTGGGCGCAGCATGGGCACGACCTGGCAGGTCGACTGGGTCGGCCCGCGGCAGGTGCAACCCACGGCGGTGCAGCATGCGCTGCAAAGCGCGCTGGACGAGTTGGTGCGGCAGATGAGCACCTGGGAGGCCGACAGCGAGCTGAGCCGCTTTTGCCGGCTGCCGGAGGGTGCATGGCAAGTCCTGCCGCCGGACTTTTTCCTGGTGATGCAGGCCGCGCTGCAGGTGGCCGAAGCCAGCGGCGGCGCGTTCGACCCGACGGTGGCGCCCGCCGTGGACCACTGGGGCTTCGGCCCCACCGGCCGGCACGACGAGGCCGGCTTCAGCGCGCCGGCCGCGGCGCTGCCGGTCGCTCCGGCCTGGCAGGCGCTGCAGCTGGACAGCCGCCAGCACGCGATGCGCCAGCCCGGCGGCTGCCGGCTGGACCTGTCGGCCATTGCCAAAGGCCATGGCGTGGACGTGATGGCCAGGGTGCTGCGCGAACGCGGCATCGCGAGCTTCCTGGTCGAGCTGGGCGGCGAGCTGCGTGGCGAGGGCCACAAGCCCGACGGCCAGCCCTGGTGGATCGCTCTGGAACACCCGCCAGGCGCCGAGTTGCCCAGCACCGTGCTGGCGCTGCACGGCCTCAGCGTGGCCACCTCAGGCGACTACCGCCGCGCTTACCAGGCCGGCGGCCAGGTGCGCTCGCACACCATCGACCCGCGCAGCGGCGAGCCGGTCGCGCACGGTCTTGCCTCGGTCAGCGTGCTGCATGCCGACGCGATGTGGGCCGACTCCTGGGCCACCGCGCTGACCGTGCTGGGCCCGCAGGCGGGCCCGGCCTGCGCCGAAGCGCAGGGGCTGGCCGCGCTGTTCATCAGCCGCGAGGCAGACGGCCGCTTCAGCGAACACCTCAGCCCGGCGCTGCGGGCCTTCCTGGCGTGATCGCCGAGCTGGAACCCAGCCGCCTGTGGGCGGCGGCCGGGCTGGTTGCGGCCTACGCCACGATGTGCGCCGGCATCGTCTGGCGCCACCGCCGCCATGCCGCGCCGCCGGTGGACGACGGCCACGTGCTGGTGCTGCACGCCAGCCAGACCGGCCGCGCCGAACACCTCGCCGCCCAGACGGCCGCGCGCCTGCAGGCCGCCGGCACGCCGGCGCGGCTGCTCAGCCTGGCCGAGCTGGACCCTGCCGAGCTGGCCCACACGCGGCGTGCGCTGTGGATCGTCAGCACCACCGGCGAAGGCGACCCGCCGGACCCGGCGCTGCCTTTCCTCAAGCGCGTGGCGCAAGAACAGGCAAGGCGCAACGGCCACCTGTCCGAGCCATGGCCTCCTTTCATGCTGCTGGCCCTGGGCGACCGGCGCTATGAAGCCTTCTGCGCCTTTGGCGAACAGGTCGAGGCGCTGTGCCATGCGCACGGTGCGCAGCCGCTGGCGCCGCGCATCGAACTGGACGGTGACGACCCCGCGAACCTGGCCCGCTGGTGGGCCCAGCTCGCGCCGCTGGGCGCTGCCGGCGCCGAGGCCGATGCCGCACTGGACGACCAGACCCTGGCCAGCGGCGCCTGGCGGCTGAGCGCACGCCAGTGGGTCAACCCCGGCAGCAGCGGCGCGCCGCTGTACCAGCTGGACCTCACACCCTCCGAGGGCCAGAACAGGCCGGCCTGGCAGCCTGGCGACCTGGCGCTGGTGCAGGTGCCGGACGCGGCCGGCGTGCTGCAAGCGCCACGCAGTTATTCCATCGCCTCGCTGCCTTCGGAGCCCACGCTGCGGCTGCTGGTGCGGCTGCAGTCGCAGGCCGACGGCACACCCGGCCTGGCTTCGGGCTGGCTGTGCCAGCAGGCGCCGCTGGACACGCCCGTCGCATTGACACTGCGCGCCCACCCGCGCTTCCACGCTGCGCCCGAAGACCTGGCGCAACCGGCGCTGTTCATCGGCGGCGGCAGCGGCCTGGCCGGCTTGCGCGGCCACCTGGCGGCACGCGCCGAGGCGGCAGCGCGCGGCGAAGCGGTGGGCCCTGGCTGGCTCATCTATGGCGAACGCCACGCCGCACACGACAGGCCTTGCGAGCAGGATCTGGCGCGCTGGCTGCGCGGCGGCACGCTGCAGCGGCTGGACCGCGTCTTCTCGCGCGACGCTGCACCGGGCGCGCCTCGCCACGTACAGCAGCAGTTGCTGGCCGAAGGCGCGCGGGTGCAGGAGTGGCTGGCGCGAGGCGGGCGGATTTACGTCTGCGGCAGCCTCACAGGCCTGGGCCAGGGTCTGGACCAGGCGCTTCAGCAACTGCTGGGCGAGCCGGCGCTGGCCGAGCTGGCCGCGCAGGGCCGCTACAAGCGCGACCTTTACTGAGCAGCCCAGCAGCTTATGCCCATCAAGGCTTGGCCAACGATGTCTTGCCAGGCTGAGACACGAAGCTGCGTACCGCGGCTGCGCTGAAGCGCTCGGCGGGGATGGGCGTGCCGTCGGTGATGGTCAGCAGGCGCTCATTGAGGAAGGCGCTGGCCTCGCCCAGCATTTGGTCCAGCACATCGCCTTCGGTTGAGCCGGAACCTTTCAGCACGACCAGTTCGTGGTGCCCGTTGTGCACATAGAGCGGCTGGCGCTCATAGAGGCAGTAGTCCGCCTCGGGGCTCTTGCCGTCATGGCCCTTGGCGGCCAGCCCGGCGGTCTTCATTGTCTTGGCCAGCACGTCGCTCTGCCAGACGCAGCGGGCGCCGCCGGCATCCTCGGCCGGCAAGCCGGCGAGGTCATAGGCGTCGACCTTCTTGCCCGCACAAGCGGTGCGCCCCGCGCCCTGCGTGCTCAGCTCAGGCTGGGACGCTTGCGGGGCGGTGTAGTCGATCATCTTCCCCAGCGGCGTGGAGCCACCGAGGGTCGCCTCGCCACACACGTCGCCGGCCCAGGCATGGCGTTCGGCGAACAGCGCCAGCGCGCAGCTGCCACTGGCCGGATCGGCCGCGACCCGGCGCACGGTGGTGTAGGTGGCATGGCGGGCGCCGTCGAAATACTCCTCGGTCTCGGTGACCCTCAGCTTGGCAAGGTAGTCGTCCGATGGCAGCCTGGCCGGCGCCGGTGTCGGCGGCAGGTTCTTCTCCAGACGGCAAGCCTCCACGCTGACCAGGATGCCGTTCTTCAGGCCCGCGACATTGCCAAAACCGGCGCGGTGCAGGTAGATCGGCGTGCGGCTGTCCGGTGCAACGCCGGCGGCCGGCACAAGCGGTGCAGCGCCTGCCAGGGTCAGCGCAAGGCAGCAACGGTTCAGGAGCTTCAGTCGGAGAGAAGAAATGGCGTGCATGCGGCGATTTTGATGCAGGCCGCTTCGCCGGCGGCCGACCCTGCCGGCCGTGGGCAGGGCAAGGCGGCTTTATCATTGGGGCCATGGAGTTTCCCCGCGACGTGGCCGCCATTCGCCTCGACAACGCGCTGGTCCTGTTCGACGAATTTGTCCGCAGCACTGTCAAACACGCCGACGCCGCCACCTTGCGTGGCCTGGAGCGGCGTTTCGCCGAACGTCTGCAAATACAACCCAGCTACTGGAGCCAGATCAAGGGCCGCTCGCGCCAGATCGGCGAGCGGCTGGCGCGCCAGTTCGAACAATGCTGCCAGAAGCCGGCCGGCTGGATGGACCAGCCGCATGCCGGCGGCCGCGCCGCGCTGGGCCTGGGCGGCACCGACGAAGCGGCCGAGCACCCGCTGCCGCAGGACGACGACGAACGTTTCATCGTCGGCCTGGTATTGACCTACTACCGCCGCCACCCGCAGCGCGCCCGCACCCGGCTGCTGGACCTGCTGGGCGAAGTGCTGGTGCCCACGCCTGCCGCCGAGCCCAGCCCGGCGCCGGCAATCCGCAGCGCGCCGCTGCCGGCGCCCGGCTCCGGCATCGTGCGGCCACCGCCACCTCCGCCGCCTGCGCCGGAAGACCCGCACGCGCTGTGGCTGAAGCTGCAGACCGGCGTGGCGCCGCTGAAGAAAAAGCGCTGAGTCCGCGCAGCACCGCGCGTGGCAGCCGGCGCCCGTTGCTCAGAGGCGGCAGGCGAGTTTGCGCAATTCGTTGCTCAAAAGATAAAAAACCCTTGCGCAAGATAATCAGTTGTTTATCATCGCGGCACGTTGATTGATGCAGCGCTGAGCCGCGACACCGCTTTCTCCCCGGAAAGCGCCGCCGGCCCCCAGCGCCAGCCCTCACCGCCCCGGCGGGTGACGGCGCCCGGTTCGGAGCCCCGGCTCCCAAGCTTGGCGGCTCCCGCACCTGCCGGCCCTGCCACCTGACTGGAATGCCAATGCTGTTGACCTTGTGGACCCGTGCCGCCCGTGCTGCTTTGGCAGCCACGGTTGGCGTGGCCCCGATGTCGCCCGTGCATTGCCCGATCCGCCCTCGCGGCCGCTGCTGACTTCGTTCATCGGCGCGTTCCGCTGAAGCGGCCCGGGTGGTGTGTCCCTCGGGCCGTTTTGCTTTGTTCATTGCGTTTGTCGCCAGCCTGCCCAGCCCCGGGCAGCGCCGCCGCATGCGCCAAGGAGATTTTCATGAAGCTGACCCTCACCCCGCAAAAGCCCCGCAACCCGCTCGCCACGCTGGCCCGCCAGCGCCGCGCCGGCTCGCACCAGCCCTCCGGCAAGGCGCAACGCCAGCAGCAGCGACGCTCGCTACAGCGTGAGATGCACTTCGCCGCGCCCGACAGACACAGCCCCTGAAACCCGATCCTGGTCCCAACCGCGCATGCGTGGGACCGTCTGGAGCCTCCCATGCACCGCCGCCTGATTGCCGCGCCCGCCCATGGCGCCCTGCCTGTTGTTGACCTCTTGCCCGCGCCCCGGCGCTGGCTCGCTCGCCTTTTGCGCCGCTCGGGCGCCGGCCTGAGCCTCGTCGCCCGGCGCCTTGCCGGGCGCACGGTGCGCCCGGTCGGACCTGCCTGTGAATTGCCGACCATCGAGTTCCACGCCGTGCACAGCGACGCCGGAGCACCCGAAGGTGCGCTGTACGTGAACGGCGAGTTCGTCGGTCGCATCGATGTGAGCCGCATCTGAACGGCCCTGCCGGCGTCAGGAAAAACCCCTGGCGTCGGCGGGCCTCGCTTCAGCCGAGCACACGACATGCCGATAGTCAAGGGGAAGCCCCTTGCTGCCCGCCCCGTCGTTTGCCATGTCCCAGATGCCCTCCGCCCCCCTGCTCACCACCGGTCACCCACATGACCTGGCGGGCTGGGTGCGCCTGTTCCAGCACGCCGAGCTGCCGGTGCTGGCGCGCACCGCGGCCGCACTGGAAGAGCTGCGCCCGATGGAAGACGAGGTCGACGCCCGCATGGTGGCCGAAGCCGTGGGCGTCGACCCGCTGATGACGCTGAAGGTGCTGGCCCGCACGGCCGAGTTGCATCGGCAGCGCCGTACCACCGATGCCGAAACCATTTGCGAAGCCGTGGTGCTGATGGGCATCACCCCGTTTTTTGCCGGTTTCGGACCACAGCCCACGGTGGAGCAACACCTGGCCAGCCAGCCAGAAGCGCTGGACGGACTGAGGGCCGTGATCAGCCGTGCCGAGCGCGCCGCCCGCTTCGCGCTGGCGTTTGCAGTGCACCGCCAGGACCACGACGCCGGCGTGATCCATGAAGCCGCGCTGCTGCACGACTTCGCCGACATGCTGTTGTGGCTGCATGCGCCCACGCTGGCGCTGGAGATGCAGCAGCGCCAGCAGGCGGACCCGACGCTGCGCAGCGCCACGGTGCAACGCCAGGTGCTCGGCGTCACGCTGACCGAACTGCAGCATGCACTGATGCTGGCCTGGCACCTGCCCGAGCTGCTGGTCAACATCACCGACGACCGGCACGAGGAAGCCTCGCAGGTGCGCAACGTGCTGCTGGCGATCCGCCTGGCGCGCCACACCAGCCGCGGCTGGGACAACCCGGCCGTGCCGGACGACGTGCGCGACATTGCCACGCTGCTGAACATGGCGCCCGCGCCCACGCTCGGGCTGCTGCAGGACCTGGACGCCTGACCGGGCGCCTGCCGCCAGCCAGGCGGCCACCATCCAAGGAGGGTGGTGCCCGGTCGCCATCCCCCAACGGAGCGATGGCGCGCAGCTTGCGTACAGGCCGACACTTCGCGCCTGCCATTTCGCGCCGGTTGACCAGCCGGCCTGCTTTCCGCCCATGTCATCTTCCGTTTCCCGCCGCAGTGCGCTGCTGCTGTTCCTGGCCCTGTCACTGGCGGTGGGCTGCGGACTGGCGGCACTGCCGGCCCTGGATCCACTGGCCTCGCTGCGCGGCCACGACGCACCAATGGGACTGGTGACCGCGCTGCTGCACCTGAGCACCGCCTGGCTGGCCACCGCCGCTTGCCGGCAGTGCCTGGCGCAGCGTGTGCACCCCGGCTGGGCGCGGGCCTGGGTGGGTGGGCTGCAAGCCGGTGCGGTGCTGCTGGCCTGGACGCTGTGGCTACTCAGCTGGCAGACCGCCGCACACGACGCAACGGTCGAAGCCGATGCCAGGGCGCTGCTGTGGCTGCAGACGCTGCCGATGTGGCTGGGCCCGGCCGGGCTGCTGAGCCGGCGAATCTTGTCAGCCGACGGCCAGCACGGCGCCCGTGTCGGCCGGCGCGAGCCCCAGCGCATGGCAGACGGCGGCAAAGCTCTCGGGACGCTGCATCAGGTCCACATGGGCTGCGCCCGCGACGTGCAGGACGGCGCTGGCGCCCGGCAAGACCGCGCTGCGGGCGGGGAACACGATGTTGTCGCAGTGGCTGAACAGGCACACGAACAAGGCCTGTCTTGAGGCGGATTCACTGGCCGCCAGCGCGCTGAGCCAGGCGCTGTGCTGGCGCATCTGTTCGCCATTGGTCCGCCGCGAAAAACCTGCCAGCCAGGTGCCGTGGTGCGGTGAGCCCATGGTCACCACACCATGCACCCGCGCGTCGCTCCCGCCACCGGCCTGGTTGGCTCGCAGCCACGCGCGGATCGCCAGCCCGCCCATGCTGTGGCCAACCAGCAGCGGTGGCCGGCCGGTCAGTTGGCTGAGCTGGCGCACGGCCGTTTCCAGCGTCGGCACGTAGTCGTCGATCGAGCCGAACACCGGCTCCAGCGACACGGCGATGCATGGCACGCCCAGTGCGCGCAGACGGCGGATCCAGGGGTTCCAGAAGCCGCGGTTGCACAGGAAACCATGCACCAGCACCACGCCGATGCGCCCTTGCGCGTCGCCGGGCAGGACGTCCGGCTCGGCTTGGCTGCGGAAGGGCTGGCGCCAGCAGAAGACCTGCGGCGCGGTGCACACCTCGGCCCACCAGGCGGCCAGCCACTGCGCAGCGCTCGCCGTTGGAACGGTGGATGCCGCGTCGCGCCGGTTCTGCCACGCGGCCAGTGCGCAGGTGAAACCCAGCCAAGCCGCGTGGCCGCACAGGCCCAGCGCCAGCAGCGCCACGGCCCAGCCGGCATGGCCTTGGGCCAGCAAGCAGCCCGCGCCACCCAGCACCAGTGCAAAGCCCAGCAGCGTCAGAAAACGCTGCCAGCGCGCCACCATCGGTATGTTCCTTGTCGTGTCATCGGAAGTTGTCGGGGTTCACTGCCGGGATGCTGCCGGCCACCCCGGCTCAGACCAGACTGACCGGCTTCGCCCCAAGGCGCTGCGCCAGCCCGGTGGCCAGCCGGTTCGCCAGACCATACACCGAGAGCTGCGGGTTCGCGCCGATGCTGGTCGGGAAGAGAGACCCATCGTGCACGGAAAGGTTCTCGATCTGCCAGTGCTGGCCGTCCGGCCGCACCACGCCCAGGGTTTCATCGCCGGCCATGCCGCAGCCGCCCATCACGTGGGCGCTGACCACGCGGGTCAGCAGCGGCTGCATCGGCAGGGTTTCGATCATGGCTCGCGCCTCGGGCCAGCGGCCGGCTGCACGGGCCATCTCATGCACAGGCATGACCTGCGTGGCGCCAGCGGCGAACTGGATTTCGGCCATGCTCAGCAACGCGCGCCGGGCGCCTTCCATCACGAAAGGCGTCAGCGGGTAGTCCAACTCAGGGCTGCCGTCGCTGCGAAGCCGCACCTGGCCACCGGGTGACTGCTCATGGAAGCCATCACGGAGCAAGGCCAGCAGAGAATGCGTGTTGGGGAACTGGCGCAGCGACTCGGCCTGCTCGCGGCCAAAACCGATCAGCGAGGACGAGAAAATCACCGGGTGCAGCGGCGGCACTTCGAGCTTGTAGCCCATCGGCCCGTCGGCCGCGGCGGTGTGCAGGAAGTGGTCGCTGTAGATGCTTTGCGGCGCGCCGCGCCAGCCTTCGACCGGTTGCGGCATCAGCGCGGCCGAGATCACCACCGGGTGCAGGAAGGTACGCAGGCCCAGGCGCTGGTGCGGGTCCGGCGCCTTGGAGCGCAGCAGCAGGCCCGGCGAGTTGATCGCGCCACCGGCGACGACCACGTGCTTCGCGACGATGCGGGTGCCGCCGCCCGCGGCCACGCTGCCGTCCAGCTGCACCGGCACGCAGTGCAGGGCCTGCACCTGGCTGCCCCGCAACTCAAGCTGTTCCACGCGCGCCTGCACCAGCAGCGTGGCACCGCCGGCGAGCGCGGCGGGCAGCGTGGTCACCAGCATGGACTGCTTGGCATTCGTCGGGCAGCCCATGCCGCAGGAGCCGAGGTTCCAGCAGCCTTTGACGTTGCGGCGGATGCTGCCGTTCTCCAGCCCCAGGCTTTCGGCGCCGCGGCGCAGCAGGTCGTTGTTCTCGTTCGGCGCCGTCAGCCAGGGCGAGATCGACAGCCGCTGCTCGGCTTGCTCGAACCAGGGCGCCATGCCGGCTTCGGTGAAGTCCTTCAGGCCAAAGTGGCTGCGCCAATGGGCCAGCGTGTCGGTCGGCGTGCGAAATGAGGTCGTCCAGTTGACGGTGGTGGAGCCACCCACGCAGCGGCCCTGCAGGATGGTGATGGCCTGGTCCACCGTCTTGCGCGCGGCGCTCTCCTGGTACAGCGTGGGGTAAGCCTCGGCCTCTAACTGCCGGAAGTCGCTGCTGGAGCGCAGCGGGCCTTCTTCAACGATCACCACCTGCAGCCCGGCGCGCGTGAGCAGTTCGGCGGTGATGCCGGCGCCGGCGCCGCTGCCGACGATGGCCACGTCGCACGTCAAGGAGGCCGGCAGCTCGCCATGCGGGCCACCCTTCACATGCCAGCCGGCGGCCAGGCCGGCGCGGATCGGATCGGGGATGCTGGACACGGCAGCCGCCGCGGCCAGGGGAATCGCCGCACGCGGCGCGCTCGAACGACTGAACAGGCTCATACGGCTTGCGGCCCCGGATAGCCCATCGCGGCCCAGGTGCTGGGGTCGGCGAAATAGGCGGCATTGGTCAGATCGCGCAGCGCGTGGTAGACCTGCTGTCGCGTGGTGTTGGACGACATGCGCAGCGACTGCAGCATGCTCGCGAGCTGGTCCGGCGTGGCCTGCACCCAGTCGACCGGCAGACCGGTGAGTGCCAGCCGGCCAGGCGCCATGCACAACACGGCCAGCAGTTGCGAGATCTGCTGGCGCGTGGCCGGCGCCAGCCCGCGCAACGAGGACTCAAGGCGAACCAGGTGCGCCTGCAGGGCTGCAGCACGTGGTGCGGGTGCATCGGGCAGGCTGCCGTCCAGCACCACGCCGGCAACTGCCGCGAACAAGCTGCGCGCGGCTTGGCTGAGCTTGTCGTCGCGCCAGCCCGGCGCCCACAAGGCGGCACCGGTGCCGGCCAGGGCCAGCAGCACGCCGGCTGTCCCGCCCAACTTCAACCAGGTTCTTCTTTGCATGGCCGGCAGTGTGGCAGGGCCATGCCGGCCAAATCCAGGGCCCTGCGAGCCAGCCTGCTTCATGACAAACCCTGAGCTTCCCAGGCAAGGGTCTGTGCTGTCTCGCTAGCGACAGGAGAACCACGGTAGCGCGATGCCGCCGGCTGGGGCAGCATGCGCTCGCTTCTCTTCAATCGTCTCTCAGCCCTTGATCACAGGACTTGCCGTGTCGACTGCCGCACCTTCCCACGCCCCCTGGCTGCAGCACTACCCGCCTTCAGTGCCAGCCACCGTGCGCACCGATGGCTATGCCTCGCTGGTGGCCCTGCTGGAAGAAGCCTGGCGTCGACACGCCAGGCGCGACGCCAGTGACTGCATGGGCGCCCGCATGACCTTCGGCCAGGTGGACGAGCACTCGCGCGACCTCGCCGCGTGGCTGCAGGCCAAGGGCTTGCGCAAAGGCGACCGCGTCGCGGTGATGATGCCCAACCTGCCGCAGTACATGGTCGTGATGGGCGCGATCCTGCGGGCCGGGTGCGTGGTGGTGAACGTCAACCCGCTCTACACCGCCCGCGAGCTGGTGCACCAGCTGAAGGACTCGGATGCGCAGGCCATCATCGTGCTGGAGAACTTCGCGCACACGCTGGCTGAAGTGGTCACGCAGACCTCCGTCAAGCATGTGCTGTTGTGCGCAATGGGCGACCAGCTGGGCCTGGTCAAAGGCATGGTGGTGAACTTCGCGGTGCGCCACCTGAAGAAGATGGTGCCGGAGTTCCGCCTGCCGCTGGATGGCGGGCGAACGGTGACCCGCTTCAACAAGGCGCTGACCGAGGGCGGCAGCCTGAACTACAAGCCGGTGCCGCTGACGCCCGACGACGTGGCCTTCCTGCAGTACACCGGCGGCACCACCGGCGTGTCCAAGGGCGCAACGCTGCTGCACCGCAACGTGGTGGCCAACATCCTGCAGTCAGAGGCCTGGTTCAAGCCGATGCTGGACAAATTGGGCGACAAGCAGCTCACCGTCGTCTGCGCGCTGCCGCTGTATCACATCTATGCGCTCACCATCTGCTACATGATGGGTGCACGCCTGGGCATGCTGAACCTGCTGATCCCCAACCCGCGCGACCTGCCGGGGCTGATCAACACCTTGTCCAGGCACAAGGTCAACATGTTCCCCGCGGTCAACACGCTGTTCAACGCGCTGGCCAACGACCCGGCCTTCGCGCGGCTGGACTTCTCCGAGCTGGTGGTGTCCAACGGCGGCGGCATGGCGGTGCAGCAGGCGACGGCCGAGAAGTGGTTGAAGATCACCGGCTGCCCGGTGGTCGAGGGCTATGGCCTGTCAGAGACCTCGCCTGTTGCGACCAGCAACCGGCTGGACGTGCGCGAGTTCAGCGGCAACATCGGCGTGCCCATCCCGTCGACCGAGATCGCGATCCGAGACGACGATGGCCGCGACATGCCGGCCGGCGAGCCGGGCGAGATCTGCATCCGCGGCCCGCAGGTGATGGCTGGCTACTGGAACCGGCCGGACGAGACCGCCAAGGTCATGACGCCAGACGGCTACTTCAAGAGCGGCGACGTGGGCATCATGGACGAGCGCGGCTACGTGAAGATCGTCGACCGCAAGAAGGACATGATCCTGGTGTCGGGTTTCAACGTGTACCCGAACGAGATCGAGCAGGTGGTGAACCTGCACCCCGGCGTGCTGGAGTGCGCCGCGGTAGGCGTGCCGGACGAGAAATCCGGCGAGGCGGTCAAGCTGTTCGTGATCCGCAAGGATCCAGCGCTGGACGAAGACGACATCGCCGCCTACTGCCGCGAGAACTTCACCGGCTACAAGCGGCCCAAGTTCATCGAGTTCCGCGACGAGCTGCCCAAGAGCAACGTGGGCAAGGTGCTGCGGCGCGAGCTGCGCGTGGCCAGCCCCGCCTGAGCGGCGGCCTGCGATGGCGTGGCAACAGGCGCTCGGGCTGCAGCTGCTGCAGCGCGACTGGTTGTCGGCCAACCACGTCGTGTTTGCGGCCGACGGGCCGACGCCAGCCACCGTGGTCGACACCGGCTACGCCCGCCACGCGGACCTGACGCTGGCGCTCGTCGACCGCGCGCTCGCTGGCGCGGCGCCGGGCCGCATCGTCAACACCCACCTGCACTCGGACCACTGCGGCGGCAACCGGGCGCTGCAGGCTCGCGGCGAACCGCAGACGCTGGTCCCCGCAGCGTCGTTCGAGGCCGTCTCGCAGTGGGACGAAAGCCGGCTCAGCTACCGGCCCACCGGCCAGTACTGCGAGCGCTTCCGGGTCGATGGCGTGCTGCGGGACGGCGACACAGTCCGGCTGGGCCCGGCCGACTGGCAGGTGCACGCGGCGCCCGGACATGACCCGGACGCGGTGATGCTGTTCGAGCCGCAGACGCGCACGCTGATCTCGGGCGACGCGCTGTGGGAAGACCGGCTGGCCATCATCTTTCCCGAACTGGAAGACCAGCCGGGCTTCGAGCCGGCGGCGCAGACGCTGGCTTTGATCGAGCGCCTGGCGCCGCGACGCGTCGTTCCCGGCCACGGCGCCGCATTCGAGGACCTGCCGGCCGCACTGGCCGCCAGCCGCGCACGCCTGAAAGCCTTCAGCGCCGAACCGGCGCGCCACCTGCGCCACGCCGCACGCGCGCTGGTGATGTTCCACATGATGGAGATGCGCGAGCGCGAGCGCGCCGAGCTCACCGTCTGGCTGCAGCGCACGCCGCTGTTCGCCGCGATGGCCACGCGCAGCGGCACGCCCGGCGGCGCAGCGGCCTGGGCCCACGCGCTGCTGCAGGGCCTGCTGGATGACGGGCTGTTGACGCAACTCAACGAGACCTTGCGCCTGCCCGCCGCCCTGCCGGCCTGAGACGGGCCTCGTGGTCGCCGACAATGGCGGCATGTCCTTGCACCGGCAGGTCTTCTTCTTCGGCGGCTTCGATCCGCGCACCCCGCGGCACTACCACCGCCTGTACCGCGCAGCGGTGCGCGAACGCCAGCCCGAAGCCGGCGAGCAGGTGAAGGTCGGCCCGCGCCAGGAAGCCTCGGCGACTCGCGATGAGTGGGACGTGCACTGGCACACGCCTGACGGAGAAACACTGCGGACCCGCTACGCGGTGATGCGCTGGGACGACATCGTGCTGCAGCACTGGCCGCGCCACCTGCGGCAGGCTTTGAAGGACCTGTATCAGCTGCATGTGCGTGCGCAGTTGCACGGCGTGTTGACCCGCGTGCGCCGGCATGCACCGAACATGCGCCAGCTGGCGCAGATGCCGCTGTACGTGGCCAGCGGCACGGCGGTGGCCGTTGCGCTGGTGATGTCATTGCTGAGCTGGTTGACGCCGCTGCCGGCCTGGCTCGCCGCGGTGCTGGGCGTGGCGGCTTGGCTGCCGCTGTGGCGCACCGTCGAGAAACGCCTGGACGGGGAATGGCTGCTGCGCCTGTACGCCTTCGTCAACGCATTCGCCGAAGGCCGCGTGCCGGCGATGGACGCGCGGCTGGACGCGCTGGCCGACGAGCTGGTGCAGCAGGCGCGGCAAAGCCGCGCGCGCGAGTTGCTGGTCGTTGGCCACAGCGTGGGCGCCATCATGGCGGTCAGCGTGCTGGCGCGGGCGGTCCAAAAAGCGCCGGAGCTGGGCGCGCCGGGTGGGCCGCAGATTGCGCTGCTGACGCTGGGCCACTGCACACCGCTGATGGTCTGGCAGCTGCCGGCCGACAAATTCCGCGAGGAGTTGGTGCGGCTGCGTGCGCATGCGCCGCTGGTGTGGTGGGACTTCACCGCACCGGCTGACTGGGCTGCGATGGCCCAGATACCACCTTGGATGGACGGCAATGGCGCCGCCGCGCAACTCGAAGCCCGTTCGCCGCGCTTTCACCAACAAATGTCGCCCGAAGCCTACGCGCAGCTCCGCCGCGACCGCCACCGTCTGCACATGCACTACCTGCACGCACCTGAGCGGGCGGGCGGCTACGATCCGGTGACGCTGACCGCCGGGCCGCTGACGCTGGCCGACCGGCAAGCCGCTTTGGCCAAGCCCCGCGCCTCCTGACCTCGACGCTTTTGATGACCCATTTCCGCCCGCACTACCCACCACCTGCGCCCCGCAAACCGGGGCCGTGGCAGCTGTTTTTCCACAAGCGCCGCTCCTGGCTGGACGGGCTTTATGAGCGCAGCTACCGCATGAAGATGGGCGAGATCCACCTGCCGGGCGTGGACCTGTACATGGTCAACGAGCCGCCGCTGGTGCGCCAGGTGATGGTCGAGCAAGCGGCGAATTTCCCCAAGCACGAGATGCTGGGCGACGCGCTGCGGCCGCTGCTGGGCGACAGCATCTTCACGACCAATGGCGCCGTCTGGCAACGCCAGCGCGAGCTGATGAACCCGTCCTTCGAGGCGGCACGGGTCAAGCGTGTGTTCAGCCGCATGCGCGACGCTGCCGATGCGATGGTGCAGCGCTTGCGCGCTGTGCCCGAGGGCAGCGAACATGACCTGGAAGTGGAGATGACGCACGTCGCGGCCGACATCATCCTGCGCACGATTCTTTCTCAGCCGCTGGACGGCGAGAGTGCCCACCGGGTGTTCGAAGCTTTCGAGCGCTACCAGGCGCTGGCCCCGCGGCTGATGATGCCGGCGTTTTTCGGCCTGCGCTGGCTGCGCCCATGGTGGCTGCGGCGCCAGAGCCAACGCGCCGCGGCCGAGATCCGCTCGCTGCTGGTCGGCATGATCCGGCCACGCTACGAGGACTACCAACGCGCGCTGAGGGCGAACGATGAAGCGGCTGCGCTGCCGGACGACGACATCCTCGCAACGCTTCTGCGCGTGCGCGATGCCAAGACCGGCGAAGGGTTCGGGTTCGACCAGTTGGTGAACCAGGTCGCGATGCTGTTCCTGGCCGGCCACGAGACTTCGGCCAGCGCGCTGTCCTGGTCGCTGCACCTGCTGGCGCATGCGCCGGAGGTGCAGCAGCGCATGCACGAGGAAGCGCTCGCCGGTCTGGTGGGCGTGGAGGCGCTGGACCACAACGAGGTGGCAAGCCGCGTCAAGGACATGGTGCTGGTGCGCAATGTGTTTCGCGAAACGCTGCGCCTGTTCCCGCCGGTCGGCTTCTTCGCGCGCCAGGCGACGGTCGGCTGCACGATGCGCGACAAGCAGGTCAAGCCCGGCGCTTCGGTCGTCATCTCGCCCTGGCTGATCCAGCGCCACCGCGAGCTGTGGGCGGCGCCGGATGACTTCGATCCGGACCGCTACGAGCGCGAAGCCTCGGATGCGGAAGTCGCCGCCGGCTGTCCTCACGCCCGCGAATCCTTGCGCAAGGCCTACCTGCCGTTTGGCATGGGGCCGCGGGTCTGCATCGGCACAGCGTTTGCGCTGCAGGAGGCCTCGCTGATCCTGGCAATGCTGGCCCGTGAATTTCGTTTCGAGCCGGTGCCGGGCCATGTGCCCCAGCCAGTGGGCCGGCTGACGATCCGAGCCGACAATGGCATCCGGTTGAAGGTCCATCGGTGGCAGGCGGGATGAGGGCATGAAGGAGCGGCTGGCGGGTTTTGTGTTGATGACGGCGATCGTGCCGCTGGCGGTGTCCGGCTACCTGCTGCTGGTATGGGTCGGTTTTTTCGGCCGCACCGAGCGCGGCCGGGCCGGTGTGCGTGCGCTGGACCATTTCGTCAATGCCACGCTGTTCAATGGCTACGCCTGGGAGTCGGTCTCCTCGCATGCCTGGCGCATGCGGCACCGGCGGTGGGCGCGGCTGGTGATCTGGGTCACCGACAGTTTCCAGCGCGGCCACTGCCAGCGTGCCAACAAGCGTGAGCAACCCATCGTCGACCTGATGCTGGCCAAGGGCCTGCACAAGCAGACGATCTTCTGAGGCGGCGCGTGTCCACCCCGTCCTCTTCAGATGCAGAGGCCAACAGGCCGGTGCGACGTCGGCATGTGCTCTACCTGGGCGGCTTCGATCCGCAAGGCCCGGCGCACTACCACGCGATGTACCAGCGCGAAGCCGCCAAGCAGGCAGCGGTCAGCGGCTACACCTTGACCGTTGGGCCACGCCTGCGCGCGGGAGCGCATGCCGCGACCTGGGCGCTGTCCTGGCAGGACCCGGGCGGCGAAGTCTGCGAAACGGACTATGAATTCCTGCGCTGGGACGATTTCGTGCGCCAGCACTGGCCAAAGGGCCAGGCCAAGCTGATCGGCATGACGCTGCGGACCACCTGGCGAATGTTGGCCAACGGTTCACTGTGGCGCATGCTGCAGACCAGCTGGCCGGCCTTCCTGGCCATCAGCGCACCGGGGCTGATGATCGTCGGCGTGACGCTGGCGCTGCTGCTTCTCTTCCTGGCCGCCGTGGGCCTGGAAGCCGCCACCGCGAGCCTGTGGCCCGCGGTGGCCTTGCTGGTGTTCGGCCTGCCCAGCCTGTTCTTCGCCGCGCGCTGGCTGCAGGCGCGCACACAGATGGCCTGGCTGATGCGCAGCGCCACCGTAATCTTGCAACAAGCCTGCGGCCAGACGCCGGACCTGGAAGCCAGGTTGGACGAATTCGCCAGCCGGCTGCACCAAGTGCTCAGTCGGCCGGACTTGGACGAGGTGCTGGTCGTCGGACACAGCTCGGGCGCAATGCTGGCCGTCAGCGTGGTCGCGCGCGCCTTGCGCATGGCCGAAGCGACAGGACTGCCATCCTCGAGTCGCCTCAGCCTGTTGACGCTCGGCCAGTGCATGCCGGTGTTGAGCTACCAGCCAGAGGCGACGGCGTTCAGGGCCGAACTCAACACGCTGAGGCGGGCCCCCGAACTCTTTTGGCTGGACGTGACCGCCCCGCCGGATGGTTGCTGTTTTGCACTGCACGACCCGAGCGGCATCTGTCTCGATGGCCTGTCCACCGCGCCCGAGGGCGATCTGGGCGGCGCAAAGTGCGTGTCGCCGCGTTTTGCGCAACTGTTCAGCGCGGCCACCTATCGAGAGGTGAAACGCGACAAGTACCGCTGCCATTTCCAGTACCTGATGGCCGGCGAACGGGTTGGCTTTTACGACTTCTTTGCGATCACCGCCGGCGGGTCCGCGCTGGATCGGCGCTTTGAGGCGGCGCCCGCAGTGCAGGGCTTTCGCGATCTGCAGCGCTTTGGCAGCCCGGCGCGCTGATGCCCTCCGTCCGCCTGCGCTTCGCAATGGTCACGCTGGGCAGTGCAGGCGACCTGCACCCCTACCTGGCCATCGGCCGCACGCTGGCTGAACGAGGTCACGAAGTCCATCTGCTGAGCCAGGCCCCATACGAGCAAGCAGCACGCGCCGCGGGTCTGCAGTTCACCGCCGTCGTTGACGAAGCCGCGCACAACAAGACGCTGAATCATCCACGGCTGTGGCAACCGATCGCTGGCTTTGGCGTGCTGTGGCGGCATCTTTGCGTGCCGGCCATCGGCCCCACGATCGACGCATTGCGCGCGCTTGCAAACGGCAGCGCAGAACCGCTGCGCGTGCTGGCTTCACCACTGGCCGTCGGCGCCCGCCTTGCGCAAGACATCCTGCCTTTGCGCTTGTGGACGGGCTATACCGCGCCCAGCGCGCTGAGGAACGTCGAGGATCCGATGTTCATTGGCACATGGCAGGTGCCAAAGCTTGTGCCAGCCCCGGTGCGCCAATGGCTGTGGAAGGGCGTGGACCGCTGGAAGCTGGAGCCGATGGCACGTCCGGTGCTGACACGCTGGCAACAAACACTTGGCGCAAAACGGCTGCCAGGCAGCATATTCGGCGACTGGGTGCATTCACCAGGCGGCGGCTTGGCCTTGTACGACGCCAGCTTCGCTCGCGTGCCGGAACGCTGGGCGCGGCGCGGTG
>Ga0307514_10000898_pt1 | contig 46064 bp, 43 predicted proteins | sample 16_EM_MG_FD_203088 | JGI IMG/M metagenome (GOLD analysis project Ga0307514, IMG submission 203088) | Populus trichocarpa ectomycorrhiza microbial communities from riparian zone in the Pacific Northwest, United States - 16_EM | ecosystem: Host-associated > Plants > Roots > Unclassified | place...
TTTCTCCAGACCGGGACGTGCCTCTCCTAGTCCTATCCCGTTACAGGTAGGGGAGAAGAGTCCTCTTACTCGCATCTGACTATCAACTGTCGTGCGTGATTACCACACATGTCCCGCATAGTTTCTGTGACGTGAACAAAGCACCCCCGCTTTGCGCGATTGATACGAGCTCCCGCTAAAGAGCGTATCACTGACCAACTTGATTATCACATGCATAGGTGTTATGCATATCGTAGATATGTATGCATCTTGTAGTAAATCAAGTATCATTACCGCTGCTAAGGACAACCCCTAACAATGCCTCAAATGCTAAGGACCAAATATTGTTTTGCTGTATAGTGGTATTCCAGTACTTCCCTATTGTCTGCCAGTGTGAGGTTTCAGCTAATGCGTTCGCAACGTGTCGCATTGCATAACTCACTATCACCAAGACCCTTGCACAAACGAATGGCTGTCTGTTCCACCTGTAGAGCCCCATGAGTCTGCCCTTTGGAAATACAAGACCCATCATGTCTGCCTGAACAAATCGATGGATGCTGCAACTGCTGCAGACCACTGACTAAGGTGTAGACCATCAGCAAAATGTGTTTGAATCTCTGGAAGACTCCAGCAGTGTCTGAGAGGATGTGGAGTGTTAACTTAGAAGTGTCAATTTCAGGAGAGTATTAGACCCTAGGAGGGCATTCCGGCCGGCCTTCACAGTAACTGGGATCTCTGATGACTAGTACAGGAGTAACTGGGATCTCTGATAACGAGTACAGGAGTACAACAGGAGTGTGTGTGATACGTTTGGAAACGCATCGGAGCACCGGTGAGAACTTTGGGTGCAGCTGAAAGTGTTGCTGAACATGTGCCGAAATCACAAACACACTCTGAGAGATATTCTGGTTAAGATTAATATTTTGTTGGGAGGGCAGCAGGCGTTATCTGGAACTCTTCAAATGTTCATAAGCAATCGATTTCCCTCCACAGGCAATATGATCCTTGGATAATTGTTCATTATCAATTCTGAATCATACTAGCTACCATCATCTTCCACACTGTATTTATTGCCTCGCTACATTATGTTACCCAAGATCACGGGAAGTGATTCAATCGTAAACACAGGTACACCGAAACAATAACCTGACTAAACAGTTAGATGATATCAACCAAATATTTTGTCGATGTCATCCACCACCTCTGCCATCTCATCATGCCCAACGGATGCAGGAACATATAATCCATCAACGGTGCAAAGAAAGTGGTGGCTCTCCTTGTATTTGCTGATTATTTGTATCTGGTGAGAGGCTGAAATTGAATTCCAATGTCGTTTGGCTCGATTTCACATATCTAACAAAGGTGTAATGACCTGTTAGCTCTCTGCGAATCTACATAGGGGTTTCAAAGGCAATATGATATAGCCGGATGAAAAAGGGGACCTGCTAGCAGCGACAAGAAGAGCGCCAGATAGGAAGTGTGGTGTTGCAGGAGGGCGGAATGAAGATGAAGAGTGTGAAATCTATGGTGCGGAGCGCCGATTGGAATTAAGGAGCGTCCAAACTAACAGAGGAGCGCCGAAAAGGGGTGGGGCGGGGGGTCAGGAGTGAGTAATGATATCAAGGAGCGCCAATCCAGGCAGATGAGCACCCAATCCAGACAGAAGAGCACCGATGGAGATTGAAGAGTGCTCACCCAGCGGAGGGGTGCTGAAAAGTGGGAGTGTAGGTAAGAACTGTGGAACCCAATATAGAAGCGACAACCCAGACCGAGAAGCACCAGTGGAAGTTGGGGAGCTCCCATTCTGGGATGTGGAGCTCGAATGGGGAGGTTTCAAGCTTGGAATCCAATCAATAAGCATTCAATCAAGACAGCAGGGAATAAAAAGTGCTTATCCCTGTGGAGGAGCGCCAAAAGAGGAGGAGTTGACTGCAGAAAGATATGGAAGAGAGTGAATCTAGGCGGAAGAGCGCCGACTGGGATTGATGAGTGTCCATTCTGGTGGAGTTGTACGACAGGGTGGTGGGTGGGGGGGTTTGATGCGGCCCACTAATGTGTGATTGATGAATGCAGTGTCTTCCAGTGTATAATTTATCATAGGGGATGGACAAAATGTATCTCGATATTCATCTTGAGAAAACATAACTGTGGCCTTCTTTCTGCTGGCATATTCAGACTGCGCATAAAGAATATCTGCGGCTACCAGCACTAAAGTCTGCGGAACGAGAGGTTGGAAATACTGGGATGTCGTTGGCTGGCACCTCAAGCGATTGGCAGTGAATAAAAATTGATGGTAAATGAGATCAAGCACTTCCATTCGCGTGAACCATGATTTCTTATCATCAACTACCATGCAGAGATATGCATCGTCAAATAAGAGCTCCTAAACCTTAATCCAAAGCTCAGTCCCAGAGATCATATCCAACTGGTAACTACGGACAACAGTTCGCCGTGCCCCATTTGTCAACCATCCTCGAATGGTACTTATCTTAAGTTTCAACTATATATAATTTGGGGTGTAGTCAATTTCGTAAATCTGATAGAAGAGCATTAAACAGAATCCAAGACTTATAGCTTCTTGTTTTTGCGGATCAATTTTGAGAGATGGACCGCAGGGCAATTGACACAGCGATTGTGTACCTGCAGGAGCACCTGCTACTGCCCACTGATGGTTCTGAGCTTCAATGGCAAGTCTCCAAGCTTCTTCAACCATCAAGTACTTGTCATCGGATAATATTGGCCAGGCAGTCTTCATGATCACAATTTCTTCCATGAACCTTTTTGCTACCTCTAGAGTAGCCTTTTGGTTTTGGGGAACATTCTGATCTGCACTGGCCTTGGGTTGTGGAGCATTCTGGTCTCCACTAGGCTTGGGTTGCAGCAGCGCCTGGGTGGATAGTGCACTGTCAGGAACAGATGATTTGTTGAGGAGGGTTGACTTTTGGCGTTTGAGCAGTGGTGGTGCCATTGACCCAGGTGGTTTTTGGGAATTTGGAAGCAGAGGGTGTGCAATAACAGTATCGGCACGGCAATGATTCTTTGGCAATGGAATCCTTGTCGTTCCTAATCACATGTCGCGGGGCGCCTTGCCGAGATGTAGGACCTTCTACTGGTAACCCAAAACGTCTTCTTCAATGTGGGATGATAACGTGGTCTCTCTGGTTTCCTCAATCTCAACCTGACTTTCCCCATCACCGATGTCCTAATCCGTATCATCATCAAGTGTCAGTACAGAAATCAGTGATTTTTGTAATCTGCAATCTGATGCACAAAGGCAGATAAGTGGAAGGCAAACATTGGATGGGAAATGATGATTGGCTGCTTTCATGAATGCCAGTACCCTCTCAAGGTGTGCTTCTTGATTCTTCTGTGAATAGTAATTCCTCAGCTCGGGGGGCGTAGGTACTATTTGCTGTAACGAAGATAGACAGTTGGGGAATCTGGGAGAGAGTGTATAAACAGTAAATATATGAATCGGTGCAATAGAATAATGGGATAAATGGAGCAAGAAGTTGCACATAGTCGAGGAGGATGCAATTGGCAGCACACCTTGATGGTTTCAGGAGAGATGACTTCAACGGTTCATAATTATATTGAGGATGGCAGTCCTGTGTTGCGATTTGGGATGATGTCAGGGCCTCTGGAAGGGATGGATTCGTGATCAGGTGTGCCGGCATGCATGGATTTCTAATGCCCAATGTTAGCAACCCTCCTATCAACAATACTCAGTATGGATGCAACAATTGAGGTTAGCAAAAGCCAATGGACATAGAATAAAACCAGAAGCACCTGAACGTGATGCACCTGAACGTGATGCACCTGAACGTGATGCACCTGAACGTGATGCACCTGAACATGATGCACCTGATCGTGACGCACCTAAACATGACGCACCTGAACATGACGCACCTGAACGTGACACACCTGAACGTGACGCACCTGAACGTGACTCACCTGAACGTGATGCACCTGAATGTGACGCACCTGAACGTGACACACCTGAACGAGGTGCACCTGAATGTGACGCACCTGAACGTGACACACCTGAACGAGGTGCACCTGAACGAGACGCACCTAAACGAGACACACCGGAACGAGATGCACCTGAAAGAGATGCCCCTGCACGACATGCACCTGAACATGATGCACCAGAACCAGATGCACCTGAACAAGATGCACCTGAACAAGATGCACCTGAACAAGATGCACCTGAACAAGATGCACCAGAATGAGATGCACCTGAAAGAGATGCACCTGAAAGAGATGCACCTGAATGAGATGCACCTGAACGAGATGCACCTGAACGAGATGCACCTGAACGAGATGCACCTGAACGAGATGCACCTGAACGAGATGCACCTGAACGAGATGCACCTGAACGAGATGCACCTGAACGAGATGCACCTGAACCAGATGCACCTGAACCAGATGCACCTGAACGAGATGCACCTCAACGAGATGCACTTGAACGAGATGCACCAGAAGATAGCTCGCAACATTAACTATCCTTTGTGCCAACCAAATGAAGCAGAGAGAACCTGAATGAAAAAGAGTGCCCCTGCTTATGACTCCACTATTTGAAGTAATTTTGCGTGAGTGCTCGAGCATTTGAGGAAACCGCATGGCGTAGAATTGGTTCAGCATTGAGAATCTGCAGAACTCAATGCGTGACCCCGGAGTTGCAAGGGGTCATACTGAGTTTGTTATCAATCAAGGCAAATGATGATTATCCGTATGTGGAATATCCGCCAGACGGACACATGTATATTCCTGATAGTCTATTATATCAGGATGCTGCAGGTAAGTTAGCAGTCGATAAGGCAATATTGTAAGCATAACTTCCTTTTCATGTGTCCATCTGGGCCGTGTCTGCAGAATATCCTTCACAACAATGTCGCAGACGACAGAGGAGGGAGAGAATTTGGTATACTAAGTAGAGATACACGCTTAGAGATTCTGGTGAAGAGAAAATTTTGTAAGGCACAATTGATAATTCAGGGTTAATCTTATGGATTCAAGCACTTGATGATGCCAAGATTGCTAAGCCATGAGTCATCAATACTGACTCCCATTCTGATTTTGCGACTTATATCCAGTCAGTAGCACACTGTTAAATTACATATTCATTATGAGTCTCCCTACTACAATATAGACTTCAATATATGTTGAGTTTGAAGGCTATATGCTACGATGGTATGAATGCATCGTGAGACGTCATCTCACAGTGGGCATTGCAATGATGATTGCCTGCATGCAGTTCCGGGGAATTAAGGTGCACTAAAGATTACATGATTACGATTTGATTCATTGGCTGGGAATTAGAGGCTCGCCATTCTCTGACAGTTAATTGCAATCTTTGAAGTTATCATGTCTTCACTCGAGCGTTCAAGAGTCGGTCTATTTGAACTTTACTCATGATAGAAATCGGTTCACATAATCTATTTTGAGACCGGGGTTTTGGCGGCCCAAACATACATTTAGTTAGAACTGAGTTTAGTCTGCATTCAAAGCATTGAGAACTTAGGCCTGTTTGAGTTAGTGTGGTATATGGGTGAGCAGGTGAAATGCCGGGAGATCCACCCTAAGTCCAAATCAATAAAAGCCCCTAATGACTTTCGGACTAATGAAGAGAAGAATGATAAAGCTTCACTCAGGGTGCGTATAAGGATTTCCACTCAAGAGAAACAAGCTAACAGTACTGTTCTCTGCTCCCGATAGATAGTATCAACTAGAGAGTATCATCTTACGCTATGAGTATACTAATGTACACGACTCAGGAGTATGCTACTGAGAACATCCTCTGAGCCAACACACTATCATGCCAGTTCTCAGACTGTCTTCGAACTCAAGAGTATCATCCCATCAACCGGCATGTATACACTAGAACTGACTGTCCTCGAGTGCAAGGACTCCACGTATGGACTTGTCTAATACAAGGCAGCAAAGTAGTTTCGCCTTAGCAGAAGGAGTAGTGCTGACATAAGAGTTTCCTAGTGGATATATCCTCTGAACAACCACGCTATAGGGTTTGCCTCACCAGACTTCCTTTGGACTCTAAACTGTAGTCTTGCTCTCTTTCCGATCAACAACTTGCTTCAACGAAGGTACTAACAATAACAAAGTCTAAAGAGTGATAGATATATCCATGATATACAACTGAAGAATGAATGTACAAATCTGGATTTCAATAGAGAAGTATCCTTTTTGACTTCGATACAGAACTGATAGATAACAAAAGGGAATAAAGTTAAGGTTTAAGGTTCAGGTCAAGAAGGACAATAGATAGATCAGCAAAATGTAGAATGGTTTGGAAGTTATAACCGAACAACTCAGCAACTCTGAACAGCCACACTGATCCTTCCAGATGCTCCCAGATGCTCCCAGATAGGCTCAATGCAAAGCGATGTGCTCTCAGGTGCTCTGAGAATACTTCACCAGTGCGCCTGAATACTCCGGAAGTTGTGGAACAGAATGCAAGAATATCCTGAAGAGTGTATAGTTGTCTTCAAAATGCTTCCAAACGAAACAATTAGGATGTGCAAATTTCAGAGCTATTGGGGGTATTGGCCACAGCCCCGAGAGTATTCCGGTGCACCTCGAACTTGGAGCAATACTCTCCGGGAGTTATTATTATCATGTTTCTATCAAATAGTACAATTCAATTCACTATCTTCTGCACACTTTGATTCAGGCATTGTAACTTTAATACACAGTCCAGTAGGTATCTCTATCGACATGATTATTTACAAGCCAGACACTATCGATTCTATCTGATGCAGCATTATTCTCTGTCACCAAATGTGCAGGTCCAACAATTGCTCCGACAGGTTCAATATGCATCTTATCAGTCTGTTTGACAACCCGGATGAACCCGTCAATACAATCAGCCCAACTATGCGGATCTTTGTACTTTGTTGGAATCACCACTTCATATTCTAAAGGCTGAGGACGTAATATCCATTGTTGGATCTTCTTGCACCTCGTAGAGAAGGCGGATATCAAATTTCCGGCAGGCAGGCATTCCTGAAATTGGAGGATCTGATTCAGTGGAGTCCAGCTGAAGTATAATACATGAAAGGAAGAATCTTGGCCTTGGAAGGTGTTATCGAGGTCACTGTCCATATATTGGACCCAGATGTTATGAGATTCAGGCATGATCCCTTGGTTGGCATCTGTATATTCTACCTTGCAATCAAGTCCCAGACGCTCAACAGATGTAGGGTAGTGAAATGGTTAACGGTAGTACAACAGCCCATTCTGAGGTTTAATAAATACACTGTCTAGGAGTACATTCTAATCATATCTGAGCACCAGTCCACTAACTTCATGTCCCCAGTTGTCTTCAATTTGTGTACAGAATAGCTGTCCAAAGTTGGGAATTCCGAAATCTACTGATGCATCTCTGAGTGAGGTTAATTTGATACTTCTGCACACGCCGCAGACATGAGTTTCTCTTAAATGATGTACCTGTTGTGATATGGGGCGGAAAAATTGCTCTTGCTGACAATGCTGGAGGCGTAAAAGATGGGCTCAGCGCGTATTTTGCCATGTATCGGCAGCTGATAGTAGGTTGAAAACTTTTGCAGAGTCAATATCGTACCAGCCTTGAAGGGCAAGACATGACAGTGTCTCCTCGGTATAGTCAAGACCAGTACACCGGTCATTGGGCTTGAGCATGTGTCGAATTTAATTGACTTTGTTCGTAGATGGTTATGTCTCTTTCACATTGCCGATATGTGTCAGGGGTTCTCCCCTAGCAGTGTAGTGGTACTTTGTATCACGCGGTAAATCCTTTAGCGGGGATTTGCTAATCACGTCTTGATTGGGCAAGAACGAGGCTTGGCGGATTCATTGAAAGCATAGTGCTGCGGCAGCCGATTTGATGATGAAACTACACTGCCAGATCGAAGGGGCAAGGGCCCTGCCGAGCAGATAGTTCTCAACCAGATTCATTCTTGGATACTATGCGGTTGTACTTGAGTACACGGCAGTAGTGCGAGTAAAGGGTTCTATGGTTTCCAAGCCCATTGGATGCGTGGCACGCCCGGGTTAAGTGAAAACCTAAGCACTCATAACTGAGGGAACAACGGCGTTGGCTTAGCCAAAAGCAGACATCCAGCATTGAGTTGAGGAGTTGGTTCTGCAATGTAATCAGACGTAATTGATTATGCGCATGAAGTTCTACGTTGGCATAGCATCGTAATATTGATCGAATAAGACTATGAGCTGTCAGAGATGATATCAAAGGTAGAGACGTGGCGGGGCACGTTCCAACTACCGATCACTAATCCTTGCAAGATGTCAAAGTTGAAGTTATGGTCAGATTATGAGCTGTTATGATGTAAACACGTCTAGTACGTGGCCACTTTCCGACACATGCATTTCTGCGTGTAACACGCAAGGGTATCTACCGGGCATCAAACTAAGACCCACAGATACGCTGTTATCATTGAGAAATTAATCATAGCTCCAGTCAGAGTAAGCTGAGGCGGCTATAAAGAGATCACATTGTTCCGGCAATGAAGAAGACACGAGAGGACAGTAGAGGAAAAACGATACCTACCAGCGGAGAAATATCCTTATTTATTATTGCGTTTTTATGATACCTATTCCTATTATATCTATATCTAGAATCCACTAGCTTTCTGTAGCGGCAGCCCCGCACCTTGATGCAACATACGGTACGACATCAGAAAACAGGTGAATGACAATTACCTTGAAGAACGACAACGACGTTATTGTCTACGGGCTTGAAAAGATTATCTCTTACGCCAGAGAGAATCAGTACATTTTCCTGGCGCAAAGTATTTGGTGGATAGCTTCAATTATAGGTCTACAACAGGGATTAATAATCCACATCGATAATCTGAAAAATAGGGAAACCGTCATATCGGACGCAGCTTCAAAAGCTACATTAGTTGCTCATATAGATTGCAATCAGAAGGACATGGGAAAAGTACATCCCGATAGGATCGGGCAGATTGATAACAAGGGGGAGATATCAATTACGCCTAGAGACCTTGCGGAAGATCAATGTCTCGATAATATACTCGAGAACGCAGAACGGATTCTGGCTAGTTCGGAAAGAGCTCGAAATCAGTGGCAGCTGAATCGGGATGACCCCTTGCCCGAAACTAAGAAGCAGTTGGGTAAGAATCGAAAGACCAAGCGACTTCAAAAAGCCAGGAACAAAGCCCAGAGCAATCGACAGCAAAGGTTACAGGAAATACGTGCTGAGGTTACACGGATCTTTAGGGAAGAATAGGATCTATGGCCGTACGCACTAAGTACATTTACAAGTCAACACGTATATTGTCAGAAGTGTTGTTACCCCTGTAACAATATGTTGCCGTTCAGAAATATCGGTGGTGAAATTGTCGCCGGAACATATTCACTAAATTGACTCTGATAGATGGCTCACAACATCCATCATTGGATATCTGAAATAGATTACACGCTGTTGGATGTTATTCCGGAGCTCCTAAATGCTGATTGCCTGGCACTAAGCTTCAAACTCGACCAAGCGGATGGAGTATTCCATCATGAACTGCATCTGGTCTTTCGAAGTGATAGCATAAATCTCTCTCTCGAGCTGATTCACAACGCGCTCCATATCTGTGATACTCCTGGTGGTGGCTTCAATCTCAGCATCGGATACACAGGCCTGAAATTGCACACACTTGTCGGCGGTCATGTTTACCGCCCCATTAGCCTGTTCTTCTACAGCAGTCTTCATTTGAGCAAGTTTTTTTGCGAATATGCTTCTGGGACAGGTTGCCTTAGTCCTGACTTCATGCAATAGTTGTGGCTCATGATGTGGGAATAAGTTATTGAAAAGCTTGCATTTAGCTTGTGTCATCTAATGGATTTCGCGCTCCAATTACTCAATTGCCCTCTGCCGATCATCATCTCACCATATGGTTACCGCTTGTCGGGCTCTATTCAGGAGCATGTAATGGCAGTCACAATTAGGTTCTCGCCAATGGTGCGAGACGTGTCCAGGGCCTGGTAAAGGCAACCTGATATAGACGACTCGCGATCTCTCTGAGATCACCAGTACTAATCTTACTTATCAACTATGCTATTATATTACCACATCCAAGTGTGCAACCATATCTTCACATTTACTCTCATATGTGGCTACATACGGATATACGGCCTTACACTATTATCGCTTTTAATCAATTTGATACATTTCAATCACAGGATCTCGCAATTTACCCCTTTCGACGCATCACCACAAAATAACGCTTTTTATCAACAACATGTCTCCAAAGAAGTTTACCAGAACTCAATTGCGCGTCACTGAAATCCATGACAGTGATAACACTCTGCAGACAGCGGCATCAACAGCTGGACGCGCTACTCCAGCAGTTTTACCGGAGGTCAAGATTGATGATGGCGGTGACCACCAAGATCAAGGAGACGAAGAGAGTCTTATGGATAATGATATTGGTGATCTCCGTTCTCAAAAGACTGATGAAGATTGTCTAGACGTGGCGACTCAAAACCGGTTGTTGCTGGAAATGCTGTTCGAAAACCAAGCCCAGTGGAAAACTGAACAGAGACTGAAACGGAAGAGGATGGCGGGTGAAAGACAAAGAATGGCTGCCGAACACGATCAGTGGGCTGCCGGAGGTGCCATATGCGCTGAACGAAACATTATACGCCCAAGACCAAATATCTGCAAGATGGTTGACCCCGTACGGTACTGTGGCGGTGCAAATGAGGTGGACTGATTTCTGGACGTGTTATGCTCGAATTTCAACTCCCACAGCCACCTATTCCCACGGGGTGGGCGCGATTACGTCAAATACGCAATCTATCTTCTGGATTCCTGGAGCAATCACCAAAACCTGGCACTCAGGCAGATGGCGATGACAGACCCTTCGGAATGGGCAGGCGATTGATCTGCGGAATCCGGCCCATGCCTACAGCACTTTGACATCTTTTCACAGGAGATGGCCAAGGTTTATGGGGATATGGATCGATGTCGCATGGCGGTGATTACGCTGATGCAGGGATACATTCAACATCCACAAGAATCGGTCAGAGCCTATGCGAATCGTGTGAAAGCTAATTGGAGACAGGCTGGGTGGAATCTACAGAAGCATGAAGAAGTCTTCTACGATATTGCCTGGGGAGGCCTCCGCAACTCTCTCAAGAACAAAGTTGGATCGATGACGCCCGCCTGCGGCAGATTTGACTCCTTGGACGAATTCTTCGACAAGGAATCAGCCTTGGAAGTAACACATGTTGAAAACAAGATGCCACAGCAGCAGCAACAGCAGCAGAAACAGCCTACAGACTCGTCTTTGAAAGGTGGCAAACAAGGCTATCAGCCATCGATCTCTGAGCCGGCTGGCAGCACCGGCGGCGGCAAATCTGGCCAACCGGCATCAAACAGACCCGGCAAGTCAGGTGGCGGAGGACAATCTGCAGGCCAACCGCCAGCACCATGGGTCTCAACGGAAATCTTCGAAAGCCAACGTTTTACTGGCAAGTGCTTACAATGCAGATCTTCGAACAACCAGGCGAGCTTCTGCCCTACATACTCACGAGGAGGTAACCCACTGCAGCAGGACCAGACATTAGCTCCAAATAGGCACGGAGGACACCAAATCAAATGACAGAAGTCTTTCAACAATCACCAGCCAAAAAACTCATAGGCCTCTCTCGGCATTTGACCCAGTGGGAGAGGTTCGACGAGACAGAATTGGGTTTAGAGAGGTTGGCAATGCCGACTTTGATGGCAACGATGGACAGCGTACAACCGCATTGGATCGCTTTGAAGTCAAGAGTGGTGTTGGAGAGCCCAAAAGCTCACATGTCAAGTCAGTACTTATGCAGCACGACCAGACCGGACATGTCCCATATTATTCACGAGGTTTTTATAACAGACCGAAGTGGGGAAATGCAACACCTGTACGCTCTCATCGATTACACCGTGACGAGCATCTTTATGGCACTGAGACTGCGAAAACGGCTTGGTCTAGCGTACGAACCACCATATGTCACAACTCTAGGCCTCAATGGCCAGGTAATGGCTCATGCGAGCGACTGTCCAGAAACGGTGATCACGGTTCAGTATATGGAGCACTTATCACCGGTTCAAGAATTGGAGGTGCTAGTTGTGCCCATGCGGGCTTACCACTTGGTTTTGGGATTGCCTTGGTTCCAGTCCAGGAATCCCGACGTCGATCGGCAACACGGTCGACTTTTGGCTCTGCGAGCCCCAGGGGAAGCGGAAGTGGTGGTAGTGGACCAGGTAGACGATCAGGAATGCCCCGGGAATATACCAGGATCTACAGCTAGGGAGGAGGCGTGTTCTGAAGAAGGAGGTGGCAGCATCCCAGATATTCAAATACTCAGAGCAACTGCCTTTGACTATCTACTGTCCAGTGAGCAGGTCGTCGGGACATTCTTCCTAAGAGTGGGGGATTGTCCAGGGCTGCTGGGAGCGACCGTGGAAGGCATCACTAAGGGTGAGTGGGAGAGGCCCCAGGTACTGGATGGGCGAGCAGGGAGCAGCGGTGGTAGTTGTGGCAGAAGAGCATCCAGGAGGGAACCTTGAATGACTGCTACCGGCACTCCGAGACATGAATGGAGTACTGGACTGCAGGGCTTGGCTCTTCCATGGGGGAACCATTTTAAATCCGGGCTCCTGGATATTCCTCCTTACCGCTCCAGATATATATCACGAATTGAGTACTAACATTTCCAGATGGAGCTGGCTCAACGACACAGATGGTACCTACAGATGATGGAGGACATATCCTGGCCATATACAGAGATTTTGTGGAGGTTTTAAGCAAAGCTAAGACGGAGACACTCCCGCCGCACCGGTCAACAGACCATGCAATTGACTTGGAGCCTGGCTATAACTTGCCATATAGGCTGCTTTACAACCTATCGGAGTTCGAGCTGAGGAAGTTAAAGGCTTCTATTGAGGTAAACGTAGGCAACGGGTTTATTCAGCAGTCATCATTGCCGATTCTCTTTGCAAAAAAGGAGGTTGGAGGACTAAGACTTTGTGTTGACTATCGTGCACTTAACAAGGCGACGGTGAAGAATCGGTATCCCCTTCCGGTAATCTCAGAGATGCTTGACCGAGCTTGCGAGGCCAGGATATTTACAAAGCTGGACCTCTGCGGTGCTTATAACCTCATCCGGATCACGGAAGGCGACAAATACAAAACGGCCTTCCAAACGCGCTACAGCCGATTTGAATACTAGGTCATGCCATTCAGCCTAACAAACACACCAGCTACTTTTCAGTCCTACATTGATGATTGCCTATGGCCATACATTGACGACTTCACCGTATGCTACCTCGACAACATACTCATTTATTTGACAAACGAGGAGAAGCATAAGGAGCATGTGTGCCAAGTACTGCAGCGACTCAAGGAATTCAGCCTCTAATGCAAAGCCGAGAAGTGTCAATTTGGAGTTTCGGAAGTCGGCTTCCTGGGGTTTGTTATCACTCCTGATGGAGTCGGCATGGAATCGGACTTGATCTCCACAATCGAGGACTGGCCGACACCGAAATCAGTCAGAAACGTCCAGGTGCTTCTCGGATTGACAAACTTCTACCAAATATTCATCCGGAAATATGCCAAGGTGACCCTTCCACTGACGGAATTACTAAAGAAATCAGAGACATCTAGCAGCAAGAAACCGGAATGCTCAACCAAATGGGAATGGACTTGGGAAGCCGAGTTGGCATTCCGACAACTACAAAGGACTGTCACTGAAGCACCGATCCTCCAGCATTTCGATCCATCCAAGCCGATCATCCTCCAAAAGGTCGCAAGTGCATTTGCGATTGTGGGCATTCTCCATCAGTACGATGTTTTCCGGGTTCTCAGGCCAGTCAATTTCAACTCCCGGAATTGCTCTTCAGCCGAACAGAATTATGATACTTATGATTGGGAGCTATTGGCCATTGTGGAAACACTACAATAGTGGTGGCATTGCATCAAGGGCGCCAATTACAAGGTCTTAATTCGGTGCGACCACAAGAATCTCGAATACTTCGAGACATCCAAAGTGCTCTCCAGAAGACAAGCCAGGTGGTCAGAAATCCTTTCGGCTTACGACTTTCTCATCGAGCACCTGGAAGGCAGCGAGAACCCTGCCGATGGCCCATCCAGACGACCCGACTACAATATCTGCTACGAAAGGCTTCTGGCCTGACTATTGGCAACCGTCCCAGTGGAACCATATGACGACCTCATGCCAGCAATTATTGCAGCTCAGGTTTCTTACTCCTTGGCTGTCGACGTCTCGGCGAAGCTAGTCGACCAACCAGCTGCAGACGGCACATATACCGCGGAGAAGGTGACTCAATGGGAAGTGGTCACAAGGCCATTGACTTACGGGGGGAGGATATACGTTCCTGCGGTCGATTCTCTACGTGGAACAGTGATAAGTCTATTCCATGACAACCCTGAGTCCGGTCATTTTGGGGCTCATAAAACTACTGACCTGGTATCTAGGGATTTCTACTGGCCAGCAATGGACTCGCACGTAAATACGTATGTCAGCGGCTGTGAAGTATGCCACTCAATCAAAGCACCTCGGCACGCCAGGCATGGGATCAACATGCTGTTGAAGACACCATCACCGCCATGGGAAGGCGTCACAATGGACTTCGTCACTGACTTGCCAGAGTCAACGGCACCGGGCTACACTGTGATTCTCGTTATCGTGGACCGACTGACTAAGATAGCAATATACATACCGTGCCAAAAGGATATCGACTTGCCGGAGTTGGCCCAGCTCTTCTTTGAACAGGTGATTTGCAAGTGTGGCATTCCGGATAACATATTCACTGATCGCGGCACCCAGTTTACAAGACGATTCTGGACACGGGTATGTTCACACTTGAGTACTGACCATCGGCTCTCGGAGGCCTTTCATCCAGGGACAGACGGGCAAACAGAGTGTCAAAATCAGACGATGGAGCAGTATCTCTGGGCTTTCTACAACTACGAGCAGGACAATTGTGTCGAACTCTTGCAGCAAGCCAAATTCGCTTACAATAATGCAGTACACGCGTCTACAAGGATGACTCCGTTCTGGGCAATTTACCACTACCATCCGGTGATGCAGTTTAAGGCCCCGAATCAACCATCTAGCCTGAATTCAGATATCCAAACAGACACTTTCGCAGCTGGCTTGGAGGACATCCACCAAACTCTCCGTAAGAACTGGCAGGAGGCTCAAGCCAGTCAAACCAAATACACCAGTGGCAAAGAGGTTTTTCAAGGTTGGAGAGAAGGTCTGGCTTTCAACTCGGCACTTCCGGACTACAAGAGCATCAAAGATGTTGGATTACAAATGAACAGGACTGTACACGGTAAGTAAGGTTATCAATAAGAATGCTTACAGATTAAAACTTCCGTATATGATCCGGAAGCACAATGTTTTCCACATCTCTTTGCTCGACCGCTATACACCTCCTACCGCCGGCAAACGGCCATCTGAACAGCAGCCGACGGTCGTCAACGACTCTGACGAATGGGAAGTTGACCAGATCGTCAACACTAAGCGATGCTACTGGAAGCTGCATTATCTCGTACAATGGGCGGGTTACATTTACGTACGGACTAACTGGGAACCTGCGGAGAATGTCGGAAATGCACAGGAATTGGTTGATGAGTTTCACCGAGAGCACCCGAGGAAGCCTTAATGATGATTGGACTGGAAGAGCAGGATTGGACGGTTTACAGGTGGTTTTACTTTGCTTACTTTCTTATGGATCTTGGGCTGGTATAAATGGTGTCAGCACAGGTTTTTATCACCTACCAGTGGAGGTGGAGTTTCCCCATGGACCGCACCCGCCGTGAGGCTGCTGATGGGGCACAAGTTGGTTGTGGAATGTATTAAGTCGTGCGGAGGTGTACGCATGGTTTTGTTTCTTTTTGTGGGGTTTCTCTTATTTTATATACATATATGGCAGCGTGGGGGGTCTGCTTGTAATGGGGGGGATGATGTAATGGCAGTCAAGATTAGGTTCTCCCCAATGGAACGAGAGGTGTCCTGGTCCGGGTAACTGCAAGCTGATAACGACGATTCGCAATCTCTGTGAGATCGCCAGCGATAATCTTGCCTATCAACTACTCTAATATATTACCACATCCCTGTGTGCAACAGTATCTTCTCATATACACTCATACGTGGCGATATACGGATTTATGGCCTTACAGCGCACCTGAAATTGCCTTCGTTTGGATGTAGTAACCATTTCAGCCCCATAAAGCTGAACCTTCATTGCGGAATGGATTTTATGAATCTTTTATACTCGTAAATAATGGAATTCTCTTGCCAATAGTTCCTCCACTTTAGCCTTCGCAGACTTCAACATTTTCTCATCTCAAACCGTACGGTTCTTCTTGTGAAATTGCTTCAGTGTATTTTCCAGTGCTGCGCGGGATAGCTCAGAATGATTTTGTTGGCTGACAAGTAGAGAGAATTCACATAATGCCCGCACTGCTCCCATTACCATTTCATCACAGGCTGTTTCCACCGCAGTTTTCCCGGCATCCTGGGAGCAGTCAAGAATTGGAGCGCAATTCACTGCCCATGGGCTGATCATGCCCCGGATTTCGTTTCCCTGCCAGGAGCCACTTTTCATCAAATCAAATCGTTTAGAGAAGTGCTGGAGGCCTGGATATTGTTGTCCTGATGTGAATCGATTGTCAAATTGATCCTTGACATATCTAGCTCTCCGGTATTTGAGCAGCCAGTGCAATAAGTCTTTAACTAAACCCAGGAGCAGCTGATGCATTTCATCACGCTGCCAAAGGCGAGAGACATTGCAGAGAGGGTATTGCCAGCACTGGTTGCGGATTGGATGAACACCAAGAGTGTGCAGAACATCGAAAAAAGTTTCATCCAGAAGCTCCAACCAAACATGCTTATCTCTTGAGTTATCAAGTGGTCGAAAAGTTGAATTCCCCATCAGCGCACCTTTAGGAAATTCACACATCGGGCATGAGCCATATAAGACTTGAGCCACCATGACTTGTTCCAGGTAATCCCCGACCCACACAGTGAAAAGAGGAAAACATTGCCTCTGGAATCCATCAGCAGAGTCTCATTTCCAGCCAGGCCATGTGATGTTAAGATTCCGGAGTAGGGACAGCACTATTCCAACCGTGGAGTGCCATGCCTCGTCAGTAATTTTGGCACATTTTTGAGGCCAGGGGATGAGCCCAACAAGAGTGCCGGCCCGCTTTTCAGGTATATAGCGGATGTTGTTTCAAATATTACCAATGGTGAGATACAGCTGCCAGGCATGCAGGTCGCCTGACAAATTAGTCAAGTGCGTCTTGTCGGATGCACAAATGACTGGCACAATTGTTACTCCAGCAGGAAGCTGATCTTGCACATCCCACCACCAATCACCTGTATTCATCTCGCTGTATATTCAACGACTTTCCGAGTCTGCAAGGCGCATCTGTTCAAAATCGTGGTGCGCCTGCAATGGGATATGTGCCGAAAGGAACTGTATACATTTGAAAATATCCCGGTAGTATAATGTTCCTAAGATGTGCGAATGATCTTCAATCCAACTATCATTGCCGAGCCCGAAATCGAGTCTAGAGAAGACCTTTCGTAAAGCATCGGCCTATTGAAATGATTTGATGTTCAAGTTGTCCAGTCCACACCTCAGATGTTGATCTATCCACGTTTTTGTTTGCTGGCTAAATGATTAAGCCTGTTGAAAGTCATGTGCTGACTGAAAAACATGCCTTGGATTCCATTGTTCTGAGTACTTGCGATGCTTGTTGTACAATCCATTCGCTTTGTCATATACTTTCCCCCCCGCATTTTCCACTCCAACTACCTGCGTATGAGCGCTCATCATTGTTGAATCAGGGGTCCAAGTCAGATCAGGCTTCTGGGGGTCTATTGTTGCTTCGTCGGGAGTATCATCAGGTGGTGGTGCACCAGGTACATTGTCAATGGGTAGATGAATTAGTTACCTAGGCTCATCAATGGCCATTCAGGTGGAAAGACTGAAGTCGAACCATGATGGCTCGGGTCGATCCCAGCCTGCAGGTGGTAAAATTCTATCAGGTAATAGCCCTTCATTCATCGATATTGGCTGATGTTGTTGATAGTGAGCCTTGAGTGGGTTCTCGTCGGAAAATTTCCATTTGCAGATAAAGCACTTGATATGTTTCCGGCGAGTGTTGACCAATGTGAGAAATGCTCACTGAACACGTATTTGGATGAATTCTGATGATACATAATGGGGTGATATTGAACTGCTGCATTATTGGTTTGAAAGCGAGCTAACTCAGGTTAGCGTAACACATTCACAGTCGCATCGCACCCCGCCAAATGTGGGGGGGAGGTTTCTTTTGTCATCATGGCAATCACCACAATGGAGTCTTATACTACATCATTTTCAGTTATGCCTATACTCGAGCATCTGAGCAGCAGATAATCAATGATGATCATCATAATACAATGAATACGTGAGTTTCCTTGCTAGCTGGATGTTCGGGCATTGATCATCGAGAAGTGATAAGGCTTGTAGGACGTTTGCTTCAGTAACGATTTTTGACTAGAGCATGCATCATGAGGAGAACTAAGATGTATAGGCAAGGAGCTCAATAGGAAGCAATCACTGTTGCTGTTCGACTCACAGGCCTTCTATTGTATGATGTTGCATGGTCGTATATGCACAACTTATGTGTAATATCCTTAGTCGTGCGAACCGTAATACCGTATATAGTTCTTGTTGGGTTCGTGGACATATCATATCATATCCCTTCTATGACCTGTAAAGTCATCAATACATACCCAGGTACACATCTATCCAATATCCTAGTATATGAATTCGAGCATATAATAAAGACAGGCGGGATGTGTGTGAGTGAGGTTTCTTTTTCTCAAGGCCCCGGTTGGTTTCATGGATCGAAGGTGTAGTGAAATACCACAGATCGTGACAATAGAATGGGATATAAGAACCGTTTCATTTCGCGGAAGGTTACTGCTATCTGCAATATACTCAACTATACTCCAATTGATTCTATATCTTAACTTGCATCTATAGTAGTTCAACACGATCTTTGTTTGACAGAGCATGTCGACCAAAGGATCTCCACCCAAAACAGTGTATATGACTCCACCTGGTGGCCTTTTTGGCTTGCAACAATGCAGTGACGACAATTCAGAATCACCAGATAAATGTTCACAACATGCCACTCGCAAAGACAGTCAATATGGGACACACACCAATCAATAACATCCACCTCAAGGGTATAGTTACCCTCCTTCTGAGCAGCCATTTCCATGTTTTCTGCAGTTTTATTACCAGTCTCCATTCACCATGACACACAGTTCACAACCTTGCAGCAGTGCAAGCCAAGAATATCCAAGCTATGGGCCACCATGGCATGGATATAACCTGCACCAAGGTGGTTATGGCAGGTCTCAAATGTTCCCCCTTTTGCAGTTCCCCAGACAGTGGCCGTCATCTCCTGGTGTACCAAGAGTGCCTTCAGGACTGCCGGGAAATCATCCAGTCAATCAGCCAAAATCTTCCAGCTCGAATTTTCCACCTCAACCTCCGTCCAGCGCACCTGTGAAACACTCCATAATTCTCCCTACGAAGAGATTCCAACCACCAGCGCAACCGCGGAAACCAGATGTCGCAGGTATTGCAGACTAGCCCCCATTGCCGGAGATGTCCTACGACGAATATGATGCAGCTGATGAGTGCAACGATTCGTTGGACTTGGGCGGTGCTGAAGGCAAACCCCCAATCAGTGTGAAGAAAATGGAGTTCTCCTTGAAGCAATTTGCCAAAAGAATGGGGCAGCCCAACTTTAATGCATTCAACAAGTGGAAGCAAGTATGGGTGGCAGGAGTTTCTTCAGAAGTAGCATCGGTCCATTATCCTGGGGCAGAAACGATTGAAACACTTTCAAGTTGGACCCCTGCCCTCGGAGATGGCAGTCGCAGATTTTGTGGTGAGATTCGAGACCTTGCTGCTGTTTGTCATTTTCAATAATGCTGAATGGACTTGCCAGCTGTAGGTGGAGGTGTTTTTAAAGAAATTTGCAAGCGAAATTCGAGAGGTGAGGAAGAAGGGAAGGCAAGGCAACAAGTGACCAGCGACGGATTTGGGAGAACACACGGGCAAAAAGGTGAGAAGTAACCTCCTAGAGTTGCCAAATACAACGTTCCCAGTTATGATTCACTGGTTGTTGAATGGCAAGGATATGGTTCTAGCCCCCAAACAACTCCACACCTCGTATAGAGATGGGAGGCACTGGGAGGAGTTGGTTGATTTCATCAACAAAAACAGCGGCCCGAAAGAGCCATACATTCTGACGTCAATGTTATAGCGCACATTGGAGCAGGACAAATTGGAAGAACAGAAAATGGGAATATACAAACATGGGGAAATGATCAACAACCCCATATATGGCCAGATTTTGTACAACTGTTGCCTTTCAAATGCTTTCAAATTGAAACTTGGACATAATGTTAAGATATTTGTAGTAGACATGATGAGAGTGACAGTAAAGGAGATTGCCGAGCACATAATTAGGCCGACAAAGGTAATCCCGCAAGCAGTGTTATGACTAGAAGTGAGCAAATGCTAATCATTATACATAGACTTTGGAAGGTTCTGAAGATGGTGGAAGTGAGGGAGAAGAGAAGGGAGAGGAGGATGGTGGGCAAGAGAATGATACTTGTATTAATGTAAGTTCTGATTGAAAGAATAGAATTGATTCTATTCCATCCACGTGTATTCGTTCAAATGGTTCCTTCTGTGTGAAATACCTAACATTGGGATGAATTTCAGGAGCGCCAGAATATCAGCTTATCTGCGCAGCTTACATCCGAGCAACTTAAAGAAATCATTGAGTACGAAAACGACAAGGACAAAAGTGCAAGGGGGGTTGATGATCAAGTGGAGAATGGTGAGGAGGTGCTCGATCGAGAAAATTCAAGCTCAGTACTTAATACGGTTCTCAATACAATCAACCACGATTTTGAACAAGAGTGTCTTAATGAAGCAGTCAGGCTGCTGAATGCATATCCTATTCGCCCATCACCAGATAACCGTGTTGCAGGCCGCAAGTATTCAATTCCAGGCCTGCTGAGAACTTAATTTTTTGTCGCACCAGGTTTGGGCCATCTGGTTCATTGTGAGGAGATGGATTGGGGATGCTGAAATGCCAGGAACACTGGTAGTGGATGAAATGGGTCTTGGAAAAATTGTCACCTTGGTTGCAGCGGCAATGCTTTGTAAATTGGTGACTGAGAACGTTGTAATGGGGTTGACACTGTTCATTTAACGGTGGAATACCATTGAAGAGTGGGTAATGTTGGCGAACAATGACTTTCCCGGCATTGTCAGTGAAGAACGGGAGTGGTTTCCGCTCCAGAGATTGAATTCTGTGCTTTGCCTCCTGTTCGAGATGCAGTCAACACCACCCCACGGGCATCCAGCACTGATCTCAGCCCTTGAACCAATCCTGGTGGTAACAATGCCCGGAGTGGCGGAGACCTTCAAAATTGTTATCAAGTAGATGACACATGGGACCAATTTCAAACTCGTCAACATATTGCATGCTAAAAATGCGAATCTCACCCACGAAGATCTGAACACCAGTTTTGACAAGCTAGAAAACCGATGGAATATCCACCTTCTGTCGTATAATACTTTAACATCCAGAGCGAAACCATCAAGGAATGGCTAACTCTCCTACTGTTCATGGAGTTTTGGGATTTTTGATGAGTCCAATCGGTATAAGACTAAAAACAGTGTGGGCTGGCAAATTGCGATGAATGCGAAAATTGTATTGAGACTTCAAGTCACACCTACACCGGGATTACATCCACTCTATGACTGGTGATATCAGACAATGTGGCTGTATTCAGATGTGCCTCAAGACCCAGAGGATGATACTGTGATGGAAAGCATGGTGCTGAGGCATTGTATTCCGCTGTGCAGAGTTTGATGCATCCTATCCAGACTAAAGACAAAGATCCTCAACAGGATGCGGCGCACCAGATGAATCCGATTGCAAAGCCGGGGACGACCAGGAGGTGGTCAGAATCGAAACTCACCAATGGAAAACCACTTGTCCGGATACCAAAGGAGAATGCAAACCTCATAGATCTCGGGTAGACTGAGGAAGGGCATGGAAATCTGAAGACCCAGGTGGAGAAGTACACTTTGCGGGGTGCTTCCGGAGAATGGAGGGGTCATAGATAGCGGCTAGCATGATTCTCATTAGCGTTGGGAGATACCGAGGTTTGCAATACTGTTTCTGGACAATGCCCTGACGAATGGGTAATCAATACTTGGGTGAAATCTCCCGTTTTTGGATGGCTGAGAGAGACATTTTTGCCAATGCTTGTCAAGGAACCTGCAGAGTATCCCAAACCTGACCAAGATGACGCATCAAGAGAGATTCTCCTTCCAGAAGAGAGAAACGAAAATCCACTGCCCAATGCACCTCCTCCACGAAAGGCCGTGCAATTTTGTCCTCTTCCTGGCCAAGTTCATCATTTGCACTTTGATCTAACGAAGTTATTTGTGGGTTAATGTGGATGTATTCCACATGTATGCAGAAATGGGTAATGGTGAACGCACAGAAATGCAGCTCAAATTCCAGGATTCACGAAATCCCTCTGTATTCATAACCACACCCAAAGTGGGCGGGACAGGCCTATATCTTACAGCTGCAAATCATGCAGTCATAAGTCAGACATTTTGGATATTGAATGAACAGCGGCAGGCATTTGCACGAGTTGTCCGGCTAGGGCAAAACCGAGTACCACACACATGGTTACTGAATACAGGTTCCGGTTGCTACGATAACTCCGGGAGTGATCTCCACCATTACTCTGGAATTGCGCAATTGAGATTCCTGCATGGCTTGATGAGTCATCCAAACATCACAATATGAATGATATACCGGATTCTGGAGGCTGGTGAGAATCATGTGTAGTGGCTGACAGAGAAAGGAGACACGTTGCAGTCTGATGAACCATTAATCTTAGAGTGTTAGACACTTCATCAAGGTATGCCTCTTTAGACATTCAAGCAACATAATCTTCTGAACTGATACAAATAGTGAAAATGGTCGTTTGTAAGGGACACTATACTGGAGAGATGAATTGTTCTCTCTTCAATGTTCAAATGAATCAAAGTTCTGATGTTGGAATTGCTGTATCTTGAATTAGAAATAGCTAGAGTGGGATTTCATTGGCGTTTTGATTAGTATTAATGACCATATGAGATGAACTAAATTGATACGTGACCTAAGAAGTTCCTCCGGCTGACCTATTGCATGATAAATGGCATGAGTCCAATTATGAGAATGATACAGCAAAGGGCTTCAATCAATTGTGAGTGGCGAATTTGAGGTGCACCGAAAGCCTGAAGCCACATACGTATTTCAAATGGAAAAGCAAAACTCATCCACTTGCAGGTGCACCAGACTCTCGACCACAAATATCATATGATTCGTTATGAGCAATTGAGCAATGCATATCTGACAATCACATTTAGCAATACGGCAGTCTAGGTGATATTCAAGTACTTATATCTCAGTAAGAGACACGGCTCGCTTATTTGTGGCAAAGCGGGAACTTTTACACCCATATGATCGAAGTTCAGGTGCACCGGAGAATCCTGGGCATATCTGCATGGCAGATTCAGCACTACATATTCACCAATCCCATTTGGCAATCAAAACAGACTAGGCAATATTGAGTACTTGTGTCAACATATGAGACATAAGCTCACTTATTCGTGGCAAAGTTGCAACTTTTTCTGGCATATCATTGATGGTCTGAAACACCTCTGATCCGCATCACAGAGAGTCGGAAGCTGAGACACGACTCGGATATCGTTGGCTCAAATCTGGCTTTCGCCGTCGGGGTATTCCTGGCCTATGATTAAAGATTATTTGCAACTGAGATCTTCAATCCTGTCCAGAATGAGCTTCTTGGATATGTATGAAGCGAATTTAGACAAGCTGCGAGTCATTATAGATGGTATCATTCCAGCCCAGGCATGCCGCAACAGTGACAAAAAAGCTACCTAAGCACATGTAATTGCAGTACGTAGTGCACTTTGTATATTGTAGGTTCCTTCATACTCATTATGATTTCTTTGACTTTGAATTACTGGACCCAGTGCACACAGATCTGTCAAGACACTTTACCTTTAGGTCCAGGTGGCTCATCCCACTCCGCGCCTGCTAAGATATGAACCTATGCTTCATCAGTATGTTGAAGACTGCCAATAACATGCCTTGAACTGTCAGCTCTGTGTCAACTGTCCATTTATCACGGATCTCGAAGTCTAAGAGAAGGACGAAAGAAGAAAAGGAAAATTATAGAAAGGTTATAGAATAGTTGTTCTATTTAGAAACATATACAGGGCAGAAAGGGAAAACTAGAAAGAAATAGAATTCAAGAGAAGCACACTTGTGATGTGCAAGGTTTAGAGAAATGAAAACTTTTTACGACGGAGCATCGTTGCGGTCACCGATCTTAGAGAAGGGGGTGATGTTAGGGGTTCTCTCCTATCAGTGTAATGGTACTTAGTTACCATGCAGTATGCTCTTTAGCGGGGGCATACTAGTCACGTCTCAATCGGATAAGCCGGGGGGCTTAGTGGATTCATTGAAAGCAAGTGCTGCGGCAGCTGAACTGATGATGTAGCAACTAGCCAAATCAAAAGGACTATGTCCTGCCGAGCAAGTTGTTTTCAACCAGATTTATTCCTAGAGACTTTGCGGTTGCAGAGGGATTGCACGGCAGTCATGCAAGTAAAGGGCTCTCCTTCTTAGGGGCACGCCCAGGTTATGATGAACACCTAAGCACATATGACTGAGGGACTATGGTGTTGGCTTTAGCCAAAAAGCGGACATCAGTCATTGATTTGATTGAGTAGGTTTCGCAATGTTAATCAATGATTTTGATTACGCGCATAGAAGCTCTAGGTTGGCATAGCAGCGAATAGTAACCGACTTAAGACTATGAGTTATTAATCTCGGGATGAGTTAATAACCCAATTGACGTTTCATCTTAGAGAGGGCATTCCAACTTACGATATCAAGAAAGCGTTCGCAAGATGTCTACGTTAAAGTATGGTCTGATGCTTGAGCCGATATGATATCATGCATGAACACGATAACCAAAGGGACGTGTGGTCGCCTCTACCAGGCGCATTCTATGAATGTAAGATGCACAGATACATGGCTATCATTGAGGGATTAAAATCATAGTCTGAAGGGGGTTTGGAGAGACTATAAAAGATCATGTTGTTCCAGGAAGAAAAGGGGGGATGGGACTTGAGAGAGAAAAACAAGAACGAGACCTACCAGCGGAGAAATATCGTTATTTATTATTGCGTTTTTATGATACCCATTTCTATTATGTCTATACCTAGAATCTATTAGCTTTGTGTAGCGGCAGCACCGCACCCTGACCTGCGACTATCTAAGTACGAGCGATACGATCTTCCGGGGAATGACTATATCCTTTGAGAACGACAGCGACATTATAGTTTACCCCTTGGAGAAAATTATCTCATTCGCCCGAAGCAACCAGTACATTTTCCTGGCTCAAAGCGTGTGGTGGATATCTTCAGTTATAGGATTGCAAGCTGGTCTGGTTATTCATATCGATAATCTACGAACCAGGTCCGAAATAGCATCCGTGCCTAAAGACGTTTCAGCTACGACCCCAGATCAACAGGAGTGAAATGTTCTGAGTTAGCAGGATCAGATAATTAAGGAGTGCGAGGAATATCTTCGAAACTCCCGAAGACTGCGAGACCTTGTGGCTCTAAAAGCTAAAGGGAAGACTAGGACTGGACGGATAAACCCATTAGCATCAACAAAGAGTAGTCTTAAGGTTAAGTGGAGGATAAACAGTCCAGATCATTCCAACACAGAGGGAATCGAAGAAGCTGAGATTTCAAGAACGAAAAGCGCAGGAGAGCGCCTACGTTGTGCTTGGCCTTCTGATCAGAAAGGAAGTCATCTTGTTAAGAATTGCTTAAGGAGAATTAAGATCAATCCCGGAATGGCGCTAAGTTTTAAAGCTTTATGGATCGTGTCATCTGAACAAGAATCTTCCAATAGTTTAGATGACGTCTAAAATAAGGATTGGGGTCTTCGGCCGTGTGCCTGGGTACTTACTTGTGATTTATGAGTTTAGTTACTTAGGGTAAAAGCACCCCTGTAACACCGTTGGAGGAAGGTTGCCACTGCGCAGCTAAACCATAAATGCACAAGCCCGGCCAATTAGTAACCCCATTTAACTCGATATTGACTAAGTAGTATGTTTGGACCAATGCTTCCAAATCCTTAAATAGCTTCTGCCAGTTCGGGCTCTGTCAAAAGAGCTGTGGAAGCTTAAGAGCGAGAATCTCAAAAGACTGATTCTGCTCAGCGACTCTGCATGATGGCTGGCAACTCCCACTCATCCATGTACTGCACTTACTCAAAGAGGCCTAAGTTCTCAAATCTTTGAACCAAGACTTGACAGTATTCTGACTGGATGTATGTTTGGGCCGCCAAAAGTCGTATCTGAAAATAGACCATGTGGATCAAATTCCATCGAGAGAAGCTCTGAGAGAGCGAATCCTGATAGCTTGAGTTATGAAAAGACAGCTAAGAAGAGTGCAGTTCACTGTCAGAGTAAGGCGAGCCTGCAATCCTCAGCCATTAAATCCAATCATAACCATTTTAACCTAGGTTCACCTCAATTCCCCGGAACTGCATGCATGCAACCATGATTCCTCTGCCTGCCGTGACATGATTTCTCACTATACCTTCATACCATTGTAGAATATAGCTTTTAACCCCAATATTTATTTCAAGTAAACATTGAAGTTGTAAGTTTCATAATCAATTTGTGTGATTTAATGGTGTGCAATTTCACTGTGTGCAATTTAACAGTGTGCAATTTGACAGTGTGCAATTTAAAGGTGTACAATTTAAAGGTGTGCAATTTAACAGTGTGCAATTTAATGGTGTGCAATTTCATGGTGTGCAATTTAATGGTGTGCAATTTAATGGTGTGTGATTTACTAGATATTAGGCGCAAAATTAGAATGTGAGTGAGAATTTATGACCCATTTGTTAGCAATCTTGGCATTGATGAATGCTTGAATCAATAAGACTACCCCTGAATCATCCATCGTATATTACCATTCTTTCTCGACCCCTGTATCTCTCCTTTCTGTACTAAATTCTCTCCCGCTTCTATTTACTACTGCAACATTGTTGTGAAGACTATTCTGCAGACATGGCCCAGATGAACGAATGAAAGGGAAGTTATGCTTACGATATTGCCTTATCGACCACTAACTTAGCTGCAGCATTCTAATGTAATAGAATATCGTAAAAATACATGTGTCCTTCCGGCAGATGAACTACATATTGAGATTCAAATTTGTCCTCGCACGATAACCAACTCCAGTGTGAACTCTTGCAACTCAGCCGTCACTCACAAGGTCCCAACCAAATCTATTCAGTTCTGCAGATTTTCAATACTGCACCAATTTCTATACTATGCGGTCACCCCAAATGCTCGAACTTTCACGCATAATGACTACATTTAGAGGAGTCATATGCAGCGCAATATGTTTTTGTTCAGGTTCTCAGTACTCAATTTGCGGCCAACACCAAAGGGTTAATTGATGTCACGAGTTATCTTCTGGTGAGTCTGGTCGTATTCTCTATGTGCGTTGGCTTTGGCCACCCTCCAATTCTTGCATCCGTACAGAGTGGGGTTCATAGGAGTTGCTAACATTCGGCATTAGAAATTCATCTATTCCGGCACACCTGCCAATATCCGAAATTGCAACATGGACTGCCATCCTCGATATCAATATATACCGTTGAAGTCATATCTCCAGAACCCAATCAATGCGCACCTCGAATTGCATCCTCCTCGACTATGTGCAAATTCTTGCACCATTGATCCCATTATTGTATTGCACTGAATCTTGTATTTCCTGCTTTTACACTCTGTCCTACATTGTCCAACTTTGGATCTTCGTTACCCCAAATGGAACCTACGCCGAGCCAGGTGAGGAATCACTATTGACAGCCGAATTAAGAAGCACACCTAGAGAGAGCATTCGCTTTCAAGAAAGCAGCCAATCTTCATTGTCTGTCTAATGTTTGCCTTTCAATTATCTGCCATCATGCATCGTACTGCAGATAACTAATATCCCCAATTTCATTAATGAATCAGGCAAACGAGACGAATCAGGAGATCGTTGATGATGACAGTGAGGACACCGGAGATTCCACCTTATCATTCGACATCGAAGAAGACAATATGGATCATCAACTGGAGGTCCTTCATCTGGATCAGGCGCGCAGGGACAAGTCATTAAGCACTACAAGGGTTCCACTGCCAATAAAACGGAGTCATGCCAATACAGTCATTGCACGCCCTTCGCTTCCGAATTCCCGAAATCTACATGTGGCAATGGCACCACCACTGCTCAAACGCCAAAAGTCATCCCTCCTCAACAACTTATCCGAGTCTCACTGTGCACCATCCGCCCGGATACTGGTGCCTCCCAACAAGTCTAGTGGAGATCAGAATATTCCACAACCCATAGCCAGTTGTGATCAGAGCGATCCCAAACACCAAAAGACTACTTTTGAGGTAGCGAAAAGGTTCATGGAGGCAATGATATTCACGAAGACTCATTGATTAATATTATTTGATGACAAGTACTCGATGGTTGAATCAGCTTGGAATCTAGCGATTGAAGCCCAGGATCGTCAGTGGGCATTAGCAGGTACACCTGTAGGTACACCATCTGTGTGTCAATTGCCTGGTGGTCCATTTCTCAAAATAGATCCGCAAACACGAGAAGCTGTAAGTCTTGAATTCTGATTAATGCTCCTCTATCAGACTTACAGATATTGACTACCCCCGAAAATATACATAGTTGAAGCTGAAGATTTGTACCATTTGAGGACAGTTGGCAGATGGGGCATGTGGAACTGTTGTCCGTACTGACTGGGTAAATGTGGGCTCTGAGACTGAGCTTCGGATCAATGTTATGGCGCTCCTCTTTGATGATGCTTACCTCTTCAAGGTCGTCAATGATAAGAAGTCATGGTTCACACGAATGGAAGTGCTTGATCTCATTCACCATCAATTTTTCTTCACCCCCAATATCTTGGGGTGCCAGCCAACATCATCACAGTATTTCCAATTTCTTGCTCCTCAGACTTTAGCTCTGGCAGCTGCAGCTATTCATTGTGTGCTGTCTGAATATGCCAGTGGAAAGAATGCCATGGTTATGATTTCCCAAGATGAATATCGAGGTACATTTGGCCCATCCCCTGTGATCAATTTTACACTAGAAGCTACTACACAATCATTCACACATCAGCAGCCCTATCACAACCCCACCCCTCCGCCCCCCCCCCTGCGGCGAAACTCCAGTAGAACAGGTACTCCTCAATTCTCGTCGGAGCTTCTCAGCATACATTGAACCTGTTCTATTTCATTCCACAATCAATTCCTCATCTCCGCACTCCGCTATCCCATTCCGCACACTAGACCTCTGTATTCCCGCTCCTCAGCCCGTGATGGGAGCTCCACAATTCCCACCAGCACTCCTATAATGCATTCCACACTCCTTAGCCCACCCCGTTTTAGTGCTCCTCCTCTGTGATAAGCACTCCTCAATCCCAACGGTGCTCCGCCACCTGGATTGGCTCTCCTCTACCTCTTTCCTCACTTCTGAACACACCCTCTTCCAGCGCTCTTAAATGTCATTCCACACTCCTACACCCTCCCCTTTCAGAACTCCTGAATTCCATTCCGCACTCCTTAACCCCTCCTCTTTCGGCGCTCCTCAGCTTAAACTTGACTCTCTTCTTTTTCAATCCGCACTTCTCCAATACCTTTTGTGGTACTCCTCCTTTCCACTCAACACTCCCCATCTTGGGCTCCTCTTTTCCGCTGGTAGTTGTTCCCATTTTTCATCCGAATGTATCATATTGCCTCTTATACCCCCATTTATGTTTGCAGCTAGCTAACATGTCATTACACTTGTGTTAGATATCACAAATCGAGCCAAACAACAATGGATTTCCATTTCATCCATTCACCCTGAACGAATAATCAGCAAAGACAAGAAGCACCTCCAACTTCTTTGCACCGTTGATGAATTGTGTGTTCCTCCTTTCGTTGGCACTGGTGAGATGGGAGATGGAGTGGATGACATCGACACCATGTTTGATTGATATTGTTCGTTTGATTAGTTGGGTTTTTGTTTCGGTGTACCTGGGTTTAAGTTTGAATCGCTCGCCTTCCTTTCGTATCCTTAATGTACCAAGGTACAAAATACAATGTAGAAGAAGATGATAGCTAGTATGATTCAGAAGTAATAATGAACAATAATCCATGCATTATATTCGCTGTTGAGGGAACTCGATGGCTCATGTACAACCGAAGAGTCTCAGATAACGCCTGCAGTCCTCCAAATGATTATCCATAACAATCCAGGCATTTTTCAAAGTTTGTTTGTAATTCCCGGGTTGGTTCAGTGACACTCCCAGGTGCACCCAAAGTTCTCTCCGGCGCTCCGACATGCTCCAAAATGTATCACAATCACTCCCATCGTAGTCCTGTATTAGTCATCAAAGATCCCAGTTACTTCTGTACCTGTCATCAGAGATCCCAGTTACGCTGAAGGGCTGCCGGAATACCCTCCTAGGGTCTGATACTCTGCTGTAATTGACTCTTCTAAGTATACACTCCACATCCTCTCAGACACTTCCGGAGTCTTCCAGAGAATAAAATACATTTTCCTGATGTTGCCAGACTTGCCAGTTGACTTCTCGGTTGACTTCTCAGTGCATGTCTGGGTAGACTGCCTCCCGGTGGGCTTTTGGCTTGTTGGTAGGACCTGGCTGGTCTGACATGGGTCTCTCCCTCATTTTGAAAATTTGTTGCTCCGGCGACGACTTCTCCATGTTATTGATTGTTGATTCCCATCGCGGCTTGCTAGCAGTGTAATCGGGATTTTGGATTGTAATCATACAATCTCATTATCGGAATTTCCAGGGTAAAATTAGTGAAATAGTCGATCATCAGATAGTTGTCGCCTTGACTTTGAACAATAATGTGATCTTCCGCTCCTGGCATCATAACTGTGATTTGCACATAGCACTCGCAGTGACCACTTGGGGTGGCAGAATTGACGTCAACTGTATCAGGTGTTGACGGTATATCATTGGTGATATCTATCAGGTAATCTTCTCTGATATGGACATACTTTCTACGTGTCATTCAGCGAAATCTCGGTCTCGGAAGCTGCATTGTACTGAATCTCGGAGCATCTTCACTCCGTAATCATCACATAGAACGCTTCTGAGTAGTGACTGTCCAGAAGAAAACTTTGGTGACTCTCCGGTTGAATTCTCGGTCGAAAACTCTGTAGCCAACTTGGGAGTTCATTGGGTAGGCTCTCCAGTCACTTGTTCGGTAGGATCTCTGGCAACTTGGACGGTATGGTGGTTATATTCGCACTTCCACTGATATCAAGTGGGTTTATCATCATCCAGATGCTAGATGCGTATGGTGATTCTTCTGGTATGCTTGTCCCCACTCTCCGGGTGCCACTGGACTTCTCTGTTGTTCAGTGCACCCTGGTCCATCGTTCTGGCACCTCAGGTACGGTCATCCCTCTCTTAAGAGGTCATTGCTCTGCCGACGACTTATCTCCTCTCATTGGTGTTGGAGCTGGTGCGTTTGTCAACCCTAACGGCATGAGTCAGGACTCGAACTGCCCGTACTGGGTGTGAAACCCGGTATTGTACTCATCGCCTCCCCTGAATTGGATGAGGAGATAGCCATTACTGAAGTCGTGTCTAGCATCTCCGAGATCAGTGGGAGATGGCTTTATTCACGGCTCGGTAGTCTACAGACAGCCATAGTCGGCCGTCGTTCTTCTTCGCAAATAAGATCGGTGCTGGAGCAGGAGATGAGTGGTAGATGAATCCATTGGCTAGGTGTGTTTCAATTTAGGCATTGAGAATTTTTAACTCGACTTCTGTATCTTTCCCAGCTCCTCGTCTCACTTGCTCGTTCCGAGATTTCATAGATCCACACAATTTGTGTGGTTCCTCACAGCTGGGTATCCATGTCATTACCTCTCACTCTGTTCCAACGCTCCTCGAGCCAGATTAGCTCTTTCACACAAATTCCCTTTGGATGCCGTGAAAGGTGCAGTGCAAGAGTTGCCATATCTTTTGCTGCATACATCCACATAGTCCTTGAAACTCAATGGGAAGTCTTTTCGCAGTGCTATCTGGCGCTGTGAGATCTCAGTGATCATCTCTTGGTAGTTATCTTGACAGTCTCGCTTGATGCCAATCGGTAGGCTATTCAGTATGTCTGGTGGTCATATTCAATCTTGTTCAGAACCAATTGGGTAGTAATATCACAGCTGCTCAGTATGGATCAAGCTTGGTTGGCTTATCATCTTTTCTCCGGCATATTTGCAGGTATATAGGACGTCCGTCATATGCTAGGTGAGCATATCGTCTCAGATCACGGGGTGCACTCGCTGGCTCTCCTCCAGTTGTGCTTGTTGATTCATCTGTGCCTGTGCTTGCCATCACTTGACTCGGTGCACTTATCGTCATATGCTGCGAGCCTTCTCAATTGATGAATGAATCTCACGGTGTTTCGTTCCTGCACTTGTGGTATGTCAATTGTTTGCGGTAGAGGTTGCGATTCCAGTACGGTCATCCCCCACTTGAAAATCGTTCTTCCGTAACTCAGTAACAGGGGATCTCAGAATCATTGTCGGAATCGTATTCGGCATTTGGCTTTGTAATCAGGTATCTGCACACAGTGCAATGGAGTGTACTCGGTGGAGATTTCATCAGCAAAATGTATTTGAGTCTCTGGAAGACTCCAGGAATGTCTGAGAGGATGTGGAGTGTAAAGTTAGAAGTGTCAATTTCAGAAGAGCATCAGACCATAGGAGGGAATTCCAGCCGGCCTTCAGAGTTACTGGGATCTCTGATGACTGGTACAGGAGTAACTGGGATCTCTGATGACTGGTACAGAAGTACCATGAGAGTGGTTGTGATAAGTTTGAGAACACGTTGGAGTGCCAGAGAGAACTTTGGGTGCACCGGGAAGTGTCGGCGAACCAAGGTGGAAATCACAAACAAACGTTGGGAGATGCCAGTGTTTGTATAAATATTCATTCGGAGAACTGCAGGTGTTATCTGAGACTCTCCAGATGTCCACGAGTAGTGTTAGCAACGGTTCCTGGTTACCCGGCTGCTGTTCGGGTTTGGAACCGGACCGGATGGTCCAGTCCGGGTTGTTCCCCGGAAAACAGGGGTACCCACCAGGTTGGGGGACGGGTTGGAACTGGACCACAGTTCCATATTACGGTTCCTGCAACTTTGGCTCCAATTAAGTATTTGGGTTCTGATCGTATCATAACATGATCAATATGCAGATTGTGCAGTTTTAGCCCCTCTTTCACCTCCCGCTGTCAGATTTGCAATTGGACCAATATTCATTGAATCGCTGTGAAAGAAGGTGATATTTTGGCCGAAAAGTGGGGGTTTTCGATAGCGACTCAACAAATATTGGTCTGATCGCAAATTTGACAGCGGGAGGGGAAAAAGGGGCTAAAATTACACAATCTACGTACTGATCATGTCATGATACGATCAGAACTCAGATACTTAATTGGAGCCAAAATTGTAGACTTCAAATGCCGGGTTTTTGTTGGAAACAGGTTGCAACGGTCCGGTTCCGGGTCGGAACCGGTCCCGGAACCGAACCGGTAATTTGGACCCGTTGCTAACAATATCCACGAGCAATCAATTTCCCTCAACGGCAAATATGATGCATGGATTATTGGTCATTATCAATACTGAATCATACTGGCTACCATCTCCTTCAACACTGTATTTATTGCCTCGCAACATTATCATACCAAAGAAAAAGGCAAGTAATTCAAATAATAACGTGTGTACACCGAAACAATAACCGGACTTAACAGTCAAATGATATCAATCAAACATGATGTCGATGTCATCCACTACCTCTCCCATATCATCAGGGCCAACAAATGCAGGAACACATAATTCATCAACGGCACAAAGAAGCTGGAGGCGCTCCTTCTATTTGCTGATTATATGTACCTGGTGAGTGGCTGAAATTAAATTCCAATAGCGTGTAGCTCGATTTGTGATATCGAGCGCGGAATGAAATAGTGGAGCTCTGATCAAGACACAGGGGATTAAGGAGTGCCAATCCATGCTGAGAAGTGCTGAAAGAGAAGGAAATGACTGCGGAAGGATATAGAAGAGAGTGAATCTAGGATGAGGAGCGCCGACTGGAATTGAGAAGCGCCTATCCTAGTGGAGTTTGTGCCACATGGTATGAGGCGAGGGGGGGTTTGAAGCGGAACAGTAGTAATGTGTGATTGATGAGTGCAGTGGCTTCTGGAGTAGATGGTATCATAGGGGATGTACAAATGTACCTCCATATTCATTGTGAGAAAGCATAACTGTGGGCTTCTTTCCAGTAGCATATTCAGACAGCGCACAATAAATAGATGCGGCTACCAGCACTAAAGTCTGCGGAGCGAGGTATTGGAAAAACTGGGATGTTGTTGGCTGGCGCCCCAAGCTATTGGCCGTGAAGAAAAATTGGTGGTGAATGAGATAAAGCACTTCCATTCACATGAACCGTAATTTCTTATCCTCAACGACCTTGGAGAGATATGCATCTTCAAACAGGAGCGCCTTAACGTGGATCCAAAGCTCCGGCTCAGAGCGCAAATCCAACTGGTAACTCCGACCATCCTTTCGACGGGCCCCATCTGCCAACCATCCTTGAATGGTACATATCTTCAGTTTCAACTATGTATAATTTGGGGGGTAGTCAATATTGTAAATCTGATAGAGCAGCATGGAAGAGAATGCCAAACTTACAGCGTCACGTGTTTGTGGATCGATTTTTAAAGATTGACCGCTGGGCAATTGACACACCGATGGTGTACCTGGAGGAGCTCCTGCTAATGCCTGCTGACGATCCTGAGCTTCAATGGCAAGTGTCCAAGCTTCTTCAACCATCGAGTATTTGTCATCGGATGATATTGGCCAAGGAGTTTTCGTGAATACGACTGCCTCCATGAACCTTTTTGCTACCTCAAAAGTTGCCTTTTGGTGTTGGGGAAAATTCTGATCGGCACTGGTCTTGGGTTGTGGAGCATTCTGGTCTCCACTAGACTTGGGGTGCGGCAGCACCCGGGCAGATGGTGCACAGTCAGACTGGGATGATTTGTTGAGGAGGGCTGACTTTTGGCGTTTGAGCAGTGGTGGTGCCATTGACCCAGGTGGTTTTCGGGAATTTGGAAGGAGATGGCATGCAATTACCATATCGGCACGGCTCAGGTTCATTGGCAATGGAATCCTTGTAGTTTGTCATGAGTTATCCCGATGCATCTAGCCTAGAAGAAGAACCTGCTGCTGGTGATCCAAATAGTCTTATTCAATGTCGGATGATAACGTGGTCTCTCCGGTGTCTTCACTTTCGCCTTCACTTTCGTCATCACTGATGTCCTGATTAGTATCATCATCCTGCATCATTAATGAAATCGGGGATATTAGTCATCCATAATATGATGCACGAAGGCAGATTATTGGAAGGCAAACATTTGATGGGAAATGAATATTGGCTGCTTTCTTGAATGCGAGTGCTCTCTCTAGGTGTGCTTCTTGATTCTTCTGTGTATAGTGATTCCTCACCTGGCTGGGCGTAGGTTCTATTTGCTGTAATCTAAATAGACAGTTGGGGAATGTTGGAGAGAGTGTATAAGTAGTAAATACAAGATTAAGTGCAATGGAATAGCAGGATAAATGGAACAAGATGTTGCACATAGTCGAGGAGGATGCAATTCGAGGTGTTCCTTGAAGGTTTCAGGACAGAGGACTTCAATGGTTCATATTTATAATGAGGACGGCAGTCCGGTGTTGAGATTTGGAATGATGTCAAGTGCACCGGAATGGATGAACTCGTTGTCAGGTGCGCCAGAATGGATGGATCCCTAATGCTGAATGTTGGTAACTCCTATCAACAACAATCTGTATAGATGCAAATATTGGAGGTTAGCTTAAGACAACACACATAGAATACAACCAGACACACCTGAACGAGACACACCTGAACGAGACGCACCTGAATGAGACGCACCTGAACGAGACGCACCTGAACGAGACGCACCTGAACGAGACGCACCTCAACGAGACGTACCTGAACGAGACGCACCTGAACGGGACGCACCTGAACGAGACACACCTGAACGAGATGCACCTGAACGGGATGCACCTGAACGAGACGCACCTGAATGAGATGCACCTGAACAAGATGCACCTGAACGGGATGCACCTGAACGAGACGCACCTGAACGAGACGCACCTGCACGAGACGCACCTGAATGAGACGCACCTGAACGAGACGCACCTGAACGAGACGTACCTGAACGAGACGCACCTGAACGAGACGCATCTGAACGAGACGCACCTGAACGAGACACACTTGAAAGAGACACACCTGAACGAGACGCACCTGAACGAGACACACCTGAACAAGACGCACTTGAACAAGACACACCTGAACGAGACGCACCTGAACGAGACATACCTGACAAGACACACCTGAACAAGACGCACCTGAACAAGACGCACCTGAACAAGATGCACCAGAACAAGACGCACCTGACAAGACACACCTGAACGAGAACCCACCAGAACGAGATGCACCTGAACGAGACGCACCTGAATGAGAGGCAGCAGAAGAAAACTCGTGACATTAACTCACCCTTGGTGCTGGCCAAATGGAGTACTGAGAACCTGAATAAAAATGAGTGCTCCTGCATATCACTCCTGTTTACGAAGTAATTATGCGAAAATGCTCGAGCATTTGAGGTGACTGCATGACATAGAATTGGTGCAGCAGTGAGAATCTGTAGAACTCGATGAGTGACGGCTGAGTTGCAAAGGGTCATAGAGAGTTCGTTAGTGATCAAGGAGAAATATGAATCACCGTATGTGGTATATCCGCCGGATGGACACACGTATATTCACGATAGTCAATTTTGTTGGGATGCTGCAGATAAGTTAGCGGTCGATAAGGCAATATCGTAAGCATAACTTCCCTTTCATATGTTCATCTGGGCCGTGTCTGCAGAATATCCTTCACAACAATGTTGCAGTCAATGGAGGAGGGAGAGAATTTGATATACAAAGGAGGGATACATGCGTAGAGATTCAGGCGAAGAGAAAATATGGTAAGGTACAATGGATGATTCAGGGGTAATCTTATGGATTCAAGCACTTGTCAATGCCAAGATTGCGAACAAATGAGTCATAAATACTCACTCACATTCTGATTTTGCGCCTAATATCTAGTAAGTTACACACTGTTAAATCACATGTTCATTATAAGTCTCTACTACAATATAGACTTAAATAACTGTTGAGGTTGAAAGCTATATGCTACAACAGAATAAATGTATCATGAGACATCATCTCACAGCGGGCAGAGGAATGATGATTGCATGCATGCATGCAGTTCCAGGGAATTGCGGTGCACTAAAGATCGAATGGTTACGATAACATTTATTTGCTGGGGATTGCAGGCTGCCCCCTACTCTAAAAGTTGATTGTGATCATTGAAGTTGTCTTTTCTTCACTTGAGCTTTCATGAGTCGCTCTCTTCGAACTTCTCTAATGATGTAAATAGGTTCACATAATCTATTTTCAGATACGTGTTTTGGCCGTCCAAACATACATTTAATCAGAATTGAGTTAAGTCTGCATTCAAAGCATTGAGAACTTAGGCCACATTGAGTAAGTGTCGTACATGGGTGAGCGGGAGTTGCCAGCCATCTTGTACAGTCGCTGAGCAGAATCTATCTTTTGAGATTCTCGCTCTCAAGCTGCAGCTCTTTTGCCAGAGCTCCATTATGCAGAAGCTATAGTAGGATTTGGAAGCGGAGGACCAAGCATACTACTAGGCAATATCGAGTTAAGTGAGATTAATAATTGGCCAGGTCTATGCATTTATGGTTCAGTTGTACAGGGCTACCTTCCTCCAATGGACAGTTGACACAGAGCTAACAATTTAAGGCATCTTAGTGGCGGCCTTCACATACCGATCAAGCATAGATTGATATATCTGCAGAGGGCGAGCGGAATGAGCCGCCTGCACCTAAATGTGCAGTGTCTTGAGAGATGTCAATCTGTGTGCACAGCGTCCACTAATTCAAAGCCGAAGAGAACGTGATGAAAATGAAGCAAAGTAAAATATACAGTCCACTATGAAGTGGGGAACATGTGCTTCGGAGGTTTATTGTCGCAGTTGAGGCATGCCTGAGCTGGAATGACACATTCACAATGAGTCGCAGCTTGCCAAAGTTGACCTCATTGAAATCCAAGAATGACATTCTGGGCTGGATTGCAGATCTCAGTTGTGCCTGAACTTCAATCATTGGCCAAATTAAAGGCCAGGACTTACCCAGCAGCAACAGGTGCAGCTTTACCATAAATACCCAAGCCGTGATTCAGGCTCCAACCCCCTGGGATGCCGATCTGATGTCTGCCTGAACAACTGTGATATTCAGGCACAAGCTGTAGCGTTATCCAGAATAAGTGAGCCCATGTCTCATGTTCTGACTCAGGAACTCAATAATCTTGTCGTCTGTGTCAATTGCGGAATGGGATTGGCAATTATGCAGTGACAGTCATGACGATATGTGCCTTGGCCACTCCGGTGCACCTGAACTTTGAGCATACGCCAGCATTGGATGCGGGATTGCCACGAATGAGTGAGCCATGTCTCAAATTCTGTCACAAGTACTCAATATTGCCTCGAATGTCTCCTTGCCAAATTGGATTGGCAAGTCAGCGGTACTGGATCTGTCATAATACGACTCGAAACATATGCCAATAATTCTCTGATGCACCTGAACTTGAATCAAATGGCAGCAAAAGCTGCGGCTTTACCCGGGATCAGCCAAGTCGGTGTCTCATATTTTGACACAGCTATTCAATATCGCCATGACATACTTTATTGCCAAATTGGATTACCAAATGTGCAGTGCATGATCTATCTAAATGGGACTCATGATATATGGCATATGGCCAGGATTTTCCGGTGCGACTGATAGTGGTTGAATTGTGCATGGTTCACTCTTTTCACGTCAATATGTGTACATGGCCACAGGTTTCCAGTGCACTTCAAAATCGCTACTGACGAATGATTCGAAGTCCTGCGCAGCATCATGCTCAAAATTCGAATGAGGCCATTTATCCTAAGATTGGGCAGCCCGGGAACTTGTAATTTAGCTTATTAATTGACTTCATCTCTTATTGGTCATTAAAAATAACAATCAAGAACGCCAATGCAATGTAATAGTAATAGTCATGAACGCCACTGAAATCCCACTCGAGCAATTGCTGATTAAAGACTCCACAACTCCAAAATCAGAACTTTGATTCACTTTAAAATGGCAGAGAGAGGTTCCATTTATGCAGTATAGTGTGCCTTACAAATGACCTTTTGACTATTTGTATCAGTTAAGAAAATTATGTTGGTTGAATGTGTAAAGAGGTATATCTGGATGAAGCGTACTTCACAATCTGAGATGATAGCTCATCTAACTGTAAAGTGTCATCATTCTCTGTTAGCTGCTTCATATGGTCCTCACAAGACTCCAGAATCAGGTAAATCTTCGATGTCGTGATGTTCGGTCTACTCATCAAGCTGTGCCGGACTTGTATTTTGGCCACTCAAGAGAGCTGGGGGAGATTACTCGTGCGGTCATCATAGCCACTAGGACCCGTATTCAGTAACCATGTATGTGGTACTCTGTTTTGCCCTAACCGGACAACTCATGCAAATGCCTGCCGCTGCTCGTTCAATACCCAGAACTTTGAGTTATTACTGCATGGTGTGCTGCAGTAAGATTCAGGCCAGTCACGCCCACTTTGGGTATCGTTACAAATACAGAGGGATTTCGTGAATACTAGAATTTGAGCTGCATTTCTGTCTGTTCATCATTGCCCATTTCTGCATACATGTGGAATATATCCACATGATCCCAAAATACTTCGTTAGCCACCACTTCAAATAAGGGACTTGGCCAGGAGAAGGATCAAATCGCACCGGTTTGTGTGGAGGAGGTGCACTGGGGAGAGCATTTTCGTGTCTCTTTTGTTCTGGAAGGAGCGCCTCTCTTAATGGGTCATCTTCATCAGGTTCAGGATACTCCGCTGGTTCGTTGACAAGCATTGGCAGAAATGTCGCTCTCAGGCATCGGAAAATCGACGAATCCACCCAAGCATCGACTGCGCATTCATTGTAACATTGTCCAGACATGTTGTTGGGAGCCTCCATATCTCCCAACACTAACGAAAAACATGGAAGCCGCCATCGATGAACTCTCCATGCTCCCGAAGAATCACATGAAGTGTATCTCTCCACAAGGGCCTTCAGTTTTGGTTGCTCGTTCTCATGTCCACTCAAGATCAACTTGTGGTGAATTCTCCTTTGGTATCCGCACTAATGGTTTTCCATTGGCAAGTTTCGATTCTGATTACCTCCTTATTGTCCAAGGCTTTGCAATCTGAATCATCCAGTGCACCGCATCCTGTTGAGCTTCTTCATCTTCAGTCCGGATGGCATGCATCAAACTCTTCACTGCGGAATGCAATGCATTTGCACCATGCTCTTCTATCACCGTATCATCCTTTGAATCGTCAGGGGCACCTGAAATCAGCCACATAGTCTGATAACACCAGTCAGAGAGTGAATGGAATCCCGGTGTAGCTGAGACTTCAAGTTTGAATCCAATTTTCGTATTCCTCACAATTTGCCAGCCCACACTGTTTTTTGTCTTGTACTGATGAGACTCATCAAAAATTGCAAAACTCCATGCACAGTAGCAGAGTTGGCTGTAACTTGATGGTTTCGCTCTGGATGTTAAGGTATCATAAGACACAAGGTGGATATTCCATCGGTTTTCCAGCTGGTCAATACTGGTATTCAGATCCTCATGTGTGAGATTCGCATTTTCGGAGTGCAACAAGTTGACCAGTTTGAATTCGATTCCATGTGTCATCTCGTCGAGGACAGTGTTAAAGCTCTCTGCCACACTGGGCATTGTTACCACCAAGATTGGTTAACGGGCTGATACAAGTGCTTGATACCCGTGAGATGGTGTTGTCTGTATCTCCAATAGACAGCGGGGCACAGAATTCAATCGCTGGAGTAGATACCAAAATTGTTCTTCACCGACACTGCCGGGAATCTTGTTGCGCACCAAAATCAGCCACTCTTCAAGGGTGTTCCCCCATAAAATGGACAGTGGCAACCCAATTACAACTTTTTCAGTCACCAATTTGCAAAGTATTGCCACAGCAACTGAGGTGAAAGTTTTTGCAAGACCCATTTCATCCGCTACCAGTGCTCCTGGCATATCAGCATCCCAAACCCGCCTCCTGCCGATGAACCAGATAGTCCAAACCTGGTGGGCCAGCAACTTAGTTCCGGGCAGGCCTGGAATTGAATACTTGTGGCCTGGAACCCGGTTATCTATTGATTGACGAATAGGATAAGCATTCAGCAGCCTGACTGCCTCATCAAGACACTCATGTTCAAATTCGTTGTTGATTGTACTGAGAACCATATTCAATACTCAGCTGGTATCTGCTGGATTGAGGACCTCCTCACCATTCTCCACTTGCTCCTGAACCTCCCTTGCACCTTTGTCTGTGTTCTGTTCGTCCTCAATGATCTCTTTCAGTTGCTCAGATAGAAGCTGTGCAGATGGGCTTATATTCCGGCACTCCTGAAACTCATCACGATGTTAGGTATTTCACAGTCAAGCAACCATTGGAACGAATATATATGAATGCAATACAATCAATTCTATTCTGTCAATCAGAACTTACATTAATACAAGTATCATTCTCTTGCCCACAATCCTCCTCTCCCTCCTCTCTTCCACCCTCGTCAGAACCTTCCAAAGTCTATGTATAATGATTAGCAGTTGCACACATCTAGCCTTAACACGGCTAGCAGGGATTACCTTCGCCTGTCTAATTCTGTACTCGGCAATCACCTTCCCTGAAGCTCTGTTCATTTCAACCAAAAATATTTTCGGATTGTGTCCAAGTTCCTACTTGAAAGTATTTGAAAGTCAACAGCTGTACGAAATCTGGCCATATATGCGGTCCATGATCATTTGCCCGTTTGTATATAATCCCATACACTTATCGTCGAATTCATCCTTCTCCAAGGTGCACTTAACTCTTGATGTCAGAATGTCTGGTTCTTTCGGATGTCCGTTTTTGTTGATGAAATCAAGCAGCTACTGCCAGTGAGTCACATCAGTATACACGGCTTTGAGTTGATTTGGGGAAAGAACGATATTGTTACCATTCGACACCCGGCAAATCACAACAATGAATGTTGTATTTGGAATCAATGCGAGATTACTTCTCACCTTTTTGCTCACACGCTCTCCCAAATCCCTCGCTTGTCGTTTGTGGCCTCGCCTTCCATTTTTTCTCACCTCCCAAATTTTGCTTGCACATTTCTTCAGAATCATCTCCACCAACTGCTGATGAATCCATTAGGCATTATAGAAATTATCCAAAGGAAACCAGGTTTCAGATATCTCCAAAAAATTTGGAACCGCTGTCTCTCAGTGCAGGGGTCCATCACTAAGATGTTTCAACCGGTTCTGTCTCCGGAGTATGGACCAATACATTTTCTCAAGCAACGCAGCCACCCATACTTTCTTCCACTTGTTGAATGCGCTACAATAGGCCTGCCCCATCCTTTTGGCAAATTGCTTCAAGGTGAACTCTGTTTGCTTCAGGCTGACTGGGGGTTTACTGTCTGCACCACCCAAGTCCAACGAATCATCGCTCTCATTATCTGCATCATATTTGTCATAGGAAATCTCCGGCAATGGGGGCAAATCCGCAATTGTTGCAACATGTGATGTCTGCGGTTCCGCAGGCAGCAGGAATCGTTTCGTTGGGAGGCTAATGGGAGGTCTCCCAGGTGAGCTGGAAGGCAGTCCAGGTAGAGGGGAAGAGCTGGAAGATATTGGCCGATTGACTGGATTGTTTCCCGGTAGTCCTGGAGGCACTTTCGGTGCACCTGGTGATGACGGCCCTTGTCCTGAGAACTGCTGCTGGGGAACCATTCGACACTCGCCATAACCACCTTGGTGGAGGTCATATCCTCACCATTGTGGACCATAACTTGGATTTTGTTGGCCTATGCTGGTGTTTGGTTACAAACTGTTGTGTGTCATGTTGAATGGAGAATGGTGATAAAACTGCGGAGCCCTGGAAATGGCTGCTGTGAACGAGAGTAACTACACTCAGGCAGTGGTTGATATTGATTGGCGTGTTTCCCAGATCGACTGTCTTTGCCGGTGGCTGGTCGTGAACCATTATCCGAGGATCCTGAATTGTTGTCAAGGCGCTGTTGCAAGCTAAATAGGCCACCTGGAGGAGCCATATTCGCTGTGTTTGGTGGAGATCCCTTCGTCGACATAGTCTGTGAACAAAGATGGTGGTAAACTGCCATAGATGCACGATGTGATGTAGAATAAATCGGAGTACGGTTGAGCATGTTCCAGGTAGCAGTGACCTTTGGCGGAAGGAAGGGCTTCTTATATGCAATTCTGTTGTCACAAACTGTGGTGTTTCACTACACCTTTGATCCATGAAACAAACCCAGACGTTGAGGAAAAGAAACCTTAATCACACACATCCCACCTTTCTTTGTTTTATGCTCGAATTCATATACTAGGATATTGGATGGATACTCACCTTCATGTGCTTCCATGTCTTTAACGGTCATAGAAGGCATATGATATGATATTTCCAGAACCCAACAAGGAGAATATCCAGTATGAAGGTTAGCATGACTACAGATATTACACAAAGGTTTTGCATGTACGACCTTGAAACGTTATTCAATTGGAGGCCTGTGAGTTGAGCAGCAACGGTGATGCTTCTTATTGAGCTCCTTGTCTAAACATAGGGTTCTCCTGGGAATCCACGCTCCAGTGAAGGATCTTTACGGAAGCACCCATTCTACCCACCTATCTGTTCTTGATGATCATTGCATGGGCATACAGCTAGCTAGGAAACTCACCTATTCATTGTATTAAGATGATCTACCTTCATTATCAGCTAGTCGGAGGGTCGAGTGCATATATAACTCACAATGCCGTAATGACGTAGTATAAGGCCCATGGTGGTGAACGCAGTGATGACAATAGAAACCTGCTGTTCTCTGCTAATGATGTTCAGCAGACGATGTGCACCATTATTGTGAGGGATATGATATTTCTATCCTGATTTATGAAGAAAATTGATCATAAGGTGATTATATTTTACCCCTCCCCCGCATTTGGCAGGGGGCAATGTGGCTGTAAATGTCATATGCTGACCCAATATCCGTGAGGCTCTATATTAACCCCTGAGGAAGCATCATCGAGATGCATCCGAATATGTGTTCACTGACCATTTCTCGAATATGGTCAACACCCGCCTGAAACGTGTTAAATGCTTTATCTGCAAAAAGAAATTATTCGACGAGAACCGACTGGAGGCTCACTATTAATAGAATCACTCAATATCAATGAATGAAGGGCTATTACCTGATGGGATTATACACCTGCAGAATGGGATCGACCCGAGTTATCATGGTTCGACTTGAGTCGGTGCACCTGAATGGCCATCGATGAGTTTAGTCGACTAATTCATCTACGCTTAGAGAATGTACCTGGTACACCACCACCTGAAGATACTCCCAACAAAGAACCTATAGATCCCCAGAAGCCTGATCTGACTTATACCCCTGTTCCAACAAAAACAAGGGATCATAGGAAGGTAGTTGGTGTGGAAAATGCGGGGGGGGGGGGGAAAGCATATGGCAAAGCAACTGGATTTTACAACAAACAACGCAAGTAGTTGGAACAATGGAATCCATGGCATCCGTTCCAGTCAGCACATGATGTTCAACAAGCTCAATCATTTAGCCAACAAACGAAAATGTGGATTGATTAGCATCTGAGGCGGGGACTGGAGAACTTCAAAATCAAGTCATTTCAATCTGCAGATGCTCGGCGAAAGCTTCTCTCCGAAATCAATTTTGGGCTCGGCGATGATAGTTGGATAAAAGATCTTTCGCATATGTTCGGAACATTATACTACAGGTATGTTTTCAAATGTATTCAGTTCCGTTGGCACATTTCCCATCTCAAGCACACCTCGATTTTAAACTGGTGTACCTCGTAGACTCGGTAAGTCGCCGACTATACAGCGAGATGACCACCGGCGACTGGTGGTGGGATACACAAGATCAGCTTTCTGCAGGAGCAATGACTGTATCAGTCATTTGTGTATCCGACAATACTGACTTGAAATATTTTTCAGGCGATCAGCATGCCTTGCCGCTATATTTCATGATTGGTAATATTCGCAAAGATATCTGGTGGACACCTAAAAAGCACGCCTGGATTCTTGTTGGGCTAATTAAATATCACACAAAAGGTGCCAAATATACATAAGAGGCATTGCATTTCACGGTTCGAACTGTGCTGTCCCCACTCTGGAATCTTTACATCACTGGTCCTGGCTTGAAATGGAATTGTGCTGATGGATTCCAGAGACAATGTTATCCTCTTTTGGCAGCCTGTGTTGGGGATTATCCAGAACAAGTGATGATTGCTCAAGTCTCATACGGCTCATACCAAATGTGTGAAATTTCTAAAGGTGAGCCAATGGGGCATTCAACTTTTCGAGCACTCAATAACTTAAGCAATCAGCATGTTTACTCAGAGCTTCTGGATGAAACTAATATCGATGTTCTGCACACTCTTCATGTTCATCCAATCCGCAACCAGTTCTGGCAATTCCCTCTCTGCAATGTCTATCAGCTTTGGCAGCCTGATGAATTGCATCAGCTGC
>Ga0307514_10000899_pt1 | contig 46047 bp, 48 predicted proteins | sample 16_EM_MG_FD_203088 | JGI IMG/M metagenome (GOLD analysis project Ga0307514, IMG submission 203088) | Populus trichocarpa ectomycorrhiza microbial communities from riparian zone in the Pacific Northwest, United States - 16_EM | ecosystem: Host-associated > Plants > Roots > Unclassified | place...
AGTTCTAGCCAATCAACTATCTCGCTGCGGCTACTCCCTCCCTACGCTCCTCGAAACGAAACCTCCATTTTTCGTAGCTTCCTACGGAAGCTGCAGTGCGATCTCCTGATCCGGGATTTCCGCCACAAATGGTGCTCTGACTCGGAGGTCGTTTCGGAAAGCAGAGCACGGGAAAGTAAGCTGGCAGCGAGAGACAGACGACAGCGCGACGACACGGACGTGGATGGAATAGACGCGACGGGACTGGAACGACGCGTCACGGAAAACTGGGCTGCGAGCAGAGACTACACCACAGCGACAATTGAGCACGAATCAAGCACGGAGGACCACTAGGCAACGACAGATCGACGAATAGAAAGCGGGCTTAGAAGCATGGAGATCTCACGGCTACACGTTGAGGCCATCTCGGCTGCGACCAAACAGCGGAATCAGATGCCACTTCCGTATAGTCCAGGCGCACCTATCTTTCGTGGCTCTGACGTGACGACGTTCCTCCACAAGTACGAGAGCCTCGCCGCCTTCACTAGTACTGATCCCTCTAGCTCCGATGCCGTTACGATGTTCCCGTACTACTGTGTGGAAGGCTCCGATGTTCGAGACACGGTTGTCATGATGCGCGGATACGTGGAACGAGACTGGGCTGCACTCAAGAAGGAGATGCTGGATGCGTTTCGGTATACCGATAGCCGGCCCGATTCCCTTGTCTACACACGTCAATATTTGGAGAATCTTGGTGCAGAGTTTGGAGGCCGTGACAATACAGAAAGTCTTAAGTCGTTTCTCCGCACCTACGATCACATCAGCGGAGTAGTCACCGAGCGCGGCATGATGGTCGAGTACGAGAGGACAGAGATGTTGCTGCGTGCGCTTCCCAAGCGACTCTGGAGGAAGGCGATCTCTAAGCTTTGTCTCAACCCGCTCGAACCGCGTACATTCGAATACGGCAAGCTCAAGGGCTGGATCGCTGCGAGAATCGCGGCTGCGGAGGCCTTGACAATGTTCGATTTTCTTGCTCCTGCCGCACCGCCCCTGACAACTTTCCCGGCTCTCCTGGCTTCGACCTCTTCCACGGCTCCCACAAGTACTTCGGCTTCCCCTGTTTCTTCGGCTCCCTCTGTTTCTTCGACTCCGGCAACTGCCAAGACTCACACGACTTCTCCGGCTTCCACGACTTCCCCTGCTTCTGCCCTGGCTTCTCCGGCTCCCTTCGCTCCCGCAGCTGCCGAGACTACCACGACAATTCCCATGGCAGCTAAGGTTCCCTCGACCACGGCGATAATTACTACACTCCCTTCGGCTCCTTCTCCCGCGGCTAGACAAGGTACCATCCGTGCTGGTCCAACTGTACGACTGGGAATAATCCGTGCTGAGCCACCTCGAGGCCCGCCAGTCCGTCGACACCGTTTCGTGCAGCCCAAGCACCGTCAGGAGTCTGCCCTGCCGAACCGTCAAGTACCTAACCAGCAGCACCGTCCACAGCCCAACCCGCGGTCCAATCAAGAACCCGCTCCTCCGAACAGTGAAGCAGTCGCCCAGCCACCACCTTGTCTACATCCTGTTCAACCGCAGCGAGATGTTCCACCTTGCTACTACTGTGAAGGCCAACATCACCTCCGGAAGTGTGTCGATTTGCGTACCGACCTGGAGGATGGTGTTGTAAGTATCAATAACCGTGATAGACTTGTGCTTGGGCGCGCGGGACAGGAGATACCAATGGCACAGGCTGCCCGCGGTGACCGCACGATGAGGGACTATGCACATGCAGGGCGTCCAGTTGCTTCGACACCACCACCACCGCCACCGCCATCACCATCACCAGCTCTGTCGAACTCACCACCGCTGCCACCGTCGTCATCGCTCACGTCCCCGCCATCGCCACCAGCCTGTCCAGTCTCACCAGCCCCATCTCCAGCTCGACCGACACGTCCCTCCGCACCGCTGCTATCAACGGAACAATTGACGCAGCTAATGCAAGAGGTGATGGAGCATTTCGCACGATCTCGGAAGGTCGACGTGCAACCCCGTCCGAGATACACAGCGCGCCCAACGCTCGCTGTACGACTGGAACGAATGCGGGAGCAGTCACGCACTGCACGCCTTCTACTCGGTAGAGCATAGGCTTGCTGACGGCGAGCGGAGACGGGAACGCAGAGTGTGCTTCACACAAAGGGCCAGGGAGGGGAAATTTCATTCCTTTTCACCACCACTGGATAGTAGCGCACTCGGAGGAGAAAGGCAGCACTCAGGACACGGAGGTGAACTTGGAGACGGGAGATGCACTTGGAGGAGCGAAGTGGACTCGGAGGAGACGTGGACTCGGGAGTGCGAAGCACACTTGGAGGACGCGGGAGCGATGCGCACTTGACGATGGTGCATTTGGAGGATACGACTGCGAGAAGCGCACCCGGAGGATACGGAGGTCAAGCAGACTTGACAGGCACGGAGGATAAGGCTGGAAAATTGAGCACCGTCTCATTAAACCGGGACGTTGGGGCGGGTACAGAGCGTGGCTAGAGCGGAGGAAGGACGTTGGAGGATAGTGAGCACCGTCTCGTTCAACCGGGACGAAAGTATGGGCACGGAGGACACGGGATAGTGAGCACCGTCTCGTTAAACCGGGACGAGATGGCTGGTGCGGGGAATACGGGGTGGATGCCGCAGTGGAAGATTGTGAGCACCGTCTCGTTAAACCGGGACGAGGATTTGGACTCGGAGGACACAGGATCTTGAGCACCGTCTCGTTAAACCGGGACGAAGGTATGAGCGCCGAGGACGCGACTTGGGAGAATCAGCACCGACTGTAAACGGGACGATCAGCACCGACTGTAAACGGGACGATCAGCACCGACTGCAAACGGGACGGAATATGAGTGGAGGAGACTTTGGTGGAAGGTTGGATAGAGTGGGTTTTTGGGCCGGGCTTTCGTTTGTTTTCTCGTTTCTTTGTCGTTTCTCGTTCCTTTCTTGTTGCTTGTTTCGTTTGCTGGTTGGCGTTTGCTTTCGGAGCTAATTCTGCATGTTACGGATAACGGGTGGGATCTTGGGAATACGGAGATGACGGTAAGGACGAGGAGGAGGATGGCGGAAGAGGAGAACCGCGTGCTTCGCACCAGGTGGCTGGGGAGGAGTTGTGGTGGGAAAACGGCTCCCACCACTACAAAGCCACGCATTGAGTGGGTACGTGACTGGGTTAGGGTTATCGCGGCTCTGCATCACGCCATCGACAAGGTTGAAAAACCTTCGCTCGACGGAATCCGACGACCACGATTCAGACAGACCTCACCAATCACGTACCAATCATCATCTCATCTCTTTCCTTCTTCTCTCTTTTGTTTCTTAGTTCTAGCCAATCAACTATCTCGCTGCGGCTACTCCCTCCCTACGCTCCTCGAAACGAAACCTCCATTTTTCGTAGCTTCCTACGGAAGCTGCAGTGCGATCTCCTGATCCGGGATTTCCGCCACAGCGGTGACCGTGTTGCTATCTCTTTTGGCAATAAAAGCTACAAATACGTCTGTTATGCATAAAAATGACCAAGTCACTGGTGAATTACCGTACTTACAAGACGACAAATTGTTGATGCTCTGTTGACGCTCATTTTAATGTATTGTCCATTCAATATCTGCTGCTGTCGATAATTGTTTTCATCCTGATTTGACTTTATTGGTTGTCTTTCTACATGATTGAGACTTGGCCATGTGGCAAAGCCGAGCGGCATAATAATCTTGTACTGTTCACTCTCACACGACTAAAAATGATGTATCATGCCAAAAGATTCATTGCGCCTGCTATACATCTATTTATGAACCGATATTCACATGCTACTTCTTATCATTAGCCCATAAAATATCTCTAACTGAAACTGTCTGTCAAGCTACATAAAGCTGGTGAACCATTGACGCATTCTGTTATACTTTTTCTTCCCTCCTTTATTTCTCCGCGTTTCTACTGCATTGACTGTCACCAACACCTTTTCAGCCTGTCTCTTTGACTTTCGTGTGGGCCGAACCAATCCGGGCACATTTGGCGCGGCGCTCACATCCTGCTGCTCTGGGCATTCCGGATCCTCAATGCCAGTGTTCGGCTCTATATCGGATTCATCATCCGCTGCGCAATCCTCTTCGCTGTCATTTCGATTATCCAAATCGCCTGTTAGGGGTTCTCTCCTGATAGCGGTAATGATACATGTTATTCCAGCAAGTACTCTTGACTACCATTCGGAAGTGGATATCATTAGTCAATGAAGCAAAACACCTTCTTGCGCAAGAAAACATGTGATCAGTCAGACAGCCTTTAGCGGGGTTACATCTGAGCCGTATGTAATGATTTGATAAGAGCAGTCTTATCAAGCGGATTCGCAAGATGATGCAATTGTGTCGCCATAACCGGGATGTGAAAAATCATCAGCGGTGCGCATGATTATACATTACACCTACTACACCTTGATAGCGGGACATCGCAATAGTCAGTGGAACGGCGATGGCCAAACTTCAGCCAAAGCTAAGGACTAGAGCGCAGCACGCATTATGCTATATGCGAGTACGAGGGATCGTCGCACCTTATTTCTCAGAGATAAGGGTCGGTGCGCGCACTCCCCGGATCACGGAAGTCCGGATCCTAAGCATGCAGTGCGTGAGGGATTATTGGCATTGGCTGCAGATATGAGGCCAGAAGCGACCCTGCTCATCAGCTTATGAGTTAGTATGCATCGCAACCCCTGGAAGGGTGTCATAATCTACGTTGGCAGAGTATCGGTTGGTCGCCGACATGAATCTCTGAAGCAAAGCCGAATAGCCAAATTGGTATGGTGAGGCATTAATAACCTCGTGTTATTATTAATTGCTTAAAGCACTGATCAGTCCATGAGACGACAGATGTTCCATCTACTGAACAAATGAGTAGCGAGATGTCTAAGTTGAAGTTATGAGTTGGCATACGATGCGTTTGATATCATGACATGATGATGGCCTCATACGAGGAGCGCAAAGCTTTGAAACCAATCATGCATGCACACGATAACCTTGAGGGAATTCGTGGCGGCTCTCGGGACAGTATCCCGAGATAAGCTATCAAGCAAGTCTGTTGTCATAGTCAGTGGAATGGCGGCCAAACATGAGCCAGATAGAGACTATAAAGAACTCACATTGTTTCCCCGACAATGAAAGGAATCAAGCTCTAGCAGCGAACAGGCAGATACCTACCAGCGGAGAAGACCTTTATTTATTATTGAGTTTTTATGATACCTATACCTTTATATTTATATAAAATCTATTAGCTTTTTGTAGCGGCAGCCCCGCACCTTTGTTAAGTATCCACCCGAATGATACTAAACTTCAAGAACGACTCGGAAGTTATCATCTACGCGCTCGAAAAAATTATATCTTTCGCTCAACAAAATCAGTACTTCTTTGTAGCAAGTTGCGTCTGGTGGATAGCCAGTGTTATAGGGTTAGATACCGGTTTAATAAGATATATCGATAATCTCGTACGAGCAGGAAATAATCAAGGAATATCTTCAACACCTCGAAAAATAGCTAGGGATATTAGCGTGGATTCGAATACGCAAGCAGCTATTGTTCCGGCAAGAGACGATCAAGGAATATCTTCAATACCTCGAGATATAGCTAAGGATATTAGCGTGGATTCGAATACGCAAAAAGCCATTGTTCCGGCAGATTATATTAGCGATCATTTAAGGAGAACCCGGAAAGGAAGGATTGATCCCCTGCCAAAAACTAAGAAACAATTTGGAAAAGCTAGGCAAATTAAAACCCGAATTAAGCAACAATAGATATTAAGTAAAAAACAACTGAATCGATTAGGGGCTATTGATATAGATACTTTGACCGAGTATCTTTCGAAACGGAAATAGGATCTACGGCAGTGAACCTAAGTGCTAAAGTATCATCGGATACAATAATAAAGTTACTTAGGGAATACACCCCCGTAACATCGCCATTCCAGTTTAGCCAATCATCGGTGTCCGAAATGCTTTCAGGTGCGCTATCCTCATCGCTTTTGACTGGATGATGGTTGATTCTCCGGATTCGGCAGACATTTAAGATTTGAGTTCGTCTTCCAGGGAGGTCCTTTGCAGACAAAGCTGGTGGCAAAGGTGATCTTTCTGACAATTTAAATGCAGCCGCACCATCATGGTGAAAGAGTGACCAGGATGCTTTGACGATCTCTTCCGTGTCCGAAATGTATCCTACAGCGGTCATCTGCTTATTTTGAGCGCGAGATTCCTTCTGGGTAGCACGTAGGTTTTGGCTGCACTGCCACATCTCCAAAAAGTTGTGAACCTTGGCCATTCTGTGCAATTTCCTTTCCTCCGCCTCTTTCTTCATTTCCGAGTCGTTTTCTGTGTTTGTAGTATTCAATTCTGGGTCAGTGCCTGCCAAAATCCCATTATTGACTCGAGCGAACTGCCTGACAACGACTTTTTCGCGAAAGGTCTCGCCTGTGGTTATTGACTGCCTCCAGCTAATAACATCTCGGCTAAGGGAAAAACTGGCCTCCATTCTGACACCATGTGATATGATAGAGAATATGTCGTGCGCCACGTTGGAGAGATCGGCGTACTTTGAGTGCGTTTCCTCCTGTTGGCGCCACCAATCGGTTATGTCCGGTAACCAAAATGTACTGCTAATCTCCATTGGGTCGGAGTGGTTATCATTAAGGTTTGCATTAATTTGTCCCCTGTTCTTCGGTGCTTCAGGCCGCGAATTCAAATAGAGCGTGATGGCGGTCAATAAGCGGACTGCACGATCGCTTCATCCGGGTGTCGTCTCAGCCACATTGTTAGGCGTTAAGTATTCCTCATCATCACTGGACAAATCATATGGATCAAAGGATGATTGATAGGACCCTGAAGCCGTTGCAGAGGGGACGAGATTGCTGCTCCGTACCGTTTCGAGTTTATTGACCGGCACACATCTATGTTTGGCCCAGTATTCATTCTCCACATACTTCAGAAAGGCCTCTTGGTATTGTGTAGTGTAGGATGTCTTGTCCTCAGGATTAATATCCATTCCCTTGTCCCACTTCCTAAACGATCGCAACTTCTGGAAAGGATCGAGTATGTGGGCGGAAATCAGAAGCATGCCCGTCGTTGGAGTCACTTCAGCGTAGTATTTGGAAAGCTTCTGTCGAGCTAACTTCACAGTGAAGAACAAGTCTTCCTTCCATGGAGTCTTCTTCCTGGCGAAAGCTTGCATCACGCCATCCATGTGATCGAACATGTCATTGTACACTGTGATAACGTGATGCAATATGACTGTATGCCTCTTCGACATCCAAAGGGTCCAATATCAAAATGGCCTCAACAATTCCATGACATACTTGACAATCGTCCATTCATCCTGAGTTGTGAATAGTGGCCGGTATTCAGTGTATTTTGGGTTTGAAGCCACTCGCGTGTGAATTCCCATAATCGGTAGGCGCGCTCGAGCAACTCCCGAATAGAGTTCCATCCTGTCTTCATGTTCATAATCGGAACTACTGCAATATGGACTTTGGCTTTTGGACAGTCAATGAACTCGTTTCGGCGACCAGGTGTCAGCGTAATTAATACTGTAAGCATTCTCTGCTATATGAAGGTCAGTTTCAGGACTTTCCAAATCTCATGAAATACGTACTTTCTCAATTATCTTTGCTAAACCTGGTCTCATGGCCGACACCTTGTTGATTCTAGCATTGCCCTCTTTTTGAAGTCTTTGACTCTTCCCAATGTCTATGCTTTCATTCTCTCCAAATTGCTGATCGTGCTCATGGGCTTCCCAAGACTTGTTACAGCCTTTTACACCGAGACTGCTCATGAATGCACCTAAAGCCAGCTGTATGACGCGCGCCATGCAAGGTATGTGGTTCCTCAATGCCGGCCACTCGATTCCAGAGGCCTCAAGTGTTGATTGCAGCTCGCGTGTCATCGAGTAGTTTGAAGAAGCATTGTCAGTGGTAATACCAAGCAAACGGCCATCGGTAAGCTCAAAACGATCAAGCATGTCCTTCAAATGTACGGCTAGCCTTGCTCTAGTATGTTGGCCCTTGACCTATCATCTTTAATTAGCTTTCGAAACGGGAACAGAACAGGAGATCAACCTCATCGAAAGCGAGTTGAACTTCACGCAATGCCCAATTTCGATCCATATAGTATGCAATGACCAACGTTATGGCCAGTTTGTTCATTGAAGTCCATCTGTCCAAAGCTAAACTAACTTTATTTTGTAACGGCAATTGCTTCTTAATTGCATCCACAGTCAGTGCATATTCCCTCCGGCAAATGTTACTAAGGGTTGTAGCGGACAGTAGGACTAGGTCGTCGCGTAATGCCTTATATGACCGTCGTAGCTCAAGATTTGATATAGAGTTCCATGGAATGAGTGCCGAAACAAATCCTAACATGAGGTAGCGATTCCACGTGTCTTGGTGAAATTCGGAAGTTTCAAAGTCCTTAGCTGCCAGTTTGGAACTTTTTGTCTGTCATTTCGATCAATATGGATTTAACTGGATATCAAATCTGATTTTCCTCTGCAAACTTACTATTGTGATTCCTTGACTTCCTTGCCTCTTCAGGATGGCCAAAGCTGTTTCATCCACCGTCGAACTAGTCAATTCAGTAACCTCTGACTCTGTTAATTTGTTTAACTTTGCGATGTGAGCTTCTGCCAGCAAGTGTTTCCCCATTGAGCGGGTCCCATGTTCTGATCCATGGCGAAGAACTTGATGACAAACGATACATATGATGCCAGGGCTGCTGGTCTCCTCACTTCCGCAGTGTAAATAGAATCGCCACGACGGTGCATGTCTAGAATTATTCCAAGCAATAGGCCGCTTCGAGCCTTCATTCATTGAAGCCCACCAAGCATCGAACATGATTTGCAATATAAGGTCGCTCAAATCACGAATAAAGACACGTTCATTTTTGAAAGTAATCATAACCTCGAGCAATGAGGTGTTCAAAGATTTTGTGTCCGACATGGTGGTAGAAATTAGGATGCTGGGTATTCCGACTCGAGAGACTGCCGAAAATAACGACACAGTAAAGCCGACTGCAGGTTCTTAAATATTGACTCTACAGCTACAAGGAAGATAATCAGATCAGTAAGACATTGCATGCATATTTGTGAAGTTGAATACCAGGACAGATTGCAACGACTGACCCGCGTAAAACTCCATTTAGGAACGCCATAATGCAGTTTGTTACTGTGTTGCGTTCGGAGTCTTGACGCACCATGGGCGCTGAATTGTAGGAGGCGGACACCATATCGTCACTTGCATTTTTGCCAATAAAGGCTGCCGATAGGTTCATTATGGTGTATCTGCGTTCCATTCCGGTTAGATTATGCAAGATGCCAGCACACGAATCGTTGACGCTCCGTTGACGGTCATTTTGGACATGGTTACGATCTCGTCGTAAGCCTATTTACCTAGAAAGACAGCTAATAGTATGATTATAGATCATTGTGATCGCATAGCCCCTTGATTTTCCAAGATGGAAGGCCTAAAATCGTTGATGCTCCGTTGACGCTCATTTTTAGGGCATAGTGACGATGTCGTCGAAAATATTTTTGCCTAGAAAGACGGCCGATAGTTCGAGTATGTGTTAATGTCGCCGCACTGCCCTCGGATTTTCCAGGATGCATGGCCAAAAGTCATTGATGCTCCGTTGACGCTCATTTTTAGGACATAGTTGCAATGTTGTAGCAACCATTTTTGCCTAGAAAGGCAGCCGATAATCAGATTATGGCTTAATGTTGCTGCACAGCCCCAGGATTTTCCATGATACAAGGCCAAAAGTCGTTGACGCTCCGTTGACGCTCATTTTTAGGATATAGTTGCAATGTCGTAGCAACCGTTTTTGCCTAGAAAGGCAGCCGATAAGCTGATTATGGCTCAATGTCGCCGCACAGCCCTAGGATTTTCCATGATATCAGGCCAAAAGTCGTTGACGCTCCGTTGACGCTCATTTTTAGGACATAGTAGCGATGTTGTTGCAAGAGGTTTTGCCTAGAAAGGCGGCCGATAGCGCGATTATGGGGTAAGGTTGCCGCACAGCTCATGCATTTTCCAAGATGCAAGGCCCAAAGTCGTTGATGCTCTGTTGACGCTCATTTTTAGGACATAGTAGAAATGTTGCCACCACCATTGTTCGAATAGAAAGGCGGCTGATAGTTTGATTATGACGTACTGTAACCGCACAGCCTACTGGATGTTTCATGACGCAATGCCAAAAATCGTTGACGCTCTGTTGACGCTCATTTTTAGGATGTGGCAACGAGCGTGTCATTTAGCTTTTTCACAATAACGTTGACCTATTCATCCGCTTTGGAAGGATGTGACAATGCAGCCTATTGATTGCTGAATGTGTAAGACTCAAAATCATTCACACTCTGATGATGCTCACATAAATCACATTGAAACAGCCTTTGTAGACTCAATAATTGTATGCAACGAATCATATACTCATTATTGACCTCCAATATTGCGTTTGTATGTATTATCGTTTGCATCCAGGAGTTTTGTTACCTCTCAATTTCTGATCAACTGCTATCTACACTATCTGAGTGAGAAATGATGTGGCCCTATTACATTCCCGCGCTTTTGGTCGGCAATTAACGGCATGTAGATCATTTCACTAGTTTTTGGTAAATATAGCTCGACTTCCTCACCATTCCATATCCAGCTCCTTCTCCTCGATTTCAATGACGTACCACAAGCAATTTCAAATATCTCAACCATGTGCACCAGGTCTGTGCGGAGAGTTATGCAGTTGGATACATGGATGAATTTAGCATGACGGTTGTCGTTCAGATTGATTCGTCCTGCGCACTGACTGTTCTTTCTATAACACGTATGACATCACTCACTTAAATTTTGTTAGTACATTTCGTCACTAATATTCTGTTTGCTTTGTCACTTAACAGTCACTTGCAGAACGAAACCAAATGTGATGGCCGTCCTACAGCCTGATTTGGATTCTAGAACTCTCACATGGTGCGTTCGACCCTTGCACATGCACAGACGAATTATCATGTCTCACAATTTGGTCACTGAAATCAAGCAAAAGCTGACATGTAGCGAAATTGGTAAACAACATGGTTTTCACAGCGATCGGACGTCAAAAATTACAGTTTGCATATCGATTCTTCTGCAGACGTAGGAGCCATCACCATCTCTTCATCGGAATCCGATATCTATATGGTAATTAGCTGGAGGCTATATGCAGGGGTAAAAGCTTACTGGTTCAAAAGAGCTTACTGGTTCAACTAGCTTCGCTTTCAGCAACTTTGACGAATCCGACTCCGCAGCTGGCTCACCGCAAGGTATGCTTGATTTTGACTGTGGCTTCACCGAACCAAGCCTGATATAACTACTTCCTGGTCGAGAAGTCCCTTGCGGCTTTTGCAATATTCCTGGGACAATGTCAAGACTCTCTATAAGCTCTCCAAATGTTGTCGGTGGAGGTGCCGGAGCGCCATTATTTGTTTGCGGCTGAACGACTGTCGTAACCCTCAATTCAAATGTGCTGTACTTCTTATCTTCTTCACAGAAGTAGTTGGCTGCATCCTCCCATCCCGGTTGGGTCAATTCGTCGAGCTTCATCTGCTTCTGCCAAAACCTCTCCATGCGCTGTGGTAACGTTTTGGTGATTGTGCCCATCACCCAGCCAGGTTTGTCATCTTCGCTCAGCTTGCCCTGCTCAGTCTCTTCATCATCCTTATCTTCCCCATCCTCCCCATCGTTGGTACTTGCAATATCACTCAGACTGTCTCCGATAGCAACCAGCATCTCCTCAAACGTCTTTTCGGGCTCTCAGGACGTCAATCGCGCGATTTGAGCATGCGTCATATCGTCCTGCTCTTGCTGAACCGCTGCCTCTGCGTCTTCAACTCGCTTTCTTGCCCCAGTGGTCTCTCTCTCAACATAATCCTCAATCCATTTCTCTTTCTCTTTATTGCTTAAGAAGTGCGTTTCTAGTCGTTTCTCCGGCGCAAGCTTCGTTTTGGATCTCAAGCTGCGCAATGCCCGAAGTGCTCGGACTCTCTCTGCTTCCAAGCCGCTCTTGCCTTCATTCGCATGATGACGTCGTTGAGGTGACCGCTTTGTCGATTTGCCGTATCTGCCCGCCGGAAGTGGCAAAAAGTTCTTTTTCGGAGCATTGACCATTGTAGTTTGCGTGGACTTTGTTGTTGGGCGAGATGTTGGATGTTGCAAGTTATGGACAATATGGAGGCAAGCTGCGTCTTTTATGTCAAGGTTGGTACGTTTACTCATCTTGAACAAAGCAAAATCTCCCTCTTGACTGTAAATAAATCAGGAATAGTGACGCTAACCGTACAACAAGACATGATTGTTAGCGTCATTTCCATGTAATATCCCGGGGATCATTTGAGACAAACATCAGCAGACGTCCTGTCCCTCGAACAACATCCTATTAATATCTAGCGATTACGCGATTCTGGCGGTCGTACACCGCAGTTTATCCCTGGTACCAAACAAACAACATCAGTCCGACTTTTTGCAAATTGCGGGGCAGTGGGAAACCCCTGCAACTTGCAGCCATACTCAGTAGGATTCATCTTGAGCATAACGATCATGTTGGCTGCTACTTATTCCATTCTGGTAAGAAGCTGGCTATATAGTCCTCAGGGCTTTCCACTTCCTCTCGTTATCATCCTCCTCTCCTATTCCACATCAGCATATCATGGATACACAACCACCTCCGCCAGGGGAGGGCGGATCGAATACCGGCTGATCGGCGGGCGCTACATGAAATACGGAGATTCTTGGCTCACAACAAGAGCGCAGACCCAAGTTAGTTCACCGCGACGTTGCCAATGCAGCCACCAAACATATGTCCCAGGATGCCCATTTAAAAATCATCCGCAAGACTGGAAGCAGCAAAAATAAGAAGCAGCATGCAGTTGGATGTGAGTATATCCATATCGAGGCAAAGGGCGGTCAATTAACCGTATAACGTACAGCGGGTGTCCGTAGAGAGCTACATAATGAATTTATCGCTGCCCATAATGGGAAACCTCCATGGTCGACAAAGGCATTTGTCCGCACAGTCCGCGAAATTGAATATCATGATGTTGTCAGCTCTGGGATTTTCGCAGATGAATTTCCTGATAAGCATCTCCGTGAGTGGACGAAGCAGGCTGTAAACACCTTAGAGAAGGCTACGGAAGCGTATATGGTAAAGGTAACAGCCGAATTTCATTGTTAGAAGCAGCAACTAATGTCCTGTAGGTTTTCAATATGTCTCCAACTATGGCAAGGCAAGGAGGTCGGGTACAGCTGGAACTGTCTGACATGCGCCTGGCGTTGAATATGGCCAAAATGGCCAAAGAAGGCTTTTCGCGCACCGCAATAGAGGAAACGAAATACCTCATTGAGATACCACGCGCCGAGGTCCGAGAAGAGAAGAAGCGGGGTGTTGAGTTTCCTGGGCATACAAAGGTGAAGGCTGCGATACAAAGACACCCGGCAATGCTTCGTCAAAACCAAACGTCCGGCTGCCTTCCTTGCCAAAATGACACCGCAAAGAATCTGCAGACACGCTGGAGACGTAAAGGAATAGGTGCACCTCCACCCAACTGATGCAGAGAGCCGACTCCAGAGCCGACTCCACCACTGCCCAGCACGCCACCTGCCCCAACCGGTAACACTTCCGGAGTTCAACTTTCTCAAATCGTCAATTTGCCGGCCGGATATATGTATTCGCATACAGCTCTTCCCTGTGCGGAATTTTTTGATGATGAGGAAACCGAGCACGATACCAATTTTGATCCAGATATGCTGACTGATGAAGGTTAGTACACTCTCTGTGGTGTGGTAAGGCAGCTAACATTCATTTTGTAGACAAGAGCAGCGGATTGAGCGATCCTGCAACTGATGACGAGCATTGAGCGAAAGACACGCGATTTTGGAGATTATTATTATATTTATCTATGTATTATTAAAGAACAACGTAGTGATGAAGAAGAAAGTAAATAAAAACACCAGAAAGGCAGCCAAAACAATGTGAATGATGGACTGTGCCAAATTAAATAATTGCATATTGTGGATACAGCCATGGCAAAATGAGCGTCAACGGAGCGTTAATGATTTTTGGTCATGCGTCCTGGGAAATCACACCTCCGATAGGTTGTAGTCAGTCATATAGGTATTTTCGGCTGCCTTTATAGGCAAACCAGATTGCAATACCCTCCCTGCCCCATCATGAAAATGAGCGTGAACGGAGCGTCAACGATTTTTGGTCATGCGTCCTGGGAAATCACACCTCCGATAGGTTGTAGTCAGTCATATAGGAATTTTTGGCTGCCTTTATAGGCAAAACAGATTGCAATACCCTCCCTGCCCCATCATGAAAATGAGCGTCAATGGAGCGTCAATGATTTTTGGTCATGCGTTCTGGGAAATCACACCTCCGATAGGTTGTAGTCAGTCATAAAGGCATTATTGGCTGCCTTCATAGGCAAAACAGATTGCAATACCCTCCCTGCCCCATCATGAAAATGAGCGTCAACGGAGCGTCAACGATTTTTGGTCATGCGTCCTGGGAAATCACGCCTCCGATAGATTGTAGTCAGTCATAAAGGAATTATTGGCTGCCTTTATAGGCAAAACAGATTGCAATACCCTCCCTGCCCCATCATGAAAATGAGCGTCAACAGAGCGTCAACGATTTTTGGTCATGTGTCCTGGGAAATCACACCTCCAATAGGTTGTTGTAGGTGGACGACTCTGGTCATGTTAAGGTGCGGCTCTGGCACATTAGGTGCGGCTCTGTGGCATTAGTGCGGCTCTGCGGGAGACTCGCGTATTAGTTAGTTCTAGCGAGATGTCAGCTCGATCATCAATAACATTCACTTCTATACGTACGGAGAGGCTATTTGCCCACATTGGTAGCAACACTCGACTTCTGACGGCGTCACAAGCATCAGAAGCGATCGAAACACAACGCACGATGGCGCATTCACTTGGCTTATCTTCGAAGCAGTGGACTGCCGGCGGCTCGGAGACATTGCAGGAGTCTTCCGCCTTCACGGCTCTTCCTGCTACGCACGACACGCACAGTACACACGATGTCAGTTTTACCTACAAAATCGACAAAGCCGAGTCAATTAGGTTTAGCAGCAGGTTTAAGACTTGAACCACCGCAGGCTTCCAACCTACAGAACTTCGCACAACAGAATACATCACAAACCGAATGAAGATCATCGACGATGGCCCTGGGGTCATGTCTGACCAAGCAATCAACTGGATCAGGGCTACGGAGGACGTCCAATTGGAGATCATTGATGCTAACCTATCCGAGAGCCTTGAACAAGCCGAGAAATTCGCTAAGATTTGCGACCTCGACGTGAGCTTGGCCGCTAAAGTCAAGGACTTGGAGGCGACTGAGCCCGTCCGAGACGGCCCGAGCAGGGAATTAGCGGCCGCTCAGCGGGAAATTGAGAAGTTGGAGGAAGAGCTTCAGATCGAGAAACGTCGATCTGCCAAGTTGGAGAGACGGCTCGACAAGTGCAAGTCGGAGCCGGAGACAACGGAACAGACAGACATCGCACAGCTCCGGCTGGAGAAGGACATGCTGCTGCACCAAGTCAAAAATCTCTCGTCAGAGAAGAGCAGCCTGGAATCCGAATTGAGACCGTTCGAACGCGTCATTCAACGACTGACGACTAACCAAGTACATGCGATGCCGGCGCCGAACACCTCCCAACCGCCACCAGGCCTATTTGGGATCCGTGGCTCCTCTGAACCGACCTCTGGCCTATTTGGGATCCATGGCTCCGCCGAGCCAACCCCTGGCTCGTCTGGAAGCCGTGGCTTCTCTGTCAAGTCATCTAACATTCCGACGTATGAGGGCAAATGAACCTTGGACGATGTCACCGCCTTACTTTTTGCGTTGGAACGACACTTCAAGAATGCAGCCCAGGCCATTGGATGGGTCGGCACGACAGGCTGGGGAGAGCAAGCAGTGCTACAATTGAAAGGCAACGCAGCAGTCTGGGCCATGCACCGCTTCCCAATGAGTGCGCCCATCGAATGGTCCACCTTTTGCACAGAGTTGAAAGCTAAGTTTATTCCGTCCAACGCCTTGGACCTGGTCAAACGCGAATGGGAAGAACTGAGCCTAAAGAAGGGAGAACGCGTCACAGAGTTTAACAAGCGTTTCCGTCGCCTTCGTTCGAAGTTAGACCCGCACCAGCCTATGCCTGCCGAAATGTTAGCCGATGCTTATGGATACAAGATCGAAAAGGGCAACCAGGGAGTTTATAAAGACTTGGTTCGTTATATTGGCATGCGCGATAGGACTCCAACCCTCGAACAGCGCATGGAACACCTCGCCGCACTGGACACGTCTCTCAACAAGTCTCAATCTGGAAGTGGCCCCAACACTACCACAACTACGAAGGCTTCAGCTAGGAAGATGGACTCCAAAAAAGGTGGTACAACTGGCACAGTTGGCCCGGCCAAAGACGATGGCTTGACCTGCTATAACTGTGGCCAGGTGGGTCATATCTCTCGCAATTGCCCAAACTGCGACTTGATAAAGAAACGGGGAGGTGCACTAACCGGTAGAAAGGAGAGTGGGCGGCTTACAGAGGAAAAGAAGGCTAAGCAGGAGACTGACAGTGAGGTGGAGAGCGAGTTGGAGAGCCTTTCAGACTCGGACTCTGAAGCGGGAAAAGGCAAAGGAGGTCAGTAGCTGCGGCTGTACCTCCCATAAAAACACCATCATGTATGGTATCGTCAAACAAAAAGGATGGCAAATTGGTGCCAGAAAGTCAATTCAAGTTTTTCACCCGTTACCACCACTTGAAAGTTAGTAAACTAGATGATTCAGTGGTTGACCTACTAAGGTTTAATGGGAAGATAAGATACCAAACTAAAGGAGGATGGTGGAGCAGCAAAAAGGCAAGGGTAGTGAAGGACGATGGTGCGTCAGAAAACTATGTGGGGCGGAAGTTCATTGATGAACTAAAACGTCAAGGGGCCGCCCTACAGGCAAAGGAGGCGGGATGGATGATTGTGGAGACGGCCAATATCAAGGCAGAGGATGGCATCGAGAAACGCCAAAGAGTCAAATTGAAACTACGACTCGGTGCGTCATATGTCTATGAGGCCGAATTTACGATCTACGACGTCTTTGGCTTTGATATTGTGCTAGGCAAAAGATGGATGCGTGATATAAACCGACGATATCAAATCGACCTTGACAGGAATGAAATGTGGATTGCCGATAACCTCTGGGAGGAAAGAGAGGATGGCCGAGTATATTACTTGCCTGGCCTACGCCCCTTGGACGTCGATGGAGGAATCGTGGAGCAGGCCAAATTCATGGGCATCCACATCATATGGAAGGCAGAGCTCAAAAACGTATCTACCCGCCTGTTGAAACGGGCCTTCTTGATCAAAGTGCACCACCGCGGCGATGGCGACACACTTCCGACAGAACCACCGGGAGAGTTTCAAGCCATGTTGACTGAATTCCAGGGTCTTTTCGGCGAGCCAACTTATGCAAATTCGCAGAAAGAAAGGCAGACTGATTTCGAAATTAAAACGGACCCGAATAGCAAAATACCGTTCCGCTCACCATACCGCATTTCTCCACGTGAAGAAGAAGACCTTCGGAGGTAGATAGACAAGGCGATTCACTGCGGTTGGATTCAGCCCTCTTGAAGCAACTTCGGCTCACCAGTACTATTTGTGCCAAAGCCTGACGGTACGCTGCGTATGTGCATAGACTATCGCGCAGTGAACGCCATTACCGTCAAAGATCGTTATCCTCTCCCACACATCGAGGACTTACTCAACTCCATGCACGGCTCCTGCTGGTTCACAAAACTGGACTTAGCGGCTGGTTACCACCAAATTCGTATCGCAACAGCCGACAGGCAAAAGACGGCCTTTACCACTAAATTTGGCTTGTACGAGTGGCGAGTCCTGCCGTTTGGCCTGGCGAACGCACCCAGCCAGTTCATGCGCATGATGAACCGCATCTTGGAGCCAATCAAACGAAAATTCATCGTCGTATACCTTGACGATATTATGATTCACAGCCGTACCGTGGCGGAGGATGTTGTACATGTCCGTGAAGTGCTTACCTTACTAACGGAACATGGCCTCAAAGCCAAACGTGCAAACTGTGCCTGAGCTTGTCAGAAAGTCGATTTTTGCGGCTTTGACATTGACAAGGACGGCATCCACGCCCAGGAACATAAGACACATACGGTAATGGATTGGCCTCAACCTGAAAATAGTAAGGACGTCAAAGGCTTCCTGGGTCTCACCAGCTACTACAGAAAATTCATTGAACACTACGCTCACATCGCAATGCCGTTGTACGCCATTGGCACACCTCCGAAAGGAAAAGGGGACGTTGGGCGGCGACATGGAGAGCCGAGGAAGGTCAAGCGCACTCCATTCGCCTGGGATAGAGAATGCCAGCATGCTTTTGACACCCTCAAAAAAGCACTCTGCAATGCTCCAGTCCTGGCTCTACCGGATCCCAAAGCCAAATATTGCCTGCATGTCGATGCCAGCCAGTACGCATTGGGCGCAGTGCTCTCCCAGATGCAAGACAAGGCAGAGAAAGTACTGGGTTATTTCAGCCGTAAATTACATGATGCGGAGACGAGATACCCTGCATATGACAGAGAACTACTGGGCATCCGAGACGCAATATTATACTGGAAATTCAACCTACACGGAGCCGAGCAACCATTCCTGGTACACACGGATCATGCGACCTTCTGTTGGATCCTCACACAGCCACATCTCACCGTACGTCAAATGGACATCCTGACGGTCTTCCAAAATTTTGACTGGGAGGTCAAGCACATCCCGGGTGTCAAGATTCAGGTCGCGGACGCGTTATCTCACCGTCCGGATTACCGACGGGAGCGATGCAATGTAATGTCAATGGAAGTTACTGCGGCCGGGGAATGGATTGAGGACATCAAGGCGGGCATAGTTGATGATGAATGGTTCGGGCCTATTGCACATTGCTTGGCCAACCCAAGTCCCCGCCCCCCGCCATCCACCACGTCTGCAAAAGAACCCAAATTATGGGTGTCAGCACAACGATTCTATTTGGAAGAAAATGGCCTACTGTGGTTACGTGGAGATTTGGAAAGGAAGCAGGCGGAGAAAAAGGCAAGGAAAAACAAGAAGGATGAAGAGGAAGTGGAGATCACGGTAAGAGCAAAAGAGAAGGAGGAAGACGGAAAGGCAGAGAAGGAGGAAGAGGGAAAGGCAGAGAAGAGAGGACAGTTGTGTATTCCAAAGACGATGCGGCGTCGAATCCTCGATGAGGCCCAAGACACTCCAGCAGGGGGACACTTCGGTGCGGACCGAAAATACTTACGCATGAAAGACCGGTATTTCTGGAAGCAAATGTGGCGCGATACCCAGTGTTACGTAGCGGGCTGCGACTTATGCCATCGAACCAATCACCGGAGCAGGAAACCCATGGGCCTCCTACAACCACTTCCTGTAGCCGAAGGCCGCTGGCAAAGAATAGGCATTGACTTTATAACCGACCGGCCGGTCTCGGGAAGTGGCCACGACTGCATTGTAACGTTTGTCGACCATATGACAAAGAGAGCACATTGGCGAGCCTGCAGAAAAACAATTGACGCCCCGGCTTTTGCGCGCAACTTCATCGACGACATTGTCCGTCTACACGGAGTGCCTCAAGAGGTTGTATCGGACCGTGATGTACGCTTCACAGCAGACTATTGGAGAGAGGTTGCTAGGATTCTGCAGACGAAACTGCTCATGTCTACGGCGTTCCATCCAGAGACGGATGTTCTCTCTGAGAACTCGAACAAGACGGTTGTGCGCTATTTGGGTGGCTTTGCCACTCACCATCAAGCCAATTGGGACGACTACCTCCCACTAGCGGAGTATGCTTACAATTCCTCAGTACACCGTTCGAAGAAGATGATGCCTTTTGAACTCGATCTTGGCTATGGGCCGCCTTTGCCGCTGGACTTAATTGCAGATCTCCAGCGGCCGCAAGCCAATGAATCAGCGAAAACATTACAAGGCCGCGAATTCGTTGAACGATTGCAGGGCATTTTGGGAGTTGCCAGGGATGAGCTGCGCGATGCTTAAGATATACAGACGGCTGAGGCTAATAAGTCACGACACCCAATTGACCCCGCGATCACCGCTGGTGCGAAAGTATTTTTAGATACAATGGATTTGCCAATCACATACGCCAATGTCAACCCCACGCGACACAAACTAGTACACCGCTACATTGGCCCATACGAGATCCTACGAATACGCGGAAACGCCGTCGAACTAGATCTCCCAAACGACATGACGATCCACGACACAGTTAACGTCAGCAGGCTCAAAGTTGACCACACGGATGATTCAAGGATTGCCTGGTGGCCGCCACCTCCGCCGGTACGGACCAGCCGCGCAGGCACAAGTTACGTTGTCGAATCAATCGCAAAACACCGGCCAAGCTCTGACGGAACTAGTTGGGAATACGAAGTGAAATGGGAAGGTTGGGATGAGAAGGATAATACATGGGAGCCAGAGGAGAATATGGCAAAAGCAAAAGAAATGGTGGAGCAGTATTGGAAGAAAATGGGCGGGCGGCCAAAGGCGAAGAGGAAAACGGCACGAAAGAAGGCGTGACGAGTAGGCGTTTTTTTTTGGATGATTGAGAGACATCGCAGAGGCATGTTTGTTTTTAGATCAGGGTGTTTTGTTTCTTCGAGAGGTTTCTCGAAGATGATTGGAGAAGGTTGTGATGTAGGTGGACGACTCTGGTCATGTTAAGGTGCGGCTCTGTCACATTAGGTGCGGCTCTGTGGCATTAGTGCGGCTCTGCGGGAGACTCGCGTATTAGTTAGTTCTAGCGAGATGTCAGCTCGATCATCAATATCATTCACTTCTATACGTACGGAGAGGCTATTTGCCCACAGTTGTAGTCAGTCATAGAGGAATTATTGGCTGCCTTTATAGGCAAAACAGATTGCAAGACCAAATATCGTTGACGCTCTGTTGACGCTCTGTTGACACTCATTTTCAGGATGTGGTTGGGTGCGTGAGTATGCTTGTTTTGCACATCAAGGCGGCTAATACGTCGAAAATGAACCGTAATGTACCAATGTCAATATTTTACGATTAACAGTAGCATATCTGAATGCGACCATAAATGTGAAACCCGAAATGCAGAACCGGAGATTGGAACCGACGGGTCTAGCCAAACACGGCGAAACCCGCGGGTTGACGGGTACGGGTCCGGGTTTGGCCCTCCAAGAGTCAGCGGGTCGGGTTTTTGGACATATCTGGAACCGAACCGACCTGTTTTTGCCGTCCAAACCCGGACCCGTGGCTAACACTAGGTAGGATATATATGGGCTAGTTGTCGGTGACAGAGTCTTGGCTCTGGGATTGTGAGAGACTTTCGAATGGACTTTGTTTTGGCAGTTGAAGGTGCACTTATAATAGAGGAAGCAGGTGGATTTGTAGATGCGATCGTAGATGTCTCTGAAGACTTGATTGTAGGTTTGGTCGTAGGTTCTGTGATTAGTTCTCTTGAAACTGGGCTTTCTCTGTTTCTTCTTTTTCCGTTCTCAGTAGTCGATGATAGGAGTGCGGTCGCGGGGACTGCGATGTATATGCCATTGATTAGTTTGCTGGCGAGACTGCTGGAAGATGGCGAAGTTATGGAGCATTTTCCATTCCGAAATATACTCGTATGTCCACCCAAATCCAATTGGTTGATCGATAAGAGGAAAAGTCGAAAAGTAGGAGTATGGAGAGCTTCGACTTGATAGCCTTGTATGATGTCAATGAATCCGTAGTGCGTGGCGGTGACTGAATTGTTGTCTCCAAGCTTGATTACTGTAGGCAGTGAGAGCCTTTTGAACCTTGAGAAGCAGCTGCGGTCATTGCACATGTGGTGTAACACTGTGGAATCAATGACCCACTTCGGAGCCACGGCGGTGACGGTGAGAGCACAAGAGGTTTGTCTGCAGTGATCACAGTCTCCGGTTGTAGCGAGAGCGGCTGCAGCAGTGGCTTTCTTTACTTTGTACCACTCCTTTCTACATTTGTAGGAGACGCAATCGACTTTGACGTATTCTGGGAGCGCGCACTGGAAGGAAATGCGCTCATCATTGTTTCCTCCCTCCTGAGCGCCTTTCCGCTTTCTGCATGCATCTGTTGTATGGCTGTCAATTTTGCAATAGGTGCACTTACTTTCATGGCTGTCTCCAGTTCTACTGCTTCAACTGTGTCCACTGTGTCCACCGCGTCCTCCGTATCCTCCGCGTCCTCCGCATCCTCCGCGTCCACCACGCCCATGGCCTCGGCCTTGGCCACAGTAGCCGCCGCATTGAGTGAAAAGGGTGGCCCCTGTGGATGCATCTCCAAGTGCTTTGTTGAGGCTGGCTGTAGTTTCTTCTTTTAGGAGGTCATGCATGGCTTCTTCGGGTGCAGGTAAGGGCCTTCTATGCTTTGGAACCATTAATATCAGCGCATACTGTGACGGCAGTGATGTGAATATTTGTGTGCGGACATCTCGATTAGTGATTGCATCGTCGGTATAGTCCAGTTGTATGCGGTAGTTACTGAGCTTGGTAAAGTATGCTATAAGTTGTTCGTCCTCCTTAGGTCGGCAAGCACGGAACTGGCGAAGGATGTCCTGTCTGCCAATATATGATCCAGCGGTGTGCAGGCTAGTCTCTAGTGTGTTCCACATCTTGGGAGGATTTCTTATACCTTTCACGATGCGCCGTACTGCAGGGGAACAGGAAAGTCTAATTGTAGATGCAGCCTCGGCTTCCTTAGTCTTCCAATCATCATAGTTGTCATTGTGGTCGAAATCAAGTGGCTGCAGTTCAGGATCCTCTCTGGTGACGATTGCGTATGCTCTCTTGGCTGACAGGATGAGTATCATGTTGTCTTTCCATTCGTCGTAGTTGGCGTGAGTCAGCATTGGAATGTCGCCCCACCTGGTCTTGTTGAAGATGGCGGGTTCAGAGGAAGGCATCGTGAGATCGTGGTGTTGAGTTTTAGTGCTGTTTATGCAGTTGTTGCTACGGTGACAAGGTTTAGGGTTCTTGAGGCTCTTTTTTGAAGATTGTGAAAGAGATCGTGAGAATTTAGATAGTAGCGATAACTGGGCTCATAACCTGTTGAAATGTACTGATTGCTAGAAGCTTGTATTCTAAAGTACAGGTACATTCATGAACTTATATACACGGTATTTGGAGTATGTCTTGTATGTCTTGTACACATGCATGCACACTCAGCTGGCATCTCCAGCTGAGTCTGGCATCTCCAGCTGAGTTATGGAATGACCATCATCTTAGAGAGATTATGCATCAGCCCAACTGAAGCCATACATCAGGGAGATAAACCATATATGCAACAATTTCTGTTCAGTAGTTTGCGAGTGATGCCTTATGTTGATACTTGATTCCTAGCCGTGTCGATTGCATGCTTGGGCTTTTCTTGGCCTTGTCCTTGTCTGTCTCGCCCAACAAACCAACCGCTTTATCCTCCGCAACATCCCTCCCTTCGACACCCTGCAGCCCGAATCTAACAGCTACCCCTCTATCATCGACAATATTACCGGCTGGCGACCATGGAGGAATCCGTCGCAAAGCAGCAGCCGCACCGCAGTCTCGTTGTCCCCGCTGCGATAACTCTCTTAGTTGCGATCTTTCTCGCTCGATGGGTCGTCCGGCAAAGCCAGCAGGTGCAATGCTTACCTCGCTAGCTATAAGGCAAATCTGACACCTGTCGCCGTGCTCTAGGTACGTTCATTCAACGGCCGACGCAGCGAGAATCCTCCAATGCGGAAAGAACCCTTCTACACGTTCGGCCTTCAGGGGCAGCTGCGCACGATAATGGCGGCGAAAGCACAGCGGCTTCCGGAGAGAATGGTTGAGTCGTGTGAAGAGATGGGAGATACCTGGGCTTACACGTTGTTTGGAACCCGCACTATCCTCACGCGCGATCAACGGAATATCCAGGCGATGCTTGCGACACAGTTTGACGGTTTGTGACTCGCGAACGCGGGGAAAAAAAGGGGGGGCTGATGTGAGGTGCGTAGATTTTGGCCTGGCGACGGACCGCGACAGTATGCACCAGCTACTAGGTACTAACGGGATTTTCACGCAATCTGGGTCAGATTGGGCTGCCAGCCGCGCGCTGCTCCGACCAAGCTTTGACCGTGCACAGGTTGCGGACTTGGACCGGCTGGAGATCTTCTTTGAGCGGTTGCGACAACGGATCGAAGACGAAGCTACGGCCAGTGGTGGCGACCGGTGCATCGAGCTACAGGGCCTCTTCCAGAAACTCACCATGGACTCATCATCGGATTTCCTCCTCGGCAGTCCCGTCGGCGCACTTAGCGATGAGCCATCGGGTGTGAATGTACAGAACTTTACAGAGGCGTTCGACATCGCGCAGACGGTAATCGCGACACGTTGGGTGCTTAGCAATCTCTACTGGCTCTACAATCCGAAGTACTTCCAGCAGGCATGTTCCGTGGTACATTCGCAGGTCCAGAAATACGTCAACCGCGCACTCAAGCTCCGTTCCGAGGCCCCCACCGAGGAGAAGGACACCGGCAAGTCGAAACGCTACATCTTCACCGAAGTGCTAGCAGAGACAACCCAGGACCCTCGCATGCTACAAGACCAAATTCTAAGCGTAATGTTGGCCGGGCGCGACACCACCGCCTCCCTCCTTTCCTGGACAGCCCTCTGCCTCTCCCGCCATCCCTCGGTCCTCCAGAAGCTCCGTGCCGCAATCGCCGAAACCGTCGGTGTTGATGCATCCGCGAAGATCCCAACACAAGCCGAATTGCGAAGTATCACGTACCTGAGATGGGTTCTCCACGAAGGTACCCTCTCCTCGGTTTCCCACCTCCCCATCATACACTGATAAACAGTCCTCCGCCTCTACCCCCCGGTTCCAGCCAACACTCGCTGCCCCATCAAACCCACCACCCTCCCATTCGGCGGCGGCGCCGACGGCACTGCGCCAATCGCACTACAAAAAGGCGAGAAGGTCGTCGCCTCCTTCTTTGCGCTTCACCGGCGGAAAGATCTCTACGGCCCCGACGCAGACGAGTTCCGACCTGAACGGTGGGGGGAGGAGAGGATGCGGAAGATAGGGTGGGGATGGGTTCCATTCAACGGAGGACCGAGAATATGTCTAGGACGTGAGTTTACACCTGTGAGGGGAGGAAGAAGGGCTAATAGGGACAGAACAAATGGCGTTGACGCATGCGTCGTATTTTGTGACACGGTTACTGCAGGTTTATGCTACGCTTGAGGAGGATCCGAAGGTTGTTGGGTTGGGGGTGAAGTATGATACGAAGATTACTATGTACTCCGGGAGGGGGGTGAATGTTAGGCTTGAATGATGAGCTGGGGATGAGGAGTTGGTTTTATTTTGTCTATTATACTTTGGTGGTTTAGTGACAGCCGGTTTGGTGTTACGGTGGCTTGAGGAATGGGAATAGATGTTTCGGAATCGACGGTTCGATATATCGAGTCTTCTGAGGATCAGACGCCTTGAAATTTTTATAAAGATCAAAACTCGCCCGGCCAGGATTCAATATCCCATTGCGATCGGCTTCTACAACGACCTATTACTCGCATATGTAATATCGAAAGATACCATTATGTCTTGTTAGAATTGGTATTGACTAAAGCGTAGGCATGGTAGTAAGTAGACTAGATAAAGTAAAGATCCTAAAGCAAAGATTCGCCCCAAGCTCCACCAACCTCCAAAAGCAAGAATCAAAAACGCCCATCCCAGCCTTAACTAGCCGTAACATACCCATCCACACCCATCCACACCCATCCCTTTATTATGCTCACTCAAACCAAAAACCTCCCACAAACGCCCCATTTCCAACGCCAAACCAAAAACCAAAGGATATCAGCCCAAACTCAGCCTCTCAGCCAACGTCCGCTCCAACTCCTTAAAATTCACCGGCTTAACCATAAAACTATCCACGCCAGCTGCATACGCTTCCTTTTGATCACTCACTGCAGCCAGCCCCGTCAGCGCAACCACCAAACTCCGTTTTCCCCGCTCTTCTTCGTGACGCCGGATTTCGCGCGTGGATTCGATGCCGGACATTATCGGCATTTCTGTAGATGTCAGATGGTGACAGATGGGGGAGTGAGAGGGAAGAGTACGTAGGTCCATGAGGATAACATCATATCCGCCTTCCTTCTGTTTCACCTTCCGCAGCGCCTCCAGTCCGTCAACGGCTTTGTCGAAATTGTAGCCATTCTTTTCGAGGAAGGTCGTGAGGAGCATGAGATTTATTGTGTTGTCTTCGACGGCGAGGACGGTGGGTTTGCGGGGTTCTAGTGGAGAGGGTTTCGTGACGGCGACTTCGCTAGGTTCGTCGAGATCGGGGGCAGAGCGCCATACGGCTAGTTCGTCGCCGAAAAAACTGTCGATGTCTAGGGAGCTGATTGACGGGGCGGTTGTGGCCGGGGTGGCAGGATCATGGTCCGGGTGTGAAGATGCTGATGTCGAGCGTGTCAGGCCGACTCGAAGATCGAGGGTATCGACAAATTGTTCCGATGCTGCGTCGTCGAGTTCTTCCGGTGCTGTCTCGTACCCGGAATCCGTCGATCGCTTCTGCATTTCTCCTAGACAGAACGCCATAGCACGCGCGAATTTCTTAGGGCCACAGGGTTTGCGGATAAAGGTAGAGATGTGCCCGGTGAGTTGGGAGGCGCCACCGTCCATAGATGGGTGGCGGCAGAGGAGGATAACCGGGGGTTTCTGTCTGAGACTCTGGATTTCGCGCAGGATGTTATCGGTGATTTCGTTAGCGATGATGATGTCGGGCTCTCTTGTGTCATCCCTTAGCACCTCGAGCCCTAGATAGTCCTTTGCATACCGAACCACCGAGCCTCGGAGAAGGTTTGCCGCTTCCCCCTTTGGTTGGGTGTGGGTTGGCGTCTCGAACCCAATCATTCGCATTCTCATTCCGCGAATGCGGCTTCTGATGTCGTCGTCAAGATTTACGGATGGTTTTGGACGGTAGATCATGGGTACTTGAACCGTAACTTTTGTTCCCTTGCCGACTTGGCTTTTGACATCGATCTTGCCGTCCATGGCGCCTACGATCTGGTGGACAATGCTCATTCCCAGTCCGGCGCCAGGCGCAAGTGGATTCTCTTGGCTGAAAGGGGTAAACAACTTTGTTTTCAGAAAGCTCCGACTGATACCCTTGCCCGAGTCCGAGATCGAGATCTTGACCATTGCCCGCCTGTTTCCTTGTCCATCGCCTGAGATCTCATCGGCTCTCAGACGAACACGCACCCATCCGGACTCGGTGTATTTCATTGCATTTCCGGTGAGATTGTTGATGACTCTCTTTAGCCCTGCGGGATTGAGGCAGAATATCCAGCCGTCGTCTCGATGGTCAATATCGACGATGACGGTGAGCTTCTTGTCGTCTTCGCGATACACCGAGCCACTAATAGTATCTTCGCGATCACCGGCCGCACAGAATCCAGAGCCTAGACACACACCGTCGACAATATCTTGGACGAGGGCGCTGAGGTCTACATCGCGCTGCTGTTTCACCTGCTGCATCTTCACTTCTTCGATATTATTGATTTTATCACCCTTTGCGTCTTCGGTGCCGGATTTGCAGACTTTGATTTCTTGCAGGTAGTTTAGCTTTTGAAAATCAAGGACGTGGTTTATAGTGTCGAGGAGGGTGGTGCCGCAGGATATGACCGTGTCGACGAATGAGCGCTGATATGCATCAAGGTTACTCTCGGCAAGGAACTCGGCGCTTGCCAGGATTCCGTGGAGAGGGCTGCGAAGCTCGTGAGAGATGCTGGATATGAATTCGCCTTTTGCCTTATCGGCATTGAGGATATTCAACCTCGTGGTCTCGGAAATGATGGTGTTAGTGACGGCGGTGACAAAGCTTCCTTCCACGTCGCCGCAAAAGGACTTGGTCGCACAGTTGGTCCAGACAACGCATACGGCAAAGAGCTTCCGGTTGTGGTCAACTAGAGGCACCAATATCACACTCTTTGCACCCGGTAAGAACCGCTGGAGAATCGCGTCCGTCTGATGTCCGTCATCTTCACATTCTCCGGCATGGAAATCCTGTAGATGCGTAACGATCCTTCCCGTCGGGTTTTCCTCGACTAGTCGGTTTAGATACTCTTCGTTCAGCTCGGAGACGTCGAAGCCCAAGGATTCAACCGTGTCATGGGCGCTTGGGGCTGTCCCGCATGAGGAACCACCGGCAGTTGCGTAACCCAAGATTCCACTTCTGCGTCGACACGCCTTTGGCCTTTCTGCTCGAGCTGCCGCTTCAGACTCTTTGTCTGTAGAGACGTGAGAATACACGGGGCATTCGGCTTCTTCAGCACCAAAGAAGCCCTCAAGGTCTCCATCGAGGAATACAACATTGGCGTCGATGATGTTGCGGATCAGGGTGGCGGCACGGAAGAACATGGCTCGGAAATGGGATTCGAAGGAAGATGTCTGCTCGTATTCCGAGCGGCGACGCGGCCCATCGGTGGAGTCAGTAGTAGATTGTACGGATGAGCTCCGGCCTTGGTCAAAATACCCTCCAGTACCCGACAAATTCGAGGGCGGGGGTGTCGGCAAGTAATCTTGTGTGACAGCCGAAAGGCTTGGAGAAAGAGAGGGGATTGAGGGTCGGCGTGCGGTAGTATTCATTATCGTCTCGATTAATGAACGTTCGGCCTCCTCTTCGTAGGGCGTAACTTGCAAAGCTGTGTAAGTGTTGGACTCTGACAGTGTAGGTGAATTTAGGGCAGCAACGGAGACTGTAGTTGCCAATTCCGGAAGCACGGATGTTTTGGGAAGGGTTTCTGAGAGTGCTGATTGGGGCTTTTTCCTAGTTGTATCTTCGAATTCTATCGACGGATCAGTTGGCGGGGCGGTGACATCGCATACAGAGGTGGGCCTTTTCTCTACAGCGAGATACTGCTGTCGGACCTTCTCCATTTCTCTTTGCCACTCTCTTTCTCGCCCTTTCACCATTTCCGCAAACTTCCTCTCCTGAATCATTGCCCTCCTCTCTTCGACTTTCTTTATTCGCTCCATTTCTTTCAGCCTTCTGTGCTCCAAAATCTTCTCGCTCCACAACTGTCCACCCCTTCTCTCAGTCATTTCAAGGCCCTCTCCAGGAAGAAACCCCTCCGCAATAAACTTCGAAAGGCACATCTCCATTACTTTCCCCTTCTTCAGATCCCGATCGCCTTGCTTCACCTGCAAGTAGTTCATAACAGTATCCCCCAGCTTTGACAACGTGATCTTTTCCTCTTCCGTCAGTCCATTCGGCTTCGGCTTATCATCGAAAACACACAGTGCCCCAATTGATACCCCGTTCCTAGTACGTAGCGGGGTAGCTCCATAGAATCGTTTATACGGCCAATTTACCACGAATCCTGCATTGTGATACTGCGGATCTTGCGACAAATCGTTTATCTCCAACAGCATATCTCGTTCGTGGGGGTTTGCTGGCGGAAGCAGGGATACCGTATGCTCGCACAAACTCCCTTCCGCCGAAACGCGGGTACCGCTACCTAACCATATCTCATCGCCGGGCTCGGAGGTGTGAGGTGATGCAATGGACAGAGACTGGGTCGATTCTGCGGCGATGTACGAGTGGTCACTGCTGACTATGGTGATCATGGATCGTTTACAATTCAATATTCTTGCCGTCAGGTTTGTGATGCAGGCGAGAACCGGGTCGTCGGATGCGATGCGAGAGCCGTCTATCTTCGGGGGACCCGGGACATCTGGTGGTGAATCCTCATCTTGAGCAACCAAAACATCAGTGTGTTCCAAAGCATCGCCTTCTGGGGGGTGGTAGTATCTGTCCAGGGATAACCGTCAGTCATGTTGCTTGCGGTGGAATGCAAAAAAGTTATAACACGCCGCTGACTTGAAAACTTCGCGAGTTCGTAGGGAGTTATGAGAATCCCCCATGTATCCGCTTTCCCTTTTGGTGAACGGTCGCTCAAAGGACAGTGCAGGCTCCGGAGCCGGATCTGCTGGCGACGGCTGTCCGGCCATGGGCTGGAGTGGTTGGTCGTCGGTGAGGATTTCGCGTTCTTTGATGCGACGGTAAACAGTTCACCGAGTTCGAGGGTAGTAGGTCAGTAGGGTGGAGGTGGTATGTAAGGCAAGAAGAGGATAGGGTGTGGGAAAGAGGTGAAATGTCAGCATGTGTAAAGTCTATGCTTAGCACTTAGCATACCCCAGATGACGCCCCCGATCCTATCACACGTCACACCAGATGGCTTAGCGGGCAGCGCACGAATCTTACTACCCAATACCTATAAAACCTGCTTCGGGGCTTCGTATCTCCAACACTGGAACCCCACGCCTCTCACACAAACAGCACACTCCTCTAGCTCCTCACCACCCTTCAAACACCCATCCAGCACTTGCACTGTTTCGGACCAGGAGACCCGACGAAATCTTGGACCGGGTATCCATTAGAGTGTTATGCACGATGAAATTTTACCCGATCTAAGTGCACAAGGGTAGGTTGTTGTATCTAATTCGGCAAAGCGCAACGTTCGTGACGCGGGCACGCGTCGATCCGACCCATCCATCCTAACTAATCTTAGTTGAGGTTTTACGTTCTCGAAGCCCATAAAGCCTTGCAGATGCCTGCGTCGAGTCTCGCGAGTTCCATCCCTCAAGCATTTTCATGCAGAGGGACGTCCCTCGCCGTCTCGCTTTGAAATCAGGGCAGTGATACAAACAATGCGGTGTGATCAATCTTAAAGGGATCCGGATAACGGCTCGAGTGCTCGGCGGTGGCTTTTGGCTGCGGTCCTCGGGTACTGGTCCGCTCCAATCAAGTCCCCATTAATCTGACGGCTTTTACTCTTTCCTGGAGCGCATCTCCTTTTTCGCCCGCTTTGATTTGCACTTCTTTATCATTATCGCTGGAGTGAAGCGCTATTGTCAACATGAGGGTGTACACTTACCTTGTAGATCTCAGTTTCTCTCTGGCCTTCTGCTTTTCTGGGGCGTTTTGTCCGATCGTGGTCTCCGCCTAACCCTGGCCACCGGCGTCTGTTTGGCCAGGAAAGTGTATAAGGAGAACCAATGCATATTACTCGCGTCTGGGGGTAAGGATCTGACGCTCCTGCTCTGACAAACAACTACACAGAAACGGTAAAACTGAGGGTGTCCACACATAGTTTTAGGCAAAGTGCAATCTGAATAATGGCAAAAATGGTAAAGCTGGAGAGTGTGCTGACTTCCACCTCAGGTTTCCCCCTGTTGACACCCTTGACTCACAGTAAAACTTAAAACCAGAACAGGAGTCCGATCCTTTACCCCCAGACGCGAGTACACTTTTGAGTGCGATCGGTGACGCGCCCCCGATATGGGGGACGAATCAGTGGTCATTTACGTGTTTCAGCCACTATCCGCTTCTCGGGGGTACTAGATAGCCAGGCCCCCGTTACGGAGTGGCGAGCGCTTAGCGAGTTATATCTTAAGCCCCGAGTTAACAATTTCTTGAGCCGGAGTTAACATCTCAGGCCACCGCAACCTTAGTTAACTGCTTGAGCCATTAACCATACAGCTAGCCACTGTAACTTTAGTTAGCAGCTGCTTAAGCCATTAACCATATAGCTAACTAACATTTGTTAGGGGTTTTCTCCTAGCAAGTGTATACCTAGGCCGTGAATAGAGTACCTGTCCCTGTGTGGCTCCGGATGCAAAACGCCTAGTGAGAACTCTTCACCGCTTTCAAAGTTCGCGCGAATTTTGGAAAGAACAGTCAACTTTCGGCCTTTCCTCCACTTTCGCAATGGTTTTCCTTCTTTCGGAAAGCATTGTGAACTTTCCAGCTTTCCTCCGCTGTCGCTGTGTGTCTCCTTTCGTCACCGGGCTCCTTTCGTAGCATCTCTTTACTCGCTGCCGATCTCCTTTGGCACCGTATAATACGCAATAGATCTCGTTCCAAATCTTCACTGTGCGTAATTGCATAGAGAGTAGTATGATATTCACTATCTACCTATCAACTTATCTACCTATCAATCTATCAATCCATCCATCCATCTATCAACAGCGACTCTGAGTTCACCGGCAGTTGGCTAGAGACCGTACTCGAGTGCACTTGGTATTCAAGCACATTTGGAAGTGAACTTGAAGATCGTAAATGAGTGTGCTTGGAGGTGAACTTGGAGACAGCATTCGAGCATACTCGGAGGTGCACTTATTAAAACAGAACCCCCCAAGTGTTGCAGCTCTAACCGCTATCATGATCGTGCAAACCACTACTATACCACTCCGCTCGAGTAGGTCGCGACAAAAAAAGAAGCCCAGGAATAGGTGCCAGGGCCCACTTTTCGTAGCCAAATTCCTGAAAACGGGTTCGTTTTGTCAAGACATTGTTTGGTAGAATATGTTGAATCCCGACAAAGGCCAGAAAAGGAGATCTTGGCCTGATTTTCGGGTCACTTGGTACTGTTTCCCGACCGTCATCGCTTTCACCGAGAGGCATCCAAAGACACGGTAAGTTAGTGGGAGGGAGGGAGGGAAGAGGAGAGAGAGACAGAAAGAGCTGGCTCAAACAAAGTGAGGTGTAGTAAAGCTTCGAAACATTGACATTGAAAACGATTCGAGTAGCTTGCTAGTACAAGTTCGCCCCTTGAAAGGCGGATAACCTCGACCCAGGCGCCTTATTAGTGGCGTGGGCGCGTCCATCCAGCGTGGCCACGCTCCCACCCTCAGCTCCCCGTTCCCACATCTATCCAACTTTGAGCTCAATTAACTCCATGAGTTTTACTTTGACCAGGATATTGTTTATATATGAAATGTATTTAACAAGATGCTCTTTCACTTGCTTGTCTCATCTTTTAGTTTCCTCTAATATTCAAGGAGTGGTTGTAGATCAAGTACAGTGGCTTAGACTATACTTAGCAATGCTGATGCTGCTAAGCACTGCTTAGCACTGCTGGTATTTTGCATAAGGTAAATTATTTCTATCTGATGCTTAGATACATGTCATATACCATCAGGTAAATCTTTTCTACCTGGCTGTAAGGTACATCTGTGATGAGTGACAGCTTATGACTCAAATATAGAGACTAACCAGTATCAGTACCAGGCCAATGATAATGCAGAACCCATCTGCATATAGTATAGCTACTCTGTGCTAAAGAGCTTTGAATTTGATCAAGGATTGTGGACTTATGGGGTTGACTGCTAAGGGAGAATAAGAAGAGCTGCCTACCCCATATGATTTCTCCACCACTTCTGGTTGGAATCCATTGCCCTTGCTGCCTGAGTCTCTTCAGTATGCTACAAGACTACTTGGGTGCAGCTTGGCAGTTTCTAGGGATAATGAAATGTCACTTGGGTGAAAATTACTTGAGTTATGATACTATAGAGGCTCTCCCACTTCACCAACTTAGAAATAGTACCTATCTCGATAACCACCAGCCCAAATCTGCCAAGACCAATATTAATTGACAGCTAGCATACCATATATGCCCTGATAGTATTACCAGCGAATTCCATTTACAATTGGTGATGAAACAGGGGGGTTAGAAGGTGGCAAAAATCCGTCAGCTTTATGGACTCTCACTCTCATTTTCATCTTGTTCAAAATTGGACCCCCTAATAAGGCGCCTGGGCTGTATGCATGAGGTGCTCAACGGCGGCAAGCAACTCTTAGCATCGTCACACAAGAGGTAGACTCCCTCTCACTTCACCACAACCCACGACAATCACAAAACAGCGACAACTACCATTCCTCGCTTCAGTGAGGAGTCAATCCACGCCGGGACCTCAGTTGACTTCGATTGCCAATATGTTTCTCCTCTGAAGTCTTCACGCCGTTCCCCGCCAGCAGACAACGGGATTGAGGCCATTCATTTTGCAGCGGAGATTCCACGTGTTGCCTCTACCAAAAAGGGCGAGAATAACGGGTCTCCCAAAGTTCCCTACGCCGTTTACGAAGGGCTCTTCACAGAGTATAAAGCCGCGCTCGACAAAATCACCTCGAATGCGATAGCGGCGGAACGAAAGCAAACTCGCCTCGAAGTACATTCCACTCTCAGTAGCACCCCCGTATTCTAGATTCTTATGCTAACTAAAATATGTAGATGAAATATGCCACAATTTACGATGACAAATTGCACGCGGAGGGCTGTTATAATCTGCGCGGTGGGTTTGGTAAGCAAATCTCTGATTCCAATAATAAAAAGGAGTTGAAAAATAATGAAAGTAGAGCGACTTGCCGTCGTGGCAGCGAGTACCGGCCGAATCCCCAACACAAGTAAGTCAACACCGCTAGGTTGAAGGAGATAACTCAGCTCCCCGAGTTTAAAACTGCTCTGGCCAAGGTTTGCGCACAGCTCAAGCTTTTTCCTGACCAGGTCGAACGAACCTCACTGCACCTATACGCTCAGTTGTCTCTGCACGTACACGGAAACACATCTCAGATGACTATCAGTGCTGAAGAGTTCTGCCCACTGGAAGTAGGTGCACTGCTGTGCTTTTTTGAGACCAGTGTTCCTAAGCGGCCTGCAGATCAGGCCGGCCCGGGCCCAAAATTTGGGGCCTGCCACCTGCCTTGGCAGCGGCCAGGCCTGGCCGCTTAGGAACACTGTTTGAGACCCAGAACTATTGGCCTGATCCCCTTCCATTTACGCTGCTACCAAATGAGCCGAATGAACTTGGCGAACAGATCAAAGTGAAACACACAGGAATAGGGGGTTTGGTTTCCACAGTAAATTTAGGGATATAGTTACTAGTGCTTCTCATCGTGTATTTTTGTGGCTACATTAAAGAGTCCGGTGTGGTTCTGTTCAAAACTGGCGGTGGTCTATTGGGTGTATTTATGGGCTGAATTACGCTTCATTGGAAGGAAATCCAAGTGTACCAGATAAGAATGAAATAGCTACGTCTAGAGAGTGTATACCGATCCCAGCCGCGGCACTTGCAGAAATCCCAGATTATCTCCAGTGTAGTCTTAGCCCAAAATTTCGCTACCTTAAGTAATGATGTCCTAACGAAAACGAACCCATTTGAAGTGCATAGCCCCGTTAATCGAGCCTCTATGCCCATTATTTAGGTCCTATTTTGTCACGAATTTCTCGGACGTGTTAGCTTGTACGACATGCCGCTCGCGAGTAGCGTATTTGCAAAATTGTGTGAATACCATGATCATAGACGACGCGGTAGCGGGAGTCGCACTTGTATATAGCCTCTTCCTCGGCCCGGTTTTCAGGTCATCCCAAATCTTCAACCCGAATACACATAACTATGGGAGACGATATGGACTGAGACGAAATTTGGGACGACTTAGACAACGAAAAAAATTGGGAAGCCGAGTATTGAAATATACCCAAAGAGCTACGCAAAGAGCACAAGCGAAAAGCAATGCCCAAGACCAAACGCCATAACGAAGAATTGTGGTACCGCCCTTCTCACCTGCCGTGGTTTCTTCAAACCAGGCCAGTACCAAGTCCAGCCCATTACCTATACATCGAAATATAAAATATACTTATTTAGAACGGAACGCCTGCACAGCCGAAAAGAAACTCTGCACTATACCAAAAACCACACTTACACAGCCAAACAACACCAGCGCCCTACACAGCTCTGTTAGCCTCACAGCCACACAGCCACACAACGGGAATTAATCAAGGTCAAATACCAAAAAGTCCACCATCCCAGCGAATTCCGTCGGTCTCTCCAGAGTCCTTTCAATCCCCTAGGCTGCAACAGCTCCCTCAACACTAGCAGTCGCTCGCCATACACCGGAAAATCTGTCGCGACGAAATACAGATCTTTTGGGCGGGTGCTCATCGGATCTAGCTGGAATATATCCGCAAACCCTTCCGACTTTGGGCCTATGGCTGCAAATATCCTCTTTGATTCCTCGTCGCTACCGAAGAGTAGCCGGTAGCTATGCGCGACTTCGATCAAGATCCGGAGGTAGAACCTGAAGCCTGCCTTATCCAAGCCCGAATCCTTGTCCGCCACAGCGTGCAGATAACAAAACGCGACGTTGTTGTTGTTGTTGTTGTTGTTTTTTAATCATACTGTATTGACTCTAATTAGAGTATGACAGGACCCTGATATCCCCTCCGCCTCCGGGCGAGCCGGCTAGATGGCGGAGCTCCCCCCCCCGCTACCCTTCGTCCCCACTGACAAATGAAAGATAAGAGAAAGACAGAAAGCAAGACGGAAAGAAAGAAAGGAAGAAAGAAAGAAAGAAGGAATGGTATAACCCCGCTGCCTCCAGAGCCGCTCCTGAGCCCCAAGCCCTGAGCCCGCTCCATCCCGCTACTTCAATTGGGCGGAAACTTCCCGACCTCAGTGGCCGCCAGGAAGTCCATCACCGCTTGGTCGCACTCGTCTATGGAAAAGAGCTCAGAGATCTGCACGTGCCGGCATCTGCCTGCTTTCCAGCCCGTCGCCTTTCCCACCGCCTTCCATAGTTCTCTCTGGTGGTCTCTCCACTGGCAGCAGTGGCAGAAGAGGTGCTCCCGCGTCTGGGATACTGTCCCTCCACACCACCAGCATTTGTCGTCATCTCGGTGGCCGAATTGTTTTAGGTAGACTCCCGTGGGTGCATGCCCGGACTTTAGTCGGTAGAACCTGGCGGCCAGCGGCTTGACGCTTGTCATCGGGATAGGTCTCTTGGTCCCCGCCTTGCCCTTGAGTCTGTAGCTGAAGTGCTTGCTGCACTTGTCGGCCTCCCACTCCGCCTTAGCTGCTGATCTTCCCTTGGAGATTCGTCTAGCCCTATTCGAAGCCGAGGTGTATGGCCCCTCTATCACTGTGCTTCCACTTGCGTCTCGGGCCAAGTTCGCCTGACGGTCTGCTTCTTCGTTTCCGCGGATGCCAGAGTGCCCCGGAACCCAGTGGACCTCGGTTGCGATGCCGTAGGCGAGGAGACTCCACGCCCTTCTGTTGATCCGCCTCGCCAGTCGCTGCCCTGGGCCCGGCTCAAGGTGTGCCGCTCGTCAGATTGCGGCCTGCAAGTCACTGAAGACTGTCACCGTCTTCACTCCATGCTTCTCCAATGTGTCTCTCTTCTCGATCGCCATGTCAAGCGCGAGTCCGATTGCCAACAGTTCGGCGTCGAAGATCTGCATACGTCCGGTGCACAGAAAGCTGCGGCGAGACCTCCATTCATTTCCATGTTTACACAGTGCTGCGGCTCCCACTTGGCCATCGTCTGAGCGCGATCCATCTGTCCACCACATCCAGACCCCTGCTCCGATTTTGGCTTCTTTCTCTCTTGCCCAGCGCTGTGCGGCGCTTTTGGCTGCAGTGGTGTCGTCCAGTATGGTGGTTCTGACCACTGGTTCTTCACCCAGGGCCAGCCAGTTTATGCCTTTGGTTGTCCGGCCATGCTCATTTTCTTTCCTGACTGCTCTGCATATCGGTGCTCCGGAAGAGGGGTTTTTGTGTAGCTCCTTTAGTTTGCTACTGCATGCATTTTCTAGTCTCGCTGCGAATCGCTGTTGTCTGGAGTCCAAGATTACTGGCACCAGTGTAAGCCCTGACTCTCTCATTAGTGCACCCCGCGGGGTCGTGGGCAGCGCGCCCAGGATGGATCTGGCTTGTCGATTGAGGAGGAGTTGGAGGTCCTCTCGCCTGCCTACTTCCCTGGGATCCCACCAGAGCTCGCTCCCATATAGTGCAACCGCTTGGATGCACGCCACTTGGACGGCCCTTACGCTCTCAGGAACAACGCCATATGTCTTGGTAAGGGTTCGGAGCCTGGCTTCTGCTGCCCTGGCTTTCTTCATGCATCGGTTGTGGTGCTCCTTGAACGTCAGATGTGCATCCATCCACATGCCCAGCCAGCGCGTCGCCTGTGCATTGAACCGTACAGACTCGTTTCTGACTCTTCTCTTTGCTGTCAGTTTTGGCCGGAGGTGTTTCCTGTGGCCTCGTCTGCGCGTGAATAGTGCCACCTCCGTCTTTGCAGTGTCGAACTGTAGCCCTCGTCTACTTGCCCACTCGATGCTCTTTGCTGCGCATCTCTCAAGTATCAAGACGACATGGTTGACATAGCTCCCGGACACCACCCAGCCGAGGTCGTCTACAAAGAATAGCCCCTCGGCTTCTGATACATACTCTTCAACCCACTTGATTAGTCCTGAGGTGTAGATCGCAAAGAGGATCGGTGACACAGGTGAGTCTTGCGGAACCCCTGCCTCCACTGGGTGTCTTTCCATAGTGTTGCCCTCGATTATCGTCTCCACCATTCATTCCGACAGAAAGCTCTCCATTCTTTGTACAAGGTCTCCGTCCATTTGCCTGACCTTCATCAAGTTGACTAATCTGCCTTTTGCCGCGCTCGGGAAGGCTGCCTTAATGTCCATGAGAAGCACGCCTGTTATGTGGCCATTTGTCCAAGCTGCATGAGCTCTGTCGACCATGATGGCCGCTGCATCGATGGCTGACCGTCCTTTCCTGCTTCCGAATTGTCTGTCACTCAGTAGCCCTCATCTTTTGGCCTCTTCTGACAGCAGCTCCGTGGCTACTTTCTCGACCACATTTCCCATACAGCTAAGCAGCGATATGGAGCGGTAGGCCTTCAGCTTCATATAGTCGTCTTTGCCAGGCTTGCGAATCACCACGCCACTAGCCCGCTTCCATACCGCTGGGTGTCTTCCCGTGCGAATTGCCGCCCTTGTCAGGCTCACGATCCTCTCTTTGTCCCACCTCCAGAGCAGCCGTATTGCGCCAAGAGACAGCTTGTCTGGTCCCGGTGCCTTCTTGACTGACTGAGAGTATAAGGCTTGCTCGACTGCTTGCTCAGTGACGCGTGTGTGTGCGCTTCCCGCTGGAGGTAGTTTGTAGTACTGGTCACCGTCGTTCGGGGGAAATGATTCGTGCCTCAGCATCTCCTCCTTCTCCAATGATGTGTTTGCTTGCTTGCCTTCTCTGTCTTTTAAGGCCTCCACGGTCATGCCCGCCCGAGGGTTTGCGTATCGTGCCGCTCTCCACACCTCGGCTCCCCTAAGGTGTTCCAAGCAATCGCTCCACATTTCTCTCTTGGACTGCCAGATCGACTTCTGGAGCTCTGCCTTCGCCCGGGCAGCCTCCTCCGAGTTCCGTCTTCTCCTTCTCTCTCTCCCTACCGTCCTTCTTCTTTCTTTGATGTCGGCGTTCCACCACCGCTGTGATCTGGCACAAATCCTGATTGTATTTGCCGTGGCATCGAGAACGCTTCTCATTGCTTCCTGACCCCATGCAGCCCCCTGCTCCACCTTGTCCTCTGTGCACTCTGCATCTAATTGAGCTCTCTTCTTCGCTAATTCCATCCATAGCTTCTCCGCTGCTTCCACGTCTTTCTCCATCATTGCAGCCAAATTCCACCCTACTACCCTCTCATAATCCGCCTCCTCCTGCCTGTCTACTCCCACCTCCCATTCTATAACCTCATGGTCGGATCCACTGGCGTAGTCATCAGCCAGTATGGTCCACTTTACTATTGGTCGATTTGCGAACGTCAGGTCGATGACTGACTCGCCTTCCTGGTCCTCTCTTATCCAATGGTGGGTGGGCCTGCCGTCATTTCCAATCTCCAGTCCATTCTTGTCAATCATGTCTTCCCAGAAAGCAGCATCCCGCTGCACTTGGCATCTTGGGTCCCATCGTTTGCTGTGGGCGTTGAAGTCTCCTGCGAGGACAGTGCCGCCCTGCCGAATGACTCTCTGCCAGTTCAACTTTCGTGCCGGTCTCTCTCTCTCTCCCAACTGCGTGTCTGTTTCATTGTAAACATTAACAATCCTCGTTATCTTTTCACCTCTTCTCCTGACGTCAGTAGCGATAACATCGCCGTTGGCACCTCTAGTCAAATCCGTCCGCTCATCAACCACCAGGCCACTCCCCTTCTGTATCGCTGTCCAAACTCTTTTTCTATTTCTTATTTCGTATGCCGAATGGCTGATCCCAATATCTTCTCTTTCTCTCCGTGGCTCTTGCAAGCACACTAGGTCCACCCTGCGTTCGACTCCCGTCTCCAGCGCCGCAATGGTCCACTCGTATGACCTTGCGCAGTTGTGCTGGATCACTCTAATCATTGGTAGCCTGGGCTCCCGTTTCAGTCTCAGTTTCGGTGTCAGGCGCGATTCTGGTCGCAGTCTCAGTTTCGGCCATCGTGATGTCTCTTGCCCCCCCCGCTGCCTCTTCTTCTTCGTCCACGTCCACCATCTCCTCTTCATCTCCCCCTCCTTCCGCCACCCCCTGGGGCCTAAGGCCAAGCGCCACTCTGTTCGAGCCCGTTGCCGTTGCCATGTCCCAGGCCGCACTCGTGGACGCTCGTCCTGCTAGCCCTATTTTCCTGCTCTGCCGCGCCCCTTCGGTGGCTTCGGTCTTCTTCACGCACCTGCTGCTGAACGCGATATGATTTCCTTTGCAATTAGGGCACTTCTCCAGTGTGTGGCCGCAGAGTGATCCCTGCTTTGCAGTGCATCCCACCAAATTGCATTTGTGGTCACTCGTCCGGTGATGGCCTGAGCAGTAGCCACATCTGGGCTTGCTGCCGCACTTGTTCTCGATGTGGCCCCACTCGCAGCAGAGCTTACACCTGCTGTCAGGTCCTTCGTTCGTGTACGTTTCGACTCGGTACTACACCCCCGCCGCCTTGATGTCTTTCTTGACTAAGCTCCGTGCCACCCTGCTCCCCTTTACGACGAAAACTACCGATGACGCGGCAATCTCTCCGTTCTGCCTCCTCTCCCTGATGGTACGGGGGTTCGCCAGCCACCTTACTTGGGTGGGAATCACTATACCCTCGTTCTCCGCTTCGAATTCTTCTCGCATCTTCTGCAGGCCTTCCATGCCTTTCCCCATGTACCGTACGAGAGAGACTGTGTGGATCTTTAGCCTTTCCCAGGACTCATTCTCTTCGACGTCCACGACTCCTTTGTCGACCGTCCTCGCTCCGGTGATGATAATGTCACGGTACTGCAGGGCCATCTCTGCTGTCGTATTCGGGTGCGTGATTGCAGTAATCGCGCCCTTGGCATTCCTCATGGCGTTCATAATCCTAATGTGTGCTGGTGCCTTCTGGTGGAAGAGGGCTCTGTTGATTGCTGACACGATTTCCTGGTCCATTTTATTGGAGAGCGGTACACTCTCGTCTCTTCTTAATATCAGGCGTCTCTCCGCCATGCTCGATCCAGCCGTCTGGGCCTGGGCCGACGGGTGCCCTCTGACTCTTGGCTTGGGGTGGGACGGTCTCCCACCGTCTAGCGGGTGTGGGCGCTGACTTTGGCTTGGGCGCGGGCTGCGGTTTAGGCTACAGTTTGAGCTGCAGTTAGGGCTTCGGTTGCTGCTGCAGCTGCTGGCGCTTCTCTGGTTCCTCTTCTTGCATCGTATCTGCATCTTGCGAGGCCTCTAGCCCCCTACCGTCCGTCCTTGCAGTCTTTTGTCTTTCTTTCTCTCTCCCCTCCTAGCCTTGTGCTACCCCTTTCATGGTCTTTGCGATCATGTTCGTGATGCCCGCCCCCCACAGCTTGTTGTCCTCATGGCGGGCGTCCCACTTCTGCTCTCTCTCCTGCATCCACGTCATCATTCCCTACCACTGTGCCTCCTCGCGGGCTGTCCGGGCTTCCAACAGGTTTCCCAGATGTCCCACTGTTCGGTGCAGCTGTGTTAGCTCTTGTGCCTGCTGTCGTATCGTCCTCTCCATGCGGCTCCTCCAGTCGCTGGGGGCCGCCGGGGCCTCGCTCCTCCTTCTCCATTTTCCGTTGTTGATTCTCTCCATCGGCTCAAATATGGTTGCACCCGCAGTCTCTGCAGCGATGGATGTCGCCACTGTGGCCATCTCCATCGCCATATCCATGGGTGTGTCGCTCCTCCCGTCTCCTGTGTCTCCTGCGTCCAGGTCACTCCTCTCACTCCTCTGAATTCGGTCATCACTTCTGTGAGACAAGCCTCTTAGTCCTCGTCGTCGCTTGCTCGCTGGCCGACGTGTCGCGTCAATCGTGTTTTCTGCCAAGCCTTTACGCGAACCCACTCCGCTGCGTGGATTCTTGTGCGCACCCTCCGCCGGCGGTCCAGAGGGTGCTGGGAAGCTCGTTCCGGGGTCAATTCGACGTTAGGAGTCGATTGCCACTGTCCGTTTTTTGATTGCTCTCGTTGTTGTTGACTTATTGTGCCGTTTTCTTTTTGCCAAGACTTTTGTCACAAAACGCGACGTTGGAGTATATCTGGACAACATTGGGATGCCGATCTCGGTCAACGAGAAGGTGTTCCGAAATGTGGTCGGTCCAGACGAACTGTAGGCCCTGCCACTTGGAAAGAAGAGCCGCCGATAAGTCAAGGGACGCAATTTTTTGGCCATCTAACTTGTTGATGGCGACGCCCATGGGGATAAGCGCGCGGATAAGGTGCTCAACGGGGTCTGCTAAAGCATGTGAATGGAGGAACCCGCCACCATTGCGGTTAAGGATCACTGAGAAATCTAGCAGCAAAAAGGACTCGAGAGCAAATACCACCCATTCGTAGGGCAATGCTCGATATGTTTGGTCGATGTTGTTGGGGAAATCGCCATTTCCTTTCCGGCTCAGTGATCGCCTAGGAATGTCTCTGGTGAACTCAGCGCTGTGGTGAAATAGGAAGTCGGAAATGGACATTGGCGGTCTAATCAATTGAATCACGATCAGATGTTGCACCAAATATGTGAGCGGCTTAGGCCAGCACTTTCTCGACGCAGGCAAATTAGACAGTGTTGAGAAAACCTTCAGGTTCAGTTGTATGAGATACGTCCGATGCATTTGTGCGCAGCTGTTGCTGTCGAAACGAGACAGCCCAAAGATATTCTTCAGCATTCGTTCCAGCGCTACAGTATCGGAGTTGTTAGTTGGAAATCCATTCTTAGCTGTCGGTAATAGAGGTTCAAGGTGATCGCTATACCGACCGAACGGGCCGTCGAGAGGATCAACAAAGCCGCGGCCTGTCAGAGCATTCACTTCATAACACGGTAGCTCCGGAGTCAAGGGTAGATCCCAAGCCCACTCGTTGCCTGCCTCTGTTTTAGGGGCTGGTTCAGACTCATAACCCATCTCGGTCCAATTACCATGTTCTAAGTCAATTTCCTGAACCATAGGCCTCCGCTTGCGAAGAAGACCCCAGATACCGCCAATCCAACCCGTCAAAGAAGCTTGTTGAAAGTTGTCCGCGGGTGTTTTGCTCCCAACTTGCAGAAGCAACTGCAGTCGTGACAGGGGCCACGAGAATGCTTCCGGGAAAGGCTCTCTGGAAAATGATGGGTACAATCCTTGGTCCTGTGCCGGCACCAGGATTTCAGGCATGGCGTACTCGTCGGCATCAGAAGGTACTGGCTCAAGCCCACCTTCTGGGGAAGCAAGTTCCAGACCTAGGCTCTGGTCTAGTGATTCTGGGAGGGATGAGACAATATCAACTCGATCATGGGCCGCGGGTAAACGTGTACCTCGAGGTTCTGATAAGGATGTTTCGATCGTGCCTCGAAACGGAAAACGTGCACTCTGAGGTTCTGAGAATGGTATTTCAATCGTGTCATGGAACACTTCTGCTTCAGACACGACACTCTCACAGTCATCATTCTGGGTTGTCTCCGCTCGGCTTAACTCTGGGACTCGCAACAGATTCAGTCAATTGTCTTCAGAATTATTAAACTACCACAAAAGTATGCATACCTTTAAGTGCAAACTCTTCCAAGGATTCCGTCGCGGAAGAAACAGCCTCAGGAAGTTCCGTGGGAGCTGACGGTGGAATACGAGTCACAAGCTCTGTATGATAGTTCTCCTCAAGCTCGTTTATGATATGCTCGCTTGGATCTTCTTCGGGTATATCCTCCATGATGACCCTCGAGGTACCCACAATTTTTATTACGGAGAATCTTTCTTCATCCCCCACTTCGAATTCATTGCATAGCTCTAACCCTACTCTACCTTCCTCTTCTTCCTCCTCTTCCTCCTCATTCCCTGCAAATTGTGCCCCTGCGCCCGAAAGCACGGCACCCGTTTGTGCTGGGTGAAACCAGTGTGCTTTGGGCTCAAGAGGCAATTGTGGTAATTCGAAGTCCGCTGGGGACGAAACGCTACTTTGAGACCATATCGATGATGCCACCCGGGAACCCCAGGAAAACGTCGCCGGTGAGTAGTTCGTTGACGATACAGGAGAGAGTGTGGCATGTGCGCTTGTTGGTGAGAGAAGTTTGGTAGTGAAGTTAGGCGGGAAGAGTCTTGTTTTGTGTGCGAAAATAGGGGAATATTTGTTGACGGATAGTCTGGAATGTACTTCCGTACTGGTGTTTTGCTGTGCTTCGTCGTTGTTCTTCACATTTTCAAAGTCTAGGCAGTCGAATTGGGTGATGATCTTTGGCGGGAATGGCTTCTTGCCCGTGGCTTTTTCCATGACTACAGGTTGTTGGTGATCGCGACAATACTGTGAACACTTTGGTTTGCGTCTAATCCACGGACTTTAAAAGCTGAGGTAGACGGTGACTGATGCAGTCCTTACGAGTTCAGCGCGCAACCTCCCGCTGTGCGCAAAACAGTGTGCCAATGCCACAAGGCAGACATGTGCATACTCAGGTACTATGCATACGTATACAGAGGGTTAATACATTAGTCCCTGACTTGCATACGGTAGTCTGGAGACACCGAACCAAACGCTGCGCAACTGTGCGATTACCGAGTACAGAAGAGAGCCCGAGGGATCGGAACGAGGAGGCTGTGCATTGAAGTGGGTTGTCAGAGCCTCGTGGGTTATTACACATGCACAACTGGAACCTGTCTACAGAATATCGTCATCTGCGGTATTAATGTGATAATTGGGAGAGCCAATATATTTCAGCCTAAACTGTAAGTTTCAAGCCAATGAGCACCTTGCACTGTGGAACATTGCTCGTCGAGCTGAAAGTTGCGCAAAGAGCAAGGCTGAAGGCACGAGATTTATAATATGCGGCTGTATGAAATTCTCCTCGGGGTTCCGCTGCCGGCGCCCATAACTACATCTAGATCGATCGAAGGGTAACTGCAATCTCCGATGCTTATCCATGCCCAGGAACCACTTGAATAGAAGGCTTGGTCCTACTTCAAAAATGTCGCAAAGCATGTACTCTAGAATGTGTCATTCTCTGTCTCTTGTTGACGAGCGAACTTGCTTTTTTTTGTTTGTAATCATATTGCATTCGGCCGCTGGCGGCCATGGCATATATCCCGTACATATTTCCTCCCCGCTTCTTCCGTAATATAAAAAAACAAAAGCAAAGTCGCGAGTCCTCATCCCCCAAACAAGAAAAACAAAAAACCGCCAAAAAACAACATCAACTTTTACACCCCCCCATCACTCGACTCCTCGTGATCTGAGTTCTCCGCCTCCTCCACCACTCCACTAATTCTACCAACATCTGTTAAATAAAGAAAATCTAACAGTGCCCGTGAACATTTTTCCTCCGCAAAAACAAGAGACATCGGCAGACTAATCTTCGGCTTTTTCATCACTTTCTCCACCCCCTCATACCCCTCTTCCCCCTCTTGCCCGTCAACCCAAAGCCGCTTCTGTTCTCGTTTCCATCTTTTGCACCACTTAAAAAGGTGGTCTCTTGTCTGATATTCGTGCCCACACCACCAGCACTTCATATCTCTTCTTTTTCCGATGCGCCTTAAATATTTCCCCATCAGAGCGTGTCCTGTCTTAAACTGATAAAACCTCGCCGCAATCGATTTCTGGGATTTCATCACCACACCGTTACCCCCCCTCTTCACCAAATCATACCGGTAACTGTGCTTCGATTTCTTTCCCATCTCTTTTATTTCTTTCTTACTTTCTTCCCATTTCGTCTCCGTTAGACGTCGACCAATGTGAGCGAAAGATATATAATTCAAATGAGGTAACGGATTTTGCGTTTCGGTATAACTCCCGCAATGCTTATATGCCGCTTTCGTTGCTTGTAGGTCCGCTTCTTCGTTGCCTTCCACACCCTTATGCGCAGGTACCCACCGGTACTCCACCTGGATGTTT
>Ga0307514_10000900_pt1 | contig 45969 bp, 41 predicted proteins | sample 16_EM_MG_FD_203088 | JGI IMG/M metagenome (GOLD analysis project Ga0307514, IMG submission 203088) | Populus trichocarpa ectomycorrhiza microbial communities from riparian zone in the Pacific Northwest, United States - 16_EM | ecosystem: Host-associated > Plants > Roots > Unclassified | place...
GATATTGCAAACTGCTCAACAAGCAAAAGCTCATTAATGGTTGCTGAAAACTTCATTTTGATAAGATACTATTAACACACTGCAAATACAAGAGCCTTATATGAATCTATAGATGGACCCGCTGTGTGACCCGCTGACAACCCGCCCAATTCAGACGGGTTGGGAGTTTACCATGGAACCGTACCCGAGTGGGCAGTTCGGGTTTATTGATGACCCAGACCGCCAATTTGGCAACGGTTTGATTTGGACCCGGACCCGGACCCGAAGTGACGGTCCGGAACCGTTGCTAACACTAGGTATATCCCGTAGCACAACCGTTGGATTATACAAGATGCAATGCCCAAAATTGTTGACACTGTGTTGATACTCTAGTAACGCTCACTTTTAGGTGTAGCGACATTGACTCGAACCATATTTCCCGTAAAGGTGGGCAATACTTCGACTATAGGTAAATGCCACAGCACAGCCCTTGGATTACACAAGATGCAACACCCAAAATTGTTGACACTCTGTTGACACTCTGTTGATGCTGTGTTGACACTGTGTTGACGCTGTGTTGACGCTGTGTTGACGCTGTGTTGACGCTCTGTTGACGCTGTGTTGACGCTGTGTTGATGCTGTGTTGACGCTGTGTTGACGCTTGGTTGATGCTGATTTTCAGGTGTAGCGATATCAACATTAACGATATTGCCTATAAAGGCGGCCAATACTTCGATTCTGGATAAAAGCTGTAGCAAAGCCCTTGGATTATAGAAGATGCAACACCCAAAATCATTGATGCTCTGTTGATGCTCATTTTCAGACTGGGGCTGTGACCATGTCGCTTTCTCTTTTGCCCATAAAGGCTGCCAATATGTTGATTATGGGTAAATACCATAGCACAGCCCTTGGATGATACAAGATACAATACCCAAGATTGTTGACACTCTGTTGACGCTCTGTTGATGCTCTGTTGATGCTCTGTTGACGCTCTGTTGACGTTCATTGTGAGGTGAAGCAACATCAACATTAACCATATTGCCTATCAAGGCAGCCAATACTTCGATTATGGATAACAGCCATAGCCCAGCCCTTGGATGATACAAGATGCAACACTCAAAATCATTGGCGCTCTGTTGACACTCATTTTCAGACTGGGGCTGTGACCATGTCGCTTTCTCTTTTGCCCATAAAGGCTACCAATACGTTGATTATGGGTAAATGCTGTAGCACAGCCCTTGGATTATACAAGATGCAACACCCAAGATTGTTGACACTCTGTTGACGCTCTGTTGATGCTCTGTTGATGCTCTGTTGATGCTCTGTTGACGCTCTGTTGACATTCATTGTGAGGTGAAGCGACATCAACATTGAACCTATTGTCTATAAAGGCGGCCAATACTTCAATTATGGATACAAGCCGTAGCACAGCCCTTGGATGATACAAGATGCAACACTCAAAATCATTGACGCTCTGTTGACGCTCATTTTCAGACTGAGGCTGTGACCATGTTGCTTTCTCTTTTGCCCATACAGGCTGCCAATACGTTGATTATGGGTAAATGCTATAGCACAGCCCTTGGATTATACAAGATGCAACATCGAAAATTGTTGACGCTCTGTTGATGCTCTGTTGATGCTCTGTTGATGCTCTGTTGATGCTCTGTTGACGCTCTGTTGACTCTGTGTTGGCGCTCTGTTGACGCTCTGTTGATGCTCTGTTGATGCTCTGTTGACACTCTGTTGACGTTCATTTTTAGGTGTAGCAATATCGACATTAACCATAGTGCCTATAAAGGAGGCGAATACTTCGATTATGTGTAAAAGCCGTAGCATAGCCCTTGGATCATACAAGATGCAACACCTACAATTGTTGACGCTCTGTTGACGCTCCTTTTCAGAAAGGGGCTGTGACCATTTCACTTTCTGTTTTGCCAAAAAAGGCTGCCAATACATTGATTATGGATAACAACGAGCAAATCACTTCCCAATTAACTTACTTGGGAGACTAAAGATTGTTGACACTCTGTTGACGCTCATTTTCAGAATGGGGCTGTTACCATGTCACTTTCTCTTTGGCCTATAAAGATTGCCCATATGTTGGTTATGGATAACAGTGAGCAAATCGCTTCCCAATTCACTTACTTGTGAGACTAAAAATTATTGATGCTCGGTTGACGCTCATTTTCAGAATGGGGCTGTTACCGTGTCGCTTTCTCTTTTGTCAATAAAGGCTGCTGATTTGTTGGTTATGGATAACAGTGAGCAAATCACTTTCCAATTAACTTACATACAAGACCAAAAATTGTTGACACTCAGTTGACGCTCATTTTCACAATCTGGCTGTTACCGTGTCGCTGTCTCTTTTGCCTATAAAGGCTGCCAATACGTTGATTATGGATAACAGTGAGCAAATCGCTTCACAATTAAGTTGCTTACAAGTCCAAAAATTGTAGACACTCCATTGATGCTCATTTTCAGAATGGGGCTGTTACCGTGTGGCTTTCTCTTTAGCCTATAAAGGCTGCCAATACATTGGTTATGCATAACAGCGAGCAAATTGCTTCCCAAATAACTTACTTACAAGACCAAAAATCATTGCCACTCCATTGACTCTCATTTTCAACATGGGGCTGTAACCGTGTCGCTTCTTCTTTTGCCTATCACGGCAGCCAATATGTTTGTTATGAATAACAGTAAGCAAATCACTTCCCAATTAACTTATTTATGAGACCAATAATTGTTGATACTCCATTAACGCTCACCATGAACATGTCCTAACTGTTGTTATATGGTTAATAATTTTGTATAAATAATCATATAGTCATTATTGACAGCCAATGTATAATTTGGATAAATACTCAGTTGCATTCAAATGCTTTGTAGTGTCTCAATATCTGATCCGCTGATGCACATGTTCTATAAGCGATGTATAACGTAGCGCTGTCACATTCCTGTGCTTTCAGCTGGCAATTTACTGTATTTAGATCCATTGACTAATTTTTCATTAATATAGCCCAATTTCCTTACATTGCCTTATCCAGTTGCTTCTTCTCGATTTCCATGACCTACCATAAGCAATTTTCAAAATGTTGACTATGTGCACCAGGTTTGAACACAGAGTTATGTAGTTGGATATATGGATGAATGTGACATGATGGTAGTCATTCCTACAGATTTGCGTTGCGCATTGACCGCTCCTTCTATGACTCGTATTCTATCACTGAGAAAAATTATATTAGCAAATTTTGTCTCCAATTTAGATTGTGCATTCTCACATACCTGTAAGAGGCATGACAATATTATGTTCATCAATCATCAATCAACTCGGTTTGGAGTCTAGAACTTCCAGATAGCATACATGACCCTTGCACATGCACTGACGAATTATCATGTCTGACAATTTGGTTACTGAAATTAAACAAATGCTGACACATAGCAAAATAGGTACACCAATTACTTTTCACGAAGATATGACGTCAGTAATTAAAAATTGTGCAGGCAGTGTACTGATGACAAACGAGCCATTACAATATATTCATCTGAATCCAATTCCTGTATGGTAATTAGCTAGGGAGGTTATATGCAGGGGTAATAGCTTATGGGTTTAACAGACTTCGATTTCTGAATCGGTCATGAATTGGGTACCGCATTGGGAGTGAGAGCCGATATACTTATGTAAGACTGAGGTTTTCCGGATGCTAATCTCGTATGGCTACTTTCTGCTCATGAAGTTCCTCGCAGTGTTGCGATTTTCCTCTGACTCTATCGCATATCTCCATCAGCTCTCCAAATGTTGTCCGCACAGTAGCAGGTGCAAACTGATCCATTTGCAGCTTGATGACTGCCTTAACTGTCAATATGACTGCTGTACCTCAAATCTTACTAATGATGCAAGACGAAAAATTGTTCACACTCAACTTCAGGATGCAGCAGGGAGCATCTCTCTGCTTGTTTTGATTATAATGGCAGCCAATAAAACAAACAAAGACAATGGTGTACCAAAGTTAATATTTTGCACATGACTGTAGGATATCTGAATGTGACAATAAATAGAAACACCCGAAAAGGAGAACCGGAGATTGGAACCGGCAGGTCTAGCCAAGCCCAGCAAAACCCGTGGGTTGATGGGTATGGGTATGGGTTTGGCCAGGCAAAAAGCTGTGGGTCGGGTTTTTGGACGGTTCTGGAACAAAACCGAACTGTTTATCTGGTCCAAACCCAAACCACTGGTGGGTTACCCGGACCCGTTGCTAACAGTAACCCACGCTCGTATACAGAGAGTACAGTATTAGGCTTCCGAACTACTCACTTCTCGCTGTGGTACACATTTTGTTGTATTTTATCTGCATGTTGCAAGTGCAGCCAGATAGAAAGAGCGATCTCGCACTCAAAGAGAATGCTTCAGCAAAAGCATCCCAATCCACACATTTGCACTTTTTGGTAAGCTATAGTGCACAATTTAGATAGTCTAGCGCACACCTAAAGCGCACTACATAACTGTGTGGATCTTGGAACTATGTAAAGACTCTATTTTGGTGAGAACCTTTCTACAATTACAGCTCACTAGAAGACTAACATACTGGTGCACTTTAGATATGTACTGGACTATCTCCAATGGATGCTGTGGCGCACAAAAAAGCACAGCTGCATCAGCCAATTTTGTTTCCGTTCAGGCGGAATGGATGCATCAAAGTGGATGCGCTCCGTCAGAGGAGTCAGAGACACTCTCGTGGTGGATTACTTCACACACGGCGTTAATACCACATGTCACGTTGAATATTGCCCTCCGATAGCGGTTTCACCATTTCTTCTTGCTTTGTCGGTCTCCTATTTAAAACAAACACTCTGGCGTTGTGGCCAACTAGGACCATACGTCGGAATGGGTTCATTGGGTATGCACTTGTGTCAGGATTGCAATGCGATGGGTGACGCTACAAAAATCTCTCCTCGCCTTCCATCTACCGGTGTGCAAAATGCAGTTCTCTCTGTACTAATTATACACATCATTCCCAGTCGCCAGATCTCAGTGGCTATTGACAATCCATCGCACATTCCGTCCATCTTCTGCCTTACTACTAGTAGCTATTTCTGGAATTTCGTGCGCCCAGTCTACGATAATCCCCACTCTGAAAACTTGCAACGCAATGGCTACCGGTACTTTTCCCACTTGTACACATTGCAAGACTGGATCCAAGTTACCCAAGTTTCCAGGTATTGTAGTGAGCACCAGAGCTAACGAGTACTCAATAAAAGTTCCATCCTCGTTTTGAAGCTTGATTTTGAATCGTCGTTGCAGTTGCCACAGGAGACGCCCATTTATTGCGCCATAACACCTCCCCTGGTGTTGCTTTACCCACACCCAGTTGTTCTGTCCATCCTCTCCTTGCCAGCTCCAGCTTTCTGTACATTGCCATATCCGAGATATGTGTTTACCTTCTAAATCTTGAACCCGAAATTTAATACTATGGTAAATATACAGCTGTATTGCGTGCAGTTGTTTATTCGATATATATGTCTTGTTACGACTCTTATGCTTGATAAACCTCCGCGTGCCGCGGTTGATTGCCATGCGGTGCGTTGCATCCTATGTATCGCCAAGTTATGCTCTGGAGTCTTTGATCATAGTGTCAGGATGCTTTTCATCACGGCGGTTTCGGGGTCACCTGAATTCGGGCTTCGCATAAGACTCAGAGCTCAGGGGGGCAGTCAGATCAGCACCGGAACAGACGACTTTGCAGGTGGCAGCGCTATTCTCCCCATGCTCAGCAAGGGCTTGGAGATTGAGCCCACTGATCCCGAAGCAGAGAATGCAACGCTGAATGGCGATTACTTGTGGAAGGTTGTTGGGATTGTGATTGGAAGTGTTCCAACCGTCCTTGATGTTCGTTTGATGTTCTTGTGCATGTCTTTTGCCAGAATACTGTTGCAAGGCTCTGTATCGAGAAATATGCTCAACCCAATGAGACATCAAGTGGATCTTCGGAAAGTTGAAGTCGGCATCGAACTCTTTGGATAGATCTCTCTTGTGGCCCATATAATCCCGCTAGGCGATGATATCGTGCTGCTTCTTGGATGGTGTCCAAGTTTGAGCATTTGTTTTGTCGTCTACCTTTCGCTTCTTTATGAGTTCCATTTTCATGGCTTTGGCTTTGGCCATCGCCTTGTTGCTGGCTCGCCCAAGTAAGAAAACATCTTTGAAGGTGTGGAAAAGACGGAAGGCGTTCTGCATGTAGCTCAATATTGCATCATTGTGAGATTTCTATGGAGCATACATATAGAATTCTAACAATATCAGTGTACACTAAATTGTGCGATTGGATAAGGGATGCTGAGCGGGGCATCCACCTCGTAGAGACTGGGTTACAACTCCAAGCAGGTACCGTCTCATTTCCTTCATCTCCTTCCCATTACATTGAGAAAATTCCTTATATGACTTATTTTTTGATGTGAGGTTGTAGTAAGCAGGTCCGGATAACAAGATCGCATTGTACTTGTCGAGCCATTGGTGTGTCTTCATGAAGTGGAAAATCCATTTTTGAAGGCAGCCAAGCATGCCGATCTGCATTGTATGGAGGAGGTGGGGATCAGGGAGGCGGCTTATGATGTACGGAATATGTCGAAAGAAGTTGAATCGTCAGTGAACATGGTGCGACGAGAGTTCGGCATTGGCTGCCTTGGTGGTGGCATCGCTGAAGATTCTATATAGGTTGTGATCCTGCCATGAGTGTCCATTGTCAGGAGGGCCATAATGTTCAAGTGCATCCTTTGGACAGTCGCACCAAATACAGACATGCCACTCGAGATGATATTGATCCGTATGCTCTGGGCAATCTGCAAGCCATACTGCAAAAACCGGTTTGCAACGCCTGAAGTTGCGATCTGCACAGAGAATGCTGTAATACCTGCTCTCGGGGCTGGGATTCTGTTTAAAGGTGACAGGCTGGAGTACCTGCTGGAGGACATAGTTCAGCACTGTTCGGTTTGATTGCTGCTGCTTACCGAACCACATCCGCGGAATATTGTAGTTCTTGATTGGAATTGGCAGGACAGCGACCATTATGATGCTGTGCATTGAAGGCATCTGGTGGATCTTCGAAGATAGATTGCCAATTGTCATATATACAGGCCACTCCTTCGTGTCGCCAGCAAAATTAGAGGGATGTATTCCGTTGGACATGAAGATCAAGCGACCAAGTGTATGCACCACTTTGAGTGTTGACTAAATGTCAATTAGCATGTTATTATCCTCGAGTATCTGTCCTTACCTGTGTCTCCCCCTACAAGTCCGCAGTGTGCATATTGGTATAGAGGTGTTTCAGAGGGGTATCACTGTTAAAGCAACACTGAGGGGTGTAAATGAGATGCTCGGCATAGGCTGGCTGCCGCATCAACCATCTCATACTTCTGATGATGTCTCGACTTGAGTATTTGATAGGGTATTGGTGATTGTCATTCCATCTCATCTCCTTCAGAGTGTGTAGTTCCCACTCCCCGAGAGTCTAAGTATGTGGCACTGTAGCCACGAGCTTCCGGACACCATTTCTGTTGTTGAAACTTGGGAAACGAAGAACAGTGTGTTCACAAATCAGCACGTTGTCATAGTAGGTCTTCCTGCCCTTGTTCTTGATCGCACACTAGATATATTTGTACTCTCCATGCATTGCAAACAGGTAGTAAGGATTGTTGTGTAGGTTTGTCTAAAGCCAACCCTTACAATTGCATTCCCATGGCTCCGCAATGAAATCGCTCAGCGGAGTGCCGGCACCAGGGCACATTTTCATCCCCGTCAGAGGAGGTGGCAGTGGTTGAGACTCCGAGTCAGTGATGTTTTCAACAGGTTCGAGGTAAAGAATTGCGTCCAAGTATTTGAATGCATCTTTGTTAGAGTTGAATTTACAATACTGAGTAGATTCAATGTGTCAGGGTGCGCTTCGAATAGTTAGATTCTTCGGGCGTGCACCTTCAAGGTGTTCAGGATGGTGTAATTTGGGATGTTTAAGTCGCCAGCTGTCGGGGGGTGAACTTCTTTTGGCATGAATATTTGGGGCAATGGAAAGGGGTCTTCTCCGGTATTGTTGACTACACGCGAGGAGTGGATTATGCAGTGTAGAAAGGGACAAAAGTTGGTGCTGGGCCTGAGCAGCCTGGTGTGTAAGTTCACGATACTTTCAGCTAACTTGAGAGATTGATTGAGCCTTAATACCATCACAAGGAGGTTCCTTACATGCCAAGAGTTGCAAAAACACTATATGCCCAATGTCCCATAATACTATGAATAAATTGAAACCAATCCAAAACTAGTGTTAGCAATGGTTCCAAATTCTTGGTTCGGTTCTGGATATGGGTTGGGACCAAACCCGGACCGTTGCAACGGGTTTCGACACAAAATCCGCTTCTCAGATGCCAAAATTTCTTGCTTCAATTATGTGTCTGAGTTCTCATTGTATCGCAACATAATCTATATGTGAAACATGCTGTTTGATGCCCTCTTTCATCTCAGGTTCTCTGATTTGCAATTGGATCAATATTGGTTGAGTCGCATTGAAAAACCGGTCAGTTTGGCGAGAGTAGTGTTTGCAACTGTTCCAACCCGCTAGAACGGTTCCGGGTTAGGGTTGGGACCGTCACAAAACTGTTGCAATGGGTTTTACCACACGAAAACCCGGACCGTTGCAATTGGGCCGGTTTTACCTCCAAAAACCCGGGATTTAAACCTTACAAATTTGGCTCCAATTAAGAATTTGAGTTCTGATCGTATCATGACATGATCAATACCTAGATTGTGCAGTTTTAGCCTCTCTTTCACCTCCCGCATTCGGATTTGCGATTGGACAAATATTCGTTGAGTCGCAATCGAAAACCCACGAATTTCACTTAAACTTTGCCCCTATTTCACAGCCACTTAACGAATGTCAGTCAGATCGCAAATCTGATTGCTGCAGGTGAAAGAGCTCGTAAAGCTGTACAATCTGTGTATTCATCATGTCCTGATACTATCAGAACTGAGATACTTAATTGAAGCCAAAGTCCAGTCAAAGTTGAAGGAATGGTAAAATGGAACTGCAGTCCGGTTCTAACCCGGCCAAAAACCCACCGTTCTATGTCCGGTCTGGGTAACAAACCCGCCAAGACAAAGCAGGTCAGGTTTTTGGATGGGGGTGGAACCGAACGGAACCATTTTTCCAGTCCAAACCCGGACCGCTTGCAGGTTACCTGGACCCATTGCTAACACTACACGAGAGTGTAGGATATATTTAACATCAATTCAACGAATATTAATCTGATCCCGAATATGAGAACGGGAGATGAAAGAGGAAATCTAACTGCATATTTGAAGTGTAGATTATGTTGCGATACAATGAGAATTCAAATACTTAATTGGAACCAAAGTTGAAGGAACCGTTAAATGGAACCACGGTCCGGTTCGAACCCGTACCCAAACCCAGTGGGTATACATGCGGTCTAGGCAACAGCACAGACTGTAGCCGCTGGTCCGGTTCCAAACCCGGACCGCAGGTGGGCAACCCGGAACTGTTGCTAACACTAATCGAAACCCAGAAAATAAAACAATCCCTGAGCGATCCAAAAACTTCGGGACCTGTGTATTAATCAATGTCTGAGATAGATGAATTAGAACAAAGGAAAAGAACATGACAGGAACCTGACCTTGACTAGAACGCAAGAACGATCACCTCCTCTGCAACCAGAGGAGTGGTTTACCCCTCGCCTGCCAAGCCATCCCAGTGCGCCTGTGGCAGAGGGCGATTGGGGAAAGGGACTACAGGGAGAGGGACATCGGGGAGTGGGATATTGGAAACACTGTCGGCACCTGCTGATCTGCTGAGCAGCTGCTGATTCATACCCACACCCAAGGTGTTTCTGGATACCTCAGCTTCTCGCAGAGTTGGCACAGCTGGGTAAGGTTTTTGCGGTATTAGAAGCACTAAAAACTCCAGCCCACTGAGGGGATGAGTCTCCGGAGTGTATGGTTGGGTGCAAGGCTCCGGGGTTTGTGGCCATGTGGCAGGTACCAGAAGCTGTGGCTGTGGGGTATGCTCGCGCACCACCTGGGCTTGTTCAGGTAGCACAATTGGCTCATTGTCTACCATTGAATCTACATTGTCGGCAGATCTATTTACTATCTCTCCCTGGCGAATTGTCTGAGGTTCTTTGCTATCATCCTCATTCTCATCCTTCTTCTCCTTCTCATCTTCCTCCTCTTCACCTTCCTCATCTTAATCATCCTCCTCATTATTTTCACTGTCCATTTCCATATCCACATCGCTGTCTAAATGAATGCCGTATAGTGCATCGACATCATCCTCAATGGGCATATTCACATCAGAATCATGTTCTTAGTCATATTCGTCGTCCGACTCCTTGGCAGAGTCGGTATCATCATCTGAGGAAATTGAGATTGTGGGTGATACTTCCAGCTCTAATTATACCGGCTCTAGTTAGCCCTCCATGTCGGAGTGTGCCTCATACATTTGCTTCTGCAACTGCAATGCAGCGATACAACAGATAAGATCTTCCCCTGGGGTTTGTTTAACAATACCTTTCCCTTCACTGTTTCCCTTCCCCTTTCACATCCCTTTTCACATCCCTTTCCCTATCCCATCCTTTGTTCCCATCTCTTTGCTGGTCCCTTTCATAGCGCCCTGCAAGTCCTCCATACTCTCACCCTTGCCATTGTCATAGCCATCACTAGGACGGCTCGTCTTACCGCTCAGCGCTCCGGGATCCACCCTGTTCTCATCATTATCATCCTGGTGGATTATCTCGTCTTAATTCTGTGGTCCAACAGCTAGGAAGTCACCTGGCTTGTAGTGCCAGCTGCGTGGTGGCTCAATGGTTGCCCAGAGACAATCGGTAAGGTGAGCAATGGGTCCAGGTAACCTGCCAGTGGTCCAGGTTAGGACTGGAAAAACCGTTTCGTTTGGTTCAACACCTGTTCAAAAAACCAAACCGCTCTGTCTTGGCGGGGTTTGTACCCGGACCGGACATAAACCCGCTGTTTGTTGGCTGGGTTTATCATACAGTAGAGCCTCATTTTCGCGAACTCAGAACTTTGGCTCCAATTAAGTATTTGAGTTGTGATTGTATCACACTATGATATATACGTAAAAGATGCAGTTTCAGATGCTTTATCACCTCCCGTTGCCCAATTTGCAATCCGATCACTATTAGTTGAGTTGCTTCAAAAAACGCGAAATCTTCGGTGTTATTTCACAGCCACTCAACAAATAATGATCGGATTGCAAATTGGACAATGGGACGTGAAAGAGCATCTACAACTGCATCTTGTACGTATATATCATATTGTGATACGATCACAACTCAAATACTTAATTGGAGCGAAAGTTCTGAGTTTGCGGAATTGTGGAACGGGCCAAAAAACAGCGGGCTCGGCGCGGTTCGGTTTTTTGATAGGGAAAACCTGTTGCAAGGGTTCCAGTTGGGTTGGAACCCGGACCCGGAACTGAACCGCCAATTTAGTACTGTTGGAAACACTAATCATCAGTACTGTACAAAGAGAAATGCTCACAGGTGCATGAAACCTTGCCGGAGCTGGTGGTTTGCCAATAGAAGCGATCGACTTGATCCCCGCTGGTAGGAGGGTTGTCCCACCTGCAATTGTTCATTTCGTCTTCGGTTTTGTCAAAACTTTGCTCCGTATATCAGTGGAAGGCTGCACACCACACACGAACAGGGGAACACCTGCTCCTGCGGTGTGGCCACATTAGCCGGAATGTTAAATGTAGTAAGTTGTGACAGGATCAGGTAAGATTATATCATAACAGATGTCCCATGCCACGAGTCTCATTCGGGATGCCCCAAATATTGTATATCTGTATGAGTCGACATATGTGTTACGAGATGAATCTACTGATATGGTCCCAACCCCATGTCAGGCGTCAATTTGTAACTGATGTCGGTAATTTTCCCCTAGCAGTTGCCTTCCCCTTTCCTTTGCGGCTGCCCTTTGGTGCCATCAGTGTGAGTTCAAAATGAATCTACATCCAAGGCATTAGCATTATGGGACAGTTGTATGTAGCGGCAGGAAGCCCAGAGGGAATGTACAGAGTTGTGCAGGTTATCCAATGTGTTTTGAAACAAGAGGCATTGGTTTACACAAGTCATGTACTGTGGAGAGAGTTGAGGATGCTGGCAAGGTCTTTAATATGGGAGGAAAAGAGAATGGAGGTGTAGGTCAGAAGAAGGGATATATATACTCGAGTTTCTGCAATTTTTTGGTTCAACTTGTTTTGTTGATTAACAAACACAAAATGGCCCAGCCTTTATATTGCACAACCACCAGGCGCCTCATGAATGAGAAGCCTCCAGACAAGATTGAGAACTTACGGAGAGGAAAGTTTACCCTGCCAGGTGTTGCTGTTGTATTACACACTACTTTTACTACTTGGAGCTTGTGTATCTCGGAGTAAACTGATTATGTCTCAGGTTGTCCCAACTGTGCAACGATCCAACATGGCTACCAACACGCCTAGCCGTGGAGAAAGCACATGCAAATGATGTCATAGGATAGAGAATAAGCCATTGTTTGCTTTGTGATGCATTTAGCTCTGCCAAAGGGAGATTTCCACCAGCAAGCTAAAGATATACACAATCGATGGTTCAATGTATTAGGGCAAAAATGACTGCAATACTATTATAACCACGCCAAGAAGGCATAAACACCCTTCAAGTGGTGCAAATAGACCTTCAAACGTTGCTGTCACAGTAATTATCAACACCGAGTTTAATCTGATGGCAGTTAATCCTATAATTGAATGGTGTTCAAGTGATCTTGTCAACAAGTATTGTTAGGGTTTGGAGTGCACATCAGCAACAACCCTAGTTTCCTTCAGAAACACCCAGGTGTTCCGGACGGCTCTGACTGCTCTGAGTGAACCTTGTACCCACGGATGGATAATTACACGCTTCCCGTTGCCCAGGTGATGGGTCACGTTCCACAGCGGAGCACCGGGGAGCGCCGGCGACATGCCTGGGAGCACCTCAAATCACAGTAGAGCAGTCTGGGAAAAACAACATCTTCTTTGGGAACGCTGCTGGTGCGCCTGGAACTCATTGCTACATCTAATCGTTGAACAATTTTTAAAACTCATATATTCAGGTTGTCTCCTCATCTATGTATCTATGTATCTATATAGCTACCAATCTACACACTGTATATCTGGACTGGCTGCAGGCGGTGATTGAGAGCAATTCAAGGTGCGCCTGCAAATAATGATTGAGTGAACTCAGCGATATGCTCCGAGGCCGTGATCAAGGGAGTTTGGAGATGCAATTGGAGATTGAGATTGAGTGAACACACAGATGAACTGGGAGGCCATGATCGAGTGAGTTTGGAGATGCACTTGGAGGCCGAGGTCGAGTGAACTCAGAGATGCACTTTGAAGCCGTGATTCAGCGAGCTTGGAGATGCAATTGGAGAGTGAGATTGAGTGAACCCAGCGATACACTCTGAGGCCGTGATCGAGGGAGTTAGGCGATGCACTTGGAGGCCGAGATCGAATGAACTGAGAGATGCACTTGGAGGTCCTAATCGAGCGAGTTTGGAGATGCACTTGGAGGCCGAGGTCGAGTGAACTCAGAGATGCACTTTGAGGCCGTGATCGAGCTAGTTTGGAGATGCAACTGGAGACCAGGATTGAGAGAACTCAGAGATACACTCCGAGGCCATGATCGAGCGAGTTTGGAGATGCACTTGTAGCAGGCTATGATTGAGCGACATTGAAGGAGTATTAGGAGGTGGTCGATCTGGAGGCAGTAGATGGGAGGTGCGCCAGGTGCTGAAACTCTATTCATCAGTTAGTTAACTCGAAACCGTGGGAATGTGACGAGGTGAATTTCCCTTGGACGCTGTTTTGGAGTTCTGGCTGCTGATGGTGGATTGTTAGGGAGGTATGGCGTAAGCTGAAGCTACATTCAGGGGTTAACTCGAAATCGTGAGAATGACAGTACGACAGACAATCTTAGGTGTATGCTGTACTTGGTGTATACTGTACTCGGTGTATGCTGTGCTCGGTGTATGCTGCACTCAGTCTTAACTCATGATGATGGCATGGAGAGTTAGAGAGGGCTGACTTAACTTTGTGTTCTTGCAATGATGGTAGAGTTGTAGACGAGAAAGAGAGAGATGGGGGATGAAGATGAGAACAATATGGAAGATACGAGTGGTTATGAGAAATCAGGAGTATGACTTGCCTGATTTGGTTTAAAAGTCCTCGTATCGCTGTTTTTACCTGCCAGATCGGGACTTCTACCTGCCGTATCGGAGATGGTCAATTAATTCACACACGAAAGTCTCTCAAGTCCAAATTTCTCATGATGATGTCCCCCATCTCCTCTGATGTCTCTCTTTCTTGTGCTCAACTCTACCATCACCTAAGAACACGAAGTTAAGTTATCCCTCTCTATCTCTCCATACCATTAACATGAGTTAACACCGAGTACACCATACACCAAGTACAGCATCATCCCAAGATCGACAGTGTCCCGCTGGCAGCCAGTTTCTCATCTCTCGGCGGATGTTGTACTCAACTCTCTTCATTCCCACAATTACAAGTTAACCAATGAATAGAGTCTCAGCTGCCGTCACGCCTCCCTCCAAATGGACCGCCTCCAAGTACTCCTCCAAGCTCGCTTGATCATGGCCTGCAAGTGTATCTCCAAACTCGCTCGGCCACAGCCTTCGAGTGCATCTCTGAGTTCACTCCATCCCAGCCACCAAGCGCATCTTCAAACTTGCTCGATCACGGCCTCCCAGTGCATCTTCAGACTAGATCAATCACGGCCTCCAAGTCCATCTCTCAGTTCCCTCGATCTCGGCCTCCCTGTGCATCTCCACACTTGCTCGATCACTCCCTGGGAGTATATCGTGAAGGAGCAACGGTGGGTGTACAGAGATACAGGGGTAACGGAGGTGGAATGAGCGACGTGGAGTATATATTTGGGAGACCCCGGGGTAGATAGACAGCATCCCATTTTCATCTCATCTTGTCATTCAACGAAAATACACACTCTATCTATCCCAACTTTTGGACTCACAAGCTGTTGCCGATATTTCGTGGATTCACACAATTGTGTGGATCATCATAGCCGGGTAGTATCATATCTTCTCACCTTGTTCCTACGCTGCTCGAGCTTAACTTAGAAAGAACGTGAGGAGACATTACACCACGATCAGAGGGCGATAAGCAATGCGATGCGTGGTATTGATGCCGGGCACGGAGTAATCCGCCACCGGTGTGTCTGTGATGGCTGTGTCGGAGCGTTGCCACTCTGATGCAGCCATTCCGCCCAGACGGAAATATTTTTTGCTGATGTAATATGGTCAACACTGCGGCTCCCTTTTTTGTTGAATCCCTCCCTGGTCACTTCAATAGGAGTCTACCCTGCCTTCCGTTGCGTGTGCATGCAGAGGAAATTATTCTCACATTCTTAATGTCAAACATCCACATTAGACTATATGTTCCCAAAGCCCTTACTCTGACAGGACTCCAGTTGTACAAAATGTTTGAAGTCTTGCTAATTGTCATAATCAACAAAAGTGTGGGCCTTTGGGAAATTTTCAACTTCTGCCTGCTAAGAGATGCGTTTCTGTACCAGCTGGCAAGAGGGATTTCTCTCAAGGAGGGAGTTCCATAGCCTCTACAATCCAAGGTCAGAACTCCACCCCCATATCTTCACTGAACAATTGTCGCATTGCAGATATCACTCAATGTGTGACTTCCACCCTGTCTGCTACACAGTGACAGTCAATAAATACTGGAACAGCCATGCTGGGTACAAGCAGTTGTAGCACACCAGCACCCGCAGAAACCTCACAGAAAGAATCAACACATCGCGTTGTATCAAATCCCGTATCCGGCATTTCTAGCACTCCCACTGCTCTCAGTGGTTATAAACAGCCGCCTACCCCCATCACTAATCCAGAAGCCCTTGTGGACATTTCAGATCCACAGCAAATGCAAGCCACAGAAAACAATGACAGGCAGAGGCAGTGGCAATTGCAACAGCAGAGGGTATCTACTCCTCGATAAGTGGTCTCCCGCAGTCGCAACATCTATCGTTTTTGTTCCCTAGACATGATGCATGTTCTATTTGCAATGGGCAGACTCCTGTAGCTCTACATGTTGAACAGACGGCCGTTGATGAGTGCAAGCAACTTGGAGATGTTAAGTTAAGCAACATGACGCACTGCGAAAGTATTAGCTGAAGCCCCACATTAGCAGATAATACGGACGTACTGGAACAACGCTATCGACCAAAACAACCTTTAGTCCATAGCATTTGAGGCACCCACACAAGAGATCTTGAAAGTAATATGTTGAAGCAATGGCCCACATTGGATATTGCAAGCTCAAACAGGTACCAGGTTCGAGCACAAGTCGATAAGATTAAATCCCATATTATTCACTCAGCACGGGACACCATACCTGAGCTTGATGATCTCCACCACATTGAATCTGACGCAGAGCGTTTGGAATTCGTTGATTCCCACGTAGCGGACAATCAGTAACATTTTCCGGAAGCAGAGGGTGTGGAAGGTGGTGTACGTGGTGGAAATCCAACCCAGAGAGAGTCGAAGCTGTGAATGAATGGCTAGTGTCCACTTTACTTCCTGGTGGAAGCAATTCTGCTGTTTATCAACATCGAATTTTATTATTGGGTGAATAATCGCGGTAAGAATGCTGATGGATTTTATAATTCCATGATTGATGACAAGGACTGTCATATACCCTCGCCACTGATCACGTTAACCTGCACTGCGTTATCTGCACAATGTATTTCAGTCTCTGGAAGACTCCAGGAGTGTCTGAGAGGATGTAGAGTGTAAACTTAGAAGTATCCAATTCAGGAGAGTATCAGACCCTAGGAGGGCATTCCAGCTGGTGTTCAGTGTAACTGGGATCTCTGATGACTGGTACAGGAGTAACTGGGATTTCTGATGACAGGTCCAGGAGTACAATAGGAGTCATTCTGATAAGTTTGGGAACACATCAGAGTGCCTGAGAGAACTTTGGGTGCATTTGGAAGTGTCGCCAAACCAAGGCGAAAATCACAAACGAACTCTGATAGATGGCTGGGTTTGTATACATATTCATTTTGGGGATTGCAGGTGTTAGCTGAGACTCTCCAGATGTCCACGAGCAATCGATTTCCCTCAACGGCGAATATAATGCATGGGTTATTGTTCATTATCAATTGTAAATCATACTAGCTACCATTAGTGTTAGCAACGGTTCCAGGTTACCTGGCTGCGGTCCGGGTTTTGAACCGGACCGGATGGTGCAGTCCGGGTTGTTACGCGGAAAACAGGGGTACCCGCCGGGTTCGGGGACGGGTTGGAACCTGACCGCGATTCCATTTTACGGTTCCTACAACTTTGGCTCAAATTAAGTATTTGAGTTCTGATCGTATCAGGATAAGATCAGTACGTAAATTGTGCAGCATTAGTCGCTCTTTCACCTCCCGCTTTCAGATTTGCGATCCAACTGATATTCGTTGAGTGGCTGTGAAATAAAGGCTGAATTTAAGCGAAATTGGCGGGTTTTCGATCGTGACTCAACGAATACTTGTCGGATCGCAAATCTGAAAGCGGGAGGTGAAAGAGCGACTAAAACTGCACAATCTACGTATTGAACATGTTGTGATACAATCAGAACTCAAATACTTAATTGCAGAAAGAAATGTTGACTTTTGAGGAGCAGGTTTTGTGTGGAAACCCGTTGCAACGGTTCGGTTCTGGGTTGGAACCGGACCCGGAACCGACCCAGGAATTTGGACCCGTTGCGAACACTAGCTACCATCTTCTTCAACACTGTATTGATTGCCTCACTACATTATGGTACCGAAGGAAAAGGCAAGTGATTCAAACATAAACGCAGATACACCGAAACAACAATCCAACTACACTGTCAAATGATATCAAATAAACATGGTGTCAATGTCATCCACTACTTCTCCCATCCCATCAGGGCCAATGAATGCAGGAACACATAACACATCAACGGCGTAAAGAAGCTGGAAGTCCTCCTTCTATTTGGTGATTATTCATCCCTGGTGAGTGGCTCAAATTGAATTCCAATGTCGTTTTGCTTGATTTGTGATATCTGACAAAGGTGTAATGAGATGTTAGCTAGCTGGCATCAGCAAAATGTACTTTAGTCACTGGGAGCCTCCAGGAGTGTCTGAGAGGATGTGGAGTGTAAACTTGGAAGTATCAATTTCATGTGAGTATCAGACCCTAAGAGGGTATTCCGCCTGGCCTTGGGAGTAACTGGGATCTCTGATAACAGGTACAGAAATACCATGGGAGTGATTATGATAAGGTTGGGAATACGGCAGAGCGCCAGAGAGAACGTTGGGTGCATCTGGAAGAGTTGCTGAACCAACGCAGGAATCACAACAAACTCTGAGAGATGGCTGGGTTCTTATGGATATTCATTCAGAGGACTGCAAGCATGATCTGAGACTCGCTGGATATACACAAGGAATCGATTTCCTTCCACGGCAAATATGATGCATGGATTATTGTTCATTATCACTTCTGAATCATACTAGCTATCATTGTCTTCAACATTCTATTTTTTGCCTCGCTACATTAAGGAACCAAAGAAAAATGCCAGTGATTCAATCAGGAAAGCAGGTACACCGAAACAATGACCCGACTAAGCGATCGAATGATATCAATTAAACACAGTGTCAATGTCATGCACTGCATCTTTCATCTCATCAGGTCCGACGAAAGCAGGAACACACAATTCATTACCGGTGCAAAGAAGCTGGAGGCACTCCTTGAATTTGACGATTATTCATACCTGGCGAGTGAATGAGATTGAATTCCAATCTCATTTGGGCCGATTTGTGATATCTAACAAAGATGTAATGAGATGTTAGCTAGCTGTGAATCTGGATGGGTGTTTGAAAGAGAATGACTATTCGGATGAAAAAGGGGAGCAACCACCATTGACAAGAGGAGGGCCAGCTAGGGAGTGCTGTGTGGAAAAGAGGAGTATACAGAGGGTGTTGAAGGAGCGCAGAATAAAAAAGAGCGCCAAATCTAGGCTGAGGAGCGCTGACGGGGATTGAGAAGTTCCCATATTAGCGGAGGAGTGTCGAAAGGGGGGTGGGTGTCAGGGGTGTGGGGGTATGGAGTGCGGAATTCAATATAGAAGCGACATTCCAGACCGAGGTGCACCCGTGGGAATTGAGGAGTGTGGAAAGCAGGGGAATCAAGTGCGGAATAAAATAGAACAGGGTCAATCTAGGGTAAGGAGCGCCAACGGGAATTGAGGAGCACCTGTCCTTGCGGAGTTGCACTGCAGGGGGTATCAAGGAGCCCACTGATGTGTGATTGATGAGTCCAGTGGCTTCCGGAGTAAAATGTATCACAGGGGATGGGCAAAATGTACCTCAATATTCATGTTGAGAAAACATAACTGTGGCTTTCTTTCCACTGCCATATTCAGGATGCGCACAATGAATAGTTGCAGCTGCTAGTGCTGATGTCTGCGGAGTGAGAGGTTGGAAATACTGGGATGTAGTAGGCTGGCGCCCCAAGCTATTGGCAGTGAAGAAAAATTGGTGGCAAATTAGATCAAGTACTTCCATTCGGGTGAAGCATGATTTCTGATTATCATCAATCTTGGAGAGATATGCATGGTCAAACAGGAGCTCCTTAACCTGGATCGGAAGCTCATACTCACAGCGCAGATCCAACTGGCAACTATGGACAACAGTTCGACATGCCCCATCTGCCAACCGTCCTCGAATGGTACTTTTTTTCAGATTGAACTATGTGTATTCTGGGGTGTAGTTAATATCCGAAATGTGATAGAGGAGCATTAAACAGAATCCAAGACTTACAGCTTTTCGTATTTGCGGATCTATTTTGCGAAATGGACCGCCGGGCAATTGACACAGAGATGGCGGACCTACAGAAGCACCTGCTAATGCCTGCTGACGATCGTGAGCATCAATGGCGAGTTTCCAAGTGTCTTCAACAATCTAGTACTTGTCATCGGATAATATTGGCTAAGGAGTCTTGGTGAATACGATTGCCTCCATTAACCTTTTCGCAGCCTCAAAAGTAGCCTTTTGGTGTTGGAGAATGTTCTGATCTGCACTGGCCTTGGGCTGTGGAACATTCTGGTCTCCACTAGACATGCGTAGCGGCATCGCCTGGGTGGATGGTGCACAGTCAGACTCTGATAATTTGTTGAGGAGGGTTGCCTTTTGGCGTTTGAGCAGTGGTGGTGCCTTTGCCCGAGCTGGATTTCGAGAATTTGGAAGCGGAGGGCGTGCAATAACACTATCGGCACGGCTCCGTTTCTTTGGCAGTGGAACCCTTGCATTTTGTAACAACTTGTCCTGGGAGCTCTGGCCTAGAAGCAAGATCTGCTGTTGGTGATCGAAATCGTGTCTTTGGATATCAGACGATAAGGTGGACTCTCTGGGGTGTTCACTTTCGTCATCACGGAGCAGCTGATTGGGATCATTATCCTGCATCAATAATGAAATCGGGGACATTAGTTATCCGTAACACAATGCACGATACAGGATGGAAGGCAAACATTTGATGGACAATGCAAATTGGCTCCTTTGTTGAATGCCAGTGCTCTCTCAAGGTGTACTTCTTGATTCTTCTGTGAATAGTGATTTCTCACCTCGCTGGGCGTAGGTTTCATTTTGGATAAAGATGACAGAAACTTGGTGAATATGGGAGTGAATGTATAAGCAGTAAATATAAGATTAAGTGCAATAGAATATCTGGACAAATGGAGCAAGAAGTTGCACATAGTCGGGGAGGATGCAATTTGAGGTGCACCTTGAAGGTTTCAGGAGAAATGGCTTCAATGGTTCATATTTATATCGAGGACGGCAGTCCAGTGTAGCGATATAGGATGTTGTTATGTGTACCAGAATAGATGGGATTCCTTGTCAGGTGTGACGGAAAAGATGGATTCCTAATGCCGAATGTTAGGAACTCCTATCAACAACCCTCTGTATGGATGCAACAATTGGAGGTTGGCTAAAGCCAATGCACATAGAATAGAACCAGACGCACTGGAAGAAAACTCACGACATTAATTAGCCCTTAGTGCTGGGCAAATGGGGCACCGGGAACCTGAATGGAAACATGTGCCCCTGCATATAACTCTGTAATCATAGTCATTATACATGAATGTTCGAGCATTTGAGGTGACTGCATGGCATACAATTGGTGCAGCATTTAGAACCTGCAGAACTCGATAGACTTGGAACCTTGAGAGCGACGGCTAAGTTGCAAGGGTTCATACGGAGTTTGTTATCAATCGAGGAGAAATATGAATCTCTGTATTTGCAATATCTGGCGAAAGGATACCCGAATTTTTACGATATGCTATTGTATTAGGATGCTGCAGCTAAGTTAGTGGTTGATAAGTTAATATTGTAAGCATAACTTCCGTTTCATGCATTCATCTGGGCCGTGTCTGCAGAATAACCTTCATAACAATGTTACAGTTAATGCAGGAAAGAGAGAATTTGGTATACCGAGGAGTGATCCAGGTGCAGAGAAAGAATGGTAAGGTACGATGGATGATTCAGGGGTAATCGTATTGATTCAAGCACTCGGCGATGCCAAGATTGCTAACAAATGGGTCATGAATACTCACTCACATTCTGATTTTGCAACTAATATTGAGTAAGTTGCACAGCATTAAATCACATATTCATTGTGAGTCTCAATGCTATAATGTTGACTTCAATTAACATTGGGCTTGAAAGCTATATGCTACAATGGTATGAATGCGTAGTGAGTAGTGTTAGCAACGGGTCTGGACCGTCACTTCGTGTCCGGATTCGGGTCGGAACCGAACCGGAGCCAGATTGGCAGTCCGGGTCATCGATAAACCCGAACTGTCAATTCGGGTACGGTTTTATTGACCTCTCCCCACCCATCTGAATTGGGAGGGTTCTCAGCGGGTTGAATAGCGGGTCCATCTGTAAATTCATATACCATGCTTGCCTTTGATATTCGATTATAGTACTCAGTCACAATCGATTATTTGACAGCCAGTAATCACATTTTGCATGTTTTGCATATTGCGAAATCGACAATATTTTAATTCATGTTTTTCTTTCAATGATTTGTATTTTTGACCAGGGGGGAGGTCAATAGTTCAATTATAAGCACAAATATCCATTCGATGACTTCATTACCCGATCTGCATCACCAGCAATTGATGACCGTCAGCTAATGCTGAGTTGACAGATATTGTCAGAATGGCGCCGTGACCGTGTTACTTCCTCTTTTGCACATTGTGGATGGCAATACATTGGTTATGGATAGCAGCGAGCAAATCACTTACCAACTACCGTATTTACAGGATCGAACATTATGGAGGCTCCATTGATGCCTGAGGTGTAGCGGCATTGACACAGACCATATTGCCTATAAAGGCTGCCAATACTTCGAATATGGGTAAATGCTGTAGCACAGCCCTTGGATTATACAAGATGCAACACACAAAATTGTTGACGCTCTGTTGACACTCATTTTGGGGTGTAACGGTATCGACAAACACAATATTGCCTATAAAGGCTGCCAATACTTCAATTATGGATAAATGCCGTAGCACAGCCCTTGAATTATACAAGATGCAACACACAAAATCGTTGACGCTCTGTTGACGCTCATTTTCAGACAGGTGCTGTGACCATGTCACGATTGCATTTGCACAGAACGGCTGCCAATATGTTGATTTTAGACATATGCCGTAGCAGAGCCCTTGGAAGATACATGGTGCAACACCCAAAAGGGTTGACACTCTGTTGACACTCGGTTGACGCGGTGATGATACTCTGTTGACGCTCTGTTGACGCTCATTTTGAGGTGTAACAGTACCGACAAACACGATATTGCCTATAAAGGCTGCCAATACTTTGATTATGGATAAATGCCGTAGCACAGCCCTTGGATTATACAAGATGCAACACACAAAATCGTTGACGCTCTGTTGACGCTCATTTTCAGCCAGGTGCTATGACCATGTCACGATCGCATTTGAACAGAACGGCTGCCAATATGTTGATTATCGACATATACCGTAGCAGAGCCCTTGGAATATACATGATGCAACACCCAAAAGGGTTGACACTCTGTTGACACTCTGTTGACACTGTGTTGATGCTCTGTTGACGATCTGTTGATGCTGTGTTGACGCTCTGTTGACGCTCATTTTGAAATGTATCAGTATCGACAAATACGATATTGCCTATAAAGGCTGCCAATACTTCGATTATGGATAAATGCCGTAGCACAGCCCTTGGGTTATACAAGATGCAACACACAAAATCGGTGACGCTCTGTTGACGCTCATTTTCAAACAGGTGCTGTGACCATTTCATGATCGCATTTGCAAAGAATGGCTCCCAATACATTGATTATGGGTCTATGCCCTAGCAGAGCCCTTGGATTATGCATGATGTAACACTCAAATGCATTGACACTCTGTTGACACTCTGTTGACACTGTGTTGATGCTCTGTTGACGCTCTGTTGATGCTCAGTTGATGTGCTGTTGACGCGCTGTTGACGCTCAATTTGAGGTGCAACGGTATCAACACACACGATATTGCCTATAAAGGCTGCCAATACTTCGATTATGCATAAATGCCGTAGCACAGCCGTTGGAATATACAAGGTGCAACACACAAAATCCTTGACGCTCTGTTAACGTTCATTTTCAGAGCGGGGCTGTGACCATGTCGCGATCACTTTTACTCAGAACAGCTGCCAAAACGATGATTATGGAGATCTGCCATAGCAGAGCCCTTGGATTATACAAGATGCAATACCCAAAATCGTTGACACTCTGTTGACACTGTGTTGACGCAGTGATGATGCTTTGTTGACGCTCATTTGGTGGTGTAGCAGTATCGACACACACGATCTTGCCTGTAAAGGCTGCCAATTCTTCGATTATGGATAAATGCCGTAGCACAGCCTTTGGATTACACAAGATGCAACCTACAAAATCGTTGAGGCTCTGTTGACGCTCATTTTCAGACTGGGGCAGTGACCATGTCGTGATCGCTTTTGCTCAGAATGGATGCCAATACGTTGATTATAGGTACATGCCATAGCAGAGCACTTGGATTTAACATGATGGAACACCCAAAATCGTTGACACTCAGTTGACAATCTGTTGATGCTGTGTGGATGCTCTGTTGACAATCTGTTGACACTCTGTTGACGCTCATTTTGAGGTGTAGCAGTATCGACACACATGATATTGTCTATAAAGGTTGCCAATACTTCGCTTATGGGTAAATGCCGTATCACAGCCCTTCGATTATACAAGATGCAACACCCAAAATTGTTGACGCTCTGTTGACGCTTATTTTCAGACTGGGGATGGGACCATGTCGCGTTCTCTTTTGCCCATCAAGGCTGCCAATATGTTGATTATGGATACCAGCTAGCAAATGGCATCCCAATGGATATACTTACAAGATCAAAAACCGTTGACACTACGTTGACGTTCACTTTCAGAATGTGGCTGTAACCGTGTCGGTTTCTGTTTTGCCTATAAAGGCTGCCCATACTTTGGTTATGGATAACAGCGAGCAAATCGGTTTCCAATTAAATTACTTACCACAGAAAATATCGTTGACGCTCCGTTGACGCTCAGTATCAGAATGTGGGTGTTACCGCGCCGCGGTCTCTTTTGCCTACAAAGCCTGTCACTCTGTTGAATATGGATAGCAGCGAGCAAATCACTTTCCAATTAGGTTGCTTACATATCCAAAATCATTGACGCTCCGTTGACGCTCAATTTAAAAATGGAGCTGTTCCTGTGTCACTTTAATAATCATAAAGTCATTATTGACAGTCAATGAATAATTTGTATCAATACTCAGTTGCATGCAAACGATTTATGGCGTATCACTTTCTGATCAACTGATGCAGAAGTTCTCTGAGCGATGGATAACTCAGCGCGGTGACATTTCAGCGCTTTCAGTTGGCAACTCACTGCATGTAGAGCCATATCCTAATTTTTCATTAATCAAGCCCATTATACTCAGTTTGCCATATCCAGTTCGATCCGCTCGATTTTCATGACGTATCATAAGCAATATTCACAATGGTCACTATGTGCACCCGGTCTAAACGCGGAGTAATGTAGATCGCTGTATGGATGAATGCAACATGATAGTGGTCATTCATACAGATTCGCGTTGCGCAATAACTGCTCCTTCTATGACTCGTATGTCATCACTAAGTGAAACTTTGTTAGTAAATTATATCTTTAGTTTAGATTGCGCGTTCTCACTTATCCGTAAAAGGCAGGACGATATAGTGTTGATCAGGTGTCAATCATCTTTGTTTGAAGTTTGGACCGTTTGTATGGCCCATATGACCCTTGCTCATGCACAGACAAATTATCATTTGTTACAATATAGTCAGTAAAATCAAAAGAATTCCTTCATGTATCGAAATAGATAAGCCAACTACTTTTTGGAGAGATATGTCGTCAATGATCACATATTGTGCAGGTTGTGTAAACATGACCTACGAGCCAATGCAACATATTTACCTGAATCTATTTCCTGTATGGTACATAGGTATGGAGGACATATGCAGGGGTAAACGCTTATGGGTTTAACTGGCTTTGATTTGTTAATCGGTGATGAATTGGGTATCGCGTCAGTTGTGAGAGCCGATATGTATTTGTGAGACAGTGATTTGCGGCATGCTATTTACATATCGCTACCCTATCCCAGGAGGTTCCTTGCGGCATTGCGATTTCCCGCTGACACTATCATGTATCTCCATCAGCTCTCCAAATGTTGTTGGCACAGTTGCATGTGCAAACTGATCAAATTCCAGCTGAATGACTGCCTTAACAATCAATATGGCTGTTCTGGACCTCAAATCATACAAATGATGCAAGATGAACCATTGAACACACTCAACTTCAGGACGTAGCAGGGAGCATGTCTCTCCTTCTTTTGAGGATAAAGGCCGCCAATGAAACTAATATAGAGAATGATGTACCAAAGTTGATATTTTGCACAGAACAGTAACATGTCTGACTGCAACCATAAATAGAAAAACCCGAAAAGGAGAACCGGAGACTGGAACCGACGGGTCTAGCGAAACCCGGCAAAACCTGCGGGTTGACGGGTATGGGTACAGGTTTGGCCAGCCAAGAAACTCTGGGTCGGGTTTTTGGACGGGTTTGGAATCGAACCGAACCGTTTTTCCAGTCGAAACCCGCACCGCTGGCGGGTTACCCGGACCCGTTGCTAACACTAGTAGTAAGTCATCACCTCACAGCGGGCAGAAGAATGATGATTGCATGCATATGGGAACAGTTGCGGAAATTGAGGTGCACCAAAGTTTGAATTGTCATGCTTGTATTCAATGGCGGGGGATTGCAAGCTCGCTTTACTCTGAGAGTTAATTGCACTGTTCGAAGCTGTGTTTTCTTAACGTGAGCTTTCAACATTCGCTCTCTTCGAACTTCACTCTTGATGGAAATTGGTTCCTATAATCTATTGTCAGATACGAGTTTTAGCGGCCCAAATATACAAGTTAGTCAGAAACGAGTTAAGTCGGCATTCAAAGCATTGAGAACGTAGGCGTCATTGACTACGTACGGTACATGGGTGAGCGGGAGTTGCCGGCCATCTTGCAGAGTGGCTGAAAAGAATCTGAATTTTGAGATTCGCATTCTGAAGCTGCAGCTCATTTGACAGTGCCTGAACATGCAAAAGCTATTTTAGGATTTCGAAGAATAGGTCCAAGCATACTACTTGGTCAATATTGAGTTAAGTGAGTTACTAATTGGCTTGGTCTGGGCATTTATGGTTCAGTTGTACAGGGTGACTTTCTTTCAATGGACAAGTTGACATGGAGCTGACAGTTTAAGGCATTTTATTGGCAGCCTTCATATTCCAATCAAGTATAGATTGATATATCAGGGGGGCCAAGCAGGATGAGCCGCCTGCACCTAAACGTGAAGTGTCTTGATAGATGACAATCTGTGTGCACTGCATCCACTGATTGCAAGTCAAAGAACACATAACGAGAATGAAGTAAACTAAAATATACAGTGAACTACAGACTGGGATACATGCGCTTTGGTGGCGTATTTGTTGCTCTCGAGGCGTACCTGGGCTGGAATAATATATCCATAATGAGTCGCAGCTTGTCACAGTTGGCTCCATACAATTCCAAGAACATTATTCTGGACTGGATGGTAGATTTTAGCTGTGCCAGAACTGCAATCTGAGCCCAGGAAATACCCAGCAGGGAAAGCTGCAGCTGAGCCATGAAATCCTGAGCTGTGTCTCAGGATCCAACACTCAGCGATGCGGATCTTGAGTCCGCCTGAACTTCAATGATGTGCCAGTAAAAGCTGCAACATTGCTACAAATAAGTGAGCCAATGTCTTATATTCTGACAGAAGTACTCAAGATTGCCTAGATTGACTTTATAGCCACTATGATTGGCAAATGTGCAGTGATCGATCAGTTATATGCATATGGACTCGATCCTTTCCGGTGCACCTGAACTTCGATCAAACGCCAGCAAAAGCTGTGGGTTTGCCTCGAATAAGCGAGCCGTGTCTCATATTATATTTGAAGTACTCAATATTTCCTAGAGTGTCTCAGTGCCAAATGGGATTGGCAAATGTGCTGTGCTGGAGCTGTCATAATGTGACTCAAGCCATATGCAGAAGATTCTCCGGCGCACCTGAATTGCGATCATATGCCAGCAAATGCCGCAGCATTGCTGTGAATCTGTGAGCCGGTATCTCGTATTCTGACACAGCAACTCAATATCGCCTCCTCTGACATTATTGTCAAATGGGATTGGCAAATATGCAGGGTTTGATCTGTGGTCATGAGACTCATGACAGGTCCCTAGGATACCCCGGTGTACATGAAAGTGGCTGAATTTTGCTTTTTTCCATTAGTTTGACTTTGAAATATGTATGTGCCCTCAAGCTTCCGATGCACCACAAATTCGCAACGGAGAAATAATTTGAAACACATTGCTGCATCATGCTCAATATTTAACTTACGCCATTTATCATAAGATAGGCCAGCCAGGTACATATAATGTAGCTTATCAATTGACTTCATCTCATATTCGTCATTATTATTAATCAAGAACACCAATGAAATCCCCCTTAAACAATTCAACCATCAGATCTTTGATTCGCTTCAAAAATGACTGAGAGAAAGGATTTATCTATGCAGTATAGTGTGCCTTACAAACGACCATGTTGACTATTTGTATCAGCTCAGATTATATTGGGTGACTGTGTAAAGAGGTGTACCTTAATTAATCGACCTAACAATCTAAGATGATTGTTCATCAGACTGCCATGTGTCTCCATTCTCTGTTAGCCGCTTAGTACGGTCCTCATGAGACTCCAAAATCTGGTAAATCATTGTCGTGGTGATGTTAGCTCGACTCATCAAGCCATGCAGAACTCTCATTTGCATAACTCCCAAGAGTTGATGGAGATGACACGCGCGGTTATTATAGCCACCAGGACCCGTATTCAGAAACCATGTGTGTGGTACTCGGGTTTTCCCTAGCTGGACAACTCGTGGAAATGTTTGCCACTGCTCATTCAATACCCAGAACTTCTGAGTTATTACTGCATGGTTTGCTGCTATGAGATTTAGGCTGGTCCCGTCCACTTTGGGTGTGGTTACGAATACAGAGGGATCTTGTGTATCCTGGAATTTGAGTTGCATGTCTGTGCATTCATCAATGCCCATTTCTGCATACATGTGGAATATATCCACATTATCCACAAAAAACTTCATTAGCCACCACTTGAAATGACGAACTTGGGCAGGAAGAGGACAAATTAGCACCACCTCTTGTGGAGGAGGTGCACCGGGGAGTGCATTTTCATATCTGTCTTGTTCCGGAAGGTGCGCCACTCTTAATTCATCATCCAGGTCAGGTTCGGGATACTCTGCAGGTTCCTTGACAAGCATTGGCTGAAATGTTTCTCTGAGCCATTGGAAGATTGGAGAATCCACCCAAGTATTGAGTGGCCATACATCGTACCATTGTCCAGAAACGTTGTTGCGATCCTCTGTGTCTCCCAGCATTAACGAGAATCATGCAAGCCACCATGTATGAATCCTCCATGCTCCTGAAGCACACCGCGAAGTGTATCTCTCCCCAAGAGTCATCAGTTTTGCTTGCTCGTCCGCAGTCCACTGGTGATCAATGAGGTGTGCATTGTCCTTTGGTATTCTAACAACTGGTTTTCCATTGGCTAGATTTGATTCCGACCACCTCCTTATTGTCCACGGCTTTCCAATCTGTAACATCCAGTAGGCCACATCCTGTTGAGCTTCTTCGTTTTCGGTTCAGATAGCATGCTTCAAACTCTTTACAGTAGAATACAATGCCTCTGCACCATGCTTCTCCATCACAGTATTATCCTCTGGATTGTCAGGCGCACCTGAAAACACCACATCATCTGATAACACCAGTCACAGAGTGAATGGAATCCCGGTGTAGCAGTAACTTGAAGTTTGAGTCCAATTTTTGCATTCATCGCAATTTGGCAGCCCGCACTGAACTTAGTCCTATACCGATGGGACTCATTAAGTATCCCAAAACTCCATGCACAGTAGGAGAGTTGGCCGTTGCTTAATGGTTTCGGTCTGGATGTTAAGGTATCATACGACACAAGGTGGATATTTCATTCTGTGTCCAGCTCATCAATACTGGTTTTCTCATCCTCGTGGGCAAGATTTGGATTTTTGGCATGCACCAAGTTGACAAGTTTGAAATTGGCTCTATCTGTCATGTCATCGATGACAGTCTTGAACGTTTCTGCCACTCTGGGCATCGTTACAACCAGGATAGGTTCACGGGCTGATACAAGTCCTGGATGCCTGTGTGGTGGTGTTGTTTGGATTTTTATCAGGCGGCGGGGTAGCGAATTCGATTGCTGAAGCGGATACCACTCCCTTTCTTCAACAACAATGCCGGGAAAGCCGTTGTGCACCAAAATCACCCACTCTTTAAGGGTATTCCCCCATAAAATGGACAGTGGCAACCCTATTACAACTTTCTAAGTCACCAATTTGCAAAGCATTGCCACATCAACCGAGGTGAAAGTCTTTCCAAGACCCATTTCATCCGCCACCAGTGCGCCAGGCTGATCAGAATCCCAAACCAACCTCCGCACGATAAACCAGATGGCTGAAACCGGGTGCGCCAGAATCGTAGTTCCGTGCAGGCCTGCAATTGAATACGTATGGCCTGGAACCTGATCATCGGTTGATTGATGAATAAGATGGGCATTCAGTAGCCTGACTGCCTTATCAAGCCACTCGAGTTCAAATCTGTTGTTGATTGTACTGAGAGCCGTATTTAATACTGAGCTGGTATTTGCTGGATCGAGGACCTCCTCACCATCCTCCACTTGCTCCTGAATCTCCCTTGCACTTTTGTCTGTTTTCATTCCATCCTCAATGATCTCTTTCAGTTGTTCGGATGTAAGCTGGGCAGATGGGCTCATATTCTGGCGCTCCTGAAATTCATCGCAATGTTAGGTATTTCACAGACAAGAAACCATTGGAACGAATATATATGGATGCAATACAATCAATTCTATTCGTTCAATCAGTACTTACATTAATACAAGTATCATTCTCTTGCCCACCATCATCCTCTTCCACCCATCATCCACCCTCTGCAGAACCTTCCGAAGTGTATGTATAAAGGTGAGCAGTTGCACACATTGAGCCTGAACACGGGTAGTGGGGATTACATTTGTCGGTTCAATTACGTACTTGGCAAACTCCTTCTCTGTTGGTCGCTTAATCTTGACCAAAAATATTTTCGGATTGTGTTTGAGTTTCAACTTGAAAGCCTTCGAAAGGCAACAATTGTACGAAATCTGGCCATATATGGGGTCCATTATCATTTGCCCATTTGTATATGATCCCATATACTCTTCCTTCAATTTGTGCTGCTCCAAGGTACATATAAACATCGATGTCATAATGTATGGCTCCTTTGGGACTGCATTTTGGTCGATGAAATCAATCAGCTCCTCCCTTTGCGTCACATCTGTATAGGAGGCTTGGAGTTATTTCGGGGCTAGAACCATATCCATGCCTTTCGACACCCAGCTAATCACAACCATGAATGTTGTACTTGGCAACTCGGGGAGGTTGCTTCTCGCCTGTAAGCTCACGTACTGGCCTAAATCCTTCGCTGGTCAATTGTTGCCTCGCCTTCCTTTTTTCCTCGCCTCCTGAATTTCGCTTGCACATTTCTTCAACAACATCTCCACCCACAGCCGGCGAATCCATTCACCATTATCGAAAGTATCCAATGGCAGCCCATTCTCAAATGTCTCCAAAAAATCTGAAACTGCCATCTCCCAGTGGAGAGGTGCATTTCGAACATCATTCAAGTAGTTCTGTCCCCGCATTATTGACTGATACTTCCTTTGGAAGAAGTCAGCCACCCATACTTTCTTCCACTTGTTGAACCCACTATAGTTGGCCTGCTCCATCCTGTTGGCAGATTGCTTCAAGGAGAATTCGGTTGGCTTCAGGCTGACTGGCAGTTTGCCTTCTGCACTGTTCAAGTCCGACGAATCGTCACTCTCATCATCTGCATCATAATCGTCGTAGAACATCTCCGGCAATGGGGGCAATTCTGCAATCTCTGTGACATCTGTTTTCAGCTGTGCCGCTGGCAGCTGGAATTATTTCTTTGGGAGGCTGATCGGGGGTCTCCAAGGTGCACAAGAACGAGGTTGAGGTGGAGGATTAGGGCTGGACCATGTTGGCCGATTGACGGGATGGTTTTCCGTGGCCCAGGAGGTACCCTCGGCGCACCTGTGTAACGGCGAGCGGTTAGGGTTCCAGCGAGTGGCACGTGACGCGTCCAGGGCCAGGTAACGGCCATTCTATATAGTCGGCTCGCCACGAGCCTTAGATCTCTAGCGATAATCTTACCATACACTTTTACATATACTATCACTCGAGTCCACGTTTGCAACCGTATCCACCCAATTACCATCTATATCGGTACGCAGCCGGAGGCTGGCGTACGCGCCCTTACACTATTATCGCTTTTCCAGCAAGCGGATGCGTTTCGCTCATGGGATTCGCTGATGACACTGTACTTCTTTTCCGACACGTCACTACAACTCGACAATCGGACGATGATAGTCAACTACACATACATTCAGAGATCTACCAATCATAACGATGATCATATGGACGAGTCTACCCCGAATTGAGTCAATTGACGAAAGCAGAGATGACTTTGGAAGCCGCATTGCCAGTGACACGCGTCAGTGGTCAAATTGACCAATTCCCACTCACCAAGAGTATAAACCCATAGAACGAGAGATATCATATACAATCGAACAAGATACGTTGACCGATGACTGCAAAATGAGCACCGACTTCGGAGATGCTGCAACTACAAGATCATGTTACCCCTTAACGCGTCCATTCACGGTAGAAGTCCAATCAAATCAAGAGACAATATACGTGTCAACTTAGTTACATATCCTATGATCAAGTTCACATACGATTGCATTCCTCACCCCAACGGAAGAGATGAGAGCGCACTTACGGAGGAGAGCCAGCCCTGTTGAAGCTCACTTCCGGCAGAGATGAAGAGGAAAAAGAAGGGGAAGAGTTGGTCCACAGTCGAAGCTCATTTCTGGCAGAATCATTTCACCATTAAAGCGCACCTACGGTGGAAGCATACACGATGCGGAATACCAACTACAATTACGACTACTACGAAGATCATCTCCATTATGAACGATCAGATCGGGTCACCATTTCGACGAATACCGCCTACAGAAGCACACGAATTAGATGGTCAATTCCGATGACCAATTCCGACCTATTCCGATGACCGAGTCGGATGTCACCGAATACCCTATCGGCAGAGGCGAAGTTATACCTCCATCCCGCGGTACAACAGTCAATCCAGCTTTGTACCGGCAGATACCAGAACGCCGAATTTCATATATCCAGACAGACGATCACGCGATTGTCAACTGAGTATGATCTCATTCGACCTTGGACAAGAGTCCACCGTTGGGCAAGAGTCCACCCTCGGACAAGAGTCCATCCTCGGACAAGTGTCCACCCTCGGAGAAGTGTCCACCCTCGGACAATTGTCCACTCTCCACAGTTTGTGTCTTACGCACCCGGAGTTTTTATTGATCCAGCTTGTCTCGGCCGAGCATCTGAGATCAATGGCTTTATGCCTTAAGGACCGTCTGGCCAACGCGTTCCTGAAATATATACTATTACAACTCGTCACATTCCGTTGCGGATGGACAGTCCTGAGATCCCAAGTAGGGGGCTGCATGGCCCGGATGAATCTACACGGGAAAGGGACGATTATCTTGTCAGTCCTGGTGTGGGCATCGACACGCTCTAATGAACCCGGGCTGGGGAAGGAGCAATTCCGAAGGCAGATCTCATCAGTACTCTGCAGCCGGAATTACATTTTATCAAAAGTTCTGAAGGCAGATCCTATTCGTAATCTGCAGTTGGAGCATAACGCGGTGAGGACTGAAGAGTTTCCGAGGTACTATATACCGGGAGCAGTGCAGATACGACGACCTATCTTGCAGGCTGGGCGTCATGGCTCTCGCCCTTTGACTGGGAGTTTGCACTAGGATTGCTGAGAGCTACGGGAGAGCGGTCTCACAAAGTTGAATACCCTCGTATGCTGGACAAGCGAGCAGGAGCAGCGGCGGTAGTTGGGGCAGAAGAGTTACACATTGACGGTGCTTGAATGACTGCTACCGGCTCGCCGAGTCACGAAGGGAGTGTTTGGACAGCGGGGCTTGGCCCTATTGTGGCGAACCGTTTAGATCTGGCCTCCTGGATTTTCCCTGAACCGCTCCCATCCTCTTTTGCATTACCAATTGAGCTAACACAAGTAGATGGAGCTGGAAATTGTGATGGCACCGATGGTGTTACAGGAGGCCTTACCAATCAGAAACCTCCCGGTTATCGCGAGAATGTAGTACAGACAACTGAAGATACTGCAGACAGAATCTTGGCAGTGAGACGGGCCTGAGGCTTTGCAGAGGCTTTGCAAAGGCACCGCGGCACGGAGACTTTCGCACATACATGCATGCCGCCGATGATATCGGTCATGCAGAAGGCGATCTTTATAGATCTACTAAGAGCTATGGCGGAGGCCATGGAATTTCGAATACGATCTACTACCTCGGGCGATGCACGAGGTTAAGTGGAATTCTACCCTCCTCATGAATCCTTTCGTTAGATGACAAGTTACAAGACTAGCAATGGAGTGCAGAAAATATACAGAGACACAGATACGTGATGTACCGGCGGCATAACTCCACCGAGTACACTCCCGAGCACTATGTGCAGATACCTAACTACAAAGCGAAACGCCGAATACGATCCCGACACTGATTCGGAGATCTCGTGTTACTGAGCTACGGAAGAACGATATAGCAGTCATTCAACCACGATGATAAGTCGATGGTGCGCCGAACCAAGCCGTATGAGATTCGTCGTCAGTGGAGCAACAATTTTCAAGAGGGGGATGACGGTACTGAAATCGCAACCTCTACCGCAAACAATTACCGTACCAGAAGTGCAGGAACGAAGCACCGTGAGATTCATTCATCAATTAAGAATACTAGCAGCGAACGACGATAAGTGCACCCAGTCAAGTGATGGACGGATGTCCAATATACCTGCCAATACGTCGGAGAAAAATTGATAAGCCAAACGAGCCTGATCTATACCGAACGACTGTGATATGACTACCGAATTGGTCCCGAATGAGATTGAATATGACCACGGGACGTACTGAATAGCCTACCGAATGGCATCACGAGAGACACTCAAGATAACTACCAAGAGATGATCACCGAGATCTCACAGCAACGGATAGCACTGCCGAAAGACTTCACATTGAGATACAAGGACTATGTGTACGTATGCGGCAAAAGATATGGCAACTCTCGCTCCGCACCTTTCAAGGTATCCAAAGGGAATTCGTGAGGAAGAGCGGTTCTAGCTTGAGGAGCGTTGGAACAGGGTGAGAGGAAATGACAGGGTAACCGGCCGTGAGGAACCACACAAATTGAGTGGATCTACGAAATCTCGGAAAGACTAAGTCATGCCGTTCGGGTTAACGAACGCACCAGCTACAACACCAATTAGAGGAGATAAGTCGTTGGCAGAGCAACGACTTTTAAAGAGAGGGATGACCCTACCGGAGGTGCCGGAATGAAGGACCAGAGTGCACTTAACGACAGAGCAGTCCAGCAGCACCCGGAGAGCAGGGACAAGCGTACCAGAAGAATCATCATACGCACCTAGCATTCGAAAGATGATAAACCCACTTGATATCAGTGGAAGTGCGAATATAACCACCATACGGAACGAGTTGCCAGAGAGCCTACCGAACAAGTCACCGGAGAGCTTACCTAACGGACTACCGCGTTGTCTGCAGAGTTGTCGACCCAGAAGTCGACCGGAGAGTCACCAAAGTTTTCTTCCGAAAGGCCACTACCGAGAAGCGGTCTATGTGATTATTACGGAGTCAAGATGCTCCGAGATTCAGTACAACGTGGCTTCCGAGAGCGAGAGCACGCCGAATTACACCTAGTAAGTATGTCCATATCAGAGAAGCTTATGTGATAGATATCACCAATGATATACCGTCAACGCCCAATGCAATTGGCGTCAATTCTGCCACCCCAAGAGGTCACCGCGAGTGCTATATGCAAATCACACTTATGATGCCAGGAGCGGAAGATCACATCATTGTCCACAGTCAAGACGAGATCTATGTGATGATCGACTATTTCACCAACGTTACAGTGGCCAATTCCGATGAGATTTTACGATTACAATCCCGACTCACGATTACACTGCTACCGAGCCGCGATGGCAATCGACAATCAATAAGATGGAGAAGTCGTAGACAGAGCAACAAATTTTCAAAAAGAGGGAGATAGCCGTGTCAGACCAGCCAAGTCCTACCGACAAGCCAAAAGCCCACCGGGAGGCAGTCTACCCAGACACGCACCAAGAAGTCAACCGAGAAGTCGACCTGCAAGTCTGCCAAGTCGACCAAGATTCTGCTGAAGCCGCCTATCGCAAGCGCAACCATGAAGTCGACCGGATGGTCACCAAAGTGCACTTCGAATGACGAGTCAATGCCGAGTACCGATGACTACCGGCTGCATGATTTATTCTCCAGAGCATGCGGAAGCACTGCACAGAGCTCAGACAGCGCTAGCGCGCTTGAACTTGGTAAGTATAACCATTTTAGAGTAACTTATGTTAGGTGCCTACGAATGAGACTACACGCAATTGACGTAGACGATCGATAATCGATGATCACCGATGGCTACGAACGATGTCTGCAGGGGAGGCTCAAATCGATGCCGAGTCATGACTACTCCGAGTTATGACCTACAGTGAAGGAAATGCATGGTCAGTACGGAAGTGGAGATATGGAGGTTTCAGCGTCCATTGGACGTTTTCTTGTTTCTCTCTTCTCTTCTTCTCTTCTTTGGATCTTGGCCTGGTACAAATGGCATCGGCACGGGTTTTACCCCCTGCCACTGGAGGTGGAGTTTCCCAGTGCGCCAGATCCGCCGAAAGGTTGCCCTGTGCGGTACTGATCGGTAGTGGGACATATTGGATCGTACAAGTACGTACGCAGAACGGTTGTTTGATTGGTTCCTTCCATTCCTTTTCTTGGACGGGTAGCTGCAGCCCAGGGGGTCTGCTTCTAAAGAGGGAGATGATGTAACGGCGAGCGGTTAGGGTTCCAGCGAGTGGCAAGTGACGCATCCAGGGCCGGGTAACGGCCATTCTACCTAGTCGGCTCGCCACGAGCCTTAGATCTCTAGCGATAATCTTACCATACACTTTTACATATACTATCACTCGAGTCCACGTTTGCAACCGTATCCACCCAATTACCATCTATATCGGTACGCAGCCGGAGCCTGGCCTACATGCCCTTACAACCTGGAGATGATGGCTCTTGTCCTGGCATGTGCCGAGGGGGGAACATTTGAGACCCACCATAACCAACTAGGTGGAGGTCATATCCTTGCCACGGTGGCCCATAACTTGGGTATTCTTACCTTGCGCTGGTGGTTGGTTGGGAATTGTGTGTTATGTTGAATGGAGGGTGCTGATGAAACTGCAGGGCGCAAGGAAATAGCCACTGCAAAGGCGGGTAACCATACCCATCTGGCCGTTGATATTGATTGGTTTGTTTTCCACATCAACTGTCTTTGCCAGTGGAAGTTCGTGAACTGTTTTCCGATGATTTTGAATTGTCTTCACGGCGTTGTTGTGTGCCAAATGGGCCACCTGGACCAGCCATGTTCACTGTCTTCAGTGGAGATCTGTTCGTCGACATGTTCTGTAACCCAAGATGGTGGTAAACTACTATAGATTCGACAAGTGATATAGAATGATTCAGAGTATAGGTGAGAATATTGCAGGGAGCAGTGACCTTCTGCGGAATGAAGGGCTTCTTATATCCCATTCTGTTGCCACAATCTGTGGTGTTTCACTCCACCTTTGATCCATGAAACCAACCCTGCTGAGAAAAAGAAACCTTAATCACACACATCCCGTCTTTCTTTGTTATATGCTTGAATCCATATACTATGCTATTGGATAGGTGCTCTCCTTTGTACGCTTCCATGACTTTACAGATCATAGAAGGGATATGATATGATATCTCCAGGAACCAAAGAAGAACTATATCCCGTATGAAGGTTGGCACGGCTAGGAATCTTATACATAAGTTGTGTGTGTACGACCTTGCAACCTCACTCAATAGGAGGCCTGTGAGTCAAGCAGCAACAGTACTTGCTTCCTATTGCGCTCATTGTCCAAACATTGTTGTTCCCCTCAAGATCCACACTTCAGTCGAGTATTGTTACTGAAGCAACCATCCTGTTGGTTCTGGATGATCATTGTGCAGGCATACAGCTAGCTAGGATGCTGACCAAGTCATTGTAGTAAGACGATCTACCTTCATTATCAGCTGCTCGGAGGTTCAAGAGTAGGTATAAATGCACAATGCCGCAAGGAAGTAGCATAATATAAGACTCCTTGTGGCGATTGCAGTGATTACAAAAGAAACTGTCTCTTCTGTGCGAACGACTTTCAGCAGATGATGTGTATGATCCTTGTGCAGGATATGATATTTATATCCTGGTTTATGGACAAAGCTGATTGTAAGGTGACTTTATTTTACCCCGCATTTGGCGGGGTGCAATGCGGCTGTGATACGCTTACTTAAGTTGGCTCAGTTTCAAACGAATGTCCCTGAGGCTCTGAATGACCCCCTGAAGCATACTCGAGATTCATCCGAATATGCTTTCACTGACCATTCCTCGCATATGGTCAACACTCGGTGGGAACCTGTGAAGTGCTTTATTTGCAAAAAGAAATTATTCGACGAGAATCGACTCTAGGCTCACTATCAACAATGTCACCTAATATCCATGAATGAAGGGCTATTACCTAATAGGATTTTACCTCCTGCATCCTGGGATCGACCCAAGCCAGCATGGTTTGACTTCAGTTGGTGCATCTGAATGGCCATTGATGAACTAGTCAACTAATAATTCAACCACAGACGATGTACCTGGTGTGCCAACACCTGAAGATACTCCCAACGAAGAAACTATAGACCCCCAGAAGCCTGATTTGACATGTACCTGTGGTCCATCAAGGACAAAGGCTCATAGGCAGGTAGTTTGAGTGAATAATGCGGGTGGAAAAGCATATGGCAAAGCAACTGTATTGTACAACAAGCATCGCAAGTACTCAGAACAATGGAATCCATTGCATCCTTTATAGTCAGCAAAAGACTTTCAACAGGCTCAAACATTTAGCCAGCAAACGAAAACGTGGATAGATCAACATCTGAGGCATGGACTGCACAACAGCAAAATGGAATTATTCCAATCAGCAGATGCCCTGCGAAAGCTCCTCTCTCAACTCGACTTCTGGTATGGTGATGATAGTTCCATTGAAGATGACTCACATATCTTCGGAACATTATACTACAGAAATATTTTCAAATGTATACAGTTCCTTTTGCCACATATCCGATCTCAGGAACACGTCGAATCTAAACCAGTGCACTTTGCAGACTTTGACGATCTCTGATTATACAGTGAGATGAACACAGGCGATTGGAGGTGAGAGATGTAAGATCAGCTTTTTGCCGGTGCGACAATTGTGCCAGTTATTTGGGCATCTGGGAAGACTCATGTGACCAATGGTTCGGCCGATCAGCATGTCTGGCCGCTGCATCTCGCAATTGGGAATATTCGAAATGATATCCGCCATACACCGAAATAGCATGCCTGTCGTCTTGTTGGGCTGATCCCCTGTCCCCCAAATGTTGCCAAAAATACTGACGAGGTATGGTATTCTGTGATTGGAGCCGTGCAGTCCCCCCATTCCCAATTATGACATAGCTGGTCCTGGTTTGAAATGGAATTGTGCTGATGGATTCCAGAGACAATATTATCCTCTTTTGGCAGTCTGTGTCGGGGATTATCCAGAACAAGTGGTGATTGCTCAAGTCTCATATGGCGCATGCCCGATGTTTGAAATTCCTAAAGGTGCGCTGATGGGGCATTCCACTATTCGACCACTGGATAACCCTGGAGATCAGGATGTGTACTCAGAGCTTCTGGATGAAACTAATATCGATGTTCTGCACACTCCTGGTGTTCATCCAATCTGCAACCTGTTCTGGCAATACCCTCTCTGTAATGTTTATCACCTTTGGCAGCCTGATGAATTGCATCAGCTGCTCCTGAATTTAGTTAAAGACAGATTGCACTGGCTGCTTAAATACCTGAAAGCTCAAAATGTGATGGATCAATTTGACAATCGATTCACATCCGTACCACGATATCCGGGCCTTCAGCCCTTCACTAAACCATTTGATTGGATGAAAAGCAGCTCCTGGCAGGAAAAATAGATCCAGGGCATGATTAGATCCCTGGCAGTGAATTGCGCTCCAATTCTTGACTGCTGCAAAGATGGTGGGAAAACTCCGGTGGAAACAGCCTCTGATGAAATCGTGATGGGAGCAGTGTGGGCATTATGCGACTTCTTTCTATTTGTTAGTCAACAAAATCACTCTGATATATCCCTCACAGCACGAGATGATGCGCCGAAGCGATTTTACAAGAAGATGGGTGCGTTTCCAGATCTGAAAATGTCGAAGTCTGCGAAGGCCCAAGTGTACGAAATGTCGGTAAGAGAATCCGATCAGTTATGATAATAAAAGATTCACAAAATGACTGCTGCAATGGAGATTGAGGTGAACGGGGCTGAAAAGGTTAAAACAACACAACAAAGGCAATGTCAAGTGTGTCTGAATAGAGCCTGACAAGCGGCAACCAAATGGTCAGATGCTGATTGGTAGAATGGAAAAGAGCGATTGGAGCGAGAAATCCATCAGGTGACACCTGGTAAACGCAAGCTTTTCGACAAATTATTGCAACATCATCAGCGACAACTACTGCTGGAAGTTGGGACCAAAGCAATCGGTCCCAGAAGCACATTTGCCAAAAATCTTGCTTAAAGGAAAATTGCTTCAGCAGATGAGGTTTATGGAGCGGTAAAGATGACCGCCGACAAGCATGTGGGATTTCAGGTCCATCTATCTGATGCTGAGACTGAAGCCACCACCTGGAGTATAGCTGATATGGACTGCATTGCGAATCAGCTGGAGAGAGAGATTTATCGTATCACTTGGAATGAACAGACGCGTTCCAAGAAGGAATTGTCCATCCGTTTAATCGAATGTGAAGCTTGGTGGAAGGAAATTGGCATTCAGGAGCAGCGGAAAACAATCGAACAGTGTGTAATCCATTTCGGATATTCAAAGATGTATCTTGTCAGCCATATATCAGAGTCAATTCGGCGAATGGGTTCTGGTGACAATTTCAGCAATGATATTTCTGAATGGCTACATATCGGAAATGTGAATATGGCATATTGATCTAGAAATAAAGTCAATTACATTGGACAGACACTGAAGCACAATGACCGGTGTACCAGTCCTTACTATATGGAGGAGAAACTGTCTTCTGATGTCCTCCAAGGCTGGTATGATATTGACTCCCGAAAAGTTTTCAACCTACTATCCGGTACCGATAAATGGCGAAATACTTCCAAAGCCCATCTTTTATGTATCCAGCATTGTCAGAAAGAGCCATTTTCCCACCCTGTATCACAGCAGGTACATTATTTGACACAAACTCATATCTGCGGCGGGTGCAGAAGTATCAAATCAACCTGACCCTGCGATGCATCAGAAGATTTCGGAATTCTCAACTGTGGTCAGCTATTCCTTGCACAAATTGAAGAGGCCTGGGGACATGAAGTTTGTGGACTGGTGCTTGGATATGATCAGAATGTTCTTATAGGCAGTAGATTGAATAAACTTCACAATGGGCTGTTGTACTACCGTCAACTATTTCACTGCCCTACATGTGTTGAGCATCTGGGACTTGATTGCAAGGTAGAATATACCAATCGCAACCAAGGGATCATGCCTGAATCACATAACATCTGGGTCCAATATACGGAAAGTGACCTCAATAACACCTTCCAAGGCTGTTGTGGTGGCAAAATGGCTTCCACCACTACAAAGCCATGCAATTGAGTGGGTCTGTGACTGTGTTACGGTTATCACGGCTCTGCATCATGATATAGACAAGGTTGAATAACCTTTGCTGGATGGTATCCGACACCATAACTCGGAGAGACCTCTGCGACATGCATACAATCATCATCTCATCTGTTTCATTCTTCTCTGTTTTGTTTCCTAGTTTGCAGCCAATCAACGGTCTTGCTGCAGCAGTTCCCTCCCTACTCTCCACAAAACGAAACCCCTATTTTTGTAGCTTCCTACCGAAGCTTTCGTGTGCAATCTCCCAATGCGGGATTTCGGCCACAAAAGGTGCTCTGACTCGGAGGTCGTTTCGGAAAGCAAAGCACAGGTATGGCAGCTGGTAGTGAGAGACAGACGACAGTGCGACGACACGGACGTGGATGGAATAGACGGGACAGAACTGGAACGATGCGTCACGTAAAACAACGCTGTGAGCAGATACTTTACCACGGTGACAATTGAACACGATTGACTCATTGATGACCACTTCGCAATGACAGATTGACAAATAGAACGCAGGAGAATGGAAGACAAAGATACTGGAATCACGAGCCGAAACACATTGATAAGACTCCTATAGAGGTCAGAGCCACCATCAGCATCACGAGAACCACCCCTACAAGCAACCTCACCACAACCCTACCCCAACGTACACGACAAGCGGACTTGGAAGCATGGAGATCTTACCGCTACACATTGAGGCCATCTTGGCTGTGATGAAATGCCGGAATCAGATGCCATTTCCACTCAGTCCAGGTGCGCTTATCTTTCTTGGCTCTGACGTGACGACGTTCCTCCACAAGTATGAGAGGCTTGCCACCTTTGCCAGTACCCACCCCACCAGCTCTGATGCCATTAAGATGTTCGCATCCTACTGTGTGGAATGCTCCGATGTTCAAGACACTGCTGTCATAATCCGCGGATACGTCCAACAACATTGGGCTGTATACAGAACGGAGATGTTGGATGCGGTTCGGCAGCCTGACAGTCGATCCTGGGACGTCATCTACATCTGTTGTTATTTCGATGATCTCTGCACCGAGTTCAGCTGTTGAGCCCATTCAGGGACCGTGAAGTCTTTCGTTTGCATGTACGACCACATCAGTGGAGAAGTCACCGAGCGCAGCACGATGGTCCAGTATCACAGGACGGAGATGTTGCTGGGTGCGCTTTCCATGTGACTCTGGAGGAAGGCGATCACTAAGCTTCATCTCAACCTGCTTGAACCACGTAAGTCCGACCATGGCAAGGGTCATTTTTCGATCTTGCCAGAGATCACTGCAGCTGAGGCCATTGCCATGTTCGAATTTCTCGCTCCGGCTGTCCCTATTCCGACGACTTCAACTTCACCCACCGCACCAGCAACATCTCCGGCTTCCACGGCATCTCCGACTTCGATAGCTTCTCTTGTGCCCCTGGCTGCAACAGCTTCCACATTTCCCACAGCTCCCACAAGTACTTCGGCTTCCCCAGGTTCTTCGGCTCCCTCTGTTTGTTCGACTCCGGCAACTCCCCAGACTCACACGACTTCTCCGGCTTGCACGACTTCCCCTCCTTCCGCCACAACTTCCCCGGTTGCCCTGGCTTCTCCGGCTACCTTCGCTCCCACAGCTGCCGAGACTACAATGACAATTCCCATGGCAGCTCAGGTTCCGTTAACCACAGCAAAAAATACTACTCTCCCTTCCGCTCCTTCTCCCGCAGTTACACAATGTACCATTTGTACTGGTGCAACTGTACGACTGGAAATAATCCGTGTTGAGTCACCACGAGGCCTGCCAGTCCGTCGACACCATTTCGTGCAGCCCAAGCACTGTCAGGAGGCTCCTCTGGCAAACCGTCAAGTGCCTGACGAGCAGCACCATCCACAGCCCAACTCGCTGTTCAATCAGAAGCCCGCCCCACCGCCGTCTTATCCAGATACAGTACACCCTCCGCAGCAATAAGATTTTCCCCCGTGCTATTACTGCAGTGGTCAACATCACCTCTGGAAGTGTGTCAATTTGCGAACCAACCTGGAGGATGGTGTTGCAAGTGTGAATAACCCTAATAGACTTGTATGTGGGCATGCGGAACAGGGGATACCATTGGTACCCGCTGCCCGCAGTGACCGCACGAAACAAGATTTTGCACATGGAGCGCATCCTGTACTGTCAACACTGCCGCCACCGCCATCAGCCCACTCGTCCACACCACCACACCGTCCAGCACGTGCAGTCTCTCCAGCACGCACCGTCTCTCCAGCCCGCCCAGTCTTACCAGCCTCGTCTCATGCTTGACAAACATCTACCTCCACACCACTGCTATCACCGGAACAATTGACACAGCTGGTGCGGGAGGTTATGGACCATTTCACACGATCTTGGCAAGCCAAAGTCCACGTGCAACCCGTTCTGAGATACACTGCCCGCCCATCGCTTTCCGTATGACGGGCATGACTGCGGGAGCAGTCACCTTCTGAACGCCATGTACTTGATAAAGCATTCGCTTGCTGACAGCGAGCGGAGACGGGAACGCAGAGTGTGCTTCACACAACGGGTGTAACACCGGGAGATCCACCCTAAGTCCTAATCAATAAAAGCCCTTAATGACTTCTGGACTAGTAAAGAGAAGAATGATTAAAGCTTCACTCAGGATGCATATAGGATTACCACCCAAGGTAACAAGGTAACTTTTCCGTTCTCTGCTCCCGAAAGATAGTATCGACTAAAGAGTATCGTCTTTACGCTATCAATGTACTGGAGCACACGATTCAAGAGTAGCCTGCTCAGAAGATCCTCTAATTGACACACTATTGTGTCAGTCTTCAGACTTCCTTCGGACTCAAGAGTATCGGCCCGGCAAACGGCACGTATACCCAAGGAATGACTATCCTCAAGTATGACGACTCCAAGTATCGACTTGTCTTATAAGAAACAGCAAAGTAGTTTCGCCTCAGCAGAAGGTGTAGTGCCGACTCAAGAGTATCCTTGTAACCACCACGTTATCAGGCTGGTTCCTCGGACTAAGGAGTATCGTCTTACTCTCTTCCCGATCAACGACTTGCTGCGACGAAGGTACTAAGAATAACCAAGTGTAAAGAGTGATGGGGTTTATCCGTGGTATAGAACTGAAGAGGAACGTACAACTTTCGACTTCAAAGGAGAAGTATCCTCGTTGACTTCAATACAGAACTAATAGATAATTCACGGGAATAAAGTCAAGGCTTACCCTGCAGGTCGAGAAAGTCAATAGGTATCCGTAGATAAATCTGAATGTAGATTGTGTGTTCGATAGAACTGTTATCGATGTCCTTCCTCCATGTCGGTATCGCTGATATATATTAGACGATCCACACCCTTAACAATCGTAAGACTACCAAAGCCTGTTTCAAAGTTCTCATACGTAACTGCCTTTGTCATCCTTGCTTTCTACCATCGATGGTCGAGTTCTAACTCCAATGAGTATTAACTACGTCATCAAGGTAATGAGCTCGTATTGCGACACTATTGCTATTCACGATACCTCTTATGAATACGAGCCTATCTGAAGCCAATTATCAACTAATAGGTTCCTGTCAACAACAGCCAGTGAGAGTGCCCTCTCATATACCCACCGGGTACGTAACGGTTTAATGATTGTGGCAAATGACAGAACCCTTAATTTGACTACGCTTTATTGGAGCCAAATATACAGTATTCTGCAACTGAGCGGTTTTGCCATATATTGAACGGAGAGTATCCCACGCCACTCAGGACATATGACTCGTAAGTCTCATTCACACCAGACCAAAAAGGTGTGGTCGAAGTAAGGGTTGATTCGTATAAGTCCATTCGGTCGACAGGATTCCGATATCTCAATCATTGGTTATTGACTTATCTCGTATATGACTCTGCATATCTTGAGATGTCATAATTGATTGATGTTGACGACACCTCATCGCCCTAGGACTAAACCAGTGGAGCATGAGAGAATAGTCCTTTGTTCGGCGTCTAGGAATAAGGTTTCCTGCCGATAAGGAATAACCATTGACAATAGAGATCGTACGACCAATACCAGCAAAAAGATAAAGACTATCTTAATTGCGCTCGGCTCGATCACTGTCGTTGGTCTATTGATATGAAGGTAGGGTAATGAAGACATTACCAATAGGTGAACAGATCCGGAAGGTTGATCCAATTAGGAAATCCGAGTGATATTTCATGAGTTCGGATTGAG